>Ga0208783_10000714_pt1 | contig 20324 bp, 29 predicted proteins | sample DEB19_08_DNA_2_FD_184529 | JGI IMG/M metagenome (GOLD analysis project Ga0208783, IMG submission 184529) | Aqueous microbial communities from the Delaware River and Bay under freshwater to marine salinity gradient to study organic matter... | ecosystem: Environmental > Aquatic > Marine >...
GCGCGACCAGCCCACGCCCGGCAGGGCGTCCTGCGAGCGGAAGTACATGACGTAGGCGAACGACTGCAGGAACGCCAGGCCCACGGTCATGTAGCGCGTGTACTGCGTGATCTTGGCGTAACCCGACTCGCCCTCCTTCTGGAGGCGCTCGAGCGACGGGATCACCACGGTGAGCAGCTGAAGGATGATGCTCGCGGTGATGTACGGCATGATCCCCAGCGCGAACACGGCGAAGCGCGTGAGCGCGCCTCCCGCGAACAGGTTGAGGAAGTTCAGGATGTTCGTGGTGCCCTGGTTCTGGAGCGCGGCCGCGAGCTTGTCGGGCTCGACGCCGGGCACGGGCACGTACGACCCGAAGCGGAACACCAGCAGCATGGCCGCGGTGAACCAGAGCTTCTTCCGCAGCTCCGGGGACCGGAGCGAGTTGAGCATGGCCTGGAGCATCAGCGGGCCTGGCCCGGTGTCCCCCTACTCGCTGCCGGCGCTGCCGACGAGCTCGACGCGGCCACCGGCCGCCTCGATCTTGGCCACGGCGGCGGCCGATGCCTGGTCAACGCGCACCGTGAGGGCGTGCGTGATGTCGCCACCCGCGAGCAGCTTCACCGGGTACGCGCGGTTGGAGTTGTTCTTGACCAGGCCCTGCTTGGCGAGCGCCTCGGCGTCCACCACGTCACCGGCGGCGAAGGCCTTGGCCAGCGCCCCCACGTTGACGGGCACCGAGTTGGTGCGGAACGGGCCGATGGGCATCGACTTCTTGTGGTTGGGGCCGCGCAGCTTGCCCTTCTGCATGTGGATGGGGATGGTGCCGCCGCGGTAGCCCGGACGCGGGCCGGGGCCGGAGCGCGCGCCGGCGCCCTTCATGCCACGACCGCAGGTCTTGCCCTTGCCGGAGCCGGGGCCGCGCCCCACCCGCTTGCGACGGTGCTTCGCGCCGGGGTTCGGACCGAGGCTCTCCAGGCGGACCTCCTCGGGGTCAACCCCGCCGTCCACCTTGGGATCGTCAGCTGCCACTCTGGACCTCCTCCACCTGCACGAGGTTGGCGACCTTGCGAAGCGCGCCCTGCAGCGACGGCGAGTCCTCGTGCACCGCCGTCTTGCCGATGCGCCCGAGGCCCAGCGCGCGCAGCGTGCCGCGGTGGCGCTGGGAGCTCCCGATCTGGGAGCGCACCTGGGTGATCTTCAGGGTGCTCACGCGGTGACCTCCTCCGCGACCTCGGCCACCACGTCGTCGGCGGGCTTCGTCGATCCGCCGGAGGTGCCCAGCACCTCGGCGACCGTCTTGCCGCGCAGCGCCGCCACCTGCTCGGGCGTGCGAAGGCTCTTGAGGCCCGCCACGGTGGCGGCCACGAGGTTGACCGGGTTGGTGGTGCCCAGCGACTTGCTGAGGATGTCGCGCACGCCCGCGAGCTCGAGCACGGCACGCACCCCGCCGCCGGCGATGACGCCGGTACCCGGGGCGGCCGGCTTCAGCAGCACGCGCCCGGCGCCGTGGTGGCCGATCACCTCATGCGTGATGGTCGAGCCGTAGCGCGGCACGCGGAACATGTTCTTCTTGGCGTCGTCCACGGCCTTCTGGATGGCCAGCGGCACCTCGTTCGCCTTGCCGTGGCCCACGCCCACCGCATCGACCTCGTTGCCGACCACCACGAGGGCCGAGAACGAGAACCGGCGGCCGCCCTTCACGACCTTGGCGACGCGGTTGACCTGCACCACGCGCTCGGAGAGCTCTGCGCCCTCCGTAGGGACCTTTTCGCGACTGCGCTCTGCCATTGCCTCTTCCCCGGTCCTCTAGAACTCGAGCCCGCCCTCGCGGGCGCCGTCGGCGAGGGACTTGACCCTGCCGTGGTACAGGTAGCCGCCGCGGTCGAAGACCACGCTGGTCACGCCGGCGGCCTTGCCGCGCTCGGCGATGAGCTTTCCCACCTCGGCAGCCGCCGGGCCCTTCGCCAGGCCCTTGAGCGGGGCCTCGTGCGATCCGGCCGCGGCCACGGTGTGCCCACGGTCGTCGTCGATGAGCTGCGCGTAGATGCGCAGGTTCGAACGCGACACCGACAGGCGCGGACGCTCGGCGGTGCCGTGGACCTTGCCGCGGACGCGGCGGTGACGACGCGCGCGGGCGTCGCGTGTGCTGATCTTGCCCATCTCTCCTAGGCCCTCTTCCCGACCTTGCGCCTGACGACCTCGCCCTCGTAGCGGATGCCCTTGCCCTTGTAGGGCTCGGGCGGCCGCACGCGGCGGATCTCCGAGGCGATCTGGCCGACCTGCTGCTTGTCGATGCCGGACACCACGATCTGCGTTGCCTCGGGCACCTCGAACGTGATGCCCTCCGGCGGCTCGAAGGTGACCGGGTGCGAGAAGCCCACGGCCAGCTCGAGGTTCTTGCCCTTCAGCTGGGCGCGGTACCCCACGCCCACCAGCTCGAGCCGGCGCTCGAAGCCCGTCGTCACGCCCGCGACCATGTTGGCCACCAGGGTGCGTGAGAGGCCGTGGAGGGCACGGTGCGGCCCGCGGTCGGTGGGACGGGTCACCACGAGGGTGCCGTCCTCCTGGGCCACGCGAATGGGCTCCACCACCACGTGCTCGAGTTCGCCCTTGGGTCCCTTGACGGAGACCTTCTGGCCCGAGATGTCCACGGTGACCCCATCGGGCACCGGAATGGGCGCGCGTCCGATTCGGCTCACGGTCGCTCCTCCCCTACCAGACCGTGCACAGGACCTCGCCGCCAACTCCGCGGCGACGGGCCTCGTGGCCCGTGAGCAGTCCCTGTGATGTCGAGATGATTGCGACGCCCATGCCGCCCAGAACCTTGGGCAGGGAGTCCTTGTCGGCGTACACGCGGCGACCCGGCTTGGACACGCGGCTGATGCCGGTGATCACGCGGCGGCGGTCGTCGTCGTACTTGAGCTTCACCGTGAGCGTCGAACGGGTGCCGTCGCTGCCGGTCTCGTAGCCGGCGATGTAGCCCTGCTCCTCGAGCACGCGGGCGATGTCGGCCTTCAGCCGGCTCGACGGCATGTCGACGGTGTCGTGCAGCGCCATGTTGGCGTTGCGGATGCGCGTGAGCATGTCTGCGATGGGATCGGTGAGCATCGGGCTACCAGCTGGACTTCGTCATGCCGGGGATGTGCCCGGCGTGGGCCTCATCGCGCAGGCAGATACGGCACAGGCCGAACTTGCGGAACACCGCCCGCGAGCGACCGCACCGGTGGCACCGGGTGTATGCCTGCGTGCGGTACTTGGGAGGCCGTGAGGCCTTCACCTTCAGGGACGTCTTCGCCACGTGTTCCTGGACCTTCCTCTATCGCTTGCGGCCGCGGCCGCCGTACTTGCGCATCTTCTTGCGACGACGAGCCGCGCGCTCCTCGGCCGTGTACCCCTCCTCGCGGAAGGGCATGCCCAGCTCCTGCAGCAGGGCCTTGGCCTCCTCGTCGGTGCGGGCGCTCGTCGTGATGGTGACGTTGAGCCCGCGAACCGCCCCGACCTTGTCGTAGTCGATCTCCGGGAAGATCGTCTGCTCGCGAAGGCCGAGGTTGTAGTTGCCGCGACCGTCGAACCCGTCGGGGTTGATGCCGCGGAAGTCGCGGATGCGGGGCAGCGCGACCGTGTTGAGCCGGTCGAGGAACTCCCACATGCGGGCGCCGCGCAGCGTGACCTTCGCGCCGATGGGCATGCCCTCGCGCAGCTTGAACTGCGCGATCGACTTGCGGGCGCGGGTGATGGCCGGGCGCTGGCCCGAGATGATCGCGAGCTCCTCGACGGCGTCGTCGAGTGCCTTGGAGTTGGCCTTGGCGTCGCCCACGCCCATGTTGAGCGTGATCTTCTCGATGCGCGGGTGCTGCATCGACGACGAGTACCCGAAGCGCTCCTGCAGCTTCGGGCGCACCTCGTCCTCGTAGCGCTGCTTGAGGCGCGCGGGCGGAATGGCGGTGGCGGTGTCGGTGCTCAATCCAGGGCCTTCCCGGTACGGGCGGACACGCGGATGCGCTTGCCGTCCTTCTCCTCGATGCGCACCCGGCACGGCTTCTTGTCGGACGGGTCGATCGGCATCACGTTCGAGAGGTGAATCGGGGCGGGCTTCTCGATGATGCCGCCCGGGTCGTCCGGCGGACGCGCCTTGGTGTGGCGCTTCACCATGTTGAGGCCCTCCACCAGCACGCGCTGGTCCTTGGGGCTGACCTCCAGCACGGTGCCGGTGCGGCCCTTGTCCTTGCCGGCGATGCACATGACCTGATCGCCCTTCTTCACGCGCGCAGGCACTACAGCACCTCCGGGGCGAGCGAGACGATCTTCATGAACTGCTTCTCGCGCAGCTCGCGGGCGACCGGTCCGAAGATTCGGGTGCCGCGCGGGTTCTGGGCGTTGTCGATGATGACGGCGGCGTTCTCGTCGAATGCGATGAACGTGCCGTCCTCCCGCGGGTGCGCCTTCTTGGTGCGCACCACCACGGCCTTCACCACGTCGCCCTTCTTCACGGCGCCATTGGGCGTCGCCTGCTTGACGGTGGCGACGATGGTGTCGCCCACGTGCGCGTAGCGGCGCCGGCTGCCGCCGAGGACGCGGATGCACAGGAGCTCCCTGGCCCCCGTGTTGTCCGCGACGCGGAGTCGTGATTCGTTCTGGATCATCGCGTGCTCCTAGCGGGCCTTCTCGACGATCTCGACGAGGCGCCAGCGCTTCTGCTTCGACAGCGGACGGCACTCGATCACGCGCACCACGTCGCCCACGCCGGCCTCGTTGCGCTCGTCGTGCGCGTGCAGCTTCGACGAGCTGCGCACGGTCTTGCCATAGACGGGGTGGCGGCGGGAGGTGTCCACGCGAATCGTGATCGTGCGGTCACGCGCGTCGCTCGTGACGATGCCCTGGCGCACCTTGCGCCGGGCCACGCTCTCCTGGGGCGTCTCAGCCATTCGCGGCATCCTCCTTGGCAATCTCGCGCTCGCGGGCGATCGTGAGGATCTGGGCGACCTCGCGCTTGCGCACGCCGATCTCGCTCGTGCGCTCCAGCGCGCCCGTGGGCAGCTGGAATCGCAGGTTGAAGAGCGCCTGGCGCGACTCCTCGAGCCTGAGTGCGAGCTGGTCATCCGACAGCTCGCGCAGTTCACTGGCCTTCTGCGTCGGCATTGCCTAGGCGTCCTCGCGCGTCACGAACTTGCACTTCACGGGCAGCTTCATCGCGGCGAGGCGCATGGCCTCCCGCGCGGTCTCCTCGGGCACGCCCGAGAGCTCGAACATCACCTTGCCGGGCTTCACCACGGCAACCCACGCCTCGGGAGAACCCTTGCCGGAGCCCATGCGGGTCTCGGCCGGCTTCTTGGTGACGGGAAGGTGCGGGAACAGGTTGATCCACACCTTGCCCTGGCGCTTGATGTAGCGGGTCATGGCCACACGGGCGCTCTCGATCTGGCGGTTGGTGATCCAGGCGTTCTCGAGCGACTTCAGGCCGTACTGGCCGAAGTGGACTTCCTGGTTCCCCTTCGACTCGCCACGGCGACGGCCGCGGTGAGCCTTGCGGTACTTGGTGCGCTTGGGCATCAGCATGGCGCTACCTCGATCCCTCTGACGGAGCGCCACCCTGGCCACCACGGCCCTGGCCGCCACGACCCTGGCCGCCGCCCTGGCCACCGGGACCGCCCTGGCCACCACGGCCGCGGCCGTCGCGACGCGGGCGACGCGGAGGGGGCGCGTCGAGCTCGTTGCTGCGTCCGCGGGCGTCCACGACGCCCTCGGGCAGCACCTCGCCCTTGTTGATCCACACCTTCACGCCGATGCGGCCGAAGGTGGTCTTCGCCTCGGCGAAGCCGTAGTCGATGTCCGCGCGCAGGGTGTGCAGGGGCACCCGGCCGTCGGAGTAGTGCTCCGAGCGCGACATCTCCGAGCCGCCGAGGCGACCACCGCACTGCACCTTCACGCCCTGGGCGCCGGAGCGCATGGCCGAGGTGAGCGCGCGCTTCATGGCGCGACGGAACGACACGCGGTTCTCGAGCTGCTCGGCGATCGACTGCGCCACCAGGGCGGCGTCGAGCTCCGGGCGCTTGATCTCGTTGATGTTGATCTGGATCTGCTTGCCGGTGAGCTGGTTCAGCTCACGGCGCAGGGCGTCCACCTCGGAGCCGCTCTTGCCGATCACGATGCCCGGGCGGGCCGTGAAGATGTCGACGGTGAGCTTGGTGGCGTCCTTGCGGATCTGGATGTCCGACAGGCCGGCGTGGCTGAGCTTGCGCGTGATGTGATCACGCACGGCGCGGTCCTCGTCGAGGTACGCCGCGTAGTCGCGCTCGGTGTACCAGTTGCTCTTCCAGCCCTGGAGGATGCCGATGCGGAATCCGGTGGGGTTGACCTTCTGGCCCATCAGGCACGTCCCTCCGCCTCGGAGCCATGCGGGCCAAGGCCGATCGTGATGTGGCAGGTGCGCTTGTTGATGCGCGAGGCGCGGCCCTGGGCACGCGGGCGGAAGCGCCGCATGGTGGGGCCCTCGTCGATGGTCACCCGCGTGAGGTAGAGCTCGCGGACGTCCAGGCCCGCGTTGTGGTCGGCGTTCGCCATGGCCGACTCCAGCACCTTGCGCACCGGCTCGGCGGCGCCGCGGGTGGAGAAGGCCAGGATCGCCTGGGCCTCGGGCACGGACTTGTCGCGGATGAGGTCGGCGACCAGCCGGGCCTTGCGGGCCGACACGCGCACGAACTTGGCCGTGGCCTGCGGGCGGGCGGGCTTGCGGTTGCGCACCTTGTCGGAGCGCGCGGGCTCGTTCGTGGTGGCCTCCGGGGCCTCCACGTCCGTGCCCTCGGCGTCGGTGGCCTCCACGTCGGGAGCCTCCACCTCGGCCTCGGTCGCCTCTGCTGTGGTCTCGGTGCTCACGTCAGCGCCTCGAGGTCTGCCGGTCGTCGCCGTGACCCTTGTAGGTACGGGTGGGCGCGAACTCGCCGAGCTTGTGCCCGACCATGCTCTCGGAGATGAACACGGGCACGTGCTTGCGGCCGTCGTGGACGGCGATGGTGTGCCCGACCATCTCGGGGAAGATCGTTGACGAGCGCGACCACGTACGCAGCATGCGCTTCTCGTTCGAGGTGTTCATCTCCTCGATGCGGCTGATCAGTGTGGGGTCGACGAACGGACCCTTCTTGAGGCTTCGGCTCATCGGCCTTCCGTGTGCTTGCCGCGCTTGCGTCCGCGGACGATCAACTTCTGGCTCGCCTTCTTCGGGTCACGCGTGCGGTGACCGTTGGTCGGCTTGCCCCAGGGGGTCACCGGGTGGCGACCGGAGTTGCTCTTGCCCTCACCACCACCGTGCGGGTGGTCCACCGGGTTCATGGCCGAACCACGGACGGTGGGGCGAACGCCGCGCCAGCGGCTGCGGCCGGCCTTGCCCCCCACCTCGTTCGAGTGGGAGGTGTTGCCGAGCTGGCCGACGGTGGCGCGGCAGTCGATGTGCACCATGCGCATCTCGGTACTCGGCAGGCGCAGGGTGGCGTAGTCGCCCTCCTTCGCCACGAGCTGGGCACCGGTGCCGGCCGAGCGGCACATCTGGCCTCCGCGGCCGATCTGCAGCTCGATGTTGTGCACGATGGTTCCCGTCGGGATGTCCCGCAGGGCGAGCGCGTTGCCCGGGCGGATGTCCGCGCCGGGGCCGCTCATGACGGTGTCGCCCACGTCCAGGCGCAGCGGCGCGAGGATGTAGCGCTTCTCGCCGTCGACGTAGTGCAGCAGGGCGATGCGGGCGGTGCGGTTCGGGTCGTACTCGATCGAGGCCACGCGCGCGGGCACGCCGTCCTTGGTGCGCTTGAAGTCGATCACGCGGTAGCGACGCTTGTGCCCGCCACCCTTGTGACGCGTGGTGATGCGCCCGTTGTTGTTGCGGCCGCCCGTCTTGTGGATGGGCTCGAGCAGCGACTTCTCGGGCGTGCTCGTGGTGACCTCGGCGAAGTCCGAGCTGGCGACGAAGCGCCGGCCGGGCGAGGTGGGCTTGTGCTTGCGGATACCCATCAGGCGCCCTCGAAGATGTCGATGGAGTCGCCGGGCACGAGCTCGACGATGGCCTTCTTCCAGCCGGGGCGGGTGCCCATGCTGCGCCCGCGCCGCTTGGGCTTGGGCTGCACCTTGACGATGCGCACGTCGGTGACCGTCACGTCGAAGAGCTCCTCGACGGCCTGGCGGATCTCCACCTTGTGGGCATCGTCCAGCACGCGGAAGGTGTACTGGTTGTGCGCCTGCACGAGCAGGTAGCTCTTCTCCGAGACCACCGGGCTCACGATGGCGCGGCGGACGTCGTCGCGGAGGTCGTTGCCGGTGCTCACGCGTCATCCCCCTCGGCGTCGGCCGCGGGGCCGGCGGTGCCGTTCCAGCGGTCCCAGACCTCGCGCTCCACGAGCACCGAGCGTCCGGCCATGATGTCCACGGTCTCGATGTCACGGGCCTCGAGCACGCGGACGTCACGCATGTTGCGGAACGACAGCGCGTCGGGCGACGATGACTCGCTCACCACCACGAGCAGCGGGCGGGCCGCCAACTCGGCGGGCGCCTTCGCGAGGTACTCGGCGGCGCGCTTGGTGGACGGGGCGTCCCAGCCGGTGGGCTCCATCACGGCGATCGAGCCGCGCTCCACGTGGGCCTTGAGGGCCGAGCGGAACGCCTGGCGGTACGCCTTGCGGTTGACCTTGCCACCGTAGTTGCGCGGGTGCGGTCCGAACGTGACTCCACCGCCGACCCAGATGGGCGAACGGCTCGAGCCCGCACGGGCGCGGCCGGTGCCCTTCTGGCGCCACGGCTTCTTGCCACCGCCGCGGACGTCGCTGCGGGTCTTGGTGCTGTGCGTGCCGGCCCGACGCCAGGCCATCTCGGCCGTGACGACCTCGTGGATGAGGTGCGGCTTGATGTCCTGGGCCTCGAGGTCGGCGCCGAGGTCGGCGGCGCCGGACGCCTTGCCGGTCTTGGTGAGCAGGTGCGCAGCCATCAGTCGGGCCTCACATAGACGATCGAGCCGACGGCGCCGGGCACCGCGCCCTTGACGAGCAGGATGTTGCGGGCCGGGTCGCGGTCGACCACCTGCAGGCCGCGCTGGGTCACCTGGCGGGCGCCCATGTGGCCGGCCATGCGGATGCCCTTGAACACGCGCGCCGGGTAGGCCGCGGCACCGATCGAGCCCGGGCCACGCACGTTGTGCGAGCCGTGGCTCTTGGGGCCGCGCTTGAAGTTGTGGCGCTTGATCGTTCCCGCGTAGCCCTTGCCCTTGGAGGTGCCGGTGACCTTCACGTAGGAACCGGGCACGAACGACTCGACGGTGACCAGCTGGCCCTCGGAGAGCTCGTCGCCCTCCCCCAGGCCGAGGTCCTCGGGCGAGAACTCGTGCAGGTGCCGCACCAGCGGCGCGCCGGCCTTCTCGAGGTGGCCCTGCTCGGGCTTGTTGATGTGCTTCGCCTTGGCCGCGCCGAAGCCCAGCTGCACGGCCGAGTAGCCGTCGCGCTCGTCGGTCTTCACCTGCACCACGGGGCAGGGGCCGGCCTCGATGACGGTGAGGGGAACCCTCGCGCCGTCCTCGGCGAAGATCTGGGTCATTCCGACCTTGCGTCCGATGATCGCGGCCATCGTCAGACCTTGATCTCGATGTCGACGCCTGCGGGGAGGTCGAGGCGCATGAGCGAGTCGACCGTCTTGGGCGTGGGGGAGAAGATGTCGATGAGGCGCTTGTGGGTGCGCACCTCGAAGTGCTCCCGCGAGTCCTTGTCCTTGAACGGGCCCTTGATGACGCAGTAGCGGTGGCACTCGGTGGGGAGCGGCACGGGTCCGGAGATGGTCGCGCCACTCCGCTGGGCCGTCTCCACGATGGAGGCCGCGCTCTTGTCGATCAGCTCATGGTCATAGGCCTTGAGCCTGATGCGGATTTTGTTCTGCGTGATCAAGGTTCGGTCTTCTCGTTCTGCGTCGTCGGGTGCTGCGCGGGGAAAGAGAGGGCCCCGCCCCCCAGCATCGGGGTGACGGGGCCCGTCCAACAGGTGCTGCTACTCGAGGATCTGCTCCACCACACCGGCGCCCACGGTGCGGCCGCCCTCGCGAATGGCGAAGCGCAGGCCGTCCTCCATGGCGATCGGCACGATGAGCTCCACCTCGAGCACCGCGTTGTCGCCCGGCATGATCATCTCGGCCCCGTCGAGGAGCTGGATGACGCCGGTCACGTCGGTGGTGCGGAAGTAGAACTGCGGGCGGTAGCCGTTGACGAACGGCGTGTGACGGCCGCCCTCCTCCTTGGAGAGCACGTACACCTGCGCCTTGAACTTCGTGTGCGGGGTGATGCTGCCGGGAGCGGCGAGCACCTGGCCGCGCTGGATGTCCTCGCGCTTCACACCGCGGAGCAGGGCGCCGATGTTGTCGCCGGCCTGGCCCTGGTCGAGCAGCTTGCGGAACATCTCGACGCCGGTGACGACGGTCTTCTCGATCTCCGGCTGCATGCCGACGACCTCGACCTCGTCATTGACGTTGATGATGCCGCGCTCGACGCGACCGGTGGCCACGGTGCCGCGACCGGTGATCGTGAAGACGTCCTCCACGGGCATCAGGAAGGGCTTGTCCACGTCGCGCTCGGGGAGCGGCACGTAGTCGTCCACGGCCTGCATCAGCTCGAGGATCTGCTCCTGCGCGGCGGCGTCGCCGTTCAGGGCGTTGAGCGCCGAGACCTTGACGACGGGGATGTCGTCACCCGGGAACTCGTACTCGCTGAGCAGCTCACGGACCTCGAGCTCCACGAGCTCGAGCAGCTCCTCGTCGTCCACCATGTCGGCCTTGTTGAGGGCCACCACGATGTACGGCACGCCCACCTGGCGGGCGAGCAGGATGTGCTCACGGGTCTGCGGCATCGGGCCGTCAGCGGCCGACACCACCAGGATCGCCCCGTCCATCTGGGCGGCACCCGTGATCATGTTCTTGATGTAGTCAGCGTGACCCGGGCAGTCGACGTGGGCGTAGTGACGGCCCTCCGTCTCGTACTCCACGTGCGAAGTCGCGATGGTGATGCCGCGCTCGCGCTCCTCCGGGGCGTTGTCGATCTCATCGAAGCTGCGCACCTCGCCGCCGAACTTCTGGCCGAGCGTCTGGGTGATGGCAGCAGTGAGGGTCGTCTTGCCGTGGTCGACGTGACCGATGGTGCCCACGTTCACGTGGGGCTTCGAGCGGTCGAACTTCTCCTTCGCCATCCCATGCTCCTCATGCGCGTCCGAGCGGGCGAACGACCATCCGGGTCGCCACCCGCCTGTGCTTCCGAATAGGCCCACTCATGCGACGCGCGGCCCTGATGGCCGCGCGTAAGAAGGCCGTTGCTCTTTCGAGCCGGGGGAACATAGCACGCGGAACGCGGCTCGCAAGCCGGACTTCGGTGAGCGGTCGGGCATAGCATCGGGAGCGTGGATAACGCCCATCACGCGCTGCTGGATCTCGCCCGCCAGGCACGGGGTGACGTGCGTGGCGATGCGGCCACGCGCGAGCTCTATGCCGTGGACGCCAGCCTCTACCGCCGGGTGCCCGTGGGGGCCCTGCTCGCCGCGCACGAGGACGACCTCGCGCTGGCCGTGGACGCCTGCGCGCGGCACGACATCCCCCTCACCATGCGGGGTGCGGGCACGAGCCTCGCCGGGCAGTCGGTGGGCCGCGGCCTGGTGGTCGACTGCTCGCGCCTGCGCGGAATCGAGGTGGACGCCGCCTCCATGACGGCCCGCGTGGGGCCGGGCGTGGTGCTCGACGACCTCAACCGCGCGGCGGGGGCGCACGGCCTGATGTTCGGCCCCGACGTGGCCACCGGCAGCCGGGCGACGCTCGGCGGGATGATCGGCAACAACTCCGCGGGCGCCCGGTCGATCGTGCACGGCATGACCGCCGACAACCTCGTGGAGCTCGACGTCGTGCTCGCCGACGGCACGCAGGCGTCCCTCGCGAAGGGGGGCCAGGCGCCCCCGGCGCTCGAGGCCGCACGGGCACTCGCCACCGACCAGGGCTTCCCCGGGCTCATGCGCCGGGTGTCGGGCTACGCCCTCGACAGGCTCGTGGGGCCCGCGCCCGACTGGCCGGCGTTCCTCTCGGGCAGCGAGGGCACGCTCGCGGTGATGCGCGGCGCGGTGGTGCGCCTGCTGCCCATCCCCGCCGAACGCGCGCTGGCCATCGTGGCCTTCCCCGATGTCGACTCCGCGCTCGATGCCGTGCCGGCGCTCATCGGCACCGGGCCGTCCGCCATCGAGCTCATGGACGCCTCGCTGGTGGACCCGGCCAACCGGCAGCCGGCCGAGCGCGCGCTGCTCGGCATCGTGGGCCAGGCGCCCGCGCTGCTCATGGTCGAGTACTCCGGCGAGCCCGGCGAGGCATCCGGGAGGGCCCGGGCGCTGGCCGGTGCCACGGTCATCGCCGACCCGGTCGACCAGGCGGCCGTGTGGACCATCCGGCGCACCGGCATCGCCCGCGCGCTTCGCACCGAGGGCGATGAGAAGCCCATCCCCTTCATCGAGGACCCGGCGGTGCCGCCCGAGCAGCTGGCGCCGTTCGCCCGCGAGGTGCGCCGGGTGCTCCACGACGAGGGCATGGGTGACGCCGTCTGGTACGGCCACGCGAGCGTGGGCTGCCTGCACATCCGGCCCATGGTCGACCTGCGCGCGCCGGGGGCGCCGGCCCAGGTGCGCCGGGTGGCCGAGGCGGTTGCCGACATCGTTGCCGCACACGGCGGGTCGCTGTCGGGCGAGCACGGCGACGGCCGACTGCGCGGCGAGCTGCTGCCACGCATGTACGACGACGACCTGCTGGGGCGCTTCGACGCGGTGAAGCGCGCGCTCGATCCCAAGGGCATCCTCAACCCGGGAATCATCACCGACCCCGAGCCGCTCGATGAGGGCCTGCGCATCCAGGCCTCCCCCGCCCTGCACCACATCAGCACGGCCGTCTCGTTCGACTCGGCCGGCGGCCTGCAGCGCGCGGCCGAGGCCTGCAATGGCAACGGCCAGTGCCGCAGGTCGGACGCCGTGATGTGCCCGTCGTACCAGGCACTGCGCGATGAGCGGCACTCCACGCGCGGGCGCGCGGTGCTGCTGCGCGCCGCCATCGAGGGCAATCTCGACCTGGGCCTGGCCGACCCCGGACTGTCCGAGGCGCTGGACCTGTGCCTGTCGTGCCGCGCGTGCGCCACCGAGTGCCCCGCGGGGGTGGACATGTCGCGGCTGAAGGTGGAGGCCATGGTGCACCGCCACGCCGAGCAGCGGCCCTCCCCCGCCGTGCTGGCCGCCGCACATGCGCACGACCTGATGCGGGCGGGGTCGCGGTCGCCACGGCTGGCCCGGCGCGCCGCGCGCCTTGCGGAGGGGCGCCTCGGCCGCACGGCCCCGCTGCCGGTGCGCGAGTGGCGCCCGCCTGCGCCCGCGGGCGACGGCACGCCGATCGGACTCTTCGCCGACACCTGGACGCGCTTCCTCAACCCGCCCGTGGGCGACGCCGCCGTGCGCGTGCTGGACACCGCGGGGGCGCGGGTGCAGGTGCTGTCGGGGGGCTGCTGCGGCCGTCCGGCCCTGTCGCAGGGCATGCCCGACCTCGCCCGCACGCAGGGCCTCAAGGTGCTGGATGCACTGGCCCCCTATGCGATGGGCGGCCACCCGATCGTGGTGCTGGAGCCCTCGTGCCTGTCGATGCTGGCGTCCGACCTGCCGTGGCTGCTGCCCGACGATCCCCGGGCCGGGTGGGTGGCCGGCGCCGTGGTGTCGTTCGAGCAGTCGGTGCTCGACCTCGGCCTGGAGGTTCCCGGGATGGCCGGTGCACCCCTGGTGCACCGGCACTGCCACGCGCGGGCCGACGGCGACGCGGCCGCCGTGGCGGCCATGGGGCCCGGCGCCACGGCCACGGACGCCGGCTGCTGCGGAATGGCCGGGGCCTTCGGCTACCTGCACCCCGAGGTATCGCGCCTCATCGGCGAGGACCGCCTGGCGCCGCAGGTGCGGGAGTCATCGGCCCCACTGGTGGCGGCGGGCGTGAGCTGCCGCGAGCAGATCGCCGACCTCACCGGTCGCGAGGCACTGCACCCGGCCGAGCACCTGGACCGCCTGCTGCACGGGTAGGCGGGCGGGCGTCAGTCGCTCGCCGCGCCCACCTTGGCCTTGATCTCCTCGGAGATGCTCTGCGGCACCTCGGCGTAGTGGTCGAACTGCATGGTGAAGGTGGCACGGCCCTGGGTGGCCGAGCGCACCGAGGTGGCGTAGCCGAACATCTCGGACAGCGGCACCTGGGCCTGGATGGTCCCGGTGGTGCCCTTCTCCTCCATGCCGCCGATGCGGCCGCGGCGGCCGTTCAGGTCGCCCACCACCGTGCCCATGAACTCGGTGGGGCACACGACCTCCACGGCCATGAGCGGCTCGAGCAGGCACGGGCTGGCGCGCTTGGCGGCCTCGCGGATGGCCATGGAGCCGGCGATCTTGAAGGCGCCCTCGTTGGAGTCGACGTCGTGGTACGAGCCGTCGATGAGCTCCACCTTCACGTCGACCATCGGGTAGCCGGCCACCACGCCGCCCTCGAGGGCCTCCTTGATGCCCTCGTCGACGGCCGGGATGTACTCCTTCGGGATCGATCCACCCACGGTCTTGTTCTCGAACTCGTAGCCCTTGCCCGGCTCGTTCGGCTCGACCGAGATGTACACGTGGCCGTACTGGCCGCGACCGCCGGACTGGCGCACGAAGCGTCCTTCGACCTTCTCGACGCGCTTGCGGATCGTCTCGCGGTAGGCCACCTGGGGCGCGCCCACGTTGGCGTCCACGCTGAACTCGCGCATGAGGCGGTCGACGATGATCTCCAGGTGCAGCTCGCCCATGCCGGCGATGACCGTCTGGCCGGTCTCCTCGTCGGTGCGCACGCGGAAGGTGGGGTCCTCGTCCTGCAGGCGCTGCAGGGCGGTGGAGAGCTTCTCCTGGTCGGCCTTCGTCTTGGGCTCGATGGCCAGGCGGATCACCGGGTCGGGGAAGGTCATCTCCTCCAGGATCACCGGGTCGGCCGGGTCGCAGAGGGTGTCTCCCGTGGTGGTGCTCTTCAGGCCCACCGCGGCCACGATGTCGCCGGCCGATGCCGCATCGGCCTCCTCGCGGTGGTTCGCATGCATCATGAGCAGGCGGCCGATGCGCTCCTTGCGCTCGCCCTTGGTGGCGTTGACGATGCCGTCGCCCGCGTTGATGGTGCCGGAGTACACGCGCAGGAAGGTGAGGCGTCCGACATACGGGTCGCTCATCACCTTGAAGGCCAACGCCGAGAACGGCGCGGCCGGGTCGGCGGGGCGCTCGACCTCCTCGCCGCGATCGTCCACGCCCTCAGCGGGCGGCACGTCGAGCGGCGAGGGCATGAAGTCCACGACGGCGTCCAGCAGCGGCTGCACGCCCTTGTTCTTGAACGACGACCCGCAGAGCACGGGGGTCATGTCGATGGCCAGCACCGCGGTGCGGATGGCCTTCTTCATGAGCTCGGGCGAGATCTCGTTGCCCTCGAGGTAGGCCTCGGCGAGCTCGTCGTCGCTGTCGGCGAGCGCCTCGATGAGCTGCTCGCGCGCGACCTCGGCGTCGGTGGACATCGACTCGGGGATCGGCCCCACCTCGACCTCGGTGCCGAGGTCATCCTTGTAGGTGGTGGCGTTCATCTCGACCAGGTCGATGATGCCGGCGAACTCGGCCTCGGCGCCGATGGGAAGCTGGATCGGCACCGCGCGGGCGCCCAGGCGGTCGATCATGGTCTGCACGGCGGCGTCGAAGTCGGCGCCGATGCGGTCCATCTTGTTCACGTAGGCGATGCGCGGCACGCGGTAGCGGTCGGCCTGGCGCCACACCGTCTCGGACTGCGGCTCCACGCCGGCCACCGAGTCGAACACGGCCACGGCGCCGTCGAGCACGCGCAGCGAGCGCTCCACCTCGACGGTGAAGTCGACGTGGCCCGGGGTGTCGATGATGTTGATTCGGTGGTCGCGCCAGAAGCAGGTGGTGGCGGCGGAGGTGATGGTGATCCCGCGCTCCTGCTCCTGCTCCATCCAGTCCATGGTGGCCGCGCCCTCGTGCACCTCACCGATGCGGTGGGTGCGACCCGTGTAGTAGAGGATGCGCTCGGTCGTGGTGGTCTTGCCCGCATCGATGTGGGCCATGATCCCGATGTTCCGGGTGTCCGCGAGCGGGACCTTCTTCTCAGACACTGAATCTCACCTGTCCGTAACGATGTGGCACGGGGAACCGATTCCCCCGCGACGTCTCTTCTGCATGCAAGCCCACCCCGGCCGGAATCGGCCGGGGAACGGGCGCTACCAGCGGTAGTGCGCGAAGGCCTTGTTGGCCTGCGCCATCCGGTAGAGGTCATCCTTGCGCTTGAAGGCGCCGCCCTGCGAACCGAGGGCGTCGAGCAACTCGTTGGCGAGCCGCTCGCTCATCTGCTTCTCGCGGCGCTGCCGCGCGAAGAGGACGATCCAGCGGATGGCCAGGGTGCGCCCGCGACGGGACGGCACCTCGATCGGCACCTGATAGGTGGCGCCACCCACGCGGCGGCTCTTCACCTCGAGCGCCGGCGTGACATTGCGGATGGCCTCCTCCATGACCTGCACCGGGTCGCGCCCCGTGCGGTCGCGGATGCGCTCGAGGGCGTCGTACACGGTGCGCTCGGCCACCGACTTCTTGCCGTCCGAAAGGACCTTGTTGATGAGCTGGGTCACGACGACGTTGTCGTAGACGGGGTCCGGGATGAGCGGACGGCGTGTGATTGCTGCGCGGCGGGGCATCTGCCTACTTCGGTGTCTTGGCGCCGTACTTCGAACGCGCCTGCTTGCGGTCTGAGACGCCGGCGGTGTCGAGCGCGGCGCGGATGACCTTGTACCGGACGCCCGGAAGGTCCTTCACGCGGCCTCCACGCACGAGCACCACCGAGTGCTCCTGGAGGTTGTGGCCCTCGCCGGGGATGTAGCTCGTGACCTCCATCCCGTTGGTGAGCCGCACACGCGCAACCTTGCGCAGCGCCGAGTTCGGCTTCTTCGGGGTGGTGGTGTAGACCCTGGTGCACACGCCGCGCTTCTGCGGCGCCCCGCGCAGGGCGGGCGTGGAGGTCTTGGTCGCCTTGGGCTTGCGGCCCTTGCGGACCATCTGGTTAATCGTTGGCACGAGCCTCTTCCGGACTATGGGCGTGTTGAGCCGTTCGCCCCGGCGGGCGAGCGGTCCGGGACCGTATCACGGCGAATGAGGCGGTCCAAGATCGCTCGGGGCCCCCTTCGTGCGCGCCAGGGCAAGGGCCGCGCCCACGAGCCCGCCCAGTGCCACCGCCGCCAGCACCACCGACTGCCACGTGACCACCGGGCCGAGCACCGGGTAGAAGGTGAACCCGGTGATCCCCGCCGCGATGGCCCACGCCACGGTGGCCGCCAGGATCAGCGAGATGCCCAGCACGATGCGCTCTCCGACGTCTCGCCGGCGCTCGGGCAGCCGCGTGCGGCGCGCCTCGCCGTAGCCGCGTGCCGCCATGGCCTCGGCGGCGTCCAGGCCGCGCTCGAGCGCGGATCCCACGAGCGGCAGCGCCAGCGGCGCGGCGGCACGGGCGCGCTGCAGCCGTGATCCGGTGGTGAGCCCCACCCCGCGAAGGCGCGCGGTTTCGGAGATCGCCTGGGCATCACGGCGCATGGTGGGCACGAGCCTGGCCGCCAGTGCCGACACCAGCGCCGAGCGCGGCGCCACGCGACTGAGCCCGGCGAGCATGCGGTCGGGGTCTGCCCATGCGAACAGCGCCGCGATGAGGGCGATGGTGGCGAGCACCCGCGCGGCGGCGGTGGCACCCGCCACGAGCTCCTCGGCGGTGATCTCGCCGTTGAGCGGGGGCGGCACCGGGATGGTGAACAGGATGAGGTCACCCTGCCCGGACATCAGCGGGGTGAGGAGCACCAGGCCCACTGCCGAGATGATCGCCGCGACCACCACGAATCGCCCGGGGCTCCCGGGGGCGGCCCGCAGCAGCACCAGCGCACCGACCGCCAGCGCGAGGAGCACGAGCGGCTGGTCGGTGGTGAATGCCAGCACCACGGTGACGAGCACCAGCAGGACGATGGGCAGCGGCGCCCGGTCGCCCGCCACGGGAAGGCTCATTGCGTCGGCGGGGGGCTGGTCAGCGTGAGGTCGGCATCCATGCGCAGCGCCGCCACGCCATCGAGGTCGGTGCGGAGCACCCACCGCACGGGCATCTTGAGCTCGGGCGACCACCACACGCGATCATCGCGCACGCCCGCGACCGGGCCCGACACCTTTCCGCGCTTGTCGACCAGCAGCACCGGCACGGCGGTGCCGGCGACGTCGAGGGTCGTGCGCGACAGGACCCGCGCACGCACGAGCACGCGCACCTTGTCCATCGAGTAGCGCTCGGTCCAGGAGTCGCCCACCTCCATGTCGGACGGGTATGCCAGGAGCGGCGGCACGAGCTTCTGGCGGTCATCGCGCCCGAGCCCCGTGACCTTCAGGGTGGTGATCCTCTCCTCCACGTACTCACCCTCGGGGGCCACCCGCACGCGTGAGGCCTCCACGTGCTCCTCGCTGAGCGCCAGGGTGCGCCAGAAGCCCTTGGGGGCCGGACGCACCACCACCTGCACCTCGGCCGGTATGTCACGGTCGATCGACACCGGGCCGAGGCCGACCGTCTCGTCCCCCGAGGCCCGGTAGGTCCACACGCCCGACCGGGGCGCTCCCGCAACGGCCGGCGCGCTGCTCGATCCGTAGTCGGTTGCCGCCTGCGCCTGTGACACCGGGGTGCTGCTGCCCGCGTTGGCCCACCACCATGCACCGACGCCGATGAGCACGAGCACCAGGACGAGGGGAATGAGGATGACGGGGCGGATCAGGCGGGCCATGGACTGCCGATGGTAGGGCAGCACCCGGTGACCGGCAGGAGATCGGTCGCAAGCGTCGACGACACGAGCCGGAAACGGGCATTTCCCACCCCCCACGCGCACGCGCCTAGCGTGCCCGGCCCATGACCCGAAACGTCCTCAATGCACCCTGCCCCTGCGTGGCATGCCGCCATCGCCGCGACGCCCGCCACAACCGGCGTGGGCGCGCGATCTGGATCGGCCTCGTGGGGCTGCTGGCCTGCTCCGTGCCGCTGGCCGCCGCCCTCCCCGACGGCGACATGCCGTCGCAGCCCGTGCCGGCGACGCCGGTGACCATGGCGATACCCCGGGAGCCGGTGCTGGTCCCCCCGACGATCGAGGTGACCGGCGAGGACGGCGGGGCGATCGTCGACTGGCGCGAGAGCGTGCCCGACGGCTCGCCCAACGGAGGGCGCCTCACCGGCGCGGTTCGCCTGCCGGCATCGGGGCCCGGGTACTACACGTACGACCCACGCACGCAGCGTGAGCCCGGCGGGCTCGAGACCCGTTGGGGCACCGCGCGCCTGGTGCGCGAGGTCATGGACCTCGGGGCGTGGTGGGCCCGCACGCACCCCGGCGCCGGGCCCATCGGCATCGGCGATCTGTCGCGCCGCAACGGCGGCCGGATCGACGGGCACTCGTCGCACCAGAACGGGCTCGACGTGGACATCCGCCTGCCGCGGCGCGACCGTGCGCGCGGCGCGGCGAATCCGGGCAACTACGACCGCGCCCTGACCCAGGAGATCGTCGACCACATGGTGGCGCAGGGAGCCAACCTCGTGCTCATCGGCCCCTCGCTCGACCTGCGGGGGCCTGCGGGCGTGGTGGTGCGGTGGCCGAACCACGACGACCACCTGCACGTGCGCTTCCCCGGGTGATCATCCGCTGCGGTGCCCTCCCCGGCGCGCGCCGGTAGGGTAGGCGCCAATGGGACCCCTTATCCTCATTCCCGCCGACTTCTGGTCGGAGTCGTTCCCCGTGGTGGACGCGTTCCAGGAGCGCGTCCGCCAGACGGGCATCGGCACGATCCAGATCACCCTCGTGGCGTTCCTCGTCACCTTCCTCGTCACCCGGGGCATCACCTTCGCCATCAAGAACGGCAAGGGACCCTTCGGCGATGTGTCGGTGGGCGGAACCCACATCCATCACCTGGTGCCCGGCATCATCCTGCTGCTGGTCACGGGGGTCGTCGGCATCGCCATCGACTGGCAGCCCGGGGGCGTGGCCGGCCTGATCGTGCCCACCTTCTTCGGCATCGGCGCGGCGCTCACGCTCGATGAGTTCGCCCTCTGGCTCACGCTCAAGGACGTCTACTGGTCGAAGGAGGGCCGGAGATCCGTGGACGCCGTGATCGTGCTCGCGACCGTGCTCATGCTCGCCGCGCTGGGGATCCCCTTCTGGGTCGACATCTGGACCAACTCCGACGTCACCGGCAGCTGGATCCTCGCGACGTGGC
>Ga0208783_10000717_pt1 | contig 20229 bp, 22 predicted proteins | sample DEB19_08_DNA_2_FD_184529 | JGI IMG/M metagenome (GOLD analysis project Ga0208783, IMG submission 184529) | Aqueous microbial communities from the Delaware River and Bay under freshwater to marine salinity gradient to study organic matter... | ecosystem: Environmental > Aquatic > Marine >...
CCATCGACATCGCTGCGCGGCAGCTTGCCGCCGTCGGTGCCCCACGCGTTGATCACGGCGGCGAGGTCGACGCCGTTCACGGCGTTGTCCTGGACGATGTCGGCGGGGCATCCGCACACGACGCCTTGCTCGCAGCAGTCTGGAATGTTGTTGGCGTTGGCATCGGCAAGGCTACCGTCGCGGATTTGACCGAAGTCGACGAGGCCGTCGGAGTTGCAGTCGGCTTCCCACTCAAACGTGACCTGGATGGGCGAACCGAGCTCACTTGCCTGGAAGTCATCCCAGACGATCCCGCACGAGTCTGCGCGGATTGCCACGAAGCGTTCGACGCCCTGTGAGTTGTTGGGATATGGACCCGAGGCGCATGCATTCGACCCCCATGAGGTAAAGGCGAGCGGCTCCCCGGTGCACCAGACGAAGCTACTGCTCCCTGGTGCGGCCCTGAGTCCAAGCATCGAGCCAGTGAAGGCCGCCATGATGAAGTTCTGCTCGGCTCCGCTCGTGAGGGTCAAAAGATGGGCGCCCTGAGCCGTTGCCGCGCTGTTCCAGGTAGACCATGACAATGCGAGCGGCGCCGAGATGCCATACCAGTGCCCATTCCCCCCATCCTGCACGCGCCACTGCACGGCGTCCTGCGCCATCGCGCCGCCCGCCATCGCCATCGCCGCCACCACGCCAGCCAACTCGCGATTCATCTCTGTGCTCCTCGCCGCGGGGTTGTGCGCGGCCGTGGCAGAGCCATGAAGCGACTCGGCGCGACAGAAAATCCCGATGGAAATCGCAAGTACCGCAAGCGCGGGCCATCGGCGTGATTTCGGCGGCAGCGGCGTGATCGCCCGCGCCGCTCGCGCAAGTCCCGCTCTCTCGTAGCGATACGCCTTCACACCGACCATCCCGTGAGCTCGCGCACGCGGACGAGCTCGGCAGCGATCGATTGCTCGTCCGCGGTGCCGAGTTCGTCGCGCAGCAGAGCCTCGGCCTCTGCGCGGGCGCGCCGGGTCGCGAGGCGCACCTCGGAGGCGACGGTCTTCTCATCGACGCCGTGTTCGGTCGCGAGCCGCGCATATCCGACGGAATCGAAGAAGTGCCGGTGGAAGCAGTCGTACGCGCGCTCTCTCCCGTCCGCCGCCAGCCCGACGTGCGCGGCACGGCAGGCCGCCTCGACCAGCGCCAGCGCCCAGGCACGCTCGAAGGCGCGCTCCGCATCGGGAGTCGGTGCCGCAAGCAACTCGGTCGACGCCTGCTCGCGCCGCGCCGACTCCCGCGCGCGATCGCGCACGACGCCGCGGGCGTGGAAGATGAGCCCATTCAGCATCCAGCGTCGGAGCGGTAGTCCGCTCAGCCGCCACTCGCCAAGGAAGCGGGCATCGCCAGATTTCGCCGCGAAAAATCCATGCACAAGCTCCTCGGGCTCGTCGATGTTGGCCAGCCGCGAGCTCGCGGCGTACGCGACCAGCGCGTCGCGGTAGCGCCGCATGAGGTGCACGCGGGCCTCGCGCAGGGAGATCTCTCCACCATCCTCGATCCGCGTGACCAGCCAGGTCGCGTGCGTCGAGGGAAAGTCTGCGAGGACATCGCGCGATGACATGCACTCATCCTACTTCCGCGCGAGCCGCGCACACGCCTTGTGCCGCGGGCAAGTCACGAGATGCTCGTTGTACATCCCGACCGCCTGCATGAACGCGTAGACGATCACCGGTCCGCAGAAGGTGAAGCCGCGTTTCTTGAGCGCCTTCGCCAGGGCGATGCTCTCGGCGCTCTCGGCGCGGATGTCCTCGCGGCGGCGCAGCTTCACATCGATCGTGCGGTCTCCGACATGTCCCCACAGGAAGTCGCGGAACGCGCCCTCGCCTGCCTCCATGATCTCGAGCCATGCGCGCGCGTTCTTCACCGCGCCCTCGATCTTCAGGCGCGAGCGGATGATGCCGTTGTCCTTCAGCAGCCGCTGGAGGTCGCGCTCGGTGAAGCACGCGACCTTCGCGGGGTCGAATCCCTTGAACGCCCTCTGGAACGCCGCGCGCTTCTTCAGGATCGTGATCCAAGACAGCCCCGCCTGAAAGCCATCGAGCACGAGCTTCTCGTACAGCGCGCGGTCATCGACGATCGGCACGCCCCACTCGGTGTCGTGGTAGGCGACATAGACGGGATCGGTCCCGCACCACCAGCAGCGTTCGGGCGTCGCAGGCATGCGCGCAGCCTACGCAAAAAGACACCGGCTCCGCGCGAGGCGGAGCCAGTGTGGTGGTTTCCTGAAGCATCCGAAGAGTGCTTCTTCGGATGCGTGAGTTCGATCACGCCTTGCAGCCGCAGCCAGAGCCGCAGCCTGCGCCCACCATCTCCTTCTTCGCGGCGCCTGCCGCGATCTTCGCCTTCGCAAAGGCGATCGCAGCAGCGCCGGTCGAGGTGTTGCCAGCCTGCTTGAGGACCTGCAGCGTCGTCTCCTCGATCTCGACGATCTTGTGGTCGATCTCGCCTTCGGTCATGCCGAGGTAGAGGCCGGCGAGGCGGATCAGGCCGCCCGCGTTCGCCACGAAGTCGGGCGAGTAGCAGATGCCGCGCTTGGCGAGCAGCTCGCCATCGGCCTGCGGGTCGCGCAGCTGGTTGTTCGCCGTGCCGCACACGATCGAGCACTTGAGGCTCGCGATCGTCTTCGCGTCGAGCACGCCACCGAGCGCGCAGGGCGCGAGGATGTCGACCTTCTCCTCAAGCAGGTTCTTGTCGTTGCCAAGCGCCACGCAGCCGAGCTCCTCGACGGCGCGCTTCATGGTCGGGACATGCACGTCGGTCACGAGCACGGCGGCGCCAGCCTTGCGGAGCAGCTTCGCCAGCTTGTAGCCGGTCGCGCCGCAGCCCTGGATGGCCACGGTCAGGTTCGAGAAGTCGACCTTGCGGCCGGTGTGCGCGAGGCACGCCTTCATCGAGTTGAAGCAGCCGAGCGCCGTGTACGGCGACGGGTCGCCGCCATGGCTCACGGTGTTGCCGCCCATGACATGCTTGGTCTCGAGCGCCATCCAGTCGCAGAACTGCGGGCTCACGCCCACGTCCTCGGCTGCGATGTACTTGCCCGCGAACGTATCGACGAAGCGACCCATGGCGCGCGCCTCGGCCTCGGTCGGCTGGTGGCCCGAGTTCGGCATGATGATGACGCTCTTCGCGCCGCCCATCGCGAGCCCCGATGCCGCCGCCTTGTAGGTCATGCCCTCTGACAGGCGCAGCACGTCGTACAGCGCGTCGTTCTCCGTCGCGTAGGCCCAGCGGCGCGTGCCGCCGAGCGCATTGCCGAGCACGGTCGAGTGGATCGCGATGATGGCCTTCAGGCCCGTCTTCGCATCGTGGTGGAATGCCACGCGCTCGTGGCCGTAGGACTGCATCTCTTCGAGAACGTTCATCACGACTGGCAACCTCTGTGTTTCTGGGTGACTGAGAACGGTGGGAAAGATAGCCGCTGCTTCCGGACGGCGCGTGTGCTTGGTTCAGTGCGACTTCAGTGCCTGCATGTCGCCTGCGTAGACGGAACCGGACCCGAACTGCGGGATCGCGGCCTGTTGCGCCGCGACGCTTCGGCCCGTGCCGAAGTACTTCTGGTCGGGCGTCTTCTCGGGAATCGAGTAGTGGGCGTTCGGCAGCAGGTCGTTGGCCGCGAACGCGGCCGCCGCGGCCTTCTTCATCGACGCGTCGGTGTTGTGGAAGAGCGCGCGCAGCTCCGTTGCCTGCTCGGCGCGCGCGATCGCGCAGAGGTACTCGACGATCGCCAGCTCGCGCTCGGCGGCGGTGCCGTCGAGACCGGCACGCAGGTTCGCGTCGCAGCGCGAGATCGTGCAGGTCATGGCGTGGATCCAGAGCGCGCTCATCGAGAGCCGCGCCTGAATCGTCTGGTTCGAGATCAGCCGCTCCTCGTGCTCCTTGAACATGAGCTTGACATGGTGGCTGTGCTCCTGGATGCGCACCATCAGGTCATCGACCAGGTGGCGCAGGCGCGGATGCGCCCGTGACGAGCTCGGCGCGCCGCGGCGGACGCCGAGGAAGAGCTCGGCGCCGACCTGCATCGCGGTCCCGATGTGGCCGAACGGATTCGCCTTCACCTTCAGCAGGTACTCGCCGAGCTGCTTCGAGCCGTAGGCGAAGATGAACGAGTGCATCACCTCGTTCGCGCCCTCGACGATGATGTTGATGCGCGAGTCGCGCCACATGCGCTCGATATGGTTCTCCGTCATGTAGCTCTCGCCGCCCATGATCTGGATGGCGTCGTTCACGACGCGATAGCCGAATTCGCTGCAGAAGACCTTGCACATCGCGGTCTCGAGCATGATGTCCTCGTTGTGGCGGTCGAGGAAGCCGGTCGTCATGTACAGCATCGCGTCGGCCGCGTAGACATACGCCGCCATCCGCGCGACCTTCTCCTGCATCAGGTCGAACTCGCCGATGGCGCGGTCGAACTGGTGACGCGACTTCGACCACTTGGTCGCCTGCTCCATCGAGTAGCGCGCCGCGCCCAGCATGCCCGCCGAAAGCGTGCAGCGGCCGTAGTTCAGGCAGGTGAGCGCGACATTGAGGCCCTTGCCCTCCTTGAACAGCAGGTTCTCGCGCGGAACCTTCACATCCTTCAGCCGGATGCGCGCCTGCCAGGTGCCGCGGATGCCGCACTTCGAGCGGTTGCGGCTGAAGATGTCGACGCCGGGCATGTCGGGCGTGCAGATGAGCGCGGTGACAGCGTCCTTCGTCTGGCCCGTCTTCGGGTCGGTGATCCGCTGCTTCGCCATCACGGTGAACAGGCCGGAGAGCGCGCCCGAGGTGGCCCACTTCTTCTCGCCGTTCAGGATGTAGTGGGTGCCGTCGGCGCTGAGCTCGCAGCGCGTCTCTTGGCCGCCCGCGTCGCAGCCCACATTCGGCTCGGAAAGGCAGAATGCGCTCAGCGTCGACTTCGCCATGAGCGGCAGGAAGCGCTTCTTCTGCTCGTCGTTTCCGAAGAGCATGACCGCCTTGCAGCCGATCGACTGGTGCGCCGACACGAGCACGGCGGTCGAGCCGCACGAGCGCCCGAGGCGCTCAAGCACGCGGTTGTAGCTGGTGATGCCGAGGCCCAGCCCGCCGTACTGCGCGGGGATGGTCATGCCCAGCACGCCGAGGTCGAACAGCTTCTTGATGACCCACTGCGGGATCTCCTGCTTCTGGTCGATCTCGATCGAGGGGTGCTCGTTCTTCAGGTAGTGGTCGAGCGCGGCGAGCAGCTGGTCGCACTTCGCCGTTTCCTCCGCCGGCACCGTGGGATACGGGAAGACGAGGTCCTCGCGGAAGTTCCCCCAGAACACATTCTTGATCACGCCCATGGTGGACGGATCCGGGCCGAGCATCTCCTGGGCTTGCTCGATCTGCTTGCGGTCCTTCTCGGAGACGTTCTTCAGGTCCTTGGCGAGGTTCGTGTTCGACATCGGGGGCGTCCTTCGGGGAAGGGGAACATGATAGGTTGAACGCCGCCGTGCGACCGACCTCCGGCTCCCTTGGAACGCAGGAAATCGATGCCCAATCGGAGCGCATTCCCAACCACGCATGCGACCACCCTGCTGACGCTCGTGTCGAGCGAGGGTGCAGATGCGGAACAGGCGAAGGCAGCGGGAATTGCGCTCATGAGGCGTTACGCGGATCCGTTGACGGTCTTCGTGCGCGGCTCAAGCCTTGCACGGCTCGGCGAGCCTGCGGAGATCGTGAACGGGTACTTCGCCACGAGGCTCTCGGACGAGGCAGCGATCGTCGAGTTCCTCACGAAATGGTCGGCGAGCGGCATGCGCCTGCGGCGCTGGCTGATGAACGGCATTCTGTTTTATGGGCAAGGGCTGGCGCGCGATCGCGCGCGGGCGCAGGATCGCGGCAGCTCGATGGCGCCCGACGAGCTCGATCGACGGGCGGGCGCCGGCTCGACGGGTGAAACCGACTTCGAGCGCGCGTGGGCAGTGGCCGTCGTGCGCGAGGCGACGGCGCGCGCTGAGATCGAGTTGCTCGACGAAGGTCGCTCGGTCGACTTCGACATCTTCCGCCGACACGCGATCGACGGGCAGCCGTATGCGGCGTTCGCGCACGAGCTCGGCCGCACCGAGCAGCAGTGCGCAGGCGCCACGCGTCTGGTGGCGCAGCGCGTGCGCGCGAAGCTCGCGGAACTCCTTGCAGAGGAAGGCGTTCCCGAGCGCGAGCTCGACGACGAGATCGCACGCGTGCGCGGGATGCTGTGATGCCCGCGCATACAAGGCGCGCCCGGGGATTCCCCTTGCCGTGACGCCGTCACTCGACCAACGCAGCGCCGCGCGCATCCTGGACCTCGCGGAGTCGCGCGGTTCTCGGAGCAGCGCGCTCGTGGGATTCGCGCTGATCTTGCTGCTCGCCGCGCATGCGGCCCTCGCGGGCGGATTCCCGAGGTCGGCGCAGGCCGCGGCGATGTCCCCCGCGGGCGCCCGGATCCATGCACGGGAGTCAGCTCAGATGAATCGGTTGATGGCAATGAGCGCAGCGGCGGTCGTGACGGCGGGCGCAAGCGCGCAGAACGCGGTCCAGTGGCGCGTGGAGGATGGGGGGAATGGGCACTGGTATGCGGCCGTACCGAATCCCGCAGGCTGGAGGTGGTCTGCGGCTGTGCAAGCGGCCACGGAAAGCGGCGGCGCCCTCGTCAGCTGCGAGACCGACGGCGAGCTCGCCTTCGTGCTCCAACGATTCTCCCAGCAGCAGGCGCCCGAGGTCTGGGCGCCGCAGTCGATCAATTCAATGGCGAGGATGGGTCCCTGGATTGGGGCATTCCAAGCAGTGGGTGCACCAGAGCCGAGTGGCGGCTGGACTTGGTTGACTGGCGTGCAATTCAACCCGCAGGATGGAATCAACTGCTGCGGCAACGACTGCTCGGGTACCCAGGAGGATCGACTGCATCTCTATGCCCAGCAGAACACCGGGTGGACCACTGCACTCAATGATCTCACGGACGATCCCACTGCATGCAGCGATCGGCTGCTCGGAGCCGTGGTTGAGTGGTCCGCCGACTGCAACGCGGACGGCATCGTCGACTACGGGCAAATCCGATCAGGCGAGCTCGCCGACGCGAACGCGAACAACATCCCCGACTGCTGTGAGAGCGGCATGCCTTGCAACTGCGCTGGCGACACGAACAACGACGGCTTCGTCGACGGCATCGACCTTGCGACGATCCTCACGCGCTGGGCGCAGTCTGCAACGAAGTTCCCCAACGCCGACTGCAATCGCGACGGCGTGATCGATGGATCCGATCTCTCGATCGTGCTCGGCTCGTGGGGCGTGTGTCCGTAGCGGAGGCGTGGACGCGGTTCGATCGCCCCGCGATTTCAACGAATCAGAGCGGATTCTCGCCGAGTTTCCCTTCCCAGCGATATAGTTCAGCCGTCACATTTGCACCCCCCCTGCGCTAACCGTGCAGGCAGCGAGCCGCCGAAAGGCGGCTCCGCATTTTTTACACTTCACCTTGGAAAGGATGACGAGCCATGCACAGGCTCAGTACCCACGTTTTCGTCGACGGGCTCAACCTCATGCATGGTGCATGCAGACGCTACGCGTGTCAGTGGATTGATCTTGCTGGCATCGCTCGCTCGGTGCTACCCGAACGGCTGTTCGAGATCACATGCGTCCATCTCTATACATCGCTCCTCGATGGGAGGGTCGATCCCGGGCTCCCCATCGCGCAGCATGCGCACCTCCGCGCGCTTCGTGCCGTTGGCAGATGTGACATTCATCTTGGCAAACTCGTTCCGTCAAGGCGAAGGTGCATCGCAACGTGGCCTCCGCAGATTGAAGGAAGCGCGGTGGAGGTCGAACTCATGAGCGAGAAAGGTTCCGATGTGAGCCTCGCAGTCGATCTTGTCGATCTCGCTCATCGCGGAAAGTTCGATGCAGCCTTGGTGGTCAGCAACGACAGCGATCTCCGAAGGGCCATCGAGGTCGCGCGATTCGACCTTGGGTATCGGATTGGGACGCTGAATCCACACCCAGGGCGGCAAAGCCGTGAACTGGCTCGGGTTTCATCGTTCCAGAGAACGATTCGCCGTAGCGACCTTCTACGCAATCTCCTGCCTGACGTGTTGCTCGACACCGATGGACTCATCCATCGACCGCGCCGAGCAGGGTGGTAGGCGTGCCGTGCGCTCTCGGCGTCGTATGGCGCCCGTTCGCTCACTTCTTCAGGAACCCATCCAGCTTCGCGCGCGCTTCTGGCGTGTGGCGCAGCTTGACGAGATGGTCGCGCTCGCACGCGATCGCGGCCTCCCAGCCCTTCGCGATGCCCACGCGCACCGCGTCGATGCAGGCCGCGCCGTGCTTGGTGCCGCCGACCTTCGCCGCGAGCTCGTCGCACACCGGCGCGATCGCGGCAGCGCTCTTCGGCGAGATCCCGCGGCGCGGCGCGTGCATCGACACGAAGCAGCCCGTCGACGCATCCTGCGCCTTCACCCACTTGATCGCCGCCGCAACGGCGCCGTCCGCGCCGCTGCCAGCGTCCGCGCGCACATCGAACAAGCACTGCGGCGCCTCGCCGCAGGCCCAAGTCTGCCCGGTCGCAGTGCGCTCGATCGCAAGCGCGGGCATGATCCGCGCGGGCAGCATCTGCGTGCCGCCCCAGCCCGGGCAGATGCAGAGCCCTGCCTCTGGCAAGCCGACCTGCCACGGCTTGCCGCCCTCCGCGGGCAGCGCCGCGACGAGCGCATCGCAGTGCATCGCAATCTCGAGCCCGCCGCCGAGCGTCGCGCCGTGGATCGCGGCCGCGCTTGGGCAACCGAGCGCGGGAATCATCGCGAACGCCTCCGCACCCGCCTTGAGGTACGCATGGAGCCCCGCGTCGTCGAGCGCGTCGATCTCCGCGAGGTCCGCGCCCGCCACGAACACGCGCTGCGACGCGCTCGCGAGCACGAAGCCCTTCGGCTTCTCTGTCGCGATCTTCGCCAGCGTCGCCTTGATCTCGCCGATCAGCCACGCATCGAGCACCACCACGCCGCCGCGCGGCTTCTCGGGGTTCGGCTGGAGGAGGAGGACATGCACGCCATCGCGGATTTCGTAGGGGAGCATGACGGAAAGATACCGTGCTACGCTCCCGCGCATGCTTGTCCGGACCTCGAACGCACACGGCATCGTCACCATCGAACTTGCGCGCCCCGAGGCGCGCAACGCGCTTTCCCGCGAGCTCATCGCGGAGCTCGGCGCAGCCGTCGACGCGGTCGCGCGCGACGCCTCCGCGCGCGTCCTCATCCTCTGTGGCGCGGGCAAGTCGTTCTGCGCGGGCATGGACCTGCGAGCAGTCGCCGATGACCCCATCGCGATGGGCGACATGCTCCGCGCGCTTTCGCGCACCTCGCGGGCGATCCGACGGCTCTCGATCCCCACCATCGCGCGCGTCCAGGGCGCCGCGATCGGCGGCGGCTGCGGACTCATGGTCGTGACCGACTTCGCCGTCACCCACCCAGAGGCGAAGCTCGGCTATCCCGAGGTCGACCTCGGGATCTGCCCAGCGGTCGTCGCTCCGTGGCTCGTGAAGCGCATCGGAGCCGGCGCCGCGCGTGCGATGCTTCTCGCCGGCGGCACGATGTCGGGCGAGGAGGGATTCCGCCGCGGCCTCGCGACGCACCTCGTCGCCGAATCGGAACTCGCAGCCACGGCGCAGCAGATCGCCGATCGGCTTGTGAAGGGCGGTCCGAAGGCGCTCGCCGCGACGAAGAAGTGGCTGAACGAGCTCGATGGCTCGATGGACGACGCGATCGCCGAGGAAGCGGCGGAGATCAGCGCGCGCATCATCGCGGGCGAGGAAGCGCAGACACGGCTGCGCGCGGCATGGGCGAAGTCCTGAAGTCGAGCGGTCGCCGCAGCGGCGGCTCCCTCTGGTGCTCGCTTGTCATGGATACCCGAAAGTCATGAGTGCCCGCAGACGAAGTCTGCCCGTGGTTTGAGCGGTCGCGGCTGCGGCCGCTCCCTTTGGTGCTCGCTTGTCATGGGTACCCGAAAGCCACGAGTGCCCGCAGACGAAGTCTGCGGAACACCGGACGTGGGAGTCCGTTTGCGCCTGCATCTGCTGGCACTCGTTGTTTGAACGGTCGCGGCTGCGGCCGCTCCCTCCCGCGAGATCGGGATTGACGGTACTCAGTACACATCCGGGCGTTCGTACAGCTCGCTGCCGCACTCGGGGCACCTTCCACGCAGGATCGAGTGCTTCGCGTTGTAGCCGCAGTTCGGGCAATGGCAGCGGTCGATGCGCGACTGTCGCACGACCGTGCGCGTGCGGCGGAACATCCACCATCCGAATCGCGCGGGAGCAAGCACGATCGCGAGCCCAAGCGACAGCATGATCCACCATGCACCGGACGAGAACACCCAGGCCTCGAGGTGCGTCTTCGTTCGGTCTTCACCCACGAACCTGCCCGCGCGCTCGATCACCTGCATCGCAGCCTCGCGCACCTGCGGCTCGCGCGAAGCAGGGCAGGTCGCCATGCGCGTGACCATGAGATCCATCGCGAAGTCCGTGTGGGTCGTCGACAGAGGCCATCCTCGCCACACCGACCGCTGCACCAGGTCGACATCGGCCAGTGGCAGCGATGCCTTCCACGACGCGGTTCGCTCCGACGCCTTGATCTCCGTGCCGACGACCTTGCCCGTGCGTCCATCGCCGTCGAGCGCCTCGTAGACGCGCACGATCATGAGCGTCTCGGCGGTGTCGCTCGAGCGCCACGACTCCATCTTCCACACGATCACCGGCGCAAGGAACGCGAAGATCACGAAGCCCGCGCCCTGCACGCGGTCGAAGCCGTTTCGCTCGACGCGCCTTGAATTGCGCTTGATCTCCCGCAGGATGGCGAACGGGGAACGCATCTATCGACCGTGCCTCTGTTCCTGGCTCCGCGCGGCCCAGAACGACCGCAGCATGGTCGCGAACTCCTCTCCGTGCACGAGCGCGACGCTGCCCGCGCATGCATCCGCCGTCGCCTGCGCGTCGCGCGCGGGCGCAGGACCGATGTCGCCCGCACCGCGCCGCTCGATCTCGCGGATCAGCCGCTTGGTCGCGCGCATCGCCTGCGGACCCTTCGTGAGCAGCCGCCCGACCAGGCGCTCGACTTCGCCGTCGAGTTCCGCGAGCTCCACGCAGTGCGTCGCAAGGCCGCGCGCGAGCGCCGTGCGGCCGTCAAGAAGCTCGCCCGAGACCATCAGGGCGCGCGCGTTCGGCCCCATGCGCGAGTAGAGCGACGGCGCGCTCACGGCGGGGGTGATCCCGATGCGATGCACGGGGTATCCGATCTGCGCGTCGCTCGCAGCGACCACGAAGTCGCAGCCCGTCAGCAGCGCGCATCCGCCCGCGAGCGCAGCGCCCTGTACGCGCGCGACCACGGGAACATCGAGCTCGCGCAGCGCCATCACGCACGCGCCGAGGCCTGTCAGGAGATCCGCCGCACGCGCAGGCTCCTCCGCGCACAACGAGAGGTCGAAGCCCGAGCAGAAGCTCGCGCCGTCGCCTGCGAGCACGACGACATCCGCATCGGTCCGCTGCGCGATCTCCCCGATTGCGCCGCTGATCCTTGAAAGCGCGGCGACATCGAGCGCGTTGCGCCGTGCCGCATCGCGCAGCGTGATGCGGGCCACCCTTGCATCGAACCGAAGCTCCGGAAGCATGGTCGGAAGCGTACGGCAGGCACCTCTCCTGCGCGGCGCCCTGTTCGCACGGGAAAGCGGCCGATTCTTGCATGCTGTCCTCAACCGCCTTGAAGCGGATGCGTACATCCAGGTAGCCGCGCGTTCGCGCGACGGCACAGCAGGACCTGGAAACGATCGAGTCAGCTCCACCAGCAGAAGCTCGGTGGCTTGGTCAGGACCCTCTCGGTCCGGCCATGGAGCACAGCGCGCGGACAATTCTTCGCGCGCCGCCTCGGGACGCTGCTCCGGCACGCCGATGTGTGTCGGAGCATGAGGCGAGCTCCAGCGCGCATATCCTCGGCGCGTGGCCACCGAGCTTCGTTTTGCGACGAGCCGTGTGTGCGCCGTGTGTGCGCCGTGTGTGCGCCGTGTGTGCGCCGCGTGTGCGCCGCGTGTGCGCCGCGTGTGCGCCATCGATGCTTCGTGTCGGGCGGTCCGAGTGCCGGTTCAGCCCTGCGCGAACTTCGACCACGCTGTGCGGTCGAAGGTGAAGAGCTGCCCCGCGCGATGGGGAACGCCGCGCTCGAAGATCGGCAGCGCCTGGATGGGTCCGAGCGCGATGATCTCGTGGAACTGGCGGCGGAAGTTGCCGCGGTCGAGCGGTGCGTCGAGCAGGCGCTCGTAGAGCTCGCGAAGCGAAGACAGGGGGAACGGGTCGGGCAGGAGGCCCACGAAGATCGGGATCTCGGGCTCGCCGCGGTCCTTCGCACTGTCAAGGGCCGACTCGAACGGGCTACGGTGGGTGAAGCCGTCGGTCTTCCGGAACAGGATGTGGCGTGGCAGCAGGCGCCGCGTCAGGGCGTCGGCCAGCGTCGCGTCGAGGAACGCGTCGAACGCACAGGACAGGATGCCGCGCGTAGCCTCGTCCAGCTCAGGCAGGCTCGAGAGCGGTACGAATGCCTCGTCGGCCTCGAGGGTCGCGGCGGCATCACCGCCTGCGAGCACGGGTCGGGCGATCGCCCACGAGACCACGGCCATGCGTGCGCGGACGGCCGTGCTGGCGGACGGAATCGCTCGGACTCCCGCCGACGCGATGCGAACGATCTCGCGCGCGGCGACTGTGTGGGTGGCGGCATTGCGCGCGGCGCTCGCAAGACCTCCGTCGGCCTCGCGCGCGTCTGGAGCGGCGGTCGGAATGGTGCGTGCCAGCTCGCCCGAGTTGCCCGGAGCGAACGGCAGCCCGATGCAGAGCTCGCCGCGCACGACGCGGAAGACAACCGAGGCTGCCACCACATCGAACGCCTGCGTGGCGTCGGGAGCAAACGAAGCCGCAGGAGGGCGGCTGATGACCGCTGAACCGTTCATGCCGCGATCATACGGTCTCGTGCGTGGCGTGCGGGCGCTGCGTTTACCCACTCGCACGGCGTTGGTGCCGCGCGCACATGCACGGACGCAACCGTCCAGGACCTTGCACTTCCGTCAATGTAATTGCGAGAAGCGATGGGTGACGGATTGTGGACCGACTGGGGAAGGACTCGGTCTTCAGGCGCCGCCGCGGGCGTCCGAGAGTCGTGCCGTGACCAACCCGCGTTCTTTCGACGCCAAAGGGGTTCGTCTTCGGGACCGTCGCGTCCTGGGGTGAGAACCGAGTGAGAACTCCCTGCAAAACCGCGGGAAATCCGACGCTTTCCAAGCCTGCCCACTGCGGGGAGGGAACAATAGGAGGACCTGCAGGAAGCCCTGCGGGACCGACCAGCTCAGTCCGGCCCAAGGCGCACTCCGCGCCCCCAGGGCCGAGGGAATGCAGAACGCCCCGCAAGGGCGAGGTGCCATGGCCATGCTCCTCCGAGACTACACCCTCGCACACGCAAGCACCAAGGTGCGCGGCATCTTCTGTCTCGAGACCGATTGGTCCGAGGTCAAGCGCCCGCTCAGCGTGGAGCCGATGCTCTCGCTGCTCAAGAGTTCGCCGCTGTCGATCCCCTTCGTGCACCGCCATGTCGCCACCAAGGACGGGCTCGACTACTACATCAAGAAGTGGACGCAGCGCGCGCACGCCGACCATCCGATTCTCTATCTCGCGTTTCACGGAGTCGAGGGCGAGGTTCAGTTCGGCGACCTGCGCCGGCGCGCCGCCCGCGTGTCGCTCGATCACCTCGAGGAGGCCCTGCGCGGCAAGTGCGCCGGGCGCGTGATCCACTTCGGGAGTTGCGCCACCCTCGGCGTCAGCCAGCGCCGCCTTCGTCGCTTCATCGACGAGACGGGCGCGCTCGCCGTCAGCGGCTACGAGCAGGACATCGACTGGGTGCGCTCGGCGATGCTTGACTTCACCCTGTTTGCGAACATCCAGCAGAACTCGATGACCGTCTCGGGCATGCGGGCGGTGCGCCGCCGCATGCAGCTCCGCCAAGGCCGTGAGATCCGCTCGCTTCGGTTCCGGATTGCACTGAAGGAGCCGAGGCGTGTTTGAGCGCTCGCAACTGGCGACGCGCTGAAGCGAGCATGCTCGCTCCAGGTGGGTCGCCCTTGCTTGCTTCGGTGCTGAAGCGTCGGGGACGGGAGCTCCGCGAGTTCGTCCTACTCCTTCAAGCACCAGAGGGAGCGGCCGCAGCCGCGACCGCTCGAACCTCGGCCGCAGCCGCGACCGCTCAAAGCTCGGCCGCTCAAGTCACCGCTCACCCGAGCTTCTTCACGCCGGCCCCGCGCTTCGTTCCCTTCTCGATGGGCGTATTCGCGCGCGTGCCGCGGAACTGCTTCGAGTCGTGGCGCGCCGCCTTCATCTTGCGCTTGCGCGCGGCGTCCTTGAGCCGCTTCGCCTTCTCCTTCTCGGCCTTCTCCTTGAGCTCGAGCGCCTTCAGGACCTCCGCCTGCTCTGCCTGGGCGCGCTCATGGCGCGCCTTGTCGCGGTCGCGCATGAAGGTGCCGATGTCCTCGGGAACCTCGACCGACTCCCACTTCGGCTGCGCGAGCATGACCACCGACTCCCAGCGCACACGCTCCTCGGGCGACACGAAGGTGATGCTGCTGCCCTCGCCGCCGCCGTGTCCCGCGCGTCCGACCCGGTGGATCCACTCCTCGGGCGAGACGGGCACGTCATAGTTCACCACGAGCTTGATCCCCGGCACATGCAGTCCGCGCGCGGCGACATCGGTCGCGACCAGCACGCGGCAGCGCCCATGGGCGAAGCTCTCGAGCGCCTTCTCGCGCTGGAGCTGCGAGCGATCGCCGTGCACGACGGCCGTCGAGATCTCGTGCTTGCGCAGCGCGCCCGCAACCCAGCCTGTGCGGCGGCGGCTCGCGCAGTACACCACGATGCCGCGGCGCAGGCTCTCTTTCTCGAGCAGCGAGAGCAGGGCGGGCGTCTTCAGCTCCTCCTCGACGAACATGCGCTTGTGCGCCAGATGCTCGGCGGCTGCGTTGCGCGTGCCGACCGCGATCTTCTCCGGGGTCGCGAGCCGCTTGTGGATCAGGTCCTCCACCTGCTTCGGCAGCGTGGCCGAGAGCAGCCACTTCGAGCGGCCCTCGGGCGCGCGCGACAGCACCCACTCGACCTGGGGCAGGAAGCCCATGTCGAGCATGCGGTCGGCCTCGTCGCACACCACATAGACGAGGTGCGCGAGCGTCATGCAGTCGTTCTCGATGAGCTCGCGCGCGCGGCCCGGCGTCGCGACCACGATGTCGACGCCCTTCTTGAGCTGCTCGGCCTGCGGCGCGATCGCGACCTTGCCGTACACCGCCGCCACCCGCAGGAGCGACCCGCGCGTGAGCCTGCGGATCTCCTCGGCCACCTGCTGCGAGAGCTCGCGGGTGGGCACGAGCACGAGCGCCCGGAGGCGCGTCCGCGGATCGGGTCGACGCCCGCCCGTCTGCACGGGCTTGTGCCGGAGCAGCAGTTCAGCCAGCGGGATGCCATACGCGAGCGTCTTGCCCGTGCCCGTCGGCGCGAGCCCAACGAGGTCGCGGCTCCGCAGCGTGTCGCCGTCCGCGGCGGGTGCGACGGCGGCGGGAATGAACGCAGCCTGGATCGGCGTCGGGCTCGTGAAGCCCATGTCGGCGATGCCGCGCAGGACCAGCTTGTGGAGCGTGTCGGGGAATGCAGTCACGCGGGAAGTATCGCACAATGCGCGGCATGCTGAGGTTGCAATGGACCGCATCGCCCGTCCGCCTGGCCGTCGCGCTCGCGATCGGGATCGCGGCGACCGTGCTGTCGACCTGGCTCCCGATCTACATGGTCGAGCGCGGCCATGGTGCCGAGGTGCGCACCGTCCATCGCGGTGTCCACGGCTGGTGGCACGCGCGAGACCATGTCGTCGGACTGCGTTGGTCGAACCTCATGCTCATCGATCCACCGCTCTCGACGCCACTCTGGGATGGCGAGATGTGGGGCTGGGAGGAGCCGCCACCGCCGCCGTACCCGGCGGATGTCCAGTTCCTCCGCATCGGTACGCTCGCCGCAGGCTGGCCGCTGCCCGCGCTGTCGATGCGGTGGACCGTGACCAGGATGGACCGCAGCTTTCCCGTGCCGGCCGAGTTGGATGACGCCGATACGAGCATCGTCTACGCCGCCGAGAGCGCGTTGACGGGCAACCGGGGAGGCGGGCCCGACGAAGTCGAGGTTCTCTGGATCGGCGCGATCTTCAACGCGGTGTTCTACGGGGCGATCGTGGTCGGTCCGATCGCGCTCGCGCGCAGGTTTGCGAAAGGGTTTTCCAAAGGAACCGCGCGCGGCGACATCACTCGGCGGGCAGCATCGGCAGAAGCACGATGACCAGCAGGTAGAGCCCGACGGCGATCCCCACGATCGCAGCGATGATCTGCAGCGACATCCTGAGCACCGCCTTCGGCCAATCAGCGAGGTTCTGCACGCGGATCGCCTTGTATGCCATCGACACGCCGAGCGCCGTCGGGATGACGAGCAACCACCACCAGTGCTGGGCACCGGGCGCGGGCTGGAGGAACGGCGTCCACGCAAGCAGCAGCAGTTGGTTCACGGCTTGACCACCTCGGAAGCGCGGCGGCCGGAGGTCGGCCCATCGCTGTTCGGAGCACGCGCGCCCGCATCGAGGAGCACACACACATTCAGCAGTCCCGCCAGGAACACCAGCAGCGTGCCGAACTCATTGGCATGCGCGAGCCCCTTGAAGGAGCTCACGAACACCTTTGGCTGGTTCATCGCCTGGACGCTGGGCATCTCGACCAGGGGCGCCGCCTCGCCTGTCTTGAGCAGGGTGTCGTTCGCGTAGCTGGTCGCAAACGCGATCGGCCCGCATCCCGCCTGTGCGATGAACCAGAGCGGATCCTCCTTGCGGTCGACGGCGTCGATTCCGCCCACCAGCATCCCGCTCAGGAACAAGAACAGGACGCCCGACATCGCGAGAAGCCCGCGTTTCGCATTGCCCGCGGCGATGTGGCCGAGCCCTGGGAAGACCCATCCAAGGATCGCTCCAAGTGGCCGGAAGGGGGTATCGGAAGTGGTTGCTGGCACGAAGGAAACCGCGTTGGGGGCTCAGGATCGCCGTTCGGGGGATTCGCTGAAGTGGGGTCCGCCCGAGGTCGATAGGCAGGCAGTGTAGCGGTGACGCCGTTTTGCGCCCGTTGCCGCCCGGCTGCACGCCAGCCGGAGCTCTGCAATCACGACCCCATCGGGCCCTGCCATGAACGACCAGACCAATCCCAACTCCGCCAACGCCTCGAAGCCGAGCGACTCGCGCGAAGGCAGCGTCGTCGATCGGCGCGTCGGGCTCGATCGCCGCAACATCGAGGGCGCGACGCCCACGAACCTCGAGCGCCGCCGCGGTCCCGGCCGTCGCCTGACCGACTTCGTGAAGAACGCCGAGGAAGGCGAGATGAACAAGGAGCAGTTCATGTTCCTCATGGCCATCGACGCCTTCAAGCGGTCGAACAACAAGTCGTTCCCGACCTGGACCGATGTGCTCGAGGTCGTCCGCAAGCTCGGCTACCGCAAGACCATGCCCAGCGAGCTCAACCTCGGTGGCCGCGTCGAGGACTGGCGCGAGCGCGCCGACGCCCCGACGAACACGAACCCGGCCAACGCCGACGCGAAGGCAGACGGCACGGGCGACCGCCGCCGCGCCGCCTGATTAACCGATTGCAGCACCCGTCTGCGGCCCCGAGTTCCCTCGGGGCCGCGGTTCGTTTTGGCGATTCAAAGGAATCTCGAGATGTGGTTGCGGGTCGCGCTGAGCCGCGGCGCTTCAGAGGTCGGGCCGCCGAAGGTCGACGACCTCAGAGATGGACGACAGAACCTCCAAAGGAGTACCAGCCATGAACCTCAACCACCTCAGCGCCAAGATCCTCCTCGCAGCCCTGATCATCCCCCTCGCCGCGGCGAGCGCAGCCCGGGCCGACGAGCAGGCCATCCGCCAGGGCAAGAACCTCGAATCGATCGTGGGCCAGGCAGGCGCGCCGCTCGCCTTCACCCTCGATGGCGCCGCGACCGACATCGCCCTCATGCGACTCTCCGACGGCACCGTGCTCTTCTGGGGCACCTTGTCGGAGCTCAGCCGAGGCCTGAGCCACGGCGGCGCCGAGAAGATCCCGATGCAGTCGGGCCCCGTCAATGGTCCGCTGAAGCCCGCGCTCGTCGAATTCAAGTTCGCCGCGACCAGCGCCGCGTTTCGTGGCGCGCGCATCGAGCTCTACCGCGGAAATGCGCTGGTCGACGCCGACCGCATCCTGCTCAACTGAGCAGGACCGACCCGGATCATGCTGTCCTCTGCCCGCCTGGCCGCACGCGCGGCCAGGTGTGTTTTTCGCCCGAATCTGGCGCGTCAGCCGAGCACATCGTCCATGGAGTACATGTCCGCGGGCCGTCCCGCCAGCCACTTCGCCGCGCGCAGCGCTCCCGCCGCGAAGAGGTCGCGCGAGACCGCCTGATGCATGAGGTGGATGCGCTCCGACGGACCTGCGAACCGGATCTCGTGCTCGCCGATGGTGTCGCCCGCACGGATCGCGTGGATGCGCTCGGACTCGACCCGCATTCCCCCATCGGCAAGCGACCGTGCCAGAGCGATCGCCGTCCCCGATGGCGCGTCCTTCTTGCGGTCGTGGTGGCTCTCGACGATGTCGACCGCCCAGCCCGATGGGCCGAGCAGCTCCGCGGCCATGCGGGCCAGCTTGCGGGTGACAGCGACCCCGAGCGAGGTGTTGGGAGCGACCAGGACGGCGTTGGTGCGCGCAAGCGACTCCAGCTCGAGCCGGATCTCCGTCGTGAGCCCCGTGGTTCCCACCAGCAAGGCGGCACCGCTCGTTCTCGCAAGCTCGATCGCCTGCCGTGTGCCCGCTTCGCTTGAGAAATCGACGATCACATCGATCTCGCCGCGCGTCGAAGGGCCCTGAAGACCTGTTCGCGTGCCCTTGCATGTGATCCGAATCACCCCATCTGAAGCGGCAAGCGCCTGGATGCGGGTACCCATGCGACCGCTTGCTCCGATCAACGCGAGTCGTGCGATCGAGGTTCCAGTCTGCGTCATCGGACGATCCTTGGTGAAGTTCGGGGAGGGGTGGCCAGGCACTTCATGCACTCCGAGTTGCATATTTCTGTCAAGTCGCTTTTCCTCTGTGGCCGATCTGTGTATAACACCACATGGCTGATGCTCTGTTACGCCGGCAACAGCCTCACTCCGACTCCAAGAGCGTAACTCCAGCAAGGGAGCCAACAATGGCTGCAAAGAAGAAGGCCGCGAAGAAGGCCAAGAAGTCTGCGAAGAAGGCCAAGAAGTCCGCCAAGAAGGCCGGCAAGAAGACGAAGTGAGCCCTTCGCTCTGAACGATGCTTGGAGGCCGCCGAATAGGCGGCCTCCGGCATTTTTAGGCTTGTTTTGCATCGAGATCGCCGCGCTATGATCTCGCGCTCGACGCGCGGCCGCGCGCCGTGCGAGTGTCGAAGCGCAGCTCAACGCAGAACAAGAACCGGAGTCCAACGCGCCATGGCGCATGTGATCACTGAACCCTGCATCGGAACGAAGGACACCGCGTGCGTCGAGGTGTGCCCTGTCGACTGCATCCACCCGACCAAGAAGGAGGGCGAGTACGGCGCCCAGCAGCAGCTGTACATCGACCCCGACACCTGCATCGACTGCGGCCTGTGCGTGGACGAGTGCCCTGTCCAGGCGATCTTCCCCCAGGACGATGTCCCCGCCGAGTGGCGGAAGTACATCCAGATCAATATCGACTACTTCAAGAAGAAGTAGTTGGAGTCCAATGGCCTTCCCGACCGGCGCCCAACGGGCGCCGGTTGTGTCTCTGGGGTGGCCGTAGCTGACACACAGGGTCGGCGGGCCTAGGGCCAAAGCTTGGGGCCAACGGACTCCCACGCCACCCGTTCCGCAGACTTCGTCTGCGGGCACTCATTGCCATCGGACTCCCGATCAAGCGACCAAAGGCGGCGCACCTGAACCGAGCTCGCTCGGTTCAGCGCGACTTGGCGCGCTTTGGCGATACGCGAGTCAGGAGCGCCGTCGCGATTCACTCGCGCGGCGCTCGTCCAGAGGGAGCCGCCGCAGCGGCGACCGCCTCCGACACGCAAGTCAGGAGCGCCGTCGCGATTCACTCGCGCGGCGCTCGTCCAGAGGGAGCCGCCGCAGCGGCGACCGCC
>Ga0208783_10000724_pt1 | contig 20168 bp, 19 predicted proteins | sample DEB19_08_DNA_2_FD_184529 | JGI IMG/M metagenome (GOLD analysis project Ga0208783, IMG submission 184529) | Aqueous microbial communities from the Delaware River and Bay under freshwater to marine salinity gradient to study organic matter... | ecosystem: Environmental > Aquatic > Marine >...
GAGACCCGTGAGCACGGGCCGGGCGTGCGATTCGAGGTGCTCGCGACTTCGAGCCACGGGATCTCGAGGTGACTTCGGGAATCCGCGAGGACGTCTGCCCTTTCCTGCCCTGAAGGGGGCGAGCGGGAAGGGGTCGAGGAGCGCGCGCCGGGATGTCGCACGCGCAACGGGTACGCTGACGGGGAGGAGGGATCATGGAGACGGGAACGCTCGACCATGGCAACACGGCGTGGATGCTCACGTCGACGGCGCTGGTCCTGTTCATGAACCTGCCGGGACTCGCGCTGTTCTACGGCGGGCTCGTGCGCACGAAGAACGTGCTGTCCGTGCTCATGCAGTGCATGGCGCTGACGGCGTTCATCACCGTGCTGTGGGTGCTCTACGGCTACAGCCTGTGCTTCGACGGCACCGGCGGGGCCTACGTCGGCGGGCTGTCGAAGGCGTTCCTGCGCGGCGTCACCGTCGACTCCCTGAGCGGATCGATCCCCGAGAGCGTCTTCGTGGTCTTCCAGGCGACGTTCGCGATCATCACCCCGGCGCTCATTCTCGGGGCGTTCGCCGAGCGGATGCGCTTCTCGGCCATGCTCATCCTCATGGGGATCTGGTTCACCTTCGCCTACACCCCGGTGTGTCACATGGTCTGGGGCGGCAAGGGCGCGTGGATGGCCGACATGGGCGTGTTCGACTTCGCCGGCGGCATCGTCGTGCACGTCACCGCGGGGATCGCGGCGCTGATCACGGCGATCGTCGTCGGCCGTCGCCAGGGCTACCCGACGGTGCCGATGCCGCCGCACGACCTGACGATGACCGTGACGGGCACGGGCATGCTGTGGGTGGGGTGGTTCGGCTTCAACGCCGGCAGCGCACTCGCGGCGAACGGCCAGGCGGGCATGGCCGCGCTCGTGACGCACCTCTCCCCCTCGGTGGCCGCGCTCGTGTGGATGTCGATCGAGTGGGTGAAGTTCGGCAAGCCGAGCGTCCTCGGTTTCGCCACGGGCGCCGTCGCCGGCCTCGCGGCGATCACCCCGGCCTCGGGGACGGCCGGTCCCGCGGGGGCGATTCTCATCGGCGGGTTGTCCGGGGCCGTGTGCTTCTACGCGGCGACGAGTTTCAAGCGCGCGATGGGCTACGACGATTCGCTCGACGTGTTCGGCGTGCACGGGGTGGGAGGCTTTCTCGGCACCGTGCTCGCCGGCCTGTGCGCCTCGCCCGTGCTCGGCGGCCAGGTGGCGGACGTCGCGGTGCTGCACCAGACCGGCGTTCAGCTCCTTTGCGCGACGGTGGCCGCGGGATGGTCCGCGCTCGTGACGTTGGTCGCCCTCCAGGTCGCGGAGCGGACCGTGGGCCTGCGCGTCGACGAGAACGACGAGGCACTCGGGCTCGACCTCGCCCTGCACAATGAGACCGGCTACAATCACTGAGGTCGCGCGAAGCCGGGTCCCCCGATCCGCGGCGGTGGCCGGGCCCGCGGTGCCGACGGCGACGTTCCGGCGCACGATGCGCCGCGTGCATCGGCCGAACGCGATCGCCTGCGGGATCGCGCCGAGATCGCCGGCGGGCACCCGCGCGCCGAACCGGGCATGATCGCGCGCCGAACGACGCCAGCAAAGGAGAACCGCATGTCGATCCCGAAGAAGCCCGTTGCCCTGCTGATCGCCGCGACCGTCGCCCTCCTCGCCGGCCCCGCCCTCGCGGCCGGGCCCTCGTTCGACTGCGGCAAGGCCGCTGCCGGCAGCATGGAGGAGGGGATCTGCCGGGATCCCGCGCTGTCGGCGCTCGATGCCCGCCTCTCCCGAGTCTACCGGGCCGCGACCGCGAAGGCGACGAACGAGCACCCGCCGATGCTCAAGGCGGAGCAGCGGGGATGGATCAAGGGTCGCGACGACTGCTGGAAGAGCGACGACCGTCGCGCCTGCCTCGAGACGGAGTACCGCCGCCGCATCGCCGAACTGCAGGCGCGCTACCGGCTCGTCCCGTCCCGGGGACCGGTGACGTACGCCTGCGAGAACGGCGCCGCGAACGAGGTGATCGTCACGTTCTTCGAGACCGATCCGCCGACTCTCGTCGCCGAGCGCGGCGACGGCACCTCGCTCATGTTCCGCGGGCCCGGCGGCGTCTACCAGGGGCGCAACGAGTCGTTCCGGGAGGAGCAGGGCAAGGCGAGGATCACCTGGGGCAGCGACGCGAAGGAGATGTCCTGCGCGGCCAGGCCCTGACCGCGCCCGTCCGGGCGATTCGCGAAGCGCCGCTTCCCGCGATCCCGCCGCCGCAGTCGTCACCGGTTCGGCTCGCTCCCGCGAGCTGACGCGGGAGCGCGGTGCAGCGCGAGGCCGACCTCGACGGGCAGCAGGACATCGAGACGACGGCGCCGCTGCACGCGGCCCGCCGTCCCGGGGGCCGAACCGCTCCCGCCCCGCGCGGCAGCCTCCGTCGCGACTCGCTCAACTCGTCGCGCCGTCCCACCAGATCGGCGAGGTCCATGCGCGCTCGCGGATCGTACGCGGCACCGCCGGGTCGGCGCACGCGTCCGGGCGCTCGGCGGCGGGCAGACGCAGGCACTCCCATCCGCTCCACCGGCAACTCGGGTTCTCGAGCACCCGGGCGTAGTAGGCGGCGGGAATCGCCGGGTCGAAGTCGGGGTCCGTCCAGTCGGCGCAAAGGGAGTCGGCGCCCGGGCCCCGCGGTGCGCAGGTCGCCGGGTCGACGTCGGCATCACCGCCCCCGCCCGCGACGTCGAACACGCGTTCGTGCGCGCCACCGTCCTCGACCCAGACCTTGACGATCTGGATGCGGTCGAGCAGCCCGCCGGGCACCTCCGCCGTCCCGGGGTCGCGCAGCGCCTGCGCGACGAAGCGCGGTGCGCGACCGTCCCCGGGCAGCACGCCGCCCATGGGCACGCCCCGCTCGTAGCCGATGCGCGCGAGGTCGGGATCGTCGCACAGCCCGGCGGGCAGGTCGGCGCCGCCGAACAGCCGCACGGCGATGCGCGGCCCGCTCGTGCCGAAGGTCTCGCGCCGCTTGAGCGCCGCGAAGATCGCGCCGCGCGAGTTCTCTTCGGCCCACGCGCCGACGAGCCCGCCCGGCCCGTACTCGGGGCCGCCGAGACCGAGAAAGCCGCGGCCGAGCCTCTCGGCCGCGGTGTCGTCGTTGCTGCCGTGGTTGCCGATGAAGGTGCGCTCGTCGACGTTGCCCGGGGTGCCGTTGTGGCCGTCGGTGCTCGCGATGACGCCGAGGCGGTAGGGGTTCAGGCCGAGCCGTTCGCCCTCGCGCAGCCCCTCGGCGAGGATCCCGCGCAGGAAGTCGCGGCGAGAGATGCAGCCGACGCCCGCCGCGCCGCCGCTGCCGGTGCCCTCGCCGCAGTCCGCGGTCTCGCCGGGCCGGGTCTTTTCGAAGTCGCACTGCTCGTCGGGCGCGCCGAGCAGGCCGGCGAATCCGTTTCGGCATTCGGAGTCACCCTTGTGCTGGTACACCTCGACGAGTCGCTCGATGTCCGCGCGAAGCGACGCCTGCTCGCGTTGTTCCTCGATCGTGGCGGCCCCGGGATATTCGACGCGAAACGAGTTGCCGTTGCTCTCGTTCGTGTTGTGCGGGATCGCGATGACGTCGCAGTCGCCGCCGACGACGTCGATGCAGTCGCGGCGCAGGGCGCGCCAGAGCCCGAGCCGGGTCGGTTGCTCGTAGTAGCTCACCGGCAGCGGCACGCGCTCGTTCGCGAAGATGACGTTGCGGTGCTGCGTGCTCGCGCCGAGCGACCCGGTGTACTCGTAGGCGACGAAACTCGTGAACGAACAGGCCCCGCTGCGGTCATAGGCGCCCTCGGCCGCCGCGACGACCCGCTGCCAGACCCCGGCCAGCCCGTCGCGACACGACGCCCGGTCCTCGCCGCAGACGTCGGGCAGACGCGCCGGGTTCGCGCCGACGAGCGCGGACCCGAGCACGGTGACTCCCGCGGCGAGACCCGAGCGGTAGGTTCGGCAGGTCTCGGAGTCGTGGCCCTGCGCGCCCGGTGTCGTGCACGCGTCGGTCTCGGCAAGGAACTCCGAGTGGTCGGTCACTGCCGCGAAGTCGAGCGGGCGGGCGAGACGCGCGGGCCGCGTCGGCCGGCCCTCGGCATCGAACGGCGCGAGGTCGAGCGCCTCGCCCCGTGCGAAGCGGTAGGCCTGCTCGGGGGTCGTGCGGACGTCGAAGACCCATGCGTCGTACGAGTAGGCCGTGTGGGCGTGGAGGTCGCCGAAGAAGGGCTGGCGCAGCGGGTCGTGCCGGCGACACGGCTCGCGCTCCTCGGTCGGCGGGCGGCGCGGCGGCTCGGACCGCTCGCGGCACGCCGCGAGGCTGAAGATCGCCGCAAGCCCGGCGAGCGCCGCGAGCACCACGGGCCGGGCGGGCACGGGCGCGACGGTCACGGCGACCATGGGGGCAACTTCGGGCGGTGCGCGGTGCAGATGCCGCCGAAAGCCGCGGGCGGGCAAGGTCAGCGGCGTTCCGCGAAGACCTCGCCGAGAAGCCTGACGCCGGCGAACCGCTCGCGGCCGAGCTCATCGGCGAGACGTTCCCGCGCCTCCGCCCGGCTGCGAGTGATGAACGCAGCATGGCCGGAGACCTCCCGGAACAGCGCGAGCAGCGGGAGAACGACCGGCTCGATCCGTGCGGGCACGACGGCTACGGCCAGCAGCGGCCCGCGGCGGGAGTAGGTCATTGCAGCCCAGTCCATGGCGGCAACGCGCTCGATGCCGGCCTCCTCCGCCGCGACCGACTCGACGTCGGTGAAGTCGGCGCTGCGGTAGACGATCTCATCGCTGCGAGGGTCGGAGAACAACCGATGATGGTAGGCGAGCACGTCCTCGACGGTCCCGACTCCGTGGTACCGGCCCCAATAGCCGAATTCCTCCCAGTTGGGCTCGAAAGCCATCGACCGTTCCCCTGCAAGGCCACCTGCGACCACGGACGGCACCCCCGACCTCGAAGGAAGGCGGCAAGCATCTGTCCTTCGCAGGGATTTCCGCCTCGGACAAGCCCAAACATTGCCAAGGTTCGCATGGAGCAGCAAGGATGCACGGTGCATGAGGTCTCGAAGATGTCCGCCCTGCCGGGCAGCGGGCCCGGCTCCAGCAGTGAGGGCGGCCGCGCCGCCGGGCGAGCCCGTCGCGGGGCGGCAGTCATGCGCCCGCAGGGGTGCTCGCCGGGACCGACACCATCGGGCGCCACGAGTCGCGCGGTGGTCGAGGTCGCGCGGGTCGGTTATCGGGGGGCAGTGCGTTCCAGGACGGCCCTGCTCGCTCCGTCGGTCGTGGCCACCGCGCAATCCCGGAACGTTCGGGCTCGGGCCCATCCTGCGCCGACGAGGAGGAACTCGTGAGTGCTTCGAGGCAACGGACGGCTCGGCCCATCTCGGCAGAGGACGCCGCCGGTCTGGTGCGGTCCGGCGATTGGGTCGACTACGGGGCGGTGCTCTGTCAGCCCGACCTGTTCGACCATGCGCTGGCCGCCCGGGTGGGAGAACTGGAGAACGTCAACATTCGCGCCTGCCTCTCGGTCCGGCCCCGGGCCGTGCTCGAGGCCGATCCGCGGCGTGAGCACTTCCACTTCTTCAACTGGCACTTCGGCGGCTACGACCGCAAGCGCGGCGACGCAGGGCTGCAGAACTACATCCCGTGCAACCTCGGCGAGATTCCCGACTACTACCGCCGCTTCATCGACCCGCCGGAGGTCCTGGCCATCAAGACCCGTCCGCCCGACGCCAACGGTTTCTTCAACTTCGGGCCGGCCAACCTGTGGCACGGAGCGGTCACCGAGAGGGCCAGGACGGTCATCGTGGAGACCGACCCCGCGATCCCCCTCGTGCACGGCATCGACAACGGGCTGCATGCCGACCAGATCGACTACGTCATCGAGGGCGGGGGGCTGCCCCTGCCCGAGTTGCCGAATGCCGCGCCGAGCGAGATCGACCGTGCGGTGGCGGAACGCATCGGCGCCGAGATCGAGGACGGCACCTGCCTGCAGATCGGGATCGGTGCCATGCCCAACGCGGTGTGCTCGCTGCTCATCGATTCGGGTGTGCGCGATCTCGGCGTGCACACCGAGATGCTCACCGACGGCATCATCGATCTCCACCGGGCGGGGGTGGTGACCGGCGCGAGGAAGAACGTGAATCCGGGCAAGGTCGTGTACAGTTTCGGTCTCGGCTCCCAAAGGCTCTACGAGGCCATCGACGACAACCCCGACTTCTCATGCCAGCCGGTGGACATGACCAACCTGCCGCACATGATCATGCGGAACGACCGTCTGGTGACCATCAACAACACCACCCAGATGGACCTGCAGGGCCAGGCGTCGAGCGAGTCGAGCGGTCACCGCCACATCAGCGGCACGGGCGGACAGTTGCAGTTCGTGCGGGGTGGCTACGCCTCCCGGGGGGGGAAGTCGTTCATCTGCATGTCGTCGACCCACGAGCGCAACGGCGTCCGGAGCAGCCGGGTGGTGCTCCACTTGACCCCGGGCAATGTGGTGACCGCGCCGCGCAGCGACATCATGTACGTGGTCACCGAGTACGGCCTGGTCAACCTCAAGGGCAAGTCGATTCCCGAGCGGGCCAGGGCGATGATCTCCATCGCGCACCCCGACTTCCGCGAGGATCTCGAGCGCGACGCCCGCGCCAACGGCCTGATTCCCCGCGCATTCTTCTGATTCGACTCACCCGATGGCCCCGAGCCGGATCGACTCCGGCGACACGCCGAGCTCGTGGGCGATGCTGCGAACGCCGTCTCCGTGCCGACGACGCTCGACCGCGTAGCGGATCACCTCCGCCCCCCAGCGCCGGCCGTGCTGCGGCGCGCATCGCCGGCAGAGGGCCGCCGGACTTGCGCCGGAATCCCCGTCGGTGGCATCACGTCGGCGTGGCGCCCGGCGCCGTTCGGAGAACTCGCTCGTGATTTCGCCGGGTGGCAGGGGCGGTGGTCCGCGGGGCGAGGGCCGTCACCCCGCCGATGGTGGTCGAGTCGCCGGTCGCGGGCAAGGGGCCCGCGCATCATCGAGCCGAGTTGGTTGGTCGCGGGTGCGCGCGAACGTCACCGGACGCGGCGCGTCCCCCGGGGACCATCCGGGCGTGGGCCTCGGCGGCCCGCCACGGCGCACTCGCCCGCAGCCGCTACGCCGACGGCGCGAGCGTGTTGCACGTGGCCTCGATGGCGTCGTACTTCGGCATCACCGCGGTGCCGGGCTACGGCGCGGCGAAGGCGGGCGTCGTCCAACCGACGAAGACGCTCGTCGCGGCCCGGGCGAAGGACGGAATCCGCACGGACCCGGTCGCGCCGGCGGCGCTCTTCCTCGCCAGCCCCGCCGCCTCCTGCGTCACCGGGCAGACCCTCCCGATCGGAGGCGGCTGCAGCCGTACGTCGCTCGTGCCGCCCTGCTCCCGCCACAGGCGATCGCCGATCCCGCGGGTGCGGAGGTACGGCAGGTTCGCGGTGTTCGAGAGGAGGTCGGGGTCACCTGCTGCTCTTTCTCGCCTGGGTGGCGACGATCCTCGACGAGGCGAGCGCGGCCCGGTGAGGCGCGCGGCGGCGGGCTTCGCCGCCGCGCGGGCGCATCGCCGACTCAGCGCCCGACGGCCGGCGTCGGGCGCACCGCGAGACCGAGCACGACGCCGTACACGAGGTGGACGACGAGGCTCGGGGCGACGGTCGGCCAGCCGAGGGTCCACGGCGTCGGGTCGCCGAACGCGAAGGGCAGGGCGAGCGAGTTCAGCCCGACGTAGAGGCCGCCACCATAGAGCGCCCCGCCGAGCAGGCGGGTGCCGCGGCCGGGCAGACGGCGCAGGACGGGGACGGCCGGCAGGGCGAGGATCCAGCTGACGAGGAGGTGCTCGACGAAGGTGAGCACCTCGTGCAAGGGCGAGGGCACCGCGCCGACGACGAGTTCGAGGGTCTTGCGGCCGTATTCGTTGATCCGCAAGCCGCGGGCCCGGAACACCGCCGCGAACGGAATCATCGCGACCCCGGCCATGGTACCGGCGCGGATCGCCTCGACGAACGGCAACGCCCCCTGGGGTCGGTTCCTCGCGGGCACCATCTCGACGCCCCGTGTCGCATGGCCGGGCCGCGCTGTCACCCGACCGCGCCGTCCGGGCGCGGATTGCCCGCGCGCGGGGGCGGGTGGTGGCGCACTCGCCGCGTCCCGGGTGCCGATTCTTCCCGGTCTGTTCACCCTGCCCGCAACCACGCTCGGACCGCGCGACTCGCCGCCTGCGGCGATCGATCGGTCGGTTTTCGAGGTCGCCCCCCGGGACGTGCTCGACCAGGGCTCGAGTCGTGAGCCCGCGCACGATCAGCACCGTGGTCTGCACGCCGAGGGTGGCGGCGCGCAGGTGCGGCGGCTTGTCGCCGACCTCGTGAAGGGATGTCCGATTCAGCCTGGCTCCCCTGCTCCCCCTCGAGGCCCTCCACGTCGGACGAGGGCGGTGGCAGAGCGTTCTGTTTCACGGCAGCCGGTGTCGATCACGCGCGGCCCGCATCACGCGCGTTCGCCCAGGGCCCGGAGGATCGTGGCAACCAGCCTGACCTGCCGCCTGATGTAAGCCTCCGAGTGAACATCGACGCCATGGGCTCGCTCGATCGTCTCGGCGTCGAGGTAGGGAAAGTTGATCGCACCGAAGACGGTCGGGATGAGATGCTCGGGGCGCAGATGGGCCGGCAGAGTGCGCCCTGCGCCGATTGCCTTGCGGAGCAGCCGCGCGCCGAGCTCGTGCATCGGCAGCAGGTAGGTCGAGGTCAGCCAGGCGCCTCTGTCGGAACCCTGGCGGGTCTCGTCGATCACGATCCGGCCGAAGTGCGGGTGGCGGGCCACGAACCGGACGATCGCGAGCGCCAGCGCGTCGTTCCTGCCGGACGGATCCACGCTTTCCCATCGGGCGGCCGCAGCGGTCGCCTCTTCGCGGAATCGCTCGAACTCCTCGGAGACCGCCGCCTTCCACAACGCCTCCTTCGAAGCGTAGTGGTAGTGCACCAGCGGCCGCGCAACGCCGGCGTGGTCGGCGATCATCGCGATGCTCGCGCCCTTGAATCCATGCCGGGCAAAGACCGACAAGGCCGCCTCGCGGATCACCCGGCTGCCCTCCGGCGCGTCGAGCGGCGGACGACCGCGCACGCGTCGGGTCTTCTTCCCCGGTGATGTCCGTTTTCGCGTTTCGCGCATGCGCCGTTCGGAGTCCCACGGGTTCGTGCCGGCGCCGCATTCACGGCCCACGCGACCCGCTTGACCCCATTAATTGGATCAAATATTACAATAAATCCGGACCGAGGCAATCAGGCCAGGGCGACGGCAGCATGAAACCGCGAACCCCGTTTCGAACATTCGGCTACGCACTCGCGGCGGCAATCGTCGTCGGCCTGTGCGTGTTCCGGGCCCTCGGCGGCGCAGCCGGGCTTCAGCGCATGGCCATCGAGCGAACGCTCGAGCCGAAGCACGAGAGCCTGTTCGGCGACGGTCGCCTGCACGTCTTCACGCTCGGGACCGGTTCGCCGCAACCCGGAAGCGGTCGCATGCCGGCCGCGAACGCGATCATCGCCGGCAAGGAACTCCTCATCATCGATGCGGGCGAGGGCGTGAGCCGTACGATGGGAGATCTGTCACTACCGCTCGACCGAATCACGGCGGTGTTCATCACGCACTGGCATTCCGATCATTTCTCGGGGCTTGGCGAGTTGCTGAACGCCTCGTGGAACATGCGCCGCGGCCATCCGCTGAACGTCTACGGGCCGGCGGGCGTGGACCGGGTGATCTCCGGCCTCTCGCTCGTCTACGCCGACGACATCGGCTACCGCTCGTCGGGCAATGTCGAGAAGCTCGATCCGGCTCATGCGCTCGGCACGCCGGTCGAAGTCGACCCCGCGCAGAGCGGGAGTGCGATCGTCTTCGATCGAGACGGAGTCGTCGTGCGGGCGTTCCGCGTCGATCACGGCCATGTCAAGCCGGCGTTCGGCTATCGGATCGACTACAACGGCCGCTGCGTCACGTTCAGCGGCGACACCGTCGCGACTTCACTGGTCGCGAAAGCGGCGGCGGGTTGCGACGCACTCGTACACGAGGTCATCAACGCGAAGATGATTCGCAGCGCGGCCGCCGTGCTGCGCGAGACGGGAAATCCGGAGATGGCCGCGCGCGCCGAGCGGTTGATCGATTATCATGCCGACACCATCGCGACCGCCCGCGTCGCCGCCGAAGCTGGCGTCCGCACACTCATCCTCACTCACCTGATTCCATGGAGCCGCAGCCGTTTCTTTGGCCTGCTCTACACCTCCGGCATGTCCGAAGAGTTCGCCGGAACGATCATCGTCTCCGATGACGGCCAGAGGTTCGATATCTGAACTCGGTTCCACCGAGCGGCATGCGAACGGCACGTCGCGCTCGGCACGTACGGGATCGAGCGGGAGTCTCGCGATGGAAAAGTCACTGCTGATACCGAAAATCCTCCTCACGACGTGCGCGATGGAGTTCTTCGGCCCGATCGTACGCGATTCCGGCCACTCTCATCTGATCAACGTCGAGTGGGTCGGCCATGCGCGCGTTCACCTGGCGTGGCTGCTCGGATTCATGGGGTTGTCGGGCATCGTCAACCTCTGGTTCATCTGGCGGGACAGCGAGTCGAAAGTGCGAGACCTGCAGCTCTCCGCGCTCTGGCAAGGCTGCAATCTGTTCGGCTTCTGGATCGCGGTTGCCTTTGTCGGCGCCTACGAAGGCGCGATCATCGACCCGAAGCATCACCACCTGATCTTCGGCATCGACGAGAACATCTTCGCGTTCAGTCTTCTGACCTCGGCCTGGGCTGCCGCGGTGCTTTCGCTGAAGAAGCACGGCGGATCCGGACTCGCGATCTGACCGGTGGTGTCGGGCGTCGAGAGACAGAGCGCCGACGTGCTCATCGTCGGCGCCGGCCCCACCGGCATGGTCATGGCGCTTTGCCTGGCCAAGCGTGGAGTGCGTTCGGTCGTGATCGAACGTCATGCCGGCATCAACGAACACCCCAAGGCGCACGAACTGAACGCCCGCTCGATCGAGATCCTCGACGCGATCGGCATCTCCCTTGAAATGCTCGAGGTCGAGGCCTCTCCACGCGAGGACGGGTGCCGGATCGCCTTCTGCCAGACGATCAACGAGGAGTTCGGCGAGATCGACCTCTACCGCAACATCGACGACCCCGGAAAGTACCGGCGACACCTCGCCGCCGCGGTGCCTTACCTGAACATCTCACAGACCGAGGTCGAGCGTCTCCTTCACGGGGCAGCGACTGCGAACTCCGCGATCGATCTGCGGATGGGGCATCAGTGGCAGTCGCTGGCCCAGGACGAAGACGGCGTGACGTGTCGCATCCTCGATCGCGATGCACGGACCGAATACGAACTGCGGTGCCGCTGGATGGTCGCCGCCGACGGTGCAGGCAGTCGCGTTCGCGACGCCCTCGGCATCGGGATGGACGGACCGGAAAGCCTTCAGGACGTCGTCAACGCGTACTTCGAGCTCGGCCTGCGAGACCACGTGGCGCGACCGGCCAAGCTGTACTGGATCCTCGAACCTTCGTGCGCCGGAGCCTTCATCGCGCATCACATCGATCGTCGCTGGGTCTACAACGTGCCGATCGCGACGCCGTGGGAGCGACCGGAGGATTTCACCGACGAGGTGCTGGCGACGCGGATCCGGCGCGCGCTCGGCTCCGAGGCCTTTGACATCCGCATCAAGTCCACGAGCGTCTGGCGCATGACCGCGCAGATCGCGAAGCGCTGGAGCGAGGGCCGAGTGTTTCTCGCCGGCGATGCCGCGCACCGGTTTCCACCCACCGGCGGACTCGGCATGAACACCGGCATCGGCGATTCGCACAACCTGGCATGGAAGATCGCCGCGGTCCTGAACGACGAGGCCCCACCGACGTTGCTCGAGACGTATGAGAGCGAACGGCGACCGACCTCCGAACGCAACGCGGCCGAGAGTCATCGCAACTTCGAAGGCATCTTCGACGTGATCGAGGCGGTCGGCCTGCCGCGCGACGGTGCCGATCGGCTCGCGCGAATGAGCAGGGCCGCCCCGATGAAATGGCTGCCCAGGTCGTGGCGGAGGGGTCTCGTCGACCGGTTGCTCGGCAGGGTCAGCAGGCAACTCGCGAAACTTCGCGCAGACGATCGGCGCCTCGAGAAGGTCCGCGCCGTCATCCGCGATCAGACGGGCCACTTCGACCGGATCGGCCTCGACATCGGCTACATCTACGAGACCGGAGCGTTGCTCGATGACGGCTCCGAGCTGCGACTGCCCGAAGTGACCGCGTACGTACCCTCGACGCGGCCCGGTGCACGCCTTCCGCACGTGTGGCTCGTCCCCGAGCGATGCGAGCGGTCGTCGCACGTCCTGATCGACTACGGCGAGTGGACCCTGATCGTGCCGACGCAGTCCGCAGCGTGGGCCCGGACGCTCGCCGCGAAGAAGACCCGAACGCGGATTCGGCTGGTCCCCCTCGACGAGCTCGACGCCTCCGAGGCCGGACGCCAGGCGCTGGGCCGTCTGTTGGATCTCGGCAGCGAAGGGGCGCTGCTGCTGCGCCCGGACGGACACGTCGCATGGCGGACCCGGGACGCCGCGGGCGATCGGGACGATCTCTTCAGCCGCGCACTGGAGGCGTGTTGCATCCAATGAGGAAAGCGAAGAAGGGGCTGATCGCAACTTTCGTTGTCGTGCTGACGGGGCTCGGCCTGCTGCTCGGGTACCTGTTTCGCCCGCTCGCCCACAAGCCGGTGCCCGCCGGGTTCACCTGCCTCGACCTGGAGTCGGGGACCTTCGGCCCCCTGCCCGCTCTTTCCGGACGCGTTTACGGTGTCGGGCTGTCGTATGCCGGACACATCGAGGAGACCGCCTCCGAGTTCACGCCGGGCGCCGCACCGCCGCTGTTCATCAAGGCGGCCGGCAGCATCCGCATCGGCGGCGGCGAGGTCGCGGTACCAGGCAGCGAGCAGATCCTCGCTGCGCTCGATTCGCTCGAACCCGGCCTCGAAGCCGAGATCACTTCGCGTCACGACCGCATGCCCGCGATGCTCGACTACGAGGCCGAGCTGGCACTGGTGCTGCTCGAAGACATCGAGGGCGAAGCCCTCGAACAAGAGACATTCGCCCCACGACTCGGCTTCACGGTCATCAACGACCTGTCGGCCCGTTCGCTCGCCATTCTCGGTGAGGGCCGCGAGAATCAATTCGATTACTGGGGGTTGTCGAAGAGCTTCGACGGCTTCAGCCCGCTCGGTGAGCGGATGTGGACACCGTCCGCGCATGCCGCTGATGCAATCCCGTGCGTGACGATCCAGACCACGGTGAACGGTGAGCTGCGCCAGCGCGGGTCCACCGCGGACATGATCTACACGCCGGCAGACATGCTGCGGTTCATTGCGACCGCCTACCCGCAGGCGCGGCTGAAACGCGGCGACGTGATCGCGACCGGGACGCCTGGAGGCGTCGTCATGAGCACGCCCAGGCACCTGGTAAGGGCAGCCAACCTGCTCGGCGTCGACCGCTTCACCAAGCTGTCGATGGTCATCGATCGCGAAGGTTTCCTCGGCCCCGGCGACGTCGTCGTCACTACGGCCGAGGGACTCGCAAGCGTCACGGTGAAGCTCACCACCTCGGACTGACGCCGGCGCGGATGTGCGGCGACGTGCACCGCTGCCGTGGCCCAGACAGACATCGACGAGCTGCGGCCGTTGACACGACGTCATTGGTCCGGGAAAAATGATGACACGGTGTAGGGCTCCCGCGACATCGAGTTGAGTCGTCGAGCCCGTTCCTGCCGTGGGCTGCGGCAGCCGAGAGCCCGGTGCGGTCGCCCGGCGTTGTACCAGCACGTCTCGCATTTCAGGATGCTCGGGACCAGGGCTGCACGGCGCCTGGCCGTCCACCTCTGCAGGGCCTCGGGTGGGCCTTCCGACATGCTTCCCACCTCCCCGTGCTCCCTTTCAGCACGGTCTTATCGGTGGACTCAATCTCGAGGGGAGCAGGATACGGGGGCCGTGGGGCCGCCGGAGGCTGAGGAAAAGGTCCACATCAATGCCGCGGGCGTTCTCCCACGGGCGCTGACGCGAAATCGGGCCTTTGGGGCGGCTATCGACTCTGCCGAGTTCGAGGGACCGCAAACATTGTTGAAGCGACTCTTTGAAAGTTCTTCCAATCGCCATGGCCTCGCCCACGGATTCCATTTGGGTCGTCAGGGTCGGATCGGCTTGGAGAAATTGTTCAAACGCGAACCGGGGAATGGTTGTCATGACGCAATCAATGCTCGGCTCGAAGCCGCGGCTGTTGGTCGCCGCATTAGAAAATCTGGAAGGAGTGGATGCCAACGTTCTGGCGTCCGGAGACCCCGGTGTTACCAGTGAGATCCGTGGCAAGTATTTGAATCTCCAGCAAGGCCTGCCCCGGCGGCCAGTTGCTGAGTGTTCCCAGATCGATAATCACGGGGGTGACATCTGTGCCCTCGTTGCTGGCCGTGGAGACGCCAAGCACCTGACTGTTGGTCCTGTCGTAAAGCCGCACCCGATGATAGGTGTTCAGGTTCGTGGTATAAATCACGGCATACGCAGCTGTGGGAATGCCGCCCGCAGCGGTCCCGCGGAACACGAATGAGCCGCCCCGAAACCAGGAGTTCGCCGAAGTTTCAGATCCACTTCCGTTTGGCTGAGTAAATCGAAAGTCCAGGCGGTCGCTGGCCGGAATCCCTGCCACCGTGCCCGAGCCGTTGTGGTAGCCCGCCGGGATCGCCTGACTCGCCGTCCCCGGCGTGATCGTGACCGCGCCGTTGTTCGGCATCGTGCCCGTCGCACCCAGTCCAGCCGCGCTCGAGAACGTCTTGCCCGACAGCACCTCTCCAGCCGTCGCCGTGCCCGACGTGCAGATGGTCAGGTCCGCCACGTAGTCAGGCACCGGCGCGCCGCCCGTGCCGGTCGCATCCCCCACGTCGGCCGAGCACTGGGTCAGGTAGCCCTTCACCGCATCGACATCCCCCACCGAAGGGCAGGACATGACGTACTTGGCCTCGGCGGTCGCGTAGGCCTTCACCAGCGCCGCGTCGCACTTCACGTACGCCGCGTCCCGCTTCGCCGTGTCGGTCGCCGTCTGCGCCGACTTCGCGTACACCGAGTCGGCCTTGATCCGGCACTGCGCGAACGTGCTCGCCGCCTTCAGCTTCGCTGCCTCGCACAACTGTGCGGGCGACGCCCCGGCAAAGGCAAGGGGGGTCGCTCGCAACTGCCATGCTGCGGCCACGACGAGAAGCGTCCGGGTCATGGCCATGGTCTTGTTCCTGGTCCTGCTCGGCATCGTTCTACTCCTTCAGGTTTCCCCTCGTTGATGGGCGCCCCATAGGCCCGGGTGTGGTGTCCCCCCGGTTCCTGGACAGTTCAGGCGGCTAAACGCTCCCGGTACTCCCTGGGCGTGAGGTAGCCGAGCGCCTGGTGCGGCCGCTCCTCGTGGTACCGATCCATCCAGCTGGCGATCACCCGAAAGGCGTGATCCCGGTCCCGGAAGCGCTGCTGCCAGACGCACTCGGACTTCAGCGTCCCGAAGAATCGCTCGATGATCCCGTTCTGCTCCGGGCAGTACGGCGTAATGTACTCCTGCTCGAGCCCGTAGCGCCTCACCACCTTCACGAAAGCCTTCGCCCCGAAGACGAGGCCGTTGTCCGAGCGCAGCGTGAGGCCGTTTGCCTCGGGCCGGATCCGTCGCGCCCTCAAACCCTCCTCGAGTGCCGCCGCCGCCACCTTCGCCACGCCCGGGAGATACAGCCACGCGGGGCAACCAATTGGTGTCCACGTCTTCAACGAACTCATGTTGGTGACTTGGTGTCATCCGTTGAGCGAGTCTCCCCCTGAAGTTGGTGAGCGCTCTTGCGTTCAAGTCAAGGGAGCATGGACTGCTTTAGTCTCAGCCAGTCATCCATTCCGTCAAAAAGAAGGGCGCGGAGGCTTCCGCCCCCGCGCCCTTCGTTCACCCGCCCCGCGCCCGTTCCCGGACGCGGGGGATGATTCCCCGAACGGCCCTTACATCATGCCGCCCATGCCGCCCATGCCGCCGCCCGGCATCGCCGGCGCGGCGCCCTTCTCCTCGGGCTTCTCCGCGATCATCGCCTCGGTCGTGAGCAGGAGCCCCGCGACCGACGACGCGTTGAGCAGCGCCGTGCGGACGACCTTGGCCGGGTCGATGATGCCGGCCTTCAGCAGGTCCTCGTACTCCTCGCTCGCCGCGTTGAAGCCGAAGCTGCCCTTGCCGTTGCGGACGCGGTCGAGGACGATCGACGCCTCCTGGCCCGCGTTCGACGCGATCCAGCGAAGCGGGTCCTCGCACGCGCGGCGCACGATCTGGACGCCGAAGCGCTCCTCGTCGGGCACCGTGAGCTTGTCGAGGGTCGACGAGGTGCGGAGCAGGGCCACGCCGCCGCCGGGGACGATGCCCTCCTCGACGGCCGCGCGGGTCGCGTGCAGCGCGTCCTCCACGCGGGCCTTCTTCTCCTTCATCTCGACCTCGGTCGCCGCACCGACGCGGATGACCGCGACGCCGCCGATCAGCTTCGCGAGCCGCTCCTGGAGCTTCTCGCGATCGTAGTCCGACGTCGTCTCGTCGATCTGGGTGCGGATCTGCTGCACGCGGCCCTGGATCTCGGCCTTCTTGCCCGCGCCGTCGATGATCGTCGTGTTGTCCTTGTCGACCACGACGCGCTTCGCACGGCCCAGGTCCTGCAGGGTCACGTTCTCGAGCTTGATGCCGAGCTCCTCGGCGATCACGCGGCCGCCCGAGAGGATCGCGATGTCCTCGAGCATGGCCTTGCGGCGGTCGCCGAAGCCGGGCGCCTTCACCGCCGCGCAGTGCAGCGTGCCGCGGATCTTGTTCACCACGAGCGTCGCGAGCGCCTCGCCGTCGACGTCCTCGGCGATCAGGATGAAGGGCTTGCCGGTCTTCGCGATCTGCTCGAGGATCGGCAGCAGGTCCTTCATGTTGCTGATCTTCTTCTCGTGGATCAGCAGGTAGGCGTCCTCGATCACGCACTCCATGCGGTCGGGATCGGTGACGAAGTAGGGCGACAGGTAGCCGCGGTCGAACTGCATGCCCTCGACGACCTCGAGGGTCGTCTCGAGGCCCTTGGCCTCCTCGACCGTGATGACGCCGTCCTTGCCGACCTTGTCCATCGCCTCGGCGATGATGCCGCCGATCGTGGGGTCGTTGTTCGCCGAGATCGTGCCGACCTGGGCGATTTCCTTCTGGTCCTTGGTGGGCTTGGACAGGCCCTTCAGCTCGCCGATGACGTGCTGCACGGCCTTGTCGATGCCGCGCTTGATCGACATCGGGTCGTGGCCCGCGGCGACCATCTTCGCGCCCTCGACGAAGATCGCGCGCGCGAGCACGGTGGCGGTGGTGGTGCCGTCGCCGGCGATGTCGGAGGTCTTCGACGCGACCTCCTTCACCATCTGCGCACCCATGTTCTCGAACTTGTCCTCGAGCTCCACTTCCTTGGCGACGGTGACGCCGTCCTTGGTGATGTTGGGAGCGCCGAAGGACTTCTCGAGGACGACGTTGCGTCCCTTGGGGCCGAGGGTGACGGTCACCGCGTCGGCGAGGATGTTGACGCCGTGGAGAACCTTCTCCCGGGCGTCGGAACCGAATCGGACGATCTTGGCTGCCATGGTCTTACCTTCCTCCGAAGAAGAGTTGAGAGATCCGCGGGGGGATCAGGACTCGAGGACGCCGAGGATGTCATCCTCGCGCAGGATGAGGTGCTCCTCGCCGTCGATCTTGATCTCGCTGCCCGAGTACTTGCCGAAGAGGATGCGGTCGCCCGCCTTCACGTCGAGGGGGCGCAGCTTCCCGGTGTCGTCGACCTTGCCCTTGCCGACCGCGATCACCTTGCCCTCCTGGGGCTTCTCCTTGGCGGTGTCCGGGATGATGATGCCGCCCTTGGTCTTCTCTTCCTCCTGGACGCGCTTCACGATCACCCGATCCTGCAGTGGACGAATCTTCATCGGCCTTCTCTCTCCTTTCGGCCCCGGAAGGGGCCTGAACTGCTTTGGGATTGCTTGGCGCGTCGGGGTCCGGCCCGAGGGCGGACCCGCCACGCCGAGGCGAGCCCGGAGGTAATCACCCCCCCGCCGGAGTCAAGGCCGGATGTTCCCGAGGGGGCGATTTTCCGCCCCGCCGGGGCAAGAGAAGGCTGGGGGATTCCCTCGATGGCCCCCCCCTTGGGAGGGACGAGGGGCTAGGGGCTAGGCCCACGAGGCTCCGCCCCGCGCCCCGGGGGGGGGCGGAGCCGGCCGCGGGAGGCGGATCGGGCTCTCGCGCCGGGCGGCGCGAAGGACCCGCCCGGGACGAACCGGGCGGGTCCTTCGCGACTCGTCAGAGGGGCGTCGTCAGAGGGGCGTGAAGCTCGTGACCGGATGGATCGGTGTCGCCTCGAGCGTCACGCCGCTCGTCGTGTCGTAGACCTGCATCACGCCCGAGACACCCGTGGGGACCCTGCTGCCGTCGGCCGACGTGATGATGCCGACGACGCAAGTGCGATCGCCGACTTCCAGCGGCGGGTCGGCCGTGACGTCCAGAAACCCGCCGGTCCCCGGCGAGAGGGACATTCCCTTGGAACCCAGGACCCGTCCGTCGTTGCCGTTGATCAGGACCAGGCGCAGGTTGACGGCGGTGTTCCGGACGGCGGGCGAGACCCACGCGTTCAGGCGCATCGTCTGCCCGCTCGCGAGGCCGATCACGTTGTCGGTCGAGCCCTTGCCGCCGACCACCGACATCGGCAGCGCGGTGACCGTGCGCCCCGAGGCCGTCTCGAAGGACTGGAGCGTGCCCACCACGGGCGTCAGGCCCCTGGCCGTCACGATGCCGATGATGCAGTGGCGCCCGATTTTAATTTCTTCGAAGTTGAGAGCCGTGCCCTGCCCGCGCGGCACCGAATCGGTGCGCGTCGCCAGGACTTCGCCGGTGATCCCATCGGCGAGGATGAGCCTGACCTCCGCCGAGGCGACCCGCGCGCTCGCGGGCAGTCGCACGTTGAGGCGCATCGTCTGGCCGCGCACGATGCCGATCGGGCCCGCGACGAGCGATTTCAACGTCGTGCCGTAGTCGCCTTCGGCGAGGGATTCCGCTCGCGCCGGCCGCGCGGGAGCGAGCAAGACCGCGGCGGCGAGCGCCGCGGCGAACACGGTCGGCAGGACCGAGCGGAACCGGAGACGTGAGGGGTTCTTTCGAGTCACGGGATCTCCTCCTCGAGGAAGTGGGGTTGGTCGTCCTGACCGCCGGGTCCATGCCACGGTCCGGTGCCGGCGCGCAAGAACCAAAATGGCCGTCGACCGAAGTTCCCCCGGTCTTTCGTTGGCTTTCCCGGCCCCCCGTGGTAGCGGCCGAGGGGCCCCGGGCGTCCCCCGCGGCCGTCCGGGAACACGAGAGCACGCGTCATGCGCCCCTCCACCCAGCAGCTCCAGACCCTCGCCCAGTCGATCGTGGACGACCTCGTCCGCGCCGACTTCGCGACCGTCCCGGGCAGCCACGCGGCGGCGATCACGGCGGTCGTCCAGCGCTTCGAGGCCTACTTCAAGGCCGTGCACCAGCTCGACGCCGACGCCGAGCGCCTGGCCGACGAGCAACTCCGGTCGTTGGGCCGTCAGGGCGCGGGCCTCGACCGGCACAAGATCGTCATGATGATCCGCGAGAAGCTCGCCAAGGAGAAGGGGATCCCGGTCTGACCGGGGCAGGACGCCATGCGCCTCACCGAGTCCCTTTCCTCGCACCTCGCGCACCTCGCCCTCGAGGCGATCCGCAAGTCGGGCGCGGAGGTCCGCAACGACAGGCTCGCGCTCGCGGAGATCAAGAAGACGCTTGCGCGCCACCTCGACCAGGATCCGAAGATCGACGAGGCGGTGCGGCGGAGGATCGCGTCGCTGCAGCGCCGCGTGGTCCCCGGCAGCAGCGAGTACGACGTGCTCTACCGGCAGTACTACGAGCAGGAGACGCGCAAGCACCGGCCGTGAGGGGGTGCGGGGGCGACCTCGCCGAGGCTGAGAGGCCGTCGGACGCCTTTCAGGCGGGCAGGGGGACTTCGAGATCCTTGCAGATTTTCCGCGCGAGGTTCTCGTTGATCTCGCCGATGGCGAGGAACGGTG
>Ga0208783_10000725_pt1 | contig 20161 bp, 18 predicted proteins | sample DEB19_08_DNA_2_FD_184529 | JGI IMG/M metagenome (GOLD analysis project Ga0208783, IMG submission 184529) | Aqueous microbial communities from the Delaware River and Bay under freshwater to marine salinity gradient to study organic matter... | ecosystem: Environmental > Aquatic > Marine >...
CCTGTCCGAAGGAATGGTTTGCCCCATGTTTGTCAGTGCTTGATTTCAATCATCTAGTAGAAAGCATAGGGCGTGTTTTTAAAATGCTATTTGAGCCAATCCAAGATGGCGACGACATTAACGAAGGTCAGGAAAACAAGTCTCGCTAGTCGTAACGCGTGCCGATTCGGCGGTAGCGTTTGGCTCATTGGAAAAAGTTTTCGACTCGATGGCACCGTCGATAGTAACCGCGATGCCAAGCCGCCGTACAATGACCGCGGGCACGCGGCGGAATACAAGCGCGACCGCCCCGACGAGCAATCAGATCGCGCAAACCTCGCAGTCTTAGCCTTTGTCCGCCACCACTTGCTTGCCGCGCAGTCCCGATGGCCACGCCGCCTCCTGCACTGCACGCACATCGGCCCGTTGCCCCGGAGCCAAGTGCACTGCCACCGCCCGGCCATGACCATCCAACCACGCCCTCAGCTTGGTGTTGAGCCCGCCTTTGGTGCGACTGATCGCCTGATTTTATTGGCCCACGGCGGGGTTGCTGGCGTCCTGATGAACCTTGATGCGGCTGGCATCCAAGAAGCGCAGGGTGCCGGTGGCACAACGTGCAAGCACCACCAGCATCTTAGCCCACAGCCCACACTGGCACCAACGGCGCCAGCGTGTGTAACCCGAACTCCACGGGCCGAAGAGACTGGGCAAATCCCGCCACGGATGGCCGGTGCGCAGCACATACAACATGGCCTCGATCATCAAGCGATGATCTTTGGAAGGGCGTCCACGCCGCCTTCTCAACGTGAACGATATCGGAAATCCCGCTCTCTAAGTTAATTTTTTAGCCGCTCCCAGAGCGGATCCGACAGATGCCAACGTGTATGAAGTTTCATGAAGAGAACCGCAGAAACAGACTGTGTTGGTGCTCGTCATGTTCATTCTTTTAGATTTTCAAGACACGCCCTAACATGCGACCGGACATACCATCCAAGATTAGAGAGCGTTGGATCAACCCGACCAATGGCATTGTGAACGTGCATGGCATCAACCATGGCGTGGGTGTGCGGTCCTGCAACTCGTGCGCCGAGGTGACCTTTGCGCACGTGACCGGGTTGACTTACAACTACGCGTCCGACGCGGGCATCGCGCATTCACTGCCCGGACAGCCATTGTGTCACTACATCATCGCATTCCTTGGCAACGTGGGTTGCCGCTACACCGACGAGGTGTTTGCCGATCGGACGCGCGGGCCATACGCAGACGCGGTTAGTCCCATCAGCTATACGCAGCGGGTTCCCGCGCTGGGCAAGGCTATCGATGACGCGGTCAAACGGCTGTCGGCTAAGAAAGATTGAGACCTGAAGCTTGCGCTCCGCGTCCCATCCGGTTAATGCCCAATGCGCATGAAGTCAAAGTCCCTCGCATTGAGAGTAATCAAGCCGCCTCGGCTTCAGACGGGCGATACCATCGGCATTGTGGCCCCCGCCAGTCCACCGCCGGACCCCAAAGCAGTTGACCGAGTGGTGGGGCAGGTGGAGCGTTTGGGCTTTAAGGTCAAGCTAGGCCGACATGCTCGCGCCCGGCTCGGATTTTTGGCGGGCTCCGATAGCGAGCGCGCTGGTGACCTGATGCGAATGTTCATGGATGGGCGAGTGAACGGCATCATCTGCCTGCGCGGTGGCTATGGCGCGGCGAGATTGTTTGAGCGGCTCGATTTCAAGGCGATTCGGCAGCACGCAAAAGTATTCTGCGGCTACAGCGATATCACCAGCCTGCACTGCGCTCTGCTGGTTAAGGCTGGGCTGATCTCTTTTCACTCCCCAATGCTCAACGAGGGGTTGGGCAGGCACGGATATCCTGAGTTTTCTGTGGATACCTTCAAGCGCACAGTGATGAATGCTGGGGCCGCTGGCAGCATTATGAGGGGCCTCTCAGGCAAGCGAAGCGTCGAACTCGTGCGTCGCGGAGTTGCTGAGGGCCGTCTAGTGGGTGGAAATCTCTCCGTCTTGGTCACCACGCTGGGCACGCCTTACCAGCCGGAGTTTCGCGGCCGTATTCTGTTTATTGAGGATGTCGGCGAGGTTCCCTATCGACTAGATCGGCTGCTTACCCATTTGTTGAACACGGGCCTGTTGCAACAGGTCGCCGGAGTTGCCGTTGGGGTGAATTGCGACTGTGAAGATCCGAAAGCGAGGACGGTCGGCGAATATCGGCAAACGGCAGCCGAGGTGATTAGGGAAAGGCTTGCTGCACTTGGTGTGCCGGTGGTCATGGGATTGCCATTTGGCCATCAGCCCAACAATGCGACGATTCCGATTGGGGTGCGGGCGCGACTGGATGCGGTGCGCGGGGATTTGGTGGTCTTGGAATCGGCAGTGGGCAGTCGGTGAGCCAGGCGGACTTCCGCATCCAGTTGCCGCTAAATCTGCACGCCGAACAGGCGTTGATACTCTGTGATGGCGTAACGGTCGGTCATGCCTGCAAGATAGTCACAGACCGCCCGGTGCAAGCCATCTTTACGGATCCGCTTACGGCTAAGCTCCCCTAGTTGATCCGGATGTTCGATGAAGTGGGCGAACAAGTGTTCCAGCATCCGCACAGCACGCATGTTGGGTTGGTGGACGACAGGATTGAAATAGAGATTCTTGTAAAGGTAATCGCGCAGTTCCAGGTTCTGGGTACGGCGCTTGAGGCTGTAACGCACGAGTGCCTTGGATTGCAGTCGCACTTCGTCGGCGCTTTGCACCTTTGCAACTGCAACCAGTTGCTCGGTGGTTTCGACCACGTCTATCACCTGCATGTCTATAAGGCAACGGATTGTGAAGTAGCGGCGGCATTCGTCGTCTGCGAGTGGGCCAAATTGTTTTTCCACTGTGCGTGCCGCGATCCGCCAAAGCTCCACATTCTTCCGCAGCTTTTTCTCGTCGAGCAGTCCCGAGTCGAGACCGTCATCGAGGTCGTGGCTGTAGTAGGTGATTTCGTCTGCAAGATTGGCCACTTGCGCTTCCAGGCTGGATGACTTGGCATCGAAGCCCTTGCGTTTGCTGGGATGATCGTAGGCGGTGTAATGCTTTACCAAACCCTCCCGCACTTCCCATGTGAGATTAAGGCCAGGGTAGGCCGGGTATTTATTTTCGAGTTCTTCAACGATGCGCAGGCTCTGGCGGTTGTGTTCAAATCCGCCGTGGCCTTTCATCAGGCGGGACAACGCGACTTCGCCTTTGTGGCCGAACGGTGAGTGACCTAGATCATGTGCCAGAGCAATGGTCTCGCATAGATCCTCATTCAATCGCAGCGCGCGCGAGATGTTTCGTGAAATGGCGGCGACTTCAATGGTGTGGGTCAGCCGAGTGCGGAGGTGGTCGCCAGTGCCGTTGAGAAAAACCTGGGTCTTGTATTCCAGCCGGCGGAACGCTCGCGAATGAATCACGCGGTCGCGGTCGCGTTGATAGTGCGTTCGCCACTCGGGTGGCTCTTCCTTGAATTTTCGGCCGCGCGTTTCAGAGCTATATTGTGCGTAGGGCGCGAGGGTGGCCCGTTCTTGCTTTTCCAGTTCCGCTCGGGAGCGTGGCATAGCTTAGTTGTTTAGGACGCTCGACGCCGAGAGCCCGCGTAGTTCAAATAGCCGCCGGATTACATCCTCGATCAAATTGTTCGGGCAGGAGGCGCCGGCAGTGATGCCGATGGTGATCGGGCCGGCCGGTAGCCAGTTCTGGGTGGTAACTTCCTCGTTGCGGTGCTGATCAAAATGGACGATGCACGCCGGCGACTCCATTTTGGCCGCGTTCTTGATGAAGAACGTGGGCAGCTTGGCTTCGCCCATTTCTGCTAGATGGGAGGTGTTTGAAGAATTATAGCCGCCCACCACCAGCAGCAGGTTCATCGGTTCGGAGAGCAGATTTTCCAATGCGTCCTGTCGTTCCTGAGTGGCGCCGCAAATGGTGTCGAAGAAGCGGAAGTGCTGGGCGATGTTTGCTTCACCAAACCGGCGAGCCATCGCAGCCCGGAGGCGCCGTTGCACCTCCTCAGTCTCACCGCGCAACATGGTCGTTTGATTGGCGACGCCGATCGCTTCCAAATGCACGTCGGGATCAAAGCCATCAGAGCAGGCGCCGACGAATTTGTTGAGAAACTCCTCCTTGTTGCCGCCGTTCAAGATGTAATCGCATACGTAATCCGTCTCGGCTAGCGTGAAAACCACCAAGTAGTGGCCGCCGGTGGTTGGGCTGGCCTGGGAACTGGTGGCCTTTGTCTCCTCGTGCCAGGCTTTGCCGTGGATGATGCTGGTAACCTTGTCGCGCGAATACTGGCGCACCCGCTTCCAGACGCTCATGACGTCGCCGCATGTGGTGTCCACAAAGCGACAGCCTTTGGCTTCGAGTTGCTTGCGGGTGGAGACTTCCGTGCCAAATGCCGGAATGATTACCACGTCATCCTTTTGCAATTCGTTGATGTCCGCGTTCTTTTCCTTGCCCGACAGGAACTTGATGCCCATGGCGCGGATCTGGTCGTTCACTTCGGGGTTGTGGATGATCTCACCAAGAATATAGAGGGGCTGGTCCGGGAACACTTTTCGGGCAGCGTAGGCAAGGTCTATGGCGCGCTCGACACCATAGCAAAAGCCGAACTCTTTCGCGAGTTTGATGGTCAAGTCATCGAAGGTGATCTGATGTCCGTTGGCCCGCACTCGCTCGACTAGTTCGCTGCGATAATGCTGCTCGACCTGCGCCTGGACAGTTTCCATGACGTCAGGCCGGCGGAGATTGATTTTCTGGGCGGCAGGGACTTCAGTTGCCATGGCCGCAGTCTAACATCGAAACGTCCAGCGTCGAGCCGAAAGCCGGATGGGTGGGACTTGAGATTGAACGTCTGGCGGGTTTGGCGGTCCACTTCTCAGACCGGTGAAAGCAACCCCGGTCAACTGATGAACATGAATAAGATATTTCAAAATCGCCTGTTACTTTGGACTGCCGCCATAGTCTTTGGCCTGCCCCTTTCCTCTTTTGCAGCCGGCAGGAACCCGCCCGCGAAGCTCAACGTTGATGCCGCGCCGATCGAGCGCGACATGCGCACCGGGCACAGTTATTCACCGGTCATCAAAAAGGCGTCAGCCAGCGTCGTCAATGTGTCAGTCACCCAAACTGTCAACGCACCACGCTTCCATCGTTTTTTTGATGATCCCGTATTCGACCGCTTTTTTGGTGATGGATCCCGGTCCCGGGGTGGTTCGCGCGAATTCAAGCGGGAAGGTGCGGGCTCAGGCGTGATTGTGACTGAAGATGGCTATATCCTGACCAATAACCATGTGGTGGACGGGGCGGATGAGAACGGGATTGAGATTGTTCTCAGTGATGGCAAGACCATGCACAAAGCCCGCATCGTGGGGAAGGATCCTCAGACTGATTTAGCGCTGCTGAAAATAGATGCAGCCAATCTTCCAGCGATCACCTTGGCCGACAGTGATGTGCTTGAAGTTGGGGATGTGGTCTTGGCCATCGGGAACCCCTTCAACTTGGGACAGTCGGTTTCGCTCGGCATTATCAGCGCTCTCGGGCGGGGGGTGAACATGGCCGATTACGAAGATTTCATCCAGACTGATGCGGCCATCAACCAGGGCAACTCAGGCGGTGCGTTAGTTGATGCGCGAGGCAGGCTGATTGGCATCAATCAATCCATCGCCAGTCCGTCCGGTGGCAGCGTGGGTGTGGGATTTGCCGTGCCGGTAAATTTGGCCAAAGTCGTCATGGAGCGATTGGTGGAGGATGGCATGGTGAGGCGCGGATTCCTTGGCGTCATGATTCAAGAAGTGACTCCCGACTTGGCCAGGGCATTTTCATTGCCGGACACTGGAGGTGCACTCGTCAGCGCAGTTCAGAACAACACGCCGGCTGACAAGTCCGGGATTCAGGAGGGAGATGTGATTGTAGAGGTGAACGGCAAGAAGGCGACGGACAGCCAGCATGCCCGCCTTATGATATCGCAACAACGCCCGGGCTCCGAAATCAAGCTGGCAATCTACCGGGATGGGCGCGCCAAGACAATTACCGCGAAACTCGCAGAGTTCGACCGAAAAGACGCCGCAACGTTTGGTGATACGGAGAGTGTAAAAACGAGTGAACACGACTCGCTGGATGGTGTCGAAGTGGACGGTTTGACGGCAGCCGTTCGCCGGGAATTGGGAATTCCTGACGACGTGAATGGGGCGTTGGTCACGAATGTTGACCCCGAATCCAATGCGTTCGAAGCCGGTTTGAGGCAGGGCCATGTCATTCAGAGCATCAATCGCAAGGCTGTGGATGTAGCGGACAAAGCGGTCAAATTGAGCGAGCAGGCTCAAGGTGAGCAGGTTCTTCTACGGGTCTGGCAGAAAAGCGGGCCTGTCAGTGGTTCCAGATATTTGACGGTGGACAACTTGAAGAAAAAATAAATACTGTTCTGGTTGGTTGGGTTGGTGGTTGCCGCAGGGCAAGTCTAACGGCTTGCCCTGCGGTTTTTTGCCGGAATGAATACTACTGTGCTGGTTTGGTTGCCGACTGTGGGTGTCGAGTTGAGGGGATACCGTTCGGCAGTGGTCGACTTAACTTCCACGCTTTGATGTGCGGGGCTTGGCTGGGTAGGCGTAAGCTTAGACGAGGTACGGCTTTTGGCAGCTGCCTTCAGATTGATTCGTTGAGCAAAAGTCTTGGCGGATTTCACTTATTCGATGATTCCGCGACTGATTGACCTGCATTTATCTTCGACGGTCCGGATTGGGTGGTTGCTAAGTTCGTCTAAGATAGGATCCCATTGTCGCTTTTCCAGACTAATGATGAACAGGTCGTTGCAATTGGTGGTTTGATCCATCGGTTGGTAGCGTTCCACATTTATTATGGGGCTAGAGGACTTCGGTCCTTGTTGTGGGTCCAGTTCGGTTACCAAGGTCTCTTTGCCGGCGGGGCCTATGTTGGTTGGCGGGGTGCTGTTTGCAAATGCATCGGGCGCCAGATGGTCAACTGGGTGAAGTTGTAGGGAAAGGCTGCCTCAACTAGTGCCTCGGGAGCCCCATTTTCTTGACCCGAGACACACCATCCGCATCAGCGGCAGTGGACAAGGGCAGAGCAAGCCGCCTACGGGAAATTCGCCGGAGTGAATGGCAGGGTTGGGAATCGTGGCTTGGGCGATTTTCGGCGGAGCTGTCGCGCTTTTGCTCCTAGCCCTAGTGGTATGCTTTGTTACCCACCCAAGCTCACTTCTGGATTTTTTGTTCTGTGCCATCGCACACCAGCACGGCCCGGAATTAGAGCATCTCTCCAAGCTCAAAAGCTGGAAATGGGTCAGCCCACACCTGCTGCTTGCTCTCTCGCCATTGCTTGTGCACGCTGCACCCAAGAGTTGCTATCCGCTGATTGATTCCTTGCTGATTGCGTATGGCTGGAAGAAAAAGATTAAAAGTTCTGGTGTTGTGTGATGCCGTTGAGCCGACACATCCCAATCACACCTTGGCCGAGTACTTGGCAGGTGATCGGCAAACCGAGGCCGATGTCCTTCAAGCATTCGGCAAGTTGGGGCATCAAACCGATCACCTGGTGATTTTCGACAGCTTGGAGCCTTTGCGCCAAAAGTTGGAGGGCTTTCAACCGGATGTGGTATTCAACTTGGCGGATCAATTCCGCAACAATCGCGCCTTCGACCAGAACATCGTTTCGTTTCTCGAGATGCATGGCATACCGTTCACCGGCTGTGGCTCTACCGGTCTGACATTGTGCAAGCACAAGGCGATTTCGAAGAAGATTTTGGGTTATCACCGGATCCACGTCCCCGAATTTGTCGTTATCCCCAGGGGCAGGAAGGGGGTTCGCCCCAAACGGCTCAAGTTTCCAATCCTCGTTAAACCACTCAAGGAGGAGGCCTCTTACGGCATTGCCCAGGCTTCATTTGTGGAGACGGATGATCAATTCCGGGAACGTGTCCAATTCATTCACGAGAAATACGATAATGACGTCATCGCCGAGGAATACATCGAGGGGCGCGAGCTTTATGTCAGTGTGATCGGTAACAACCGCCTGCAGGTCTTTCCAATTCGTGAACTAGTGTTCAAGGAAGTGCCGCCAGATGAACCCAAGATCGCCACCTACAAGGCCAAGTGGGATGAGGAATATCGCAAGCGCTGGGGCTTGGTGAATCAGTTCGCTGTTGGCCTGGAGCCTTCGCTGGAGCGCGCTATCCAGCAGACCTGCAGGCGTATTTACCACCTGCTCACAATTGATGGCTACGGCCGGATTGACTTGCGGCTCACAGCGAATAGGGAGATCTATTTCATCGAAGCCAATCCCAATCCTGTGCTCGCCGCCGAAGAGGATTTCGCTCAGTCTGCTCTCAAGGCTGGGACTGAGTATCCTCAGCTCATCGAGCGGATCGTGCGGTCTGGGATGAGTGCGTTGCGGGAATAGCTCATGAGGCCGGGAGCTGACCACAAAGTTTGCTCATACTTCAATTCGCCCGGCTATTCTGGGTGGGGCTTTGGGATGGAGTGCGAGCGCCTGATTGACCAGATGCTTGAATTAGAACCGTCGGTGTACCCCTCCGGGGGTACTGAAACACTGTCTCACTGTCCACTGACTATTTTCGCTGGCGCAGCAGAAATGGAAATTTGTCCCGCGGGGTCCGAGCTCGCGTGCGCGAGCGGGTTGATCCGACCCTATTCACGACCCCGTGCCGGGGCAGGGGATGCCCCGCTCATTCTCCATACGGCAAGGTCAAGGCCTGCGCTGCCTTGCGGACGATGCAGTCCATGGCCTGCTCGCTTTGCTGCCGGGCCGCCTCGACGCCTTCCCGGAAGCCCGGGGATTGACGCGGCGACAGGAGGAGTTGGTATTCGGAGCACCCATGCAGTACCCCGTCGCAGTCGAGCGTTGAGGTCAGCTTGTCGACGAAGGTCGCAAGCTTTTGCTCCTGCGCCAGGCTGTTGAGGCTGCGCTGCGCCACGAACGAGAGCAGTTCGAGTGCGGTCAGGAACCGCGGATCCCTCTGCGCCTCAGCTTGGTAGGAGGTGGCCTCCTTGGTCTTCTGCCACTGGATTGGGGTCAGGCGCGGAAAACCGAGGCGGAACGGCGCGAATAACGACATCACGCAAAGGCGTTTTTCTTCCGCGATTTCCGCCACTATGCTGGTAGGCCTGGCCTCCACGGAATTGGCCACCGACGCCCGCAGGGTGGCCAATTGACAGTGGTGGGCGTTGTGGTTCAGCAGGCACAGGCCGTCCCTGCCCAGCAGGGCGAGAACGCGCTCGAGGACGCCGACGATGCGTCGGCGGGTCTCGTCCCGGCCTGCGGGGCTGTGCGTGTAATACAGCACGTGGCCCAGGGTCAAGAGTACGTCGTCCATCGTCGCGACCGGCAGGGGCTCACCCTGCAGCACGTTGGCGCGCTGCACATTGATGACGCGCAGGCGCTGGGGGCCTTGGACGGCCTCCAGCGCCTTTTCGGTGCTGCGCACGAAACGGTCGTCGTCGTCCAGCCCGTAGTAGTTTACGCCATGGTCCTGCGGGTGGACGCGGTTGATTGCGTCGATCATTTCATAGGCGGTGCGGCCCTCCCCGCAGCCGAGGTCCACCAGGGTGGTGGGCTGGCCAGCCTTCAAGATCACCCCCCGTTCCTTCAACGCGCGCAAGAGGGACTCGAAGAGGAGGCCATGGGTGATCTTCTGGTCCGTATGCCGGGTGAATGTGACAAAGACGCGCCCATGATCGATCTGGCCGTTAGCAACGGGATTTGCTGCATCAAGGTGGGACATGGTGGTTAATTGATTGATGCCAATCTGCTTTTTTGACACTCCGCAGTTCAAGTCCCATATAGCAAACGCGGCCGAGCAAACGCTGCCGGGGTATCGCGTCTGAGCCGAATCCATGATAATGCCGCCTCATATAGGATCAATCGCTGTGGATTCCTAGCGTCAGTATTTGCTGGAACCGGTCGACATCGACACCACCACCGACGCCAACATATTCAACAGCAGCAAGACCAATGTTGCTTTCCACGATGTTGGCATCACCTTGACGCCTCCTGTCAGTTCGGGCGGCCTTTCGACCATGGCGGTCCAATACCAAGGCGTCGTCCAGTCCGGGCACATTCAATACTTGCCCACGTACGACCAGACCCTGCGCATGAAGAGGCTTTTCATGTGCTGATCGCTGTTTGCTGTGGATGCTTTGGCGCCGTTGAGGCGCCATGTTTGCTTTAAACTCCGAGCGGACGCAGTGCATGAAACAGCATTCCAATTCACCTCCTGAACGGCACGTAGCTCGGAGGATTCGTTCAGCTGCCCGGGCCTCTCCGCCATTGTTAACGCAACCACCGTCAAATTTAGTCCCTAGGACTTCACATCTCTAGCTATCCCGTGGACATTTTTTGGCGGGTGACCCGCCGGACCTCAGCGTGCCAGCTGGAGTTCGTGGTTCGCAATCGCCAGGCAAGCAATGGCCGCCGTGTCCGCGCGGAGGACTAATGGGCCGAGGGAAATAGGAGTTGCCCCGCTGGCAGCGATGGCGGTGTATTCTGCGGGAGTGAAGTCGCCCTCAGGGCCGATCCAGATGCGGCAGGACTTGGGTGGTCGATGGTGAGCAGTGGCAAAGGAGTCCACCGCTTCACGGAGCGTGCGGTTGGATTCTTTCAAGGAGCAAACCACGGAGAGTTCGTCGGGGGCCAAAGTGTATTGAGAGAGGCAAGATTCCAAGGCAACGGGCAATTCGATTTTCGGCAGGAACGGCGAGCCGCACTGCTTGATGCTCTCGATGGCAATCTGTCGCCACTTTTCCACCTTGGTGGGCGCGTCCTTGGCATTGACGTGGGCGACCACGCGTTCACTCAGCAGTGGAATGATACGGCTTCCTCCCAGTTCAGTAGCCTTCTGGACGATGGTTTCAAACGCCGGACCTTTCGGGATGGCCTGAATCAGCGTGATGGCGCAGGGCAGGGGGGCGCGCTCCGCTCGCCGGGTCACGCGGACTTTCGCTGATTTCTTGGTGACTGTTTCCACCACGCAGTCGAGCACGGCGCCAGCGCCATTGAGCACGGTCAACTCGGCGCCAACGACAAGCCTGAGAACTTGAGTGGCGTGGCGCGCTTCGCGTTCGGGCAGTTCGAACACGTCGTCCCGGCATAGTTCAGGCGGAACGAAGAAGCGACGCATATAACCCTCCTAGCTGAAAAACTTCTTCGCTTTCTCGAAAAAGCTTTGGGCGATGGGACTTTCCTTGCCGTTGCACAGAGCGGAGAACTCTTCGAGCTTTTTTCGCTGCTCTGAGTTCAGGTGCGTGGGCACCTCGACGGACACCCGCACGTGCAAATCGCCGTGGCCATAGCCTTGCAGGTTCTTCACGCCCTTGCCACGCAACCGGAAGACCGTTCCCGGCTGGGTGCCGGCCGGCATCTTCACGGTGGCGCGACCTTCCAACGTAGGCACCTCGATCTCTGAGCCCAATGTGGCTTGGACAAATCCGACGGGAACTTCACAAAGCAGGTCATCGCCTTCCCGGTGGAAAATCTCGTGCTCCTTGAGGCGCAAAATCACATAGAGGTCGCCAGGCGGGCCGCCGCGCTGCCCCGCATCACCATTACCCGATGAGCGCAGGCGCGCGCCAGTGTCCACGCCCGCTGGAATGCGCAGGTTGATCTTGGAAGTCTTTTCCTTGCGCCCAGCACCGCGACACGCGCGGCAGGGTTTTTCGATGACGCGCCCAGCGCCCTCGCAGGCAGGGCAGGTTTGCGCGATGCTAAAAATGCCGCGTGAGGTCAGCACTTGGCCGCGTCCGCCGCAGGTGGGGCAAGTCTTCACCTTTGACCCCTCTTCGCTGCCGGAGCCGTGGCAGGAGTCGCAGCGTTCGGCTTTGCTGAGGGAGATTTCCTTTTCGCAGCCGTGTGCGGCTTCCTCCAAGTTGATTTCCAAATCGTAGCGCAGGTCGCTGCCGCGTTGCGGCTGGCTGGGGTCATTGCTGCGACCGCCACCGAAGAATTCGTCGAAAATGCTTCCGCCGCCTCCTCCTCCGAACACTTCGCGAAAGATGTCGAAGGGATCGTGGAAACCGCCGCCACCACCGCTGAACCCACCCCGGCCGGCGCGCGCGCGTGCATCAAACGCAGCGTGGCCGTATTGATCGTAGGCGGTGCGTTTCTGCGAATCACTCAGGGCCTCGTAAGCTTCGCCCAGTTCCTTGAATTTTTCCTCGGCTTGCTTGTCCCCGGGATTCTTATCCGGGTGGAATTTCACCGCGAGTTTGCGATACGCCCTTTTGATTTCGTCTTCGCTGGCGGATTTGCCGACACCGAGGATTTCGTAGTAATCGCGCTTGGCCATGAGTCAGTTTAAATTCAAAGTTAAAAATGAAAAAATGCGGGGCTTCACTCTTAACCGGTGGCGGGTGTCTTGGCGACGACCACTGTAGCCGGACGCAGCAGGCGCTCGCGCAGACGGTAACCTTTGCGTAACTGCTGCATGACGTGCCCCTCGGGATGCTCTGCCGACTCGGCTTGGGATACGGCCTCGTGGATATTGGGATCAAATGGTTTGCCGTGTGATTCGATCTCTTCTAGACCTGATTCGGTCAGCACTGATTTCAGTTGCTGCTGGATCATGCTGACGCCGGTGAGCAGAGATTGGGTACTCTCTGCGTTGCCCTGCTGGACCGCGGCAAGCGCGGCTTCAAAGTTGTCCAGCACCGGCAGCAGCTTTTGCATGAGCGATTCAGTGGCGTATTTGATGGCGTCCTGGCGCTCGCGCGCGGCGCGCTTCTTGTAATTCTCCAAGTCGGCACTTTGGCGCACGAGCCGTTCCCAGTGCTCAGCGGCTTTCGCAGCTTGGACTTTCAACTCGTCGATCTGCGCCGGCGTCAGGGCGGGGGCGTCAGCGTTTGCGGCAGACGTTTCCGTCCCCGGGGCGGTGGCTTCCTCGGTGTTCACAGGTTTTGTATCGTTTGACTGCTCGTTGCTCATCGAATAAATGGGTCGCAATCCTAAATGAAAACGGCTGCCCGGGCAACCGTGGCAGCCGTTTGTTTTCCAGCCGAAAAGTTATCGGTTCGTCAACAATGCTTGAAACTCGGGCAACTGGCGGGCGACGCGGAAGCGGTCGGAGGGCGTATTGGCCTCCTTGCGAACCTCCTCGCGCATGTCCCGAGCGGTCTTTCCCCCGCTTAAACGGGCGTCGCTGAGTTCAAAGGACTTTCGCAGTGTTTGTATGCTTTTATCGTTCTTGCCCAAGGTCGCCTGAAGTGCCGCCAGATCATACCAGGCTTCGGGGGAATTGGGCTCCACTTCACACAAACGTTGCAAAGCTTCTTCGATCTTGAGCGGATTGTTTGCCGTAATGTGATATTGCGCGACCGCAATGAGGGCATCGCGACGCGTGTAGGGGCTTTTGACGATTTCGTCCATCACATCAACCGCGGTGCCTTGTTGTCCGGTCCCGAGGTAGGATTGTGCCAGATCCAAGGCGGCTTGGAAGTTCGAAGGGTTTTTCTGCCAATCATTCTTGAGCTTTTCAATCTTGGCCTGCATCGCCTGAATCTCAGCCATCTGGCCGCCGTTACCTTTCACGGCTTCGAGACGCTTCAACTGATCGGCAAGCCCCGTGTTTAGCGGATCAAGTTTAAGCGCGGTCTTGACCACCAGGATCGCATCATCAATTCGCCCGGTGTTCACCAGCACAAACATGTAGCGGAAAACGGCTTCGGGGCTGTAGGGACAGAAGGCAAAGGCCTGCTTGAAAGCGAAGTCGGCTTCGCGCAGGATGCGGTCGCGATCAGCGCCGGGGCGCGCAAGAAACTCGCTGGGAGTGGGGGCACCGCCGGACAGGCCCAAACGCCACGCATAGACGCCGGCGATGGAACTGCGCAACTTGGAGAACGCTTTTTGCGCCTGATCGTCGCGGACAAATTTGCGGTCGCCCTTGAAGCCGTTGAAGTCGCGGCGCAAGTAAACCTTCTCGACAAAGTTCACGATCTCTTGAATGGGCGTATCGTAATTGATCCAGTTGCCGATCAGGCGGTCTGAGTAAGCCGACCAGAACTCGTGATCTCGCGTGATCACTTCCTCTGAAAGGGTGGGGAGCTTCTCCCGATTGATTTTCATGATGACACCAAACGGAGTCAGGTGCGGATACATCCACTCGAGGGGGAAACTTTCCTCCACAAAAAACTCGTTGGTGGGATTCTTGTCGAACATCACTTTTGAGATGAGGCCGTTGATGGCCATCACGGCGACCTGCCCGGAGACCTGCACGCGGCCGTTCTCGATTCGCACGTCCTCCCCCGGGCGTAGCTGGCCGGTTTGCATCCGGCGTTGCGCATCCTCCATGTATTCCTGGAAGCAACGGGCTGAATCTTCCGGCGTGGCGATATACATTTCGTCCCTAGGATAGACGCCCTTCTCCCGGCGCTTGGCCTCAATGCTGTTGCCCAGCGAAATGAAAGGCTTATCCAAGACGTTGTAGGCCAGCTTGGAGAGCGAGTGGATCTTGTATTCGCGCTCGGCTGGATCCCGGACCAGCAGTCGTTGGGACGCCTCCTGAAAGAACGGCTTGTCGTATTGAATCTGTGCGCTCTTGTTGTAGTGGGAGCGGATGTACATCAGGTAGGTGCCGTCCGCGAGGGCATTTTGCGTGATGATGTAAACGTCGCGGCGGTCAAAGTTCGGATCGAGCGGCTTGCACTTCGGGGGGATGAAGCTTTCGCAGAAGATCATGTAAGTGGGGCAGAATCGACCCGGGTCCGTGCCACCATACAGTATCGCGTCACGCGTCATTTCGGGATAGGTTAGTTTGGCCCTAGCGGGATCCTGCGTCGCCTCAGCACGCTCTTTCGGGTCGTAACTCAGTTTGCCCTCCTTGTTCACGAACGGCGGCGTGAACATGTCGTGCCCAAACCAATAGCCGAAGAGGTGGCCACGTTGTTCGTTGTCGGACCAGTGTGAAATCACTGAGTGCAACGGCATGATGGCGAAGGCAGCCAGAATCACCCCGAGATGAACCCGTTCGCGTCCCAGCCAGAGCACCAAAACGAAAGCCACGGCGAGCCCCAGCAGGAGCACCTCGGCGAACACGGGCAGCCCGTAGTAACCGGGTTGGAAGGCGCGGCTGATGGTGCCGGCCAGAGATTCGTCCAAGCCTTGGGACATGTCTCCTGCCACGGTGGTCAATGAGTAAAGCGCTGCGGCTATGGCCAGCCCTCCGCCGGCCAGTGCGTAGGGGCGGCATTCCTTGAACCTGGTGAGCAGGCTCGCGGCAATCAGCGTCAGTCCATAGCCAATCCAGATGACGACCATGACGTGCGAAGCCGTGAAGAACACCTTGGTCAAGTCGCGCGATTGCCGGTCGAGCGAGGGGTTGAGCAGAATCACCAACAGGACGGACAAGCAGAGGTAGATGCCGCCCAAGCCAATCATCCAAGCGCGTTCGCGCCTCTGCATCCGCAGGAAAAAGATGAACGGCACGATGACGAGCAATGAGTAAACGATGTTGAACTCGCCTACGACACCCTCGGCGACCAAGCCCAGTTGCGAGAAGAAGCGGGCGATGCCGTCTGCGCTCAACAGGTCCGTAGGATTGGTTTTTTCATACTGGCCGCGGGTTAGCGCGTGAATGAATCCTTCGACCGTGCGCGGATATCCCCATTGCATGGGCGGCGTGGACATGCCAGCCAACGGCATATATAGATAGAATGCCGCACCGAGCATCCAAAACCCACCGCACGCCAGCGCAGCCCAATCCTCTTTGCCGAACGCCTTTGAGGTCAGAACGCTCAGCCAGACGTAGGAGGCGATGGAACTCAACCCGATGACGTTGAATATCAAGAACACCATTGGATTGGTGTCCACGAACATCATCTTCTGCGACCGGGCAAACAATCCGGCAAGATAAGCGACGGAGGCCCACAGGCACATGCTGCGCCCGAGCCGCTGATCAGCTGCTCCCACTGCCACCATCATGCCCATTGCGGCGCAAATCAGGGTTTGGTGGTTCGTGAAGCAGATGCCGAAAATGAAGAAGCACCAGTACAGGTAACGGCGTTGCGCGGGGGCATACATCCAACGCAACAGCAGCGCGAGTGTGCCGACCAGTGACAACACGCTGAACGAATACACCTCGACGATCACCGACTGGCTCCACATGTAGCCGTTGAATCCGAGCAGCGTTCCCGCGACGAACCCGGAGACGAGGCAGATGAGATTTTCCCAACGACGATCAATGTTCTTAAGCCCCTCGATGCCCTCCATCATCATGCTGCTGCCGCGCGAGACGATTAGTCCAAGCAGGCCGCACGCGAGCGCACCTGCAAAGGCGCCGCCCAGAGCCACCCGCCAGGCGATGTTGCTGAAGGGGATCAGTTCGGCCCAGAGCCACGTGTAAACGGTCCACACCGGATAGCCGGGAGGGTGGGGTATACCCGCGTAAAGTGAGGCGACCGCCAATTCGCCCGAGTCCTCCAAAGTCAGGTCGGGAGCCAGCGTCAGCCAGTAGCCGGTCATCACCACCGCAGTGACCAGCAGCATCGTCCACCAATCAATCTTGCGGAACAGGCTGGCGGGTTTAACGGCAGAAGTTGTGTTGGTGGCCTTGGCCGCCTTGGCCGGATTCGATTTGTCTGAATTCATCGTGTTTTGAAACAACCGTGAAATGGCGGCTTAGTTGACTTTGAACCCCCGCCTTTGTCCATTCAAAAACCTCGCCAAACCCGGCAGGATGCCCCCTAAATCAGGTGATCTCGCTCGTGTCGGCAGGGCGATAGCGAAAACGTGTGAAATCTTTGGGGTCCCCGACCTTATTCGTTATGGGGGATTTGGACGGTGCTGCCGCCGATGAACTCGCGGGTTACGGCGTCGCCGGGAATCAAACCGGGCTGGATGGCTTGCTCGATTGAGATGCCATCGACTGCATCAAGCAGGTCGCGGATTCGTTGAAACCGAATCCGTGCGTCCACAAAGCCAGCGTAATCTGCGAAGTCACTTTCGGCGGGCAACATGCCGTCATTTTGGTTGAAGAACGGCTTCAAGGCAGCCAGTTCGAACAGGAAGCTGCCGTCAATGACGACATCGGCCAGCCCCCGCAGCGGGATGATGCTGAACAATTCCCCGGCTCGCACGTAATGCCAGTGTAGGATGGTTCGGAGCGGACTGTGGTTGCGATGCCGCACATCGCGCAAGATCCGGCGCAGCATGCGCACATCCATGAAAGGCACGGGGCGACTCCCTGCTCCTTCGCCGACTTGGATGACTTCAAAGTTTTCGATGTAAACGCGGAACTGTGCCGAGGCGGGAATATCTTCCGTAATCGGCGGATACAACCCGTGCAAGCAATCGAGCAACAGGATTTGATCCGCTTCCAACCGCACCGGCTTGGTGCCTGAGCGCAGGCCCTCCTTGAAATTGAACACCGGCTTCTCAATGGTCTCGCCGGCGAGCAGCGCTCGCAGGTGCGAGTTCAGCAACTGGATGTCCAGTGCTTCTGGGGTTTCGTAGTTTCGGTCATTGATCCAGTCCGTGGGATGCTCCACCAGTGGCCAGAAATAATCGTCGAGGTTCAGCATCAGGAAACGCAATCCCCGGCGTTGAAGGCGTTCAGTGAGCTTGACCGTGGTGGTGGTTTTGCCCGAGGAACTGGGGCCGCTGATCCACATCAAACGAACGTGATCTCCCGCATGGATGCGCTCGATCATCTGATCGGCAGCGGCGTCGAGTGACTTCTCGTAACGCCCCACCGAAGCCTCCACTATCTCGCCCAGCTTGCCGCGCCGCGTGATTTCATTCAGCCCCGCCACCGTGTCGCAGCCGAGCGAGCGACTCCACGCCCGCTTCTCTTGCACGACGGGTGCTGGGAATCCGTTGCCGACGAATTGCTCCTTGATGATGGCCCCTTCGCGTAACCAATGGCGGCACCAGCGGTAGCAGGCATAGGCATCGCCGGTGTGTTGGAAGCCATGACTGCGCAGCACATGCAGCACTTCATCCTGGATGACTTCGATGCTGGGCGGGAAGTTGGCAATCAAATGGTGCGGGTCGGAATTCAGGCAAACCACCACCGCATCGGTCAGGAAATCAGCGATATTCTCCGCGCTGCCGCAGGCTTGAAAAATGCGGTCATTGATTCCGGCGTTGTGGTCGCTGGCGAAACCGCCGATGGATTCCGCCGCGCGCAGAATGGCGTTGCGGATGCGTGAAGGGTCAAAGCGCACCAGCGCGCGGTTGCGCTTCTGGATTTTGACGATGCGATTCTCGACACCCATGAACGGCGATGATAGCGGGCCGTGGTCCGGATTCAACGCCGCATATGCCCAGCCTACTCGGCGTATCGCGCCATCAATATCTTGAGGCGGTCTTCGGTCACCGCGGAGGGGTGGCCGACATAACGGACGATGCCGTTGTGATCTGCGACCACCACTTGCGGGAGACCGGTGACGCCCATCTTTTCGAGGAACTTGCCGCTGGGGTCGATCGCAGTGGGGAACTCTGCTGTGACGCCCGCATCCGCCTCGGGATCGAATACGTTCTCCGAAACCAGCGTGGCGAAGGCAACATCCTTGGCGAACTTTCCTTTAAGCTCGTTCATCTCCGGGAAATACTTTTTGCAGGCCTGACTCCACGGTGCCCAGAGGAAGTACAGCTGGAATTTGTTGAGTGTCTCCGGCTTTTCCCCAATCCAGCGGGCAACACTCAGCTCGGGCATAGGCAGACCAATGGGATTATTCTCGGACAACGGGTCCGAGAGGTTTGCCTCGGAACTCATCTCCGCACGCCGCTCCGCGACGCGTGCATCCTTGAAGCTGACTTCCGCCTTTTCGGCCACTTGCTGTTGGAACTGGACGTTCTCCTCCTGCTGCTTCTGTTCCTCTTGGGTCGCCGCCGCCTCGTCGTAGTAAAACAGCTTTTGCATCTCGGGTTCGAGATACTTGAGCTTGCCATTGCTGATGCCGCCCCGATGGGTGAAGTAAACGTCGGTCACGTTGAAGCCCAGCACGGACACGCCTTTGTAAGTGCGCGAGCCGACCTTCAGCTCGGCGAGTTTGATCTGGGCGGCCGATGCCGCCAGGCAACACGCCACTGCAAGGCATAACGTCAAGAGTCGTTTCCTCATCAATCCAATCAGGCCTCCTGTGAAGCCGCTCCTTAGTGCAGCGTCAGGAAATTCCGCAGAATAGTTCGTCCGCTTTCCGTCAGAATGCTTTCGGGATGGAACTGCACGCCCCACACCGGAAATTGTTTGTGCCGCACGCCCATGATTTCGCCCTCGGCGGTCTCGGCGGTGATCTCCAGACAGTCGGGCAATGAACAGCGCTCAATCACCAGCGAATGGTAGCGTGTGGCCTCGAAGGGGTTCGGCATCCCCGCGAACAGGTCCTTTCCATTGTGCTTAATGGGGGACGTTTTGCCGTGCATCATGCGGTTGTTCACGATGACGTTCGCGCCGAAGGTATGGCCGATGCATTGGTGGCCGAGGCATACGCCAAAAAGGGGAATCTCCGGGCCGAATGCGCGGATGATCTCGTTGGACAACCCCGCCTCGCGCGGCGAGCAGGGGCCAGGCGACACCAAAATGCGCTCGGGCTTGAGAGCGCGGATCTGGTCCACGCTGATTTGGTCGTTCCGGTGAACCTGCATGTCCACCTGCATCTCGCCCAGATACTGGACGATGTTGTAGGTGAACGAATCGTAGTTATCTATGACCAGCAACATTGCAGGAGAATTTACCTTTGCAAAACGAACTAGCAATCCCAGAGAAACCCCCAACCTATTGCCGGGGAATACAGGAGTGAGCCGGGAAAGCGTGATGCGAAGAACGGGATTGAGCGCCCTTGTCCGCCCCTTTTGCTTCAATAAAGGATGAGCCATCCATGCCCGGGGTTCGGTAACGGGAATCCGACGCCTTGTATTGAGTGAGCATGCACAGCCGGACACCTCCTTTTGGCACTCGGTTCGGAATTGAGACCGGGCTGCTGTCCAGTCGCAAGGCAGGGGAGGCCGAGACAAGTGAAGTGGGGTGCAGTGGTTCAAGCCGTAATCAAAAACTCCGGACAGGCTGCTTTCAGATCAAAGTCCTACCTGCGCGTCATGCTTACCCAGTCGTCAGGGACACCGTTCATTGTGAGCATCCACTATTTCACATCCTACAACGCAGTCCGCGGTTAAAATTTCAATTGTCAAAGAGCTAGGATTGT
>Ga0208783_10000726_pt1 | contig 20149 bp, 13 predicted proteins | sample DEB19_08_DNA_2_FD_184529 | JGI IMG/M metagenome (GOLD analysis project Ga0208783, IMG submission 184529) | Aqueous microbial communities from the Delaware River and Bay under freshwater to marine salinity gradient to study organic matter... | ecosystem: Environmental > Aquatic > Marine >...
GCCTCCGGGCGGAGGCGGAACGCGGGGCGGAGATCGTCCTCCACGGCTGGACGCATCGCCTGGACCGGCCGGTCCGCGGCCCGCTCCACGAGCGCGTGCGGGCGCGCCTCTTCGCGGGGAAGGCAGCGGAGCTCGCCGGTGTCACGAAGCCTGCCGAGATGCGCGAGCTCGCCACCCGTGGTCTCGCCGTCCTCCGGGAAGCGGGGCTGAGCGCCACGGGATACTGCCCGCCGGCCTGGATCCTCGACCCCCGGCTGGACGGTGCCGTGGGAGAGGCGGGCCTGCGCTACCTCCTGCGGATGACGACGATCACCGACCTCGTCCGCGGCCGGACGCACCGGGTCCCGTCGGCGGGGTTCATGGGCGTCGGTGGGCTCTACGAGACCGGCGTGGAGATGCAGCGCGACCTCACCCTCCACATCCCCCGGACGCCGAAGGTCGTCCGGCTCTTCCTTCATCCCCAGGGCGCGTCCGCATCGCCGGCCTGCGTCCGCACGCTGGCCCGGCTGGAGGCGCTCCTGCGCACCCACCGGCCGGTCACCTACGAGGAGCTGTTGTGGCCGACCCCGAGCTGAGCATCCTGATCGCCGCGCGGAACGAGGAGGTGCTCCTCCCCGGCTGCCTCGCGTCCATCGCCGCGCAGGACGCCGGCGCGGGGCGCGTGGAGGCGGTCGTCATCGCGAACGGCTGCACGGACCGGACGGCAGCGCTCGCCCGCGAGTGGGCAGCGGCGCACCCGGAGATCCCGTGCACGGTCCTCGAGCTGCCGGAGGGGAACATCTCGGGTGCCCTGAACGCCGGTGCCGCCGCGGCACGGGGCGGCACCGTCGCGATCGTGGACGCCGATTCCCGGATGGAGCCGCACCTCGGCCGCCGGATCCTCGAGCGGGTCGCGGAGGGGTGGCCGGCAGGGACGATCCGGATCAAGGCCGATTCGGACGACCGCCTCGACCGTGCCTACTTCGACCTCATCGAGCTGGGGAAGAAGCGCGGCTCCCTGGGGATGATGTTCTACGCGGACCGCGACGCCCTGATCGCCGCGGGTGGCTTCGACCCGGAGATCCTCCTCGGGGCCGACTACGTCACCCAGAAGGCGATCGCGGCCCGCGGGGTCCGCTTCCGCCACCTCGATGACGCCGCGATCCTCACCTCCCCGCGCCGGATCCGGCGGCTCCCCTTCCGGTTCGGGATGGTGACGATGATGGTCCGCTGGACGCTCTGCTCGATCGGGATCGGACGGACCCGGCCCTACTGACCCCGGGCGTGCCCGGCTAGGGCTCCCCGGCCGCCCGCGCGCGCCGGATCGCGGCGGCTCCCAGGAGGAGCGCGCCCGCGACCCCCACGAACGCAGCGATCTCCAGCCCCGCGGCGATCCCGAACGTGCTTGCGAGGGCGGCGCCAAGGAGTGGCCCTGCCACGCCCGCGAGGTTCTGGGCGCCCGTATCGAGCGAGGTGAAGCGGACCGTCCGCTCGCGCGGGACGCTGCGCATCAGCTCGTCGAAGACCGCGAGGTCGAGGCCCGAGTACGCGATCGCGTAGACCGCCACGAGCGGGAGGAGGAGGACCTCCGCGTGGACGAGGGAGACGAGGAAGGGGAAGGCGGCCATGACGAGCGCGCAGGGGAGGAGGATCCAGCGACCGGGGAGCCGGCGCGCCGGCCGGCGCCAGGAGAAGTAGCCGACCATCGTCATCAGCGCCTGGACCGTCCCGATCACCCCGATGAAGCCATCCGAGATCCCGAGCTCCCGCACGTACCAGAGCGGCAGGAGCGGGAGAGCCATCCGGAAGCCGAGGCCGAAGAGGAGGTGGCTCCCGGTGAAGGCGAGGAAACGGCGCTCGGCGCTCACCTCGCGGAAGAGCGCAGCGGCCCGGCGATGGGGGGCGAGCGGCGCCTGGGCCGGCTGCGGCGGGTTGTCCGGGATCCGGAGCCGTCGCGATTCGCGGTAGCCGGTGAAGACGGGGATCGCGGAGGCGAGGAGGACGAGCTGGTAGCCCACCGGGAAGGGGAGCCGGGAGAGGATCTGCCCCACGGAGAGCTGCGTCACCGCGTTCGCGCCGCCCTTCAGGCCGAACCGGTGGCCGATCAGCTCGAAGCGCCCGCCGGGACCCGCGACACCATCCATCACCGCCCAGAAGGCGAGGTCCGCGAAGGCGTGGAAGATCGCCGCGATGCCCACGATCGCAAGGACCGCGGGGATCACCATCCCCTGGGGGAGGAGAAGGACGGCGAGACCGCTCGCGGCGAGAGAGAGATGGCCGAGCATCCGGCCGTTCGCGTACCACGGGACCGCGTTCCGGCGCCGCTGGAGGAAGCCGCCGAGGGGGATGGCCAGGAGGAGGATCGCGAGGTTCGGGAGGGCGCCGAGGAGCCCCATCTGGAGCTCGGTCGCCCCGAGGCGCGTGAGGAGGACGGGAAGGAAGATCGAGATCCCCTCCAGCGTCCCGAAGGAGAGCGCCTCGCGCTGCGTGCCGAGCCAGTTGCGGAGCCGGTCCGGGTCATCCCCGCGGGGACGGACGAAGATCCCGACCCGCCCGCCGCGCGCGGCGGCAGGACCCGGGGCGGCGGCCTCCGATCCGGGCACGGGGCGGGCTCCTTCGGTGTGCGGCCGGCGGAGGGAGGGTGGATGCGGCCGGTGGAAGGCAAGCGTAGCGTCCGGCCCGGGACGCGTGGGCACGCGCACGTGCGCCGCTCCGGGTGCCACGCACCGGGCCCGGGCGGCGCACGGGGTAGGATGGGCGACCCCCGGGAGGGTGCAGGCGAGGTGTTCGGGATGCAGCAGGGATCGATGGGAGAAGGCCGGGCACGCGGTGTCGTCGCCGCAGGCCGGGCGCTCCTCGTGGCGCTCGTCCTCGCGGCCGCCCTCCCGCTCCACGGTGCCGCACAGGACGCGCCGCTCGCGGGACGGCTCGGCCACGGCCCGGCGCTCGCGGTGGCCCCGCCGGTCCCGGCCGCCGACCCGGCCGGCCTGAGCCCCGATCCCTGCACGGACCGCGCCTACACCGCGGGGAACCCCACCTGGGATCGCCCCTGGGCGTGGAGCTTCCAGGCTGACTCCACGCCGGATGGTCTGGACCGGGATGCCACCGAGCGCGTCCTCCGCCGGGCGATCCGGAACGTGACCGGCGCCCGGAACGACTGCGGCCGTCCGGACCGCGTCGGGGCGGAAGCCCGCTATCTCGGTCGGACCACCGTCCGGCCGGGCCTCAGCCGCGAGGGGACGTGCAGCCGGGCGGACGGGCGGAACGTGATCGGGTTCGGGCGTCTCCCTCCGGGCTACGCCGGCCTCACGTGCATCTGGGTCCTCGGAAGCCGGATCGTGGAGGCGGACATGAAGCTGGACCGCTCCGCGCGCTGGGCGACCAGCGTCGCAGGCTGCACATCCGCCCAGCTGATCGAGGCGGTCGTCACCCACGAGGCCGGCCACGTCTTCGGCCTGGGTCATGTCTCGGAGGAGCGCCACGGCCGCCTGACGATGAGCATCCGCCTGGACGGGATCTGCCAGAACGGGGAGTCGACCCTCGGGCTCGGCGACCTGCTCGGGCTGGAGGTCCTCTACTGAGCACGCCGCAGGCCCCGGTGGAGCGTCCGGTCGGGATCGTCGCCGCCCTGCCGGAAGAGGAGACGCTCCTCGCCGGCCTCCTCGTCGATCCGCAGGAGGTCCGCACGGCCGGCACGACCGTCCGGCTCGGGACGCTGGATGGTCGTCCGGTCGCGCTCGCCCGGTGCGGCGTGGGCCGGACCGGCGCCGCGCTCATCGCCACCCTCCTGTGCGACCGGCACGCGGCGCGCGCGCTCGTGATGAGCGGGGTCGCGGGCGGGGTCCCCGTGGACGCCGCGATCGGCGATGTGGTGGTGGCGGACCGGATCGTGGACGTGGACTACGGACGGCGCACGGACGGCGGGCTCCTGCGCTACCGGCCGGGGATCCTGCCGCTCCCGGAGAACCCGGTCCCGGCCGACCCGTCGATCCCCGCCGATCCCGCCCTGCTCGCCGCCGCCCGGGAGCTCCTGGACGGCCTCGCGCTGCCGGAGGCGTCGCTCATCCCCGGAGAGCCGGCACGCCGGCCGCGGATCCGCTTCGGCCCGATCGCGACCGGTGGCGCCTTCGTGGCCTCCGCCGGCTGGCGCGATGCGATCGCCGGCGAGACGGGCGCGCTCGCGGTGGAGATGGAGGGGAGCGCGATCGCCGAGGTCGCCGGGCGCTTCGGGGTGCCGTGGCTCGTGGTCCGGGCGCTCTCGGACCGGGCCGGGTCCGGCTCCCACGCGGACTTCGGTGCCTTCCTCGCGGCAACGGCGACGAACGCCGCGACGATCGTCCGCGCGCTCCTCCCCGCCCTGGACGCTGCAGCGCCCCGCGGCTGAGGGGGCGCGGTCTCAGCCCGGAAGCGGGATGAGCGCGATCGCGATCGGGGTCCCGCACGCACCGCGCGGGCCGGCCGACCCTTCCACCACGAGCGTCGCGGGAAGCGGGGCGGCGGGCCCCCAGGCGAGCGTGGCGTGGCCCGCGGCATCCGTCCGTGCGCGGCCCGCGAGCGTCTCCGCGATCCCGTCCCCATCCAGGTCGACCCGGAAGGTGACCGGGCGGTCGGCACGGCAGGTGGCCGACCCCGCGATCGTGCCGGCGAGCACGAACGGATCGCCGGGGAGCGCAGGCACGGAAGCGGAGACGGCTAGGGATGCAGGCGGGATCGAGACGCTGGAGAGGACGACCTGGCTCGTGGAGCCGGAGCTCGACTTGAAGGTCGCGCTCCCCGGGTAGAGGGCGACGATCGTCTGGGTGGCGGCCGGGAGCCTGCTCGTGGTCACCGTGCACGTCCCGGCGAGGAGCGGGCAGGTCCCGACGACCTTCCCGGTGGCGCTGCCACGCCGGATCGTGACCCCCCCGGTCGGGATCAGCCCGGTCGGGCTGGAGACCGTCACCCGGAAGGTGACCGGCCTGCCGACGCGGATGCGCGCCTTGTTGGAGCGGATCACCGTCTTCGTGGTGGTCTTCGTCACCGTGAGGATGACGGTCCCCGAGGCATCCGAGGCCGCGTAGTCCGCATCACCGAGGTACCGGACGGTGATCGGCCAGGTCCCGATCCCCAGCTCCGAGAGGTCGAGCCGGCAGCTCCCGGCGGCAAGGGCACAGGTCCCGAGCGTCGTGGTGTCGGAGATGAACCGCAGCGTCCCGGTCGCCGTGGAGGGGGTCACCGATCCGGTGACCTCGACCGTCTGGCCGAAGTCCGCGGTGGTCAGCGAGGCGCCGAAGGCGACGGTCGTCGCGGTCTTGGCGGGCGCCGCCGTGAACGGGGAGAGCGTGGCGCTCTGCCCGCAGACCTCGCCCGGCCAGGCAGCCGGATCGAGCCCGCCGGCCCACGTGATATCCGACCACGCCGACCCGGTCCAGTGCCAGAGGCGGTCGGTGCCGCTGCCGGGGAGGCAGACGATGAACGGGCCGGGGGAGCCGATCGCCGAGATGTCGTGGATGCGCAGGTCCTGCGCCACGATGAAGGGGATCGTGGCCGGCGTGGAGGCAGGGTTGACGGTCGCGGTGAAGGAGACCGTGGCGCCGGAGCCGCCCGCGGTGAGCCGGACGCGCGGCGATCCGTAGTAGGCGGGTGCGCCCACCGTCTCGGTCGCGTTCGCCGTCACATCCACGCGGTAGATCGGCGGCCAGTCCACGGTGACGCTCGTGGACCCGTCGCTCGCCTTGTGCTGGGCGCCGCTGAAGTAGGCGCGGATCGTCTGGGACCCCACGGGGAGGCTGGTGGTGGCGACCGTGCAGCTGCCGGAGGCGACCGTGCAGCTTCCCAGCTGGGTCCCGCCGGGCCGGCTGCCGAGCCAGACCTCGGCGGTCCCGGCGGAGGTCGCAGGGTTGACCGTGACGGTGAAGACGACGCGGTCCCCGAGGTAGATGGAGGCGTCATCGGGGGCGACCGTCGTGCTCGTCGTGTCCTTGTCCACGCTGAGGTCGAGGCAGCTGGAGCTCGATCCGGTGTGGTTGATATCGCCGGAGTAGACGGCCTTGCGGCTGTAGGTCCCGCTCGTCGTGACGGGGAACCCCGTGGAGGTCGCGGCGGACCCGGATGCCACCGGACGCACCTCCGAGGAGACGACGTTCCCGGTGCATCCGCTCCCCGCGTAGAGCGTGAAGGTGACCGTCCCGGTGACCGTGGGCGGGCCGGTGACGGTCGCCGATGCCGCCAGGGTGTCGCCGACCTCGGGCGTGGACGGCGAGGCGGTCTGGCCCGTGGAGCTGGAGGCGATGGTGATCGTCGCGGAGGTGCTGGCGGTCCCGGCCAGGGAGTAGCTCCCGGCCATCGTCCCGGTCACCGTGAGGCCGGTCGCGTTCACGACATGGGTCCCCACGTCCTTGGACGCGAAGTTCGCGGAGGCGCTGGAGGTGCTGCAGAAGACGGAGTCCGTGCCGAGGACGCCCACGAGGTTGCAGCCCGTGATCGTCGCCGTGGTCGTCCCGGAGTAGACCTTGCCCGAGGCGGTGATCGCCGCGCTGAGCGGCCGCCGGGTGATCGTGGCCGTGCCCGTCGGGGGGCTGACGGCGAAGCCGTAGTTGGAGGAACCGGTCCCCACGAGCGAGAGCCCGGGCGCATAGACGGTGATCCCCGTCCCGGCCGTGGTGCGATCGAAGCTCGCCGAGGTGGAGTCCACCACGCACGAGATGTCCGGCTGCTCGGCGAGGAGGACGCCGGAGATGATCGTGCAGGCGCTCACCGTGGTCGCGGTCGTCCCGTCATAGACCTTGTCCGCCGCGGTGACGCTCACGTTCACCGCCCGGCGCAGGATCTGCCCGGAGGTGAGGACGACGCCGCCGAAGGTGTAGTAATCCGTGGCGGCCCCCTGGAGCGTGAGCCCGGTGATGATCGCGTCCCAGGTGCCGACGTCCTTCGTCGCAAAGGCTGCGGTCGCGGTCAGCGTGCCGCAGGTCACCTCGTCCGGTACGCCGTTCCGGGAGGCGACACCGATCAGGTTGCAGCCACGGATCGTGGCGGCGGTCGTCCCGTTGTAGGCGCGGGCATTCACCGTCGCCGTCGCGGTCAGCCGCTTGCGCACGATCGTGCCGGTCGTGGTCACGGGGCCGGAGATCCCGTACAGGTTCGCCTTGGGACCGGTCAGCTCGAGGCCCGTGACGACCACCGTCCAGACGCCGGGAGCGGGGTTTCCGAAGCTGGCGGTCGCGGACGAGGGGTCACACGAGAGCTCATCGCCGGGGACCGTCCCGATGAGCTCGCAGGTGTCGACCGTCCCTTCGGTCGTGCCGTCGTAGGTCTTGGTGGACACCGTGACGGTGGCGGAGACGTAGAGCGGGAGGACCTCCTGGTCGAGGGTGGCGGAGAGGCTCGATCCGTCGTCCGCGGTCCCCGCCCAGCTCGCCGTGATCACCCGGGTCCCCGGCAGGAGGCCGCCGGACGCCACGGTGATCGCACAGGAGGAGGCGAGCCCGACGCCGGCCCCCACGGGCGCGTTGCAGGTCCCGATCGCGGTCTCGCCATCCCGGAAGGTGATCGTCCCGGCGGGGATCGTCCGGCCCGCGGTGGGCGTGACGGAGGCCGTGAAGGAGACGGGGTCACCGTAGGCGATCGCGCCGCTGCCGGTGGTGCGCGCCACGCTCGTGGTCGTGCTGAACGGCTCCACGATGACGATCGGGCTCGTAAGGCCGGCGAGGGGGACCGGGTTGCCTGCCGCGTCCACCGGCTTCACGGCCGCGAAGGCGCCGGTCGCCGCGGTGGTGATCGCGGGATCGGCGGTCCAGCGGTAGCAGCGCGTGCCGCCGAGGGTGGTCGCCGCGGTGCTCGTGGCGATCGCCTCGTTCGTCCACGCCGTCGCACAGACCCCGGCGACGAGCGCCGCGGACTGGCGGACGACCGTCCCGGCCGACCCGACACCGGAGAGCGCATCCGCGACCGTCCAGGCAGGCACATAGCTCCCCGGGTTCCGGGTCAGACCGGCGGCGGGCGCGCTCCACGTGAGCGTGGGCGGGGTGAGGTCGTAGGTGATGCTCCGGGCGGTCCCGCCCGCGGTGGTGGATGCGTTCCCGGCGGAATCGCGGATCTGGAAGGTGGCGGACGGGGCGATCGTCACGCTCCCCTCGCCGCCGGGGATGACGGAGAAGGTGCAGGCCGCGCCGGAGCAGGAGATCGCGCTCACCGAGCCGTTCGTGACCTGCACGTCCGAGGCGCGGACGGAGGAGCGGAGGATGTTCCGGTCCGCCGAGAGCCGGAAGAGGACGGGGCTCGCGTTCGTGGCGGCGCTCCCGCTCCGCTCGAGGGTGAGCACCGGACCGCCCGTGAGGCGGTAGGTGACGGAGATCGTGACGAGGTCGACCGATGCGGTCCGGACGCTCCGGTTGACGTTGGAGACGGAGAGAAGGAGCCCGAAGCCGGCGCTGTTCACCTCGGCCGGCGTCAGGGTCGTGCCCCACAGGTTCGCCGTCCCGCCGTAGGTGATCGTCGTCGCGGTGGTCGTCCACTGCGTGGCGACCCGGAGGTCGCTCCCCACCGGCGTGCTCCCGTCCTTCGTGAGCCGGACCGCGGCGTCCGCGAGCGAGGTGTTGTTCGATGCGAAGCGGAGGACCGTCGCGGTCACCCCGACGATCGTGGCGTCCTGGGGCACGGCGAAGCCGAAGCCGCGGAGCGCGAGGAGCTGGGAGGTCGTGTTGCCGAGGTCGGTGCCATTGACCGCGCAGGTCGCGTAGGCGGTGTCGTCCGTCCCCGCATTCCCCGTCCCCGCCCACGCGCACCCGGCGCCGCTCGCGACGTTCGCGCCCACGGTGGGCGGGAGGGCGGAGGAGGTCGTGTCGATCGGCGAGAGGTCGGTGGTCAGGATGGCGCTCGTCAGGCCGGAGCTGGTGATGTTCCCCGCCCGGTCCCGCGGTGCGAGAGCGCCCGCGGCGAGCGCGGGGTCCGCCGTCCAGCGGTAGCAGCGGTCCGCCGTGAGCGTCGTCGCGTTCCCGCTCGTCGCCACGCCGTCTGCGGTCCAGACCGTCCCGCAGTCACCATCCACGAGCGCGACCCACTGGCGGATGACCGTGCCGGGGCGCCCCGGGGCGATGAGCTCATCCACGTCCGTCACCGTCCAGGACGGCGCGAAGGTTCCCGCGAAGACGTTCGCCTCCTCCGTGGGTGCCTGGAAGGCGAGGACCGGGGCGGCCCGATCCAGGATCACCCCGTCCGTGATCGGGGGGCTCGAGATGTTCCCCGCCCCATCGCGCAGCTCGAGGGAGACCGTCCGCGGGCCATCTGCGCCATCCGCGAGCGTCCAGGCGGTCGTGGCGGCGAAGGGGATCCAGGCACCCCACGTGGTGCCGTCGTTGGAGAGGCGCATGGTTGTGACGCCACCGTTCGACCCCTGGCCGGTGATCGAGAGGGTGACGTCACGACCGGGGACGGCAGCCGCTCCCGCGGCGATCGAGACGCTCCCCGTGGGGAGGGCGGAGAAGGAGACCGACGCGACGTTCGAGGCCGCGTTCGCGTTCCCGTTGGCATCCGTCACCGCCCCGGCGTTCACCGCGAGGGTCACCGTCCCGCTCGTCACGGGATCTCCGTTCAGGGTCACGGTGTACGCGGTCCCCGAGCCGGTGAGCGAGGCCACGGAGAAGCCGGTCGCCGTGCCACCGACCACGAGGTCCTCCGCGGCGAGCCCGGTGACGGTCTCGGAGGCGCCGATCGTGAAGGTGATCGGGGTGAGGTTCGTGGGGTCCGGCTGGGCGGCGCCCTTCGCGACGGTGAGGACCGGAGCCAGATCGGGGGCGAGGACGAGCGTCTGGGCCGCCCACGGGGTGTTGGAGGTGGTCGTGGCGGTCCGCGTCCCGCTCGTCCCGGGCGCTGCGATCGTGGCGTCCACGGCGGCGATCGAGGGTCCGTTCGACGGGCCCGCGGGGTTCAGGCGGATGGGCGCGGTGAGCCCCCCGATCGTGTACTGGTTGTCCGTGGCGAAGAGCCAGACGACGATCGAGCTCGCGACGGTCGTGGTGACCGCGGGGGCGGTGAGAGCGGAGCCGCTCCCCGTCCCCGATCCGGTGGGAGTGGGCGCGATGGGCTCCACGCCCCGGTAGCGGAGGATCGCCCCGGAGGCGCGCCGCGTTCCGCTCGTCCACGAGAGGACCGCCTGGTCCGTGGCGGAGGTCGTCCCGGTGGCGATCCGCCACCACGTGGCGACACCCATGTTCGTCCCGTTGTCCGTCCGCCGGAGGAGCGTCCAGCCGGGGATCGCCTGGAGGGTGGCGTTCGTGCCGTCGTTGAAGGCGATCTGGGCGATGAGCAGATCACCGGCGAGGCCGGCGGGCGGGCTGACGGTGAGCGAGCCGGTCGTGCTCGTGGCCTGGGTCCCGGCCGCCACGAAGCTCGCTGCGGCGCGCGCCGCCTCCGGCCGCGCGACCCCCGTGCCGAGCGTGGCCGCGAGCGCAAGGAGAAGCGCGACCGGCAGGACGAGCCGATCACCCCACCGCGCACGGCGCGGAGCGACCGCCGACAGCGTTGCAGCCGGTCGGGGCGCGGGCGGCGAAGCGATCGGGTCGCTTCCGGTTCGATCGGTCATGGGCAGAGGGACGGGCGGCTCCTCGGTGCGTCAAAGCCGCGCGCGCGTGAGGCGCTCGGAGCGGCATGGTAGCGGCGAGCGCGGGAGAACGCCACGCTGGGGAAGGGCGCCAGGTCGGAGAGGTGTGCCCGGACGCACCACCGGGGGATCCCGGGGAGGCGGGCTCAGGCGGCGGCGGGCGGGAGCCGGAGGGTGGGCGGCGCAGCGCGGACCGGGCGGATGAGCCGTCCCTGGCGGACCACGAGGAGCGGCCGGCGCAGGTCGTGGATGTCGCGGTCCGGGGCACCCTCCGTGATGAGGAGGTCCGCGGCGAGCCCCGCGCGGATGCTGCCGGTGACCCCGTCCAGGCGCAGGTTCCGGGCCCCGTCGGCGGTGGCCGCGCGGATCGCGGCGAGCGGCGTCATCCCGACCTCCACGTGACCCTCGATCTCCAGGATCAGCTCCTCGCCGTGATCCGGGTCCACGATGAGCGTCATGTCCGTCCCGGTGACGAGCGTGACGCCGGCATCGAGGAAGTCACGGGCGGCGGCCATCCACGGGACGACGCCGATCGGGTCGCCGCGGCGCGCATCGTGGCGGTCCAGGATCTCGCCGCGCTCGCGCCGCATCCGGACCCCCTGCATCATCGTCATCGCGGCCCGCGTGCCGCGCGCGGCGAGCTCCGCGGGGACAGCGGGATCCGGCTCCCAACCCTTCGACGGGCCGATCATCGAGGCGTGCTGGATGCAGTCGATCCCGGCCCGGGAGGCGGCGAGGATCCCTTCCGGGCCGTGGGCGTGCGCGGTGATGTAGCGGCCGCGCCGGTGCGCCTCGTCCGCGGCAGCGGCAAGGACGTGCTCCGGGTAGGCGGCCCGCCAGGGGACGGTGGTGGAGGTCATGTAGCCACCGGTCGCCATGATCTTCAGCCCGTCCGCCCCCTCCTCGTCCAGGAGCCGGGCGGCGAGGGCGCGGACGCCGGCCTCCCCATCCGCCTCGCCACCCCACCAGTGGCAGTGGCCGCCGGGCGGGGTGATCGGACGGCCGCTCGCGAGCACGCGCGGACCGAGCCCGAGGCCGGCCTGCAGCGCGTCCCGGATGCGCAGGGCGGTCGTGCCCCGGCCGCCGCAGTCGAAGACGGTCGTCACACCGGAGCGGAGCATCCGCTCCGCCGAGCCGGTCCCCCACAGGACGAGCTCCTCGTCCGAGCGGGCCTGCATCTGGGCGAGGAGGCCGTCCTCGTCCGTCCGACCGATGACGAGATGGACGTGCTGGTCGATCAGGCCGGGGAGGATCGTGGCGTCCGGGAGCTCGATGGCGCGCGCGTGGGCCGGGCGCGGGACGCTCCCGTCCGGGCCACAGGCCACGATCGCGCCGTCCTCCACGAGGACGGCGGCACCACCCTCGAGGGCGGGGGCTCCCGTGCCGTCCACGAGCCGGGCGGCAGCGATGCGCAGGGTCTCCATCCGCCGATGATGGCAGAGACGGGACGCGGCCCGGCGGCGCTCGCGCGCGAGGCGCAGGTGGGGCAGACTGTGGGGATGCAGCGCCATCCGTCCACGATCATGGTCTCGTGCGTCGTCCCGTGGGACGCGGACGAGGAGATCGATCTCCCGCGCTTCCGCGCCCAGACGGAGGCGGCGCTCGCCGCGGGCTACCGCCACCTCTACGTCTTCGGGACGGCGGGCGAGGGCTACGCGGTGGATACGCGCCGCTACCTCGAGGTCATCGACGCCTTCGGCGCGGCGACCCGGGGCGAGGGGATCGTCCCGATGATCGGGGTCATCGCGCTCTCCACCGCCCAGGTGATCGAGCGCGTCCGGCTCGCCCATGACCGCGGCTTCCGCGCCTTCCAGCTCTCCTTCCCGCGCTGGGAGGTGCTCACGGATCCGGAGGTGGAGCGGTTCTTCCGGGATGTCTGCGGCGCCTTCCCGGACTCCACCTTCATGCACTACAACACGGGACGCGTGGGGCGGATCCTGGGCGCGGCGGACTACCGGCGCTTCGTGGACGAGGTCCCGAACCTCGTGGCCACCAAGACGATGACCGGGGATATCACCCTCGTCGGGCGGCTCGTGGCGGAGGTCCCCGAGCTCCAGCACTTCCTCTCCGAGCCGGTCTACGCGCATGGATCGCTCCACGGCACCTGCTCGATCCTGGGCACCTTCGGGCTTCTCGCGCCGCGCCGCTCGTGGGAGCTCTTCCACGCCGCCAAGGAAGGCCGTCACGCGGAGGCGGCCGCGCTCGGCGCCTGGTTCGCGCGTCTCTCGGACGAGGTCTTCGCGCCCGTGATGGAGGACCGGCGGATCGACGGCACCTACGACAAGACGATCGTGCGCCTGGGCGCCGTGCCGGACTTCCCGCTCCGCATGCTCTCCCCGTATCGCGGCCTCGCGGACGATGAGGCGGAGATCTGCCGCCAGATCCTCCGGACCTCCTTCCCGGAGTGCGGCTGAGCGTGGCTTCCGGGTGGGGAGCGGAGGGGGCCGAGCCGGCGGAGCCGGCAGGTCGGACGCGCGGACGGCAGGCGCGCGGGATCCGCAACGACGCACGGATCCTTGATGCCGCGATCGCGACGATCGTCGCCCTGGGGGTCGATTCCTTCGGGCTCCGGGACGTGGCGGCCCGGGCCGGCCTCACCTACGGCGCCCTCTACGGCCGATACGCGAACGTTGCCGAGCTCCTCGCAGACCTCTGGGAGCATCGTCTCGCGGACGAGCTCGCCCGCCTCGCGGAGGGAGCCGCCGCCTCTGCCCGGGCGCCGGAGGATGCCGCCGCGCTCCGCGAGCTCCTCCGGGCCACCCCCGAGCGGCGGGTGATGATCGAGGTGGGGATCGCCGCCGCCCGGGTGGATGACCTCGCGGATGTCGTCCCGGAGAGCGCGGCACGGGTGCTCGCGGCGGTGGGGATCGGGCCGGAGGCCGATCCGGCCTCGGCCTCCGGAACGCTCGGCCGGCTCGCCCTTGCGATCGGCTCGATCGCCGAGACGCCTCCGGACGCCGGGCTCGGGGGCGACGCCGGCACGCTCATCGGCTGGATGCGCGCGATCGGGGCACCCGCAAGCGAGGCCGTGGCCCGGCGGGCGATCCGGGTGCCGCTGCCGCGCTTCGTCATCCCGGACGATCCGCGCCGCGAGGCGCTCCTCAACGGCACCCTCCGGGTCGTGGGGCGGAGCGGGCTGCGCGGGGCGACCCTGCGCCGCATCGGGCGGGCCTCGGGCTACGCGCACACCGCCGTCTACCAGGTCTACGGCAGCCTGGACGCGCTCCTCGTGGACCTCGTGCGGGCCGTCGCGGAGGACGGACGCCGCGCCGATCCCACCCCGGGGCGCTACACCCGTCTCGAGGATGGCGCGGCACGCGTCGCCGCGGTGTGCCATCCGGAGAGCCGGATCCGCCGGCGGCTCATCCTCGAGTTCCACCTGGGGGCAGCGCACGACCCACGCCTCGCGGAGCTGCTCGGCGAGGCGGACGCAGAGACCTACCGGGCGATCGCCGATCTCCTCGCCCCGGCCGACCCGCGGGCGCGGGAGTCGATCCTCCTCCTCCGCCGGGCGAACCGGGCGCTCCAGCTCGGTGTCGCCTTCCTCGAGGAGACCGCCGGGGCGATCCCCGCTGCCGGTGCCGGTGCGTTCTATGGTGGCCTGAAGGCTGGAGCGCTTGCCGCAGCGGGGGTCCCGGAAGGCCGCTGACCGGCGCCGGCCCCTGTCCTTCCCCGCTTCCTGCCGGGTATGGCACCATCCGCCTCCGGGACGACGGAGAGGAACGCGCGCCGCTGCGCGCCGGAGGAGGCCAGGATGGGGACCGCGCATGAGCCGCACGACCACGCCGACCACGCCGACCACGCCGACCACGCCGACCACGGCCACCGGCATCCCCACGACGAGGGTGAGCGGGTCGCCGTCCTCCTGTGCGGCTACGGCGAGGTCGAGGACAACGACGACCTGACGGAGTACAACCGGCTCGGGCTCGAGCTCCTCGTCAGCAAGTCGATCCGCTTCCCGGACAAGGTCGTCCCCTTCCTCTCCCGGCGGCTGGCCAAGAAGGCGCGCAAGGAGTACGAGCGGGCGAACCGCTTCATCTCCCCGCACAACGCGATCTTCCAGCGCCAGCGGGACGGGCTTGCCGCGGCGCTCCACGAGCGCTACGGCGAGCGCGTGGAGGTCTTCACGGCCTTCAACTTCTGCGATGGCTACCTGCCGGAGCAGGTCCTGCCGAAGATCCGCGCGGCGGGCTTCGACCGGATCGTCGTCTACCCCTTCCTCGTCGTCGATTCGGTCTACACCGGCGGCCTCTCCTTGGAACAGGTGAACAAGGCGATCGGCGAGGACGTGGGCTGGGTCCGCGAGGTCCGCTACCTGCCCAGCTTCTATGAGCGGGCGGAGTACCACGAGCGCCTGGCCACCCACCTCCGTGCCGGGGTCGCCCCGCTCCGGGACCGCTACACGACCTCGCAGATCGGTGTGATCCTCCTCAACCACGGCTGCCCGATGCAGGCGAAGGGCTTCGAGACGGGGATCCGCGAGAGCGAGCTCCTCTTCCACTCCGTCCGGGAGCGGCTGATCCACGAGTTCCCGAACCTCACGATCGGCTGGATGAACCACAACACGCCGGGGAAGTGGACGCAGCCGGACATGCTCCAGGCGGCCCGGAACCTGATCACGACCGGGGCCCGCTCGCTCGTCTTCATGCCCATCGGGTTCGTCACGGACAACCACGAGACGATCCTGGACGTGGGCTACACGCTGGAGAAGCTGAAGGTGAGCCATCCGGACGTTCCCACGCACCGGCTCTCGAGCCTGAACGACGACCCGGAGCTCCTCCGGATGGCGGCGGACTGGATCGCGCCGCTCATCGACTCCGCGGCCGCCTGACCGCCCGGTGATCCACCGGACCGCCGCCTCGCTCCACCGCCGGCTCGCGCCGCCGCGGGTCGCGCACGCCCACGACGGTCACGATCACGACGGGCTGCCCACGGCGCGGCCGGTGGTGCCGGCGCGTCCGGCACGGCGGATCGACCCGCACGGCGTGGTCCCCCTCCCCTTCATCCCGCTCGGTCCGGCGCGGACCGCGGAGCGAGGGAAGGCCGCCGAGCTCCCGGACCCGCGCCCGGCCGGCGCCAAGGCCGCCTCGCTCGCATGGCTCAGCGGTGCGGGGGTGGCCGTACCGGCCGCCATCGCCCTCCCGGCGGAGACGGCAGCGGCGCTCGCGGGTGGCGATTCGCTCACCCGGCACATGGTGGACGGGGCGCTCGCCCGCTGGCTCGATCCGGCCTCGCGCTACGCGGTGCGCTCGTCCGCGGACGTGGAGGACGGAGAGGTCCGTTCCTGGGCGGGCCAGTTCACGACCCGCCTCGACCTCTCCGCGGACGAGGTCCGCGCGGCGATCGCGGAGGTCGCCACGCCGGGGACCGAGCGACTCCGCGCCTACGCGGAACGGACCGGCGAGCGGCGTCCGCCGAAGATCGGGGTCGTGGTCCAGGAGATGGTCCCGGCCCGGGCGGCCGGCGTCGTCTTCAGCCGCAACCCGCTGAGCGGCCTGGATGAGGTCGTCGTGGAGGCGGTCCCCGGCCTCGGGGCCGCGCTCGTGGACGAAGGGGTCACCCCGGATCGCTGGACGTGGCGCTGGGGCGCCTTCACGGCACAGCCCGCGGACCCCCACGTGGACGATGCACCGATCGAGCAGGTCGTGCGCGAGACGCTGAGGCTCGCGAAGGCCGCGGGCCGGCCGCTCGACCTGGAGTGGGCGTGGGACGGGCGGACCCTCTGGTGGCTCCAGTCGCGCCCGATGACCGGCCTCGATGGGGTCCGGATCTATTCCAACCGGATCTCCCGCGAGGTCTTCCCCGGCCTGATCCCGACCCTCGTCTGGTCGATCAACGTCCCGATCGTCAATGCCGCCTGGATCGAGCTCCTGGAGCGTCTTGCCGGTCCGCTGGGGATCACCCCGGAGCTGCTCGCGCGCCGGATCGGCTGCCGCGCCTACTTCGACATGACCACGCTCGGCGACGTCTTCACCGCGCTCGGGATGCCGCGCGAGGCGCTGGAGCTCCTCCTCGGCCTGCCGCGCGGCCCGGAGGCGCCGCGCTTCAAGCCGAGCGGCCGGACGTGGCGCCACTTGCCGCGGATGCTCCGTTTCTCCGCCTTCGCGCTGCGGGCCGGAGGCTGGGGGCGGGGCGAGGTGCGGGCGCTCGCCGCCGCCGCCGAGCGCCTGGAGCGGACGGACCTCGCGGCCCTGGACGAGCGTGCGCTCCTCGCGCGGATCGACGAGGTCCGCGGCCTCGTCCGGCGCGGGGCGATGGCGAACATCATCATCCCGCTCCTCATGCTCGGCTACGGGCGCGGGCTGGACCGGTCGATCGCGCGGGCGGGGCTCGATCCGCTCGCCGCCGACCCCGCCGCGGAGGTCGCAGACCGCCGGACGTGGGACCCGAACCCCGCTCTGGACGAGCTGCGGGCGACGGTGGAGGCCCTCCCGGCCACGGCGCGGACCGCCCTGGAGGCGGACCCCGACGGCGCGCTGGACGAGGAGCCCGCCCTCGCCGGCCTGCGAAGCGGCGTGACCGCCTTCCTCGACCGCTTCGGGCACCTCTCGCCGAGCGGAAACGACCTCTCCGTGGCGCCCTGGCGCGAGGACCGTGCCGCGACGGTGCGGATGATCCTCGCCCATCCCCTGCCGCGCGAGCGGAGCGGCCCGCGGGTGGATCGCGCCGCGCTCATGGCGGCCACCCCGGCGCCGCGCCGGCCGCTTGCCGGCTTCCTGTGGGGGCGTGCAGGAGAGATGCGCGTCCTGCGGGAGGCGGTCAGCTCCACCTACACCCGCGTCTACGGCCTCCTCCGCGGCAGCATCCTCGTCCTCGGGGAGCGACTCGTGGCACGCGGGCTCGTCGACGCCCGCGAGGACCTCTTCCACCTCACCCTGGACGAGATCCGCACGCTCGTGGAGCGCGGCACGCTGGACGGAGAGAGCGCCCGGACGCGGATCGCGCAGCGGCGGGCGGAGATGGCGGAGGCGGCGGAGCTGATCGCCCCGGAGACCGTCGTGGGCGATGCGTTCGTGCCGCGCCGCCGGGACGAGCTGATCGGCGCTGCGCTCTCCGGTGTCCCCACCTCCCGGGGCTCGGCGCGCGGGACGGCGCGGGTCGTCCAGGGCCCCGCGGACTTCGGGCGCGTCGGTGACGGCGAGATCATCGTCATCCCCTTCTCCGACGTCGCCTGGACGCCCCTCTTCGCACGCGCCGCGGGCGTCGTCGCGGAGGCGGGCGGGCTCCTCTCGCACTCCTCGATCGTGGCCCGCGAGTACGGGATCCCGTGTGTCGTCTCCGTCAGCGGCGCCTGCGCCGCGATCCCGGACGGGGCGACGGTCGTGGTGGACGGGGTCGGCGGGAACGTGCTCGTGGAGCGGGAGCCGGCCGCTCCCTGACCGGGCGGACGCCGGATCCCGGCGGTCTCCTCAGGCGGTGGGTCCGGGGGATGGCGCGAGCCGGTAGCCCACGCCGCGGACCGTCTCCACGGCATCGGGGAGACCGGCGTCGGCGAGCTTGCGGCGGAGACGGCCCACGGTGACATCCACGACGTGACCGTCCGAGTACCAGTCGCCCCAGACCCGGTCGAGGAGGGCGTTCCGGTCGAAGGCCCGGTCCGGCGCCCCGGCCAGAACGGCGAGGAGGTCGAACTCGGTCTTCGTGAGGGGGAGCTCCTGGCCGCCGACGCGCGCCCGGCGTGAACGCTCGTCGAGCTCGAGGGCGCCGACGACGAGGGACGGTGTCCGCTCCGATGCGGGCGTCTCCGCGCGACGGATGATCGCGGCGAGGCGCGCCCGGAGGACCCGCGGGCTGAAGGGCTTCGTCAGGTAGTCGTCCGCGCCCATCTCCAGGCCCAGCACCTCGTCGAACTCGGCCCGGCGCGCGGTGAGGATGAGGATCGGGACCGCCGAGCGCTCACGGATGGCACGGCAGATGTCGTATCCGCTCTCCGCGCCCAGGCCGAGATCGAGGATCACCGCGGCGATCGGGCCGGCGCGCACGATCCGGAGCGCATCCGCCCCGTTGGCCGCCTCCACCACGTCCCGGCCGTCCTGCGTCAGCGAGGCCCGGATGAGCGCACGGATCTCCGGCTCGTCGTCGACGACGAGGACCGGCGCTGAGCCTGGATCCGTCATGGCATCACCCCCCGGGCTGCCGGCGGAGGACCGGCAACGCTGCGGGGAGTCTACCCCGGGTCAGCGGGTGATCAGCTCAGGGAGGCGAGCCCCACGAAGAAGAGGACGGCTGCGAGCCAGACGAGGAAGGCAGAGAGACGGATCCGGGTTCCGTCCGGCTCCCCCCAGCCGTCGTCCAGGGTGGTCTCCCCGCGGATCGTCTTCCTGGCGCTCATGACACTGCCCCCGATGGCTGCCGTCCCGCCCCGTTCGGGGCCCCGACGACCGGAGGCGGCACATCCGTGCGGCCTGGATGCCGAATCTCGTGCACGCATCGGGACGGAGCATCGGCATCCGTCTCTCCGGACCATCTCAGGGAGGTCACGCAACGACCCGGACCCGGGGCGGACCGAGAGACGGAGGTGACACGGGGCCGTGAGCGGCCTGTGATGACGCCGCGGCAGTGGCGGAGCGACGATCGGGCTCCCCCACCGGCACGTCACCCTCGGCCGAGCGGGGAGATCGATCGGTGGAGGGTGCGGCACGTACGGACGGAGCCCGTGCGGCAGGAGGTCGAGGATGATGAGCAGGGAGGACCGGCTGAGCCAGGCCGCACGGCTGCGGCTGCTGGCCGAGCTGACGGAGCGGATCGGCCGCGAGGTGAAGACGATGGACGGCCCGATGGCGGGGGAGATGTCCCGCGTGGGACATGCCCTCGGGACGGCGACCACGGATCTCCAGGGGATCGCGACGCGGCTCGACCGCCGCAAGGGTCCGGCCCGCTGATCCATCCGGCTCCGAGAGCGGGGTCGCGGCCGATGCTCGCGACCCCGCTCTGGCATCATCCCCCGCGTCGTCGCCCGAGCCGCGGGTGACCCCCGGGGAGGTCGATCGGATGCCTGCTTCTCTTCACGACGGATCGGCCCGCCGTGCGCGGCGCGCGATCGCCCTCCTCCTCACCCTCCTCACCCTCGCCGTGGCGCTACCGGCGGGCGTCCTCGTCACCGCGGCGGCGACCCCGCGCGAGGTGACCGGGACCCTCTCCACCAAGGACCCCGTCACGTTCGGAGCAGGGGCGGTGGCGGTCGTGGCGATCGTCGATCGCTCCGTGCGCGGCGGTGAGGGCGTCATCGTGGGGGCACGGCGCTTCGCGGCGTCCGGGACGACCCCGATCTCCTTCGCCGTCTCCGTCGATCCGGCGCGGATCGACCCCGGCCACAGCTACCAGGCCTTCGCCACGATCATCGACGGCACGACCCGTCGCGAGACCGCGGAGGGGGTCCCGGTGATCACCGGCGGACCCTCGACCGGAGTCGACCTGCGCCTGCGCAAGGCCGCCGGGAACCAGGGGGCGGTGGTCACCGGTTCGATCGCCATGAAGGACAAGGCTGCCCTCTCCGGCAAGGCGCTCGCCTTCGCCGCCCTCGTGGACCTCGACAGCGGCCGGACCGTCGCCTGGACGACCGTGCTCCCGGCGGGGACGCCGCCGATCCCCTTC
>Ga0208783_10000728_pt1 | contig 20110 bp, 23 predicted proteins | sample DEB19_08_DNA_2_FD_184529 | JGI IMG/M metagenome (GOLD analysis project Ga0208783, IMG submission 184529) | Aqueous microbial communities from the Delaware River and Bay under freshwater to marine salinity gradient to study organic matter... | ecosystem: Environmental > Aquatic > Marine >...
CTCGGCCAACAGCAAGGTCATTGGCTTTGCTCAGGCTTCCATTGCGTCGGGTTCCTACGGTTGGGTGCAGATCGGCGGTAAGCCGGTTGTGAACCTTGCCGCATCGTGCCTCCCAGCTGTGCCGCTCTTTACGACGGCCACGGCGGGAACGCTTGATGACGCCACGGTAACCGGCGGTTTGGTGATGGGCATCGTTGCCCTTACCACGGCGTCGGGTGCTACCGCTCTGACCTGCGTTGCGGGCTACCCGCACGTTGCGACGGGCGTCGTGGGCTTCTAACGATGCAACCTCTGGAAATCACGGTTCAAGCGGCGGGTACGGCAGAGGAACTTTGTTCCAATATCCGCTCGGCGCTTGGCCGTGGTTTGCCAGAACTGACCCTCGCTCCCATCAAGCACGATGGCAACATGGTGTTGGTGGCGAGCGGGTGGTCTATGCCCGACTACATTGACGAGATTAAGGCGCACCGCCGAGCCGGTCGCCCGATTGTGGCTATCAAGGCCGCACACGACTTTCTGGTGGAGAACGGGGTTGAGCCTGACCTGTGGGTTAACCTTGACCCGCGTGACCGTACAAGCGGCATACAGCGGCTGAACAAGCACACGGTGTATATGCCCTCGTCACGCTGCCCACCGACTACGTTTGACTATCTTAAAGATCACAAGGTGCTGCTGTGGCACTCATGGGCAGAAGGCCCAGAGATGCAGGCTATCGGCCCCGGCAAACTCGCCATTGGCGGCGGCACCACATCAGGATTGCGAGCCATTAACATCGGCTACATCCTCGGATTCCGACACTTCACGCTATACGGCTATGACTCTTGCAACCGTGCTGACGGCGTAAAGCGGTTCACGGGCGACAAGGCAGGCCAAACCATAGACATCTGGGTAGGCGGCCCGACCGGCAAGAAGTTCAACTGCAACCTTGCTATGGCCCAGCAGGCCAACGAGTTCCAGAAGATTTACGAGGTTATGGGCGATGTCAACATTGAGGCCCACGGCCCCGGTCTGATTGCAGAGATTCTGCGTGTCAGGCGCGAACGGGCGATGGCAGCCTAATGGCGATCCCTTCCCGAGTATTGGGGTCGGGCGTTAACCAACTCTCCACGGTATCTATCTGCGGGGACGGTAATGTTTCGGTGACGGCTGCTGGCACCTCGGCAGGCGATGCGACGGCCATCACATTTGTTTACAACAACGTCACGACGGTAGGTGCAGGTGCAGGGGTCAAACTGCCGCCGACCGAGATGGGCGAAACCATTATCGTGCGTAATGGCGGCGCAAATCCGCTGCTGGTGTATCCCTATGATGCTAACAGCACCATCAACAACGTAGGTTCTGGGCTAATCAACACAGGTTGCTCGGCCTTGTTCTTTGCTGTAAGCAACACAGTTTGGGAAGAATTGCAGGGGTTTGGGCGAGCGGTGCCGATCCTGCATTACGGTGCGTTTAGCGATACGACGCTGCAAACAGCGGCATCTATCAACACCGCTTACGGTATGGTTTTTAACACCACCGATAGCAGCAATGGCGTGTCTATCGGCTCACCGTCCTCTCGGCTTGTTGTGGCTAACCAAGGCGTCTACAACGTGCAGTTTTCGGCACAGCTAGACAAGACCTCGGGCGGCACGGGAAACATTTACATCTGGTTGCGTAAAAACGGCACCAACGTCGCCAACACCGCCACTACTGTCGCCATCCAAGGAAGCGCAGCGCGTACCGTTGCCGCTTGGAACTTCATCATCCAGCTTGAGCCTACTCACTACGTTGAATTGATGTGGGCTACGGATGACACAAGCGTTAGAATTCTTGCAGCCAGCGCCACAAGCGTATGGCCTGCGATTCCCTCGGTCATTTGTACCATCACACAGGTCAACAACCTGTAATCCCCACAGGAGCAAGGACAATGCCACTAGATAGCGATGTTTCTAACGCCGACGCACAGTTGCACGTTGAGTTTTACGTTAAGGACGATGGCCCCGGCAAAGGCAAAACCTACTGCCGCGTCATGGCCCCCGGCGATAAGACCAACATCATTGACCAGCCCGCACGCGAGGAAGATAAAGCACGTTTCCCGCGCCAATGGCTGTACTTTCAGACGCAACAGAGCGATGGCGTGGCCGCAGAAATCGGCACTCCGCTGTCAGCGTGGCACAAGGACGCTCCCGAGGAAATTACGCGCGACCAGATCGCAGAACTGGTCATTTTGAAGTTTGTGACGGTGGAGCAGTTGGCTCTGGCGTCGGACGCGCAACTACAGCGCATTGGCATGGGTGGAGTTGGCCTACGTGAGCGGGCAAAACTGTACCTTAACCGCAAGAACCGCGCTGAAAGCAGCGCAGAACTTGAGGACACCAAGCGCCAGTTAGCCGAATTGCAAGCACAGATGGCGGCTTTGATAGAGGACAAACCTCGTCGTGGCCGCCCGCCGAAAGAGGCTTTAGTGGAGGCATAGTATGGGCAGCACGATGATTCAACTCATTCAGCAATGCACGAATGAGTTAGGCATCCCGACGCCAAACACGGTGGCTGGTAACGCCAGCCAAGAAACCGTGCAGTTGTTGGCGTTGATGAACGCAGCAGGCTATGAGTTGCTTCGTCGTGCTGATTGGCGTGAACTGACGCGCCAGCATACTTTCTACACCGAGGCGACGACCGCCACGGGTAACTGGGTCAATGGAGTGGCCGCGATCACCGGCCTTGCCTCTACGACAGGGCTGGATACGACGTATCAGGTGCAAGGCGTTGGTATCCCCAATGCGACCTACATCACATCCGTTGGCCCCACCTCGGTTGCGCTTAACTATCAGGTCACCGAAACGCAGGTTGGCGGGCAGGTCATCTTTCAGAAGGTGAAGTATTCCATGCCTGCTGACTACTACAGCACGGTCAACCGCACGCATTGGGATAAGAGCAAGCGTTGGGAAATGCTCGGCCCCGAGTCGCCGCAGCAATGGGAATGGCTGCTGTCAGGCTACATCAGCACCGGCCCCCGTATCCGTTGGCGTCTGCTTGGTCAGTATTTCCAGATTTGGCCGGGCATGAACGCGGGCGAGTTGCTGGGCTTTGAGTACCGCAGCAAGGGCTGGGCATACAGTTTAACAGGCTTGGTGCAAAACAGTTTTACCGCTGACAACGACACCTGCATCTACCCAGATCGCGTGATGGTGTTGATGACCAAGCTCAAATACTTTGAGGCCAAGGGCTTTGACACCACGGCGCTGTACCGCGATTTTCTGATGGAATTGGAAGCAGCGGTGGCGCAGGACACGGCAGCCGCCAATCTCTCGTTTGCACCACGACCGGGAACCGTACTCATTGGATACGACAACATCCCCGACTCTGGCTACGGCACGGGCAACAACTAAATGGCTTCGCCCACTCGCCGCCGTCTCATCCAGCGCACACAAGCCAATGTGGCGTCCCTCCCCGCCCCTGTGGGCGGTTGGAACGCACGCGATGCGCTTGCCAACATGGCTCCCACGGATGCCGTCACGCTAGACAATTTGTTCCCCGGCGTCAGCAGCGTGACGTTGCGCGGTGGCTACGACAAACACGCCACAGGCATGACCGGCCAGATTGAAACGCTGATGACCTACAGCGCAGGCACGACAGACAAACTGTTTGCCATCGTTGGCGGCAACATTTTTGACGTTACTGTGGCAGGCCCGGTGGGTGCCGCAGTCGTAACGGGGCTGTCTAACAGCCGCTGGGAATACACCAACATTACGACCGCAGGCGGCAGTTACCTGTATGCCGCGAACGGCGCTGACAAACCACGCCTTTACAACGGATCATCGTGGACAGCCATTGACGGCGCATCCACACCTGCCATTACAGGCGTCACCACTACCACGCTCACCTCGCCCACCCTGTTTAAAAACAGGATGTGGTTCATCCAAAAAGACACCTTAAAAGCATGGTATTTGCCGACCGCATCGGTGGGCGGTGCAGCTAACGCGCTAGACCTGTCATCGGTTGCACATTTGGGTGGCAGCCTTGTGGCGATGGCGTCATGGACGATTGACGCAGGCTACGGCGTAGACGACAACCTTGTTTTTGTCACCGATCAAGGCGAGGTTATCGTTTATCGCGGCACCGACCCCTCTAGCGCCTCCACATGGGCGCTGATCGGCGTCTGGATTATCGGTGCGCCTATTTCTCGGCGTTGCTTGCTGAAATACGGCGGCGATTTGCTGGTTTTGACGCTTGATGGCCTGATTCCGATGGCATCGGCGCTGCAATCGTCACGCCTTGACCCCAACGTGGCGCTGTCGGACAAGATTCAAGGCGCGTTTGCCGTTGCTGCCAAAACGTACAAGAGCAACTTTGGTTGGGGGATGCTGTATCACCCGCTAAACAACGCTCTAATTGTCAACATTCCTGTGTCGTCTAACGCACAAGTGCAGTTTGTGATGAACAACATCACCAAAGCGTGGTGTCGGTTCACCGGCTGGTATGCAAACTGTTGGTCATCGCTAAACGATGAGCCGTATTACGGCGCTGATGGGTACGTCGCAAAGGCTTGGACGACGGGAACCGGCTCGGCGGGCTATAACGACAATGGTCAGGCCATCAATAGCAAGGCACTACAAGCGTTCAATTACTTTGACACCCGTGGCGTCATCAAATACTTCACCCGTGGCCGCACAACCACCTACTCCAACGGTCAGCCGACCATTGGCGTTGGTATTGCGGTGGATTTCCAGACCGATGACTTCCTTGGTGCGTTGTCGTTTGTCGGCACCAATTACGGTCTATGGGACGTTGGGCTATGGGATCAGGCGATTTGGGGCAGCAACACGATTGCGAGCAACACGGTCGTAGGGTTGAGCGGTATCGGTTATTGCGGCGGCATCATTTTCAACAGCAGCAGCAAGAACGTATCGCTTGAGTGGGCATCAACTGATGTGGTGTATCAACTCGGATGGGCTGGGATATAGTCAGCGGCCCCCATGTGGGCCATTGGGTCATGTCACGCACCGATGGTGCGTATAACTCCGACCGCTCGGTTGCCATCGGGCTTGAGCGAGACGGTGAGTTGGTCGCCGGTACGGTTTACGAGATGTGGAACGGCAGATCGGTCGTTTGCCACATCACTTGGGATCAAATCACACCGGCTTACCTTGCCGCTGTGTACGACTATCCCTACAACGTCGCAAATGTTGATAAGATAATAGGGCCGATTTCCAGCAAGCATACCCGCGCGCTGAAACTGGTCACGAAAATGGGGTTTTCGGAGGAAGCGCGTATCAAAGACGGCGCACCTGACGGAGACATTGTTTTTATGACGCAGACACCAGACAGGTGTCGTTTCTTGGAGCCGAGGTATGGGCAAAAAATCACCAGCACCGCCGCCAGCGCCTGATTACACAACCCTAGCCATCAAGCAGGGTGAGGCGAACTTGGCCGCTGCCAAGCAATCGGCTTATATGTCCAATCCCAACATCTACGGCCCCACCGGGTCGCAGACGGTTACTTGGCAAAAAACCCCGACCATAGACACCGACGCCTACAACAAGGCGTTGCAGGCTTATCAGGATCGCATCGCCCAATACGGCCCCGAATACGCTGGCGAAGCTCCTAACCAAGATCAGTTCACGACGTTTATTGAGCAACCGACTGTTCGCCAATCGCTAACGCCAACGGGTCAGGCGACGTTAGAACAACAGCAAGCCGCAGAACTGTATTTGTCACAAGCGGCGCGTGGCGCTGCACAAGGGCTTGGCAATCTTGGCATTGCGTCAGCCTTTGACGCCCGTAGCATCCCCGGCATCCAGTACAACGTCGCAAACGCAGGCGCGATTGATCGCGGCGTGGTTGGCGGCGAATTGCCGGGTTATACAGACGTTAATTACGCGACAACAGGCTTGGCCGGTGCGCCAACTGGCGGTTATACGCCGATTGCGGGTTACAACCTTGAAGGTCTGCCGGGTCAAGTCGGGCCGGGGCAGCAAGCATCGGTCAACCTTCCGGTGCAGGGCGCAAGCAACGTACAAAATCAGTTTTTTGGCATGGCAGGCGCTGGCCCTGCTGCGCCAACCAACCTTGGGCAAATAGATGAAGCGCGGTTTTTCTCGCAAATTGCCCCTGGAGCATTTGATTTTGGCGCTGCACGAACTGGCCCCAATGCACCGCAACTGCAAGGGTTAAACCTTGCCGGTGTAGGTGGCGTTGGTGAGGGTGTAGGCGGCGGTGCGTTTGGTTATGCTCAAGGTGGCCCATCGGGCGGTCTTTTTGGACTTGCAAGTGGCGGCCCGCAAGGCTTAAACCTTCAAGGACTTGATTTGTCAGGCGTTGGTAGCGTCTCGGGCGGCCCGCAGCAAGGCCAATTTGGCTACGCACAGCGTTTTGTGCAAGGCCCGCAGTTGCAGCGCGACATAGACATTGCCAACTTGCCGCAAGGGCCAGTAAACGCTGGCATGACCGCGCAGACGGCGTTGTTGTCGCGTTTGTCACCGCAGTTGCAGGGTGAGCGTCAGCAACTCCAAACGCAACTTATCAACCAAGGTTTGCGACCGGGTGGCGAGGCGTACAACGCTGCCATGTCGGCGCAGATGCAGAAGGAAAACGACCTTTTGTTGCAGGCCGCAGCGCAGGGCATCAGCCTTGATCAAGCCGCTCGTCAGCAAGCATTTAGTGAGCAGCAATCCCGCGCTATGTTTGCCAATCAAGCCGCTCTATCGGGCTTTGGCGCAGGCATGGAGCAGGCGGGGCTGTTTAACCTCGGAGCACAGCAGGACTTGCAGTCCTCACTTGCTACGCAAGCCGCGCAAAACCAGGCACAACAGCAGGCGTTCCAGCAGCGTTTACAGGCTGGTGAGTTTGGCCGTGAAGCGCAATTAGCGTCGTTTGGCACGCAACAGTCTGCTGCTGATGCGTATAACCGCGCAATCGCACAAAACTTTGGGCAATTCCAATCTGCACAGCAGATGCAAAATCAGGCTGTGCAGCAAAACCTGCAAAACCAGTTGGCTGCCGAGGAAGCGCAACGCGCCGCTCAAGCGCAACGGTTCGGTCAGGCCGTTGGTGCAACCGAATTAGGCGCACAGTTAGCCGGCCAACAGTTTGGCATGGGACAAGAAGCGCAACAGATGGCAAATCAGTCTGTCGCGCAAAATTTCCAACAAGCGTTGCAATCGCAGGCCGCGCAAAACGCCGCCATTGCACAGAATTACCAGCAAGCCCTTGGTGCGGCGGGCTTCAACCGTGAAGGGTTATTGCAGCAGTTCGGCATGGGTCAGCAGGCCCAGCAACTAGCTAATCAGGCTCTCGCGCAAAACTATCAGACGACGTTTGATCAGGCGCGGGCGCAAAACGAGGCGTTGCAGCAAATCTTCAATCAGTCGCAAGCCCAGCAGCAAATGTATAACCAAGCTGCCGGTCAGAACTTCCAGCAGCAGTTGGCCGCGCAACAGTTCAATCTTGCACGACAAGCCCAACAGGCCGGTCAGTCGCAAGAAGCCGCGCAGTTCTACAACCAAGCCCAAGCGCAGGCTATGCAACAGGAGTTGGCTCGTCAGCAGGCGCAAAACGCCGTGCAGGGCCAGCAATTCCAGCAGGTTGTGCAGCAGCAGGAAGCCCGCAACGCCGCGTTGGCGCAGCGGTTCCAGCAGGACATGGCGCGACAGGCCGCTGGCAATGCCGCTCAACAGCAGCAGTTCCAGCAAAACATTGCCAACCAGCAGTTTTACAACACCGCTGTGCAGCAGGCACTTGCCCAACAGGCGGCTATCCGCTCGTTGCCAGTCAACGAGATCAGCGCCTTGTTGTCAGGCGGTCAGGTCAGCATCCCGCAGTTCCAAGGCTATCAAGGCGTGTCGGTCGCACCTGCTCCGGTATTTCAAGCCGGTCAGGCAGCGGGCGATTTCGCACAACGCAATTACCAGAACCAAGTGGGCGCATACAACGCAAACATGGGCCTCCTCGGCAGCATCGCGGGTATTGCAGGCTCTGCCGCAGGCGGCCCGCTTGGCCTCATGGGCGGCTTATTCGGGAGATAAACAATGAACGGATTTACACCTGACCGAAAACCGCAGCAGATGGCGCGTATGCTGGCAATGCAGGAGCGAAATCTGTCGCTCAACAGCCCCGGCAACAATATGCGGAATGTCCCGCAGCCTAACCTGATGTACTCGGGCGCTACGCCTAACACCAACCCCGGTGTGCCGCCGCAGGCCATGAACTTTAACGGCCCACCGCAGGCTATGCAGGGTGGTCGTCCGATGGGTTACGGCCCGCCCGTTCGCAGCATGGGTCAGCCGCAGATGGGGCCGCCTCGCTCACCGCAAGTGGGCGGCATGATGCAGCGCCCGCGTATGCCCGCTCCCGCAGGTATGACTACGCCGCAGGGAGGCTCATACAGAGGGGACTTTGAAAATGCCAGTTAAGTACACGCAAACTTTCCGCGCACCGACTGAATACGAGCGCCAGTTAGAGGAAGCGCGTCGGCGTGCCGCATTGGCAGAAGCCCTTGCACAGCAGGAATATCAGCCGATGGAAGGCAACGCAGCGCCGATCCCCAAGGCTGCGCCGCTCGTAAAGGCATTGCAGAGTTTTATGACCGCCCGCGCAGGTCGTCAGGCAGAAGAAGCCAAGGCTGAAGCAGAAAAGGCAGGCCGCACAGAATTCGCTGATTACATCCGTTCGTTTGATCCCGAGCAGCGCAACGTCAACATGGCGCAACTTGCTGCTATGGAAGCGCCGATGCCGATGATCAATACGGAGCCGGGCGGCGGCCCTGCCGTGCCGTATGGTCAGCCGGGGTTCCGCAGCACCGAATATGCACAACCGAGCGCCATTGCAGCGCCAAACCAGCGTTTGATACCGGTAATGGGCGCAGACGGCCAGCCTGACTTTAGTCAGCCAATGCAGATGCAGGTTGGCGGCCCGCTCACGGCAGCGCAGAAGCGTGCGCGAGCGTTGGAAGGCTTTGAAAGCAGCAACCCGATGGTGCAGCAGTTTGCTGCCGCGCAATATGAAAAAACAATGCCGCGTGAGCTTGATTTAAAACTTGCGCCACTTGATCCAACCAAAGTTGACATGGCATCTGTTGTTGAAGCTCAACGAACTGGCGACATTGGTAAAATTAAAGCTCGTACAGAAGCGCCAGAAACCATGACGCCGTATCAAAAAGAGCAAATTCGCCTTGAAGAAGAAAAGTTAGCGTTCCAAAAAACAAAGGCAGGCCAAGCAAGTGATCGCGGCAAAGCGCCGTCTGGATACCGTTATGACGAAAACAATGAGCTAGAACCAATTCCCGGCGGCCCGCAAGACCCGACTCGCCCAATGAATATGCCTGCAACTGTTAGAACGCAAATTGTTAGCGAACAAGACAATTCGCGTCAGTTTGCAATTGCGTCACAACGCACCAACAAATTTATTAAAGATATTCAAGACGGAAAGTTGCCGCTTTATAAGGGCGCGGGCGTTGTTTATGCGGCTGAAAGAGCGTTTGGCGGTGATGAAACGTATGACGAGGAAACTCGTCCAGCGTATGACCGTTATTACGAACTTGAGCGGTTTGTTACCGAACAAGTCAATATGATTTTGTCTCGTGCCAAAGGCCCGCAGACAGATGCGGATGCGCTTCGCGCTCGGCAGCAGATATTGGACAACCTTGATAACAAGCAGGTTGTGACAACTGCTCTAAAGACGCTTGATCGGTTGTGGAACGATGAAATCAACCTTTCAGAATCCACCATTGATGATTGGTACTCGCAATACAATCAATCTCGTAAAACCAAAGACGATGGAATAATTGATTTGCCGCCTCGTCGTCGCGGCGGTCGTCCCGGCGGCGGGAGATAAGCAATGCCTAAATATCGCATTGAAGGCGAAATTTATGAAGCGGCAAACGAAGATGAAGCGTATGCCAAACATGACCTTGCAAAAGGTCGTGAACCAAGCGTTACGGTAACGCGCATTGGCGACCGTGAAATAAAGCCGCCAGAATCTAACCGTGACTTGTTAGACGCATTGCGTACAGCAGGCGGCAAGGCGGTTCGCGCTGTCGGCCCGTATGTAGCTGCTGGCGCAGCCGGGGCAGCGGCAGGCGCTCCGTTGATGGGCGTTGGCGCTATTCCCGGTGCGATCGCAGGCATGACCGCTTACGGACTTGGCTCAACCGCAGCCGATTTAATGACGGGCGGTCAAGCAAGCCAAGGCGTTGAAAACCTGATGACCCGCGCAGGATTGCCCGAATACGACACCGCGCTTGAACGCATGGCGTCCTCTGGCGTTCGTGGCGCATTAGGTGGGTTTTCTGGTGCTCAAAGTGCCGCGGCATTGCAAGCCGCTCGCGGAACGGTGCCGCAAACCACTACGCAACGCATTATTGACATCATGGCGCAAAGCCCCGGCGCACAAACCGCAGGCGCAGGCATTGCTGGCGTCAGCGCACAAGGCGCAAGAGAGGTTGGTTTGCCCGAACCTGTTCCGTCGTTAGTGGGTATGGCGGCAGGCACGGCTCCGTTTGTGCGTATGGGTTCGTTTAGGCCAGAAACACCGCCAGTACAATCGGGTGCAACACGGCCAATGCCGCCAACACCGCCCGCATCAGGCACGCCTACAGGTCGCGGAGCGCCGCTAACACAACCGCCTGTTACACCAATGCCGCCGCAAGACGTTCGCATGGGTAACGTGGCGCGGCTTGAGCGAGCGGGTGTTCCCGTATCGCCGGGTCAGCGGTCGGGTGCGCCATTGACGCAGACTGTTGAAAGCGTAATGAAGTATTTGCCACCGTCTGCGCCGCGTTCTGCGCGGTTTATGGACGATCAAATGCGCTCTTACACAAAAGCGCTGTTAAGTCACGCTGGCATTAACGCAGATACCGCCACGCCTGATGTGTTGTCAACCGCACAACGTCGGTTTGGCGATATTTACAACGACCTTGAGCAATCAACGGTGCTTGGCGGCCCCGATGAAAAGATGATTGATGATTTGGCTCGCGCCGAACAAATTGTTGGGCAAGGCGCGCCGCAAAACATTAAAGATTCGTTCCTTGGATACCGAGATGCGGTGCTGAATTGGGCAAGCGGAACGCCGCGCCAAGGTCAAACCTTTAAGGGATTGGCTGAAGATTTAGGCGCGGAAATACGCAAAGCCGAGCGCAGCAATGAGGCGGGGTCGGTAAAGAACGCGCAAGCATTGATTACGTTGCGAAATGCTTTGTTTGGGTTAGTAGAGCGTCAAGCATCGCCAGAGTTGGCTAACGCATGGCGTCAGGCTAACCGCGAATATGCCATTTTCAAAGCGATTGAAGATTCCATGCTTGACCCGTCGCAAGTCACGCTCAACACAGGGTTTGTTAACCCGCGAAAGATTGGCAACATTCAAATGAAGTTGCGATCAGATGAGTGGACGCAGGGCGATGAAGATGCTGATAGCTTTACCAACTTGGTCAAGGCGGGCATGGCGTTGATTCCTGACCCTATTCCTAACAGCGGCACCGCACAACGAATGTTTGCACAAGACATTTTACAAGGCGGTCGGCAAATGTTTAACAGCCCCGCAGGCCCGGCTATTGGAGCGGCTTCAGGTGCTGCTGGCATGACAGGATTTGGAGCAGCAAGCGCCTTTGACCCAATTAGCGCCTTTGGCATTCCGTATCTTGGATCACGATTTTGGTATGGCGATGCACCACAGTCGCTTCGCCCCATCGCAGCAGCTTCGGCTGTCGGTTCGCAGCAACGTCAAAAGACAAAGCGCGAGAAACTTGCGGAAGAACTTAAGAGGAAGCGGCAATGAGCTTTAACGGCAGCGGCGTATTTGTCATCAATTCGGCAGGCCAGCCGGTCGTTGCCAACACGGTTATCTCGTCAACCGTTTTCAACGCTCTGACGGCTGACCTTGCTACCGGCTTGACCAACTGCATCACCAAGGACGGTCAATCCACGCCCACGGCTAACATCCCGATGGGCAACAACAAGATCACGGGCCTTGCGGTGGGTACGCTGGCGTCCGACGCCGCTAACCTCTCACAAGTACAGTCCACCTCGGTCAAACTCATTACGGTCAGCGGTGCAGATACCGTTACCGGCACGCTCTCGCCTGTCCTTGCGGCGTATGAAGCAGGCCAGATGTTCTATTGGGTGGCCGCTGGCACCAATACTGGCGCTGTCACGCTTAACATCAACAGCCTTGGCGCAAAAGCCGTCACGCGAGACGGCAGCACGGCGCTGATTGCGGGTGACATCCAATCTGGCGAAATCGTGATGGTCGTTTACGACGGCACGCGGTTCCAGATGATCAACGCCGCCAACTCTTTCGGCAACACGACGATTAATGGCACCCTGACGGTTACCGGCAACACGACGTTGCAGGCTAACGTCAGCGTAGGCTCTACGTTGGTGGTGGGCGGTACGCTGGCGGTAGTCGGACGATCCGACCTGCCGACCATATCTACCGCCTCCATGAACGCAGCGGTTGCAGCGGTTACCGATCTGCGTGCTACCAGCGCCTCTATTACCTCCGCAAACGTCGGCACGGCGGTTATTTCCACAGGAACGGTGACTAACCTCACCTCCACCGCAGCGTCTATTGCGTCGGTTAATGCGGGCGTGGCGCTGCTGACGACAGCAACGGTTACCAATTTGTCGGCTACCGGCGCATCTATCGCATCGGCCAACCTGACCAACGCCAATATCAGCAACCTCACGCTCACGGGCGTATCGGTGGCGTCGGCAAACCTTGGTGTTGCCAATGTCACGGACTTGCGTGCAGCGGGAGCCTCGGTCACCTCTGCCAACGTCGGCACAGCGGTCATCACGACCCTGACAGCCACGGGAGCGTCGGTCGCATCGGCTAACGTCGGCACCGCAGCGGTTACCCGATTGGACGCCACGGGCGTATCGGCTGCCTCCATCAACGCAGGTGTGGCCGTCGTTACTACCGGCACGGTCACCAACCTCACATCCACAAACGCCAGCATTGCATCGGCTAACCTTGGCACGGCCAACATCACGGCTCTGACGCTGACCGGCGTATCGGTTGCCTCTGCCAATGTTGGGGTTGCTAACATCACCGACCTGCGTGCCACAGGCGCGTCGGTTACCTCGGCCAATGTCGGCACCGCAGTTATTACGACGCTCACGGCTACCGGAGCCTCGGTCGCGTCTATCAACGCGGCTGTTGCGCTGTTCACAAACGGCACGGTGACAAACTTAACGTCAACCGGCGCGTCCATCGCCTCGGCTAACGTCAACAACTTGCAGGCTACTGGCGCATCTGCTGCGTCTGCCAACCTTGGCAACGCGGTTATTACCACGCTGACCGCCACAGGGGCGTCTATCGCCTCTGCCAATGCGGGGCGGTTGGATGTCACAGCAGCCTCGGCAGCGTCCATCAATGGTGCGGTGGCGCTCTTTACGACCGGCACGGTAACTAACTTCACCTCTACGTCGGCCAGCATCGCCTCTGCCAACCTCGGTAATGCACAGGTCACCGGAGCGAGCATTGCATCGGCCAATGTCGCGGCATTGACGGCAACAGGGGCGAGTATTGCGTCAGCCAATATCGGCACGGCGGTAATCAGCACAATTGCCTCGGTATCCATCGCCTCGGCCAACATCGGTACAGCGGCAGTTTCCACGCTGATCGCTACCAACGCATCTATTGCCTCGGCAAACGTGGCAGCGATGCGTTTTATCGGCGCATCCTCGGGATACGTCGGCTTTATCGCTCAAACATCAGCAGGTTCCGCAACGTATACTTGGCCCAATGCCGATGGCATCAATGGGTATGTGTTGCAAACCAACGGATCAGGAAACTTGTCATGGGTCGCACAATCTGGCGGCGGTGGGGGCGGTGGCTCCAATGCCTTCGCTTGGTTTATCTCTTGAGGTAACTAAAAATGGGCATTCTTGTACTTGACGCAACTACCAAATCCATCGTCGTCGCCATGTCGGGCGCGGCGGCCACGACCAACCCTGATTTCACGGCTGCATGGGCCGATGACACGGGATCGGCGTTTACCGAGGGCGCATCAGACGGTGCGCTAAACGGCACCAGCAGCGTCACTTTGGTGGCTGCGCCTGCTTCTAGCACTCGGCGCGTCATCAAAAACATCACCATTGAGAACAAGGACACGGCAGCCGTCACGCTGACCATCTCCTACAACAACAACAGCACCCTGCGCGTTATCGCCAAGGTCACGCTGAATGTAGGCGACACTTGGACAACAGACGGCACGTTTGACACCAACGGCTCGTTCAAACAGACCCTTGGCACGGTCAATTTGTCCTCAGGCGTCACCGGCACGCTTCCGGTCGCTAACGGCGGCACAGGCGTCACGACCAGCACCGGAACGGGTAGCGTCGTGCTGTCCACTAGCCCGTCGCTTACGACCCCGGTATTGGGTACGCCGACCTCGGGCAACCTGTCTAACTGTACGGCTGATGGCACCAATGCGGTCGGCTATCGCAACATCCCGCGCTCGGGATCGGCCAAGACCACCTCGTACACGCTTGCCACAGGCGACATTGGCGAGTTCATTGAGGTTGGAACCGGCGGCTCGGTGACCATTCCTGACGCCACGTTTGCATTAGGTGATGTGGTGTCGGTGTTCAACAACACCACGGGCAATGTCACAATCACCTGCACGATCACAACGGCTTACATCGGCGGCACGGACGCAGACAAGGCAACCGTTACGCTCGCAACAAGAGGCATAGCGACAATTTTGTTTTTGTCGGGTACGGTGTGCGTTATCTCTGGCAACGTGAGTTAAGCCATGAGCGGCATTATGAGTTTGCTGCTCGCCTCTAAAGTTGCGGCAGCGGGGCCAAGTTATGTCGTAGCCACGTTCACTTCTAGCGGCACATGGACTTGCCCGAGCGGTGTTAGCGCGGTGGAGTACCTTGTCGTCGCGGGTGGAGGCGGTGGTGGTGCAAGGCGCGGCGGTGGAGGCGGCGCAGGCGGATTCCGTACCGGCACCGGCTTGTCTGTAACCGCCGGAACTGATTACACGATTACGGTTGGTGGCGGCGGCGCTGGCCGATCAGCCGCATCATTAGGCCGGGGAACAGCCGGTTCAGATTCTGTTTTCAGCACTATCACCTCAACAGGCGGCGGTGGTGGTGGAGGCGATGCGCCCAGCGGATCAGGTGGAAGCGGCGGCTCTGGTGGCGGCGGAAGTTTTAGTACCGTTCAAGAATCTGGCGGCTCCGGTAACACTCCAAACACATCTCCATCGCAAGGAAACAATGGCGGAAATTCTGTATCTACGCCAAACGACGGAACTGGTGGAAACGGCGGCGGTGGTGGCGCGTCAGCCGTTGGAGGGAATGGAAGTGGCACCGTTTCTGGAAACGGCGGAGCAGGCACATCCTCTAGCATTTCTGGATCGTCTGCGACTTATGCTGGCGGTGGTGGTGGCGGCGTGTTTGGCTCCGGCACAAAAGGAACTGGAGGCTCCGGTGGTGGTGGTAACGGCGGAGATGCGTCAAATGACGGCGTTTCTGGCACAACCAATACCGGAGGTGGTGGTGGTGGCGCTGGACAATTAGGCGCACCAACATTTGGATCAAATACTGCTGGCTCTGGCGGCTCTGGCATCGTCATCCTCAAGTACGACATCGGCTCTGCCACAATCTTCACCTTCAAGTCATCGCAGAAGTGGACTGCACCAGCGGGTGCGGTGAGCGTTGACTACCTCGTTGTTGCGGGTGGCGCTAGTGGTGGAGATAGTGGCGGCGGCGGTGCAGGCGGATTTCGTACTGGCACCGGATTTAGTATTACCGCTGGTACCGATTACACCATTACGGTTGGCGCTGGTGGAGCCTCAGTATCAACTACGTCAAACGGCAACGCTGGCAACAATAGTGTTTTTTCAACGATAACTTCTGCTGGCGGTGGAGGCGGGGCTACATACAACGGAACTGGCGGCAACGGCGGTTCTGGTGGCGGCGCTGGTGGACAAGGGCCAAATGCGGCAGGAAATGGCAACACGCCTAGCGTATCCCCATCGCAAGGAAACAATGGTGGAGTTGGTTCTGTAGGAGCAACTACAGCGGGCGGCGGCGGCGGCGGTGCAAATGCCGTTGGCGGCGCTGCGGCAGCCTCGGGCGGCAATGGCGGCAACGGTGGCGCTGGCACGGCCTCGTCAATTTCTGGAAGCAGCGTCACTTATGCTGGCGGCGGCGGCGGTGGCAGTACGGGCGGCACCGGAGGTACTGGTGGGGCAGGCGGCGGTGGCAATGGCCGAACCGAAAGTCCAACTGTTCAAGCCACTAACGGCACGGCTAATACTGGCGGCGGTGGTGGTGGTGCTAGGGCTGGAAGCACTTCTACTTCTGGAGCAGGCGGCTCGGGTATCGTAATTCTCAAGGTCAATTTCACATGAAAACCTATCAACTCATGGGCATTGATACGGCGATGCACTTGCTTCGCCCCGGCGCAAAGTGGGAGATCAGTAACCGCGAGATCACCCGCTGGGAAGATCCGCGACCCAAGCCGTCGTGGGACGAAATCATGTTCACGATTGAAAAGATCAAGGAACTTGAGGACGCGGTGCCAACGATCCTGTTGCCCGAACAACAGGCTGCGTTTGACGATTATGTTGCCCAGATTGAAAAGGCGGTTGCGTGATTACATACAACCTTTTTCCTACGGCTGTCGCCAAGTTTGAACTTGGACGGGACTACACCGCCGAGGAAATGGCGTTTGTGGACGAGCAGCCGATGCATAGCAACATGGGCAACACCACGAGCGATGACCGCTATGTGCTGCGTCACGACACAATGGCAAGCCTCAAGGCGTTTGCAGAGGCCAGCGTCAACGAGTATCTGCGTTCTATCTACGCGCCGAAACACAACGTTACGCTGCGCCTGACGCAATCGTGGCTGAACTACACGAAAGCCGGTCAGTACCACCACAAACACGCGCATCCCAACTCGTTTGTGTCTGGGGTGCTGTATCTCAAGGCCGCCCGTGAGCGGGACAAGATTTACTTTTATAAAGACGGTTATCAGCAGATCAAACTGCCGACCGACAACTACAACGTTCACAACAGCGATTCGTGGTGGTTTGAGGTTGGCGCTGGCGATTTGATGTTGTTCCCGTCAAGCCTGACGCACATGGTAGAAACCGTGCAGGGCGATGATCGTGTGTCTTTGGCGTTTAACACTTTTCCGGCTGGCTATGTTGGAGACGAAAGCAGCCTGACCGCATTGCATTTGAAGGAGTAAGACAATGGCTCATTTTGCTGAACTTGATTCAAACAATGTTGTGCTGCGGGTCATCGTCGTAGCCAACTCCGACACCTCCGACGCTAACGGCAACGAGGTGGAAAGCATTGGCGTGGCGTTCTGCCAGAAATTGCTTGGCGGTAACTGGAAGCAAACCAGTTATCACGGCAACATCCGCAAAAACTACGCAGGCGTCGGCTACACCTACCGCGCTGACATTGACGCTTTCGTAGCGCCGCAGCCGTACCCGTCGTGGACGCTAGACGCCAATGCCCAATGGCAGGCTCCGGTGCCGATGCCATCGGATGCCGGTACGGGTGAACCGCCCAAGATGTATTTCTGGGATGAGGACACGCAGTCGTGGGTTTTGATTGAGGCGGTGCCGTGACGACGTTGCAGGAGCTAGAAGTGACCGTAACTAGCCACGTTGACGTTTGTGCAGTACGGTACGAGGCCATCCACGCTCGCCTCAAGCGCCTTGAGCAACTGATGCTGAAGGTTGGCGGTGCCATTATCGTCATCCTGCTAGGCGCACTCGGCAGCATGGGATTGCTGCTGTTGGAGGCGTTGCAGAAGTGATGGAAACGCTGCTCGGTGGCGTGTTTGGCGGGTTGCTGCGATTAGCTCCCGAGGCGCTGAAGTTTTTTGACCAGAAGAACGAGCGCAAACACGAACTTGCCATGCTAGATGCCGAGATGCGGTTTGCCCAAGTGAAGGGTGAAATCGCCATGCGCCAAACCGAGGCACAGATGACGATGGCCGAGGTAGACGCCATTGGTGAGGCGTTTAAGGAGCAATCCCAAACCGCCCGCGCTGCCGGTAAATGGGTTGCTGCGGTATCGGCCTTGGTGCGTCCCTTCGTGACGTATCTTTTTGTGCTGGCTTACGCTGCCGTCAAGATCGCCGCTTTCCTGATCGCCCTTGAGCAAAACGGCGATTGGAAACAGGTTTTAACGTCCATGTGGGGCGTGGATGACATGGCTGTGCTGAACATGATCCTGTCGTTCTGGTTTGTCGGCAGAGTCTATGAGCGCACTAGATGAGGCGTTGCTGATAGCTGCTGACCTTTGTAGGCATTTTGAAGGATTCCGCAGCAAGCCGTATATCTGCCCCGCAGGCTATCCCACGATAGGTTACGGCACCGTTTGGAAGCCTGACGGCACCAAGGTCACGATGGACGATGCGCCAATCACCAAGCAGACGGCCAATGAGTGGCTGTTATCGGAACTGCGAACCAACTATGCCGCTGGCGTGTTACGCGCCTCACCGGGGCTCATAAGCAATCCTAGGGCATTGGCGGCAATGATTGACTTTGCCTACAACCTAGGCGTGGCGCGTTATCGTGCCTCTACGTTACGCCGCAAGGTAGACCAACGTAATTGGGAAGCGGTTAAAGAACAACTGATGCGCTGGACGCGAGGCGGTGGCAAAGTGCTGCCGGGGCTTGTGCGCCGTCGCAAAGCCGAGGTTGCGCTGATTGGCTAGTGTCAGCGGTTAAGCAAATACTCTATTTCGTTGCGTAGCGTCTTAATCTCTAACTCTAGCAAAGACGCCTCATCGTGTAGCCCCATGCGCCGCATCGCTACAAACGCATTAGCAAGCCTGTCGCCCTGTTTCTGACCGTACCCCCAAGGGATACGCTCTAGCTCCTCCTTCCACGCTCCCGGCGGGGATAAATCATCTATCAGCGAGCCTGTCAGTTCGCACCGTTTCACCATATATCCCGCCCTCCTCGGGAGCAGCGCCAGTTAGGGGCTGGCACATAACGCCATTCACGGTCACGGTTAATCTGTAGCCTGCGGAATAAGTCAATGATCCATCTCATGGTAATGCCTCCACGCTGTAAGACATTGACGGGGATTTCCAATCCCTCGGAACATCCCCGCCAATCCAAGACGGGTCACACCACAACAGCCTGTTGTTGGGGTACGCAATCCATTGCCCATCGTCTAACGCAATAATGTGGTGATCCTTGCTCTGGTCGGGTACTTCACTCCACCCACCATTAGCCCAAAACACGGTGAAAAGATACACGCCCGGGCGCTTGACGCCATCGCGTCCAATAGCCTGCACCCGGTGGTTACGCAGGAACTGCACCTCGCGCACCTCACAGAACCGGCTGAATGAGTCCCACCAGCACGCAATCTGAAGGCTCATGGCGGGACATGGTTTAGAGCATAGGGCATGGATAGGGATACGCGCCCACTGCGCCCCCTGTGCCGTCATAATCTGAAACATTGGCACTCGCATCGGTTCTGCGCGAAAGCCAAACACGGTACATTCTGTAAACTCGCCGTGACCGCTTTGCTGGTCGTATAAAAACTCGTTACGGACGTAGGCCGTGGTGTAGGGCGCGTCTACCCAAAAACTCATTGGCCCCTCGCACGGATAGCGTCGGCACATTCTTCGGATGCAATCGCAGCCGCTCTGTCTGCATCGCTACCTGTTTTGTCAAACTCCATCCAGTACAAACTCTTTTGTCGTTCACATATTTGCTCACACGCCTCCCGCTCGGCTGCGGCAACGAGAGCGGCAAACGAATAAAGGGATTCTGAATTGTCGGCTTGAATTTGCTCTATTACCGATTTGTCATCGTCCACAAAGTCCACAAGGTAAAACCCCACGCTTTCTGCCATACGGAGTATTTCTTCACGAGTCATATCAAACCCTCTTTCTCTAGTTGCACGATGGTTCGCGCCATGCCGTCGTAATGGGCTAGGCGTAACTCATCGCGTGTCATGCCGCTCTTGCGTGTTCTACCGTCTATTTCGTCGTGACAGGCGCTACACGCCCACGCACCGAGCAGATCGGGTGATTTCATGCCCATGCCGCTGACGCCCGCTAAACGGATGTGAGCAAGCACGGTGGTGGCGCTGTTGAAATTGCATACGCCCGGTATGCGTACCGTACAACCTCGGTCTTTG
>Ga0208783_10000731_pt1 | contig 19999 bp, 20 predicted proteins | sample DEB19_08_DNA_2_FD_184529 | JGI IMG/M metagenome (GOLD analysis project Ga0208783, IMG submission 184529) | Aqueous microbial communities from the Delaware River and Bay under freshwater to marine salinity gradient to study organic matter... | ecosystem: Environmental > Aquatic > Marine >...
CAACCACATCCTTCGGCGCCTTGCCGGGACGGAATCCGGGGATCTTGGCCTTCTTTGCCACATCGGCCAGGGCCTTCTTCGTCTCCAGCTTGATCGCCTCGGGCAGGACCTGGATATGCAGCTTCTTCTTTACTGAACTGACGTCCTCTACGGTGACCTTCATGCAAACACCCCTTTTAAGATAATTCTCTATTTTCCTTCGCCGCAGTGGCTGCCGGATCCACCGAGAAGCCTTTGCGGAATATTTCTCTTTCCCCGCCCCCTCCGTCGTGATTCTGTCGATGTATGGTGCGAGAGGGGGGACTTGAACCCCCACGGTTGCCCACCGGCTTCTAAGACCGGCGCGTCTGCCAGTTCCGCCACTCTCGCGCGGGGACTAACCGATCAAGCGTAGCACGGCGGCCCGTGCCGCCGAAACTTCAGCGTGGACGGCGGTTCGATACCACGATTTCGTCGATTGTGCCCCGGCGTCCGGCGTGGGAGTTCACCGACCGCCTGGCCGGAATTCGCCATGCGGCGATCCCCGCGGCAACGGCGTCGGGGTTGTTTTCATAGAGGCGGCGGACAAGCGGCGCCGTCGAGTTGCTCAGCAGCACGTGCACGCCGCGCTGCGCGAGGGCGATCACCATTTGCTGCAGCACCTGATGGTCGTCGTCCCCGAACAGGCGTCCCGTGTAGCTTCTGAAGTTGGCGGTTCGGCTCAGCGGCGCGTACGGCGGATCGAAATACACGAAATCGCCGGCTTGTGCGCGCGCCAGCACGTGCGTGTAGGGCGCGTGCTCGAGGTGGACGTTCGCGAAGGAGAACATCGCGGCGGCAAACGCCAGGCCGACCCGATCCACGATGCGCGGTTTCTCGTAGCGGCCCGGCGGCACGTTGTATTCCCCGGACGCGTTGACGCGGAACAGGCCGTTGAAGCCGGTGCGATTGAGGTAGATCATCATCGCCGCCATCTCGACGGAGTAGTCGTCGAGGTCGGCGCCGCCGGCGTACCACGCGGCGCGCATTGGATTGAAGCGCTGATCGCGCACCTCGATGTAACAGTCGCGGCCGCGCGCCTTGTGGTCGGCGGCGAACACTTCGAGGCGGGCGAGGACCTCGTCCCGGGACTGCCGGACGCGGCGGTAGCAGCCGATCAGGTCGGGGTTGGCGTCGCTGAGCACTGCGCCGTGTCCGTTGATGAAGCCGCGCGCCGCCAGGTCGAAGAACACCGCGCCGCTGCCGAGAAACGGTTCGAAATACCGTCCGCTGGTTTCGGGGTAGAAGCGGCGCAGCACGGGAAGGAGCTGTCTCTTGCCCCCAACCCATTTCAGAAACGGCCGCGTGAACACGCCAGCATGGTAACAGGCGGATCAGGCGAGGGGTGTGCGCGCGTGATCAGTCGGCGGCGGTCTCAGCCCACCACCAGAGTCCGAGGGCCATCGTGAGCAGCGCCGCGGCCATCACGAACGTCTGCGCTTGAGACACGACGCGGCCGGTCACATCCGAACCGAGCGCGTGCCAGACCGCGTCCACGTCGATTGTGATGCTCAGGAAGCCGAGCGACCACGCCAGGCCCACCGCGCCGGCCAGGACGACCAGCACGCCGGCCGCCATCAGCAGGTTGAACCCCAGATCTACCGCGCGCTCGGTCTGCCAGCGCTCGTGACCGACGCGGCCCATCACCGCCGCGGTGAACGACGCCGGCGGCACCGCGACGTCTCGCGACGCCAGCAGACGTTCGATCATGCGCGCCTCGTCGATCCGGGATGAACACCGGGCGCACGTGGCGACATGCGCCGCGATGGCCTCTTGCGCGCCGGCATCGGGCTCGTGCGACCCGTCGGCGATCGCCTCGATCAGTGGATCAAGATCCCTGCAGACCACGTCAGCGGAACTCCGTTTCGAGCAAATGGCGCAGCCGCCGCTTGGCGCGGTGCAGGTGCGTCTTCACTGTGCCCATCGGCATGTCCAGCGCCTCAGCCAGGTCCTCGTATCGCATGCCTTTCAAGTAGTGCCCGTTGATCAAGACCTGGTACTGCAGCGGCAACTGCTCGATTGCTTTCTGCAGCCGGTCCTTCATCACCATGTCACCGAAGGCGCGATCCTCGGCGCCTGGTTCCGGCCGCGGCCGATCGTCGCGATCCTCGTCGAGCGACGCGGCGGCCAGTTCCGGCCGCTCCTGCGACAGCGCGTTGATGACGATCCGGTAGATCCAGGTCGACAGCTTGGCGTCACCGCGGAAGTAGGGCAGGCCCTTGTGGACCTTGAGGAACACATCCTGCGCCAGCTCCTCCGCGCGGGCGCGGTTAGCCACGCTGCGCGTGATCAGGGCAAACACCAGGCCCTTGTACTGATCGACCAGCTCGCGAAATGCAGTTTCATCGCCCTGCCGGCACCGCGCCACAAGCTCGTGCTCGGAAGTGCTCATTCGCCGTCACGAACATTAGAGCGGGCGGTCACGGGTTTTGTTTCGCCTGGGCCGGCTGAAACAATCTTGGGCAGGCGTTAGTCTAATCTTCCCAGTTCGCAGAATGGAGCGGTGATGGAAGTTGAGGCACTCTTTGCGCTTGTGTTCACGCTCGGCATGTTTGCCGGCGTGTTCATCATCTATATGGGGCTGCGCCAACGCTCGCTGCAATTGGAAATGCAGCATAAGGAGCGGATGGCCATGATCGAACGGGGCCAGGTGCCTCTGTCGGATCCGGACCACGCGCATCGCCGCAGTGGCACGGCAGGCGCGCGATCGCTGTCGATCGGCATCGTGGTCGTGGGTCTCGGGTTGGCGCTCATGACCTTGATCAGCGTGGCTGGGGAAAGCCCCGAGATTGGAATTGGTGTCGGCGGCGCGGTCGCCATCCTTGGGGCCGCATTCATCGTGCGCAACGTGGTCGTGCCGTCCGGGTCGTCTGTCCCGCCTTCAGATCCGGACGGGCGTTGATCGCCGGATCCCGCCAGGCCTCGCCCTCCGAGTAACCCCTATTCTTTGTACAAGTTAAGCGCATTCCCGTGTCAGTCCGATAAGACTGCACGGGGGTGCGTTGCCGTGCATCGCCCCCCGAGTTTGGTGCAACAGACGGCCGAATGATAGACTCATATGACACACAAAGTCATATCGAGTTCTTTTGGCTGGGCATCGATTACGATTTTGTAATGTAATCGACAGGGCGAAGCTGTGGAAACTCACAGGGCATTGGCCATTCTGATCGGGTTGGTTGTCTGCGGATCGGGCTGCACCGAGCCGCCGGCCGGCGCCCGCCGTGTTCAGCCGAGCTACGACGACTTTACGCGGCGGCTGATTCGGCTCGCCGCGGACCACAGTGGAGATGGCCGCGCCGACCAGTGGACGTACCTCGACGGTAACCGGACCCTGCGTGGCGAGGCGGATACCGATGCCGATGAGCGGATCGACCGGTGGGAGTATTTTGGCGTCAACGGCGAACTCACCGCGGTCGGCACCTCGAGTCTGAACGATGGCGTCGAAGATACGTGGTCGATTCCGGCGGCAGACGGCGAGGCCCACATTGCGCGGTCGTCACGGCGCGACCGGATGATGGATCGCCACGAATACCGGCGAGGCGACACGCTGGTGCGCGTTGAGGAAGACACCAACTTCGACGGGCGGATCGACAAGTGGGACCGCTACGAAGGATCGGTGCTGCGGGAAGTGGCGTTTGACATGACGTTTTCCCGGGGCCGGGCGGATCGCCGCGCGTCGTATGACGCACGAGGCCGGTTTACCGGTGTGGAACTTGATCCTGATGGTGACGGCACCTTTGTGGCCGCGCCGGGCGAGCCCGAGAAGCCGCCCATGCCTGGAGTGAAGTAATGCGTCCGCACACCACCGTCCGTTTGAGCCTTGTGAGCGTCCTCTTGATCATGGGCCTCTGCGCCGCCTCGAGCGCCGATGCGCAATCGGCCGTAGGTTCGGGACCGTTGACGGGCACGCTTACCGATACGGAGCCGACGACCGGCGTTTTCAGCCTCGGCCGTGTCAAGGTAGCTCCGGGTCTGACAATTCCCGAGCTTGGATGGGATGACAACGTCTTTGACGAGTCGGACGAGAAGGGACCTCGCGAAGACTACGTCGGGACGTTCACGCCGGACCTGTCCATGTATACGCGCCTGCGTTGGGCGCGCATTTCCGGCTATGGCGGCACGACGCTGACCAAGTACCAGAAGTACGACAGCGAAAGTTCGATCGGCTATGCCTGGCGCGGCCGCGTCGATTTCCTGCTGAGCCGTGTCCGGCCGTTCGTCGCGGCCGGCAACACCGAGTCTCGCACCCGGCCCAACGGTGAGATCGACATTCGCCCGGATCGCTTCGAAGAAGAATACTCGGGAGGCCTGGCGTTCGACCTTGGCGCGCATTCGCTCTTCTATGCTTCCGGCATCTACACGTCGTATCGCTTCAAGAACGCGATCCAGGACGGCATCGATCTCGCCGAATCGCTGTCCCGCGAAGGGGTCAGCGGCCAGTTCGGCTTGAAGACCGACATCACGCCCTTCCTGTCGGTGCAGCTATTTGGCGCCTACCAGGAGGACGAGTTCCGCCTCCAGCCGATTCGCAATGCGATTTCGAAGTCCGGCAATGCGATCTTCCGCATCGGAACCGAAGCGGTGTTCTCCGGCCAGGTCACCATCTCGTATCGCGACATTCATTTCGCGGATCCGGGATTGAAGAAGTACCAGGGTGTCCTCGGCACGGCCGCGCTGGCCTATCCCTTTCTCGAGATCGGCCGGTTCACCTTGATCGCACAACGCGGACTCGAGTATTCCCTGGACGGCCAGGAAGGCTATTACATCGAGAACTCGGCCACGCTGGCGTACACGCACCGGCTGTTCGGTCGGGTAGACTTGCAAGGCAAGGGGTCGATCTCCCGCTTCGACTATTCGGCCCGGCTGACCGAGCCGCCGCACATCGACCGCTACGACACCGTGGGCGGAAGTCTCGGCTATAATTTGCCCAATCGGACTCGTGTCGCAGTGAATTACGAGTACTCGCGCCGTCGGTCTCCAGCGTTTTCGGCCCGCAATTATCAACGTCGTCGCGTGTATCTCTCGTGGATTTTCGCGTTCTAGCCATGCTGCACACACTAATCACGCTCGTTACGCTGTTCTTCGCACAGGCCGCGGTCCCCGCTCAAGCTCCGCCGCCCACACCGACGACGCAAACGCCGTCGCTCGCGTCACCCTCGTATGTCATCGGTCCGTCTGACGTACTGGCCATCAAGGTCTTCAACGAGGAAGGTCTGACGGGCAAGTACACGGTTGATTCCGATGGCAGCATTACCTTCCCGTTGGTCGGCCGCTTCCAGGTCGGCAACAAGACGACGCGCCAGATCGAAGAAGACCTGACCAAGGCGCTGCAGCCCGAGTGGCTGAAGAGCGCGCAGGTCTCGGTCGAGATCGCCTCCTATCGCAGCCGCGCGATCTACGTGCTGGGCGAGGTGCGCACCCCGGGCCGCTACAACATCGAAGGCCCGATGACGCTGCTGGAAGTCATCGCCAATGCGGGCTCGACCACCAGCGCCGCCAGCAACACGATCATCGTGCAGCGCTACAAGGACGGACTTGCGGCGGCGGTCTCCGCGCCGTCGAGCAGCGGCGATGCGCGATGGGCCGAGGTGCAGCGCATCAACCTCGATGAACTCCGCGAAGGCAAGTTGTCCGCCAACCTGCTGTTGCAGGACAGCGACATGATCATCATCCCGGCCGCCGAGCGCTACTACGTCAGCGGCATGGTCAAGACGCCTGGCTCGTACGTGCTGCGCGCCGGCATGACGGTGCGCCAGGCGATTGCGGAAGCCGGCGGCCTCACTGAACGCGGCTCCACGCGACGATTGAAAGTGATCCGCAAGGTGAACGGCAAGGAAACCGAAACGGGAATCAGCCTCTCGGATCTCGTCCGGCCGAATGACGTCATCAAGGTCGCACAGCGCCTGATCTAGCCCAGTTCGCCTGGCGCGGCGGCACGACCGCCTCCGCGCATCCCAACGTTGTCCCTCATCATCGAACCCGGCCGGGCCGCCACGCACTATTGGCGCGACCTGTGGCGCTATCGCGAGCTGATGTCATTCCTCGCCTGGCGCGACATCTCCGTGCGCTACAAGCAAACGGTCATCGGTGTGGCCTGGGCGCTGATTCGTCCGCTACTGACGCTGGCAGTGTTTGTCGCGTTCCGCCGCATGGCGGGCCTGCAGCACAGTGCCGCCGTGCCCGACGTGGTGCTGGTGCTGGCGGCGGTTCTGCCATGGCAGTTCTTCGCGACGGCGCTGACCGAGGCCTCGTCGAGCCTGATTGGTAACACCGGTCTGATCTCGAAGGTGTATTTCCCGCGCTTGATCATTCCGCTCGCGGCGATCGCGGCAGCGCTGGTCGATTTCCTGGTCACCCTGACGTTCCTTGCCGCGACGATGGCGTGGTACGGCGTCGTGCCCGATCAGCGCGTGCTGGCGCTGCCGCTGTTCGCCGCGCTGGCGGCGCTGCTGTCGCTAGGCCTCGGGCTGCTGATGGCGGCGCTCACCGTCACCTACCGCGATTTCCGCTACATCGTGCCCTTCATGATGCAGCTTGGTCTATTCGTGTCGCCGGTGGCGTTTGCCTCCTCCCAGGTTCCCGCCGCATGGCGGGGCCTATATGCGCTCAATCCGATGGCGGGGATCATTGACGGATTCAGGTGGTCGTTGCTTGGCGGCCACACGCCGATCGAGCCTGCCAACCTGGCATCCTCGGTCCTCTTCACCTTGCTCGCGCTGGCGGTCGGCACGTGGTACTTCCGGCGCACCGAGCGCGGCTTCGCGGACGCGATCTAAGTGGCAGACACCATGGTTGCGGTTGAAGGCCTGGGCAAGCGCTACCGCGTGCGGCATCGCGCGACTGGTGCCCGCTACGAGACGCTGCGCGACACGCTCGCCAGCCTGCCGCGGCGGCTCGTCGGCCGCGGCAGCGCACCCATGATCACCGACGATTTCTGGGCGTTGCGCGACGTGTCGTTCTCCGTCGGCCGGGGGGAAGTCGTTGGCGTCATCGGCCGCAACGGTGCCGGCAAGTCGACGCTGTTGAAGATTCTCAGCCGCATTACCGAGCCCACCACAGGCCGGGCGATTCTCAACGGCCGCGTCGCGAGCCTGCTGGAGGTCGGCACCGGGTTTCACCCCGAACTGACCGGCCGGGAGAATATTTTCCTGAACGGCGCGATCCTCGGGATGACGCGCACGGAGATCACGCAGAAGTTCGACGCGATCGTGGCGTTTGCCGGTGTCGAGGCGTTCCTCGACACGCCGGTCAAGCGCTACTCCTCGGGCATGTATGTGCGTCTTGCTTTTGCCGTCGCGGCGCACCTCGAACCGGAAGTGCTGATCATCGACGAGGTGCTGGCGGTCGGCGACCTCGAGTTTCAGCAGAAGTCGCTGGGCAAGATGCACGAAGTCAGTCGCGGCGGCCGGACGGTGTTGTTTGTCAGCCACAACATGGCGGCGATCAACGCGCTGACACGGCGGGCGCTGGTCGTGGACCAGGGCTCGATCGTCTTCGACGGGCCGGCCCAGGATGCCATCGCGCGATATTCACAGCTGGCGACTCGTGCGTCGGATGAGCGTCCGACCAGCCGGGGCACACATACCGCGATTGTCGCGGTCGAGGTGCTCGATCAGGCTGGCGCGCGCACCACGCACTATGCCCCTGGCTCGCCATTGCACGTGGCCGTGACGGTCGAAACAGACGGTGCGTCGCGGCTGTCGATCGAAGTCTTTCTGCTCGACGCGATGCGTCAGAAGCTCGCGATGGCGTCACTGCATCAGTTCGAAGGTCTCACGCTGCCGCAACAGCCCGGACGCTATCGCGTCGTCATGGATCTGCAGCCTGGCTGGCTGGCTTCCGGGCGCTATTCACTCGACGTCACGACGTCGGTGGTCAACGCGAGCTGGGATCACTACCTCGACGACGCGGCCACGATCGACGTGGTGGCGTCCAACCCCGGCGGACAGGCCTGGGATTTCCGTCACGACTACGGCTACGGTGCCTTCGCGATGCCGAGCCGCACGCCGACTCGCATCGAACGGGCCCCTGCCGGACATGGATGAATCGCCGCGGCTGGTAACGAGGTGTCCGGCGTGTCATGGTGACGCGCTCACGACGGTCGGGCAGCGCGCGTCGGCGTTCGACGTGGAACTGGGCGGCCGGGTCTTCCGGCAACCCGCCTATGACGTGCGCCGCTGCGAGACCTGCGGGCTGCACTTCAAGTCGGTAACACTGACGCCGCAGGAGCTGTCGGTCTACTACCAGTGGCTTGATGGCGCGATGTTTGATGTCGATGCCGACTTTCCAACCGACCGGGTGTTGTTCGAGCGGCTGCGCGGGGTGCCCGACGGCAGTCGCGTGCTGGACTATGGCTGCAGCACCGGGCGGATGTTGAAGGATTCGGCCGGCCGGTTACGTTGCGTTGGCGTGGAGCCGAACGCGCCCGCGGCCGCCGTCGCCAGGTCCAGGGGCATCACGATCGTGGACGACGAGCAACTCGATCGCGAGCCGCCGTTTCAGGCGATCATCCTCGCGGACGTCTTCGAGCACCTCGTCGAGCCCATGCCCTTGCTGCGGCGCCTGGCCGCGCGCCTGGCCCCGGGCGGTTGGCTGGCCATCATTACCGGCGATGCCGGCGCCATCACCGTTGAGTCGCGGATGGCCGAGCACTGGTACTTCCGCCTGCCGGGGCACGTGGTCATGCTGACCGAGCGGCACCTGGCGTGGATCGCGTCGCAACTGGCCCTACGGCTGACCGCGGTCGAGCGGTGCAGCCACTATCGCGTGCCCTTGGCCGAACGGATCAAGCAGCGCGCCCAGGAAGTGGCCTACGACGTGATGCGCGATGCGCCCGGCAGCGTCGCAGCAGGCGTCGTCCGACGGTTGCCGCGCCTCGGCAATGCCCAGCACTGGCCCAATGCGCCGGCGCTCACCTATCGCGACGACCACGTCGTTGCATTCCTTCAACGCGAGCACGACTAGTTTCAGTTTCAGGAGCATCGATGGCGAAAAAGCAGAGGATCCTGGTCACGGGCGGCGTGGGCGCCGTCGGCACGTATCTGGTTCGCGAATTGCGGTCTAGGGGCCACGAGGTGTTTGTTGCCGATCACAAGCACACGCGCGAGATGAACTACGCGCGCTGTGACGTCGGCGAATTCCGGCAGGTCGAGCGCCTGTGGACCGGAGGCGGTTGGGAGCAGGGCAGCCTCACGAAGTCCCGCACGTTCGACGTCGTCTATCACCTGGCCGCTGAGTTCGGACGCTGGAACGGCGAAGACTATTACGAGAACGTGTGGCGAACCAACGCCGTCGGCACCAAGAACATCCTCCGCATGCAGGAGCGTGAGGGGTTCAAGGCGGTCTACTTCTCGTCGTCCGAGGTCTACGGCGACTACGACGGCGTGATGTCGGAAGACGTGCTCGACAAGGTCGAAGTCAAACAGATGAACGACTACGCGATGTCGAAGTGGGTCAACGAAATGCAGATCCTGAATTCGGCGACGCAGTTCAAGACCAAATCGGTGCGCGTCCGCTTGTTCAACACCTACGGCCCTGGCGAGTACTACAGCCCGTACCGCTCGGTGATCTGCCTGTTTTGCTATCGCATCCTGCACGACATTCCGATCCACGTGCACACCGGCTACCGGCGCACCAGCACCTTCATTACCGACATGGCGCGGACGCTGTCGAACATCACCGACAAGTTCAAGCCCGGCCAGGTCTACAACATCGGCGGCGAAGACTTTCACACCATTGAGGAGTGCGCCGAGATCGTGCTGCGTCTCACCGGCAAGGAGAAGCAGCGCAGGAAACTGGTCAAGTTCATCGGCGACGAGATGCTGACCACGCGCGTCAAGAAGGTCGATTGCTCAAAGGCGCGCCGCGAACTCGGCCACAAGACCACGGTGACGCTTGAAGAGGGCATCGGCCAGACCCTCGATTGGATGCGGGACGTCTACCGCGTGAAGTAGTGCCGCCGCGCCTTCTCTACGTCGGCGACGTGCCGGTTGAATCGAGCTACTACGGCTCGACGCTGCTGTACCGGCTGCTGCAGCGGCATCCGGCCGATCGCCTGCGCATCATTGAAGGCAACCTGTTCCCGCCGAAGACCGATCGCCGCCTGAACGGGGTGAGCCACGCGACGCTCCACGTCGGGCATGCCAGGCTGCTCAACACCCGTTTCCACGACTGGTATTCGCGTGTCCTGGTCAGCGGCGCGCGACGGCGCGCGGCCAGGCTGCGGCCGCTGATCGGCACGTTCGCACCCGACGCGGTGCTGACCGTGCCACATGGCTACTCGTGGCTGACCGCCGCACAGTTTGCCGCCGACGCGAAGTTGCCGCTGCACCTGATCGTGCACGACGACTGGCCGCGCATCGTGGCCGCGCCGATGCGGCGGCGCGTGGACCGCGAATTCGGCGCCGTCTATACGCAGGCGCGCTCCCGGCTCTGCACCTCCCCGTACATGGTCGACGACTACCAGCGGCGCTACGGCGCTCGTGGCACGGTGCTGCTGCCGTATCGAGCGGCGGACGCGCCGTCGTTCCCCACCGTAGCGGAGCGGCTCCAGCGGCCGGGCCAGCGGCTGGTGTTTGCGTTTGCCGGGTCGATCAATTCGCCCGGCTACGCCGCGCTGCTGCGAACGCTCGCATTGGCGATCGCCCCCGCCGGCCACGAGCTGTTGATCTTCGGACCTGTGACCCCGGAACAGGCCACGGTTGCCGGCATCCTGCTGCCGAACGTGCGACTCGGTGGACTGCTCAGGGCCGACGAGCTGCTGCTCCGTCTGCGAGCCGAAGCCGACGTGTTGTTTGCGCCGATGTCGTTCGCGCCTGAAGACCACGACAACATGCGCATGGGGTTTCCGAGCAAGCTGCCTGACTACACATCCGTCGGTCTGCCGTTGTTGATTGCCGGTCCCTCCGACTGCTCGGCCGTTTCCTGGGTGACCGCCAATCCTGGAGTGGCAGAGGTCGTGACCATAGACGACGCGCACGCGATGAGGCTGGCGACAGATCGTCTTGCCTCAGACCCCAACCACCGGCTGGCGCTGGCGCGGACCGCGCAGGAGGTCGGCAATCGGGACTTCTCGGCGGCCGCCGCCTATGCGACGTTCTCGTCCGCGTTGAAGGCATGAGCGAGGCGCCGATGTCGTTGCGCGATCGTCTGCTGCTGGCAGCGGTGCGCGCGGTTCCGCGTCCGCTGGCCAGTCACCTGATGTTCCTGCTGAACACCAGGCCGTCAGTGGCTGACTCGCTGGGCTATCACGTGCGCCCGATTCACTACTACGAGCCACTGCCCGACTTCAGGCAGATCACGGCTGCCGCCACCACCATCCGGCGGGTGTCGAGCGCGATCGACTTCGATCTCGACGGGCAGCGGCGCCTCGTGCGGCGGCTCGGCGACGCCTACCGTTCTGAACTCGAGGCGCTGGCGGAGGCGGGGTCGTTCGACTTCCAGAACGAGTACTTTGCGGGCCTGGACGCGGCGATGTACTACGCCCTGATCAGGGATCTCAAGCCCGGCAAGGTGATCGAGATTGGCTCGGGCATGTCGACGCGTATTGCCGCCCAGGCCATCGATCGCAATCGCGGCGAAGGGCATCGCGCCGAATTGATCTGCATCGAGCCATATCCGCAGCCGCGCCTGACCCGGGACATGCCGGCCGTCACGCTGATCACCGAACGAGTGGAGAAGGTGCCGCTGGCGACGTTCGACACGCTGCAACCCAACGACATCCTGTTCATTGACTCAAGCCACGCGCTCAAGTTTGGCGGCGACGTCTGCCGGGAGTTTCTCGAGATTCTGCCGCGGCTGTCGCCCGGCACGTGGATTCACGTCCACGACATTTTCTTCCCTCACGACTATCCGGCACAGTGGCTGATGCAACAGCGCCTGGCCTTCAACGAGCAGTACCTGCTGGAAGCGTTCCTCGCCTACAACCGGTCCTTCGCGGTGCGCGCCGCAAACTACTGGCTTGGCCTGGAGTGTCGCGGCGACGCCGAAGTCCTCGCCCCGCACAGCGTGTGGCGGCCGGGACCACTGGGATGCGGCAGCTTCTGGATGCAGCGGGTGGCGTGACGCACACCATCAGCGCCATCGTTCCGACCATCGGCCGCGCCGAATCGCTGGCGACGCTCCTGGATGCACTGGCCGCGCAAACCCGCCGCCCCGACGAAGTCATCGTGGCCGATGGCAGCGACGGCGACGCCATCCGGACGCTGACGGCGGACGGCCGATGGGCCGATCGTCACCTGCAGGTGCGCTACCTGCGGACGACACCTCCAAATGCCGTCCGGCAACGGCAAGCCGCGATCGCGCAGTCGAGTGGATCGCTGTTGCTGCTGCTCGACGACGATGTGGTGCCCGAGCCTCGATGTGTCGAGGCGATGCTCGACTGCCTGGTGACCAACAACGCGGTGGCGGTGAGCGCGGATTTCTCCAACCAGGACTGGCCGCCGCCGACCACGCTGTGGCGATGGTACTTACGCGTGATGCACGGTGTGACCGGCAGCGAGTGGCAGGGCAGGGTGATCGGTCCGTTGCTGCGCTTCGGCTATCACCCCGTGCCGTCGCACGCAGTCGCCATGGAGTGGATTGGATCGGGCAACACGCTGGTGCGCCGTGACGCCTACGATCGGTCGGGCGGCTTTTCGAATTTCTTCCTGCACCGCTCGACCGTCAATGAAGACGTCGACCTGGGAGTGAAGCTGTTACGGATCGGGCCGCTGTATCTGTGCGGGGCTGCGCAGATGGCCCACCTGCATGCCCCCGGAGGGCGGCCGGCTGTCGGCGTGATCGCCGAAGACGACTTGTTCAATCGCTTTCAGATCCTGCGCCATACCATCGGGCGAAGCCGGTCATCGGCCCTGGCGGCGGTGTTCACCTATTTCCTTATCGAGACGGCCTCATCGGTGGCTGCGACGGCCCGCGCGAAGGGTGGGGCTGGCGCCGCGGCTCGGCTCTCCGGCCGCACCAGAGCGCTGCTGCGCATCCTGCGGACCGCGGCGTGACCATGCGGCCGCAGAACTGGGTGTTCCTCGGTGACTCGCTGACGGAAGGCATCGGCTCGGCGCGCACGACGTTTGTCAGCGATTTCGCCGCGCATCTTCGCCAGTCCGGATCGGGCTCACGCGCAATCCACCTGATGCGCCTGCGCGAGGTTGATCCCGGCACGTTCAACCCGTATATCCCGACCAATCTCGCTGGATTCATCGAAGCGGGATCGCCGGACTCCGACGCCGCGCTCTGGATCTGGAACCTGGCCTCGGAGGGCACCACGATCGCGTCCGATCAGCAGTGGCTGCCGTTCTTGCGCAATCTCCGTCCTGAGCGCATCTTCATCTATCGAGGCAGCCTCGAGAGCATTGTTCGTCCGGCCGCGCTTCGTGATGGGCACTGGCCGTCGTGGGTGCCCCGCTCGTGGCGCGGTCTTGTCTCGATGGATCCGCGCTGTTATTTCAGCTCGACGTGGCACCGATACGCCAAGCAAGCCGCCATTGACGCGATCAAACAGCGCGCGCGGCTTCGACTGCTTCGCGACCGGCCCGGCCAGCCGCATCTCGATCCCGACGTGATCCTTGGCCACTACCGATCCTTGCTCGGATCACTGGCGGAGGTGACGCCGTCGGTGGTGATGCTGGGGCTGATTGGCACCGACGAGCGGTGCTTCCCGGGGACGAGCGCACATTTCGAAGCGCTCAATGCCCGGCTTCGCCGGCTGGCGGATGAGCATCGCGTGACCTTCATCGACTGGGCGGCCGACATCGACGCGGCCCGAGGCGAGCACGCCTGGCGCTATCGCGACGGGTTCCATCCGAATGCGGCCGGCGCTCAACTCCTGGGGACGATCCTGCATCGCCGGTTGGGCGGCGCACCGTGATGCGCGACGGTGTCACCGCGATTGTCACCGCGTACCGGCGGATTCCGCAGTTGTTGACGACGATCGATGCGCTTCGGGCGTGCGTGCCGCCACCTGCGGAGATCATCGTGCATGTCGACGGCGGCGAGGAAGGTTGCGCCGATGCGGTCCGCCGGCACGACCCCGAGGTGACGGTGATTGTCAGCGCTGGCCATGTGGGGCCTGGTGGCGCACGGAATCTGATGGTCCAGGCGGCCTCGCACCGGTTGGTGGCCAGTTTCGACGACGACTCGTATCCGATGGACGCGGATTTCTTCCAGCGCGTGTCGACGTTGTTTGCCAGCTTTCCAGACGCCTGGGTGCTTGCCGGTCGCGTGTTTCACGTCCACCAGGCGGTCAAGCCGGCGGTGGCCTGCGCCGAGTGGGCGGCTGATTTCAGCGGTGGTGGCTGTGCGTATCGTCGTGACCGCTATCTGCAGGTTGGTGGATACGTGCCGCTGACCGACGCCTACAACATGGAGGAAGTCGACTTCGCGCTGCGGTTGCACGCCAAGGGCGGCAGGATCCTCGGCACGCCGTGGCTGCGCGTGTTTCACGACACCGACCTCGCGCGGCACAGCGATCCTGCCGTGACCGCAGCGAGTATTGCCAACCTCGCGTTGCTGGCGTTTCTTCGCTACCCGCTGCATTTGTGGAGCGTTGGCGCCGCGCAGTGCCTGAACCGGATCCAGTGGCTCGTTCGCCATGGGCGGCGGCGGGGAATTGTCACCGGTCTTGCGTCAATCCCCAGTCGGCTCTGGCGGCATCGCCGCTTGCGCCAACCACTGCCCTCGACCGTCGTGCGCTCGTATCTCACGCTCCGGCGTCAGCCCGTGCCGGCGCCAATTGATCCTGCAGTCGCCCGTGCCCACGGATAGCCCGCACCCGCAGTGGATCTGCTGCCAACTCGGTGCGCGCGAACACTACGCGGTTCCGAGAGCCCTGCTCCGGCAGGGCCGTTTGTCGCGGCTGATCACCGACGCCTGGATGCCCCCGGATTCGCCGCTGCAGGCACTGCCGGGAGAGCGATCACAGCGTCTCAGCGAGCGTTTTCATCCAGAACTGGACGGCAAGACCACCGACTTCACCTGGTCGCTGGTCGCCAACGAGCTGCGGTGGCGCGCGCAATCGCTGGGCGGGTGGCAGTTGTTCATGGCCCGCAACCGCTGGTTTCAACATCGCGCGGCCAGCGCATTGCGCGATCTTCGCGGCCAGCACGTCGTTTTCGCACACAGCTACGCCGCACGTGAGATCTTCGAGCACGCCCGGCAGCGCGGATGGCGCTGCGTGCTCGGCCAGATCGACCCGGGCGAGCGGCACTTCGCCGTCGTCGATCAGGCGATCCGGCTGGCGCCAGACTATGGTCCGCCGCCGCCGTCTCCACCGGCTGAATACTTCCAGCACTGGCGGCAGGAGTGCGCGCTTGCCGATCACATTGTGGTGAACTCGGAGTGGTCGCGGCAGTGCCTGCAGGAGGCCGGCGTGCCCGCGCCAAAGATCGCGATCGCGCCGCTGGCCTATGAGGCCGAACAGCCCGCTGCCGAGCCACGTGACTACCCGTCGCGTTTCACGACCGGTCGTCCCTTGCGGCTGTTGTTTGTGGGGCACGTGACGGTCGCGAAGGGCATCAAGCCGTTGCTGGAGGCGACGGCGCTCTTGCCGGATGCCCCCATTCAATTGACCGTGGTTGGCGAACGATCCGCGCGTATTCCTGCGGCCCATCTGGCCGATCCACGGATTCACTGGGTCGGTGCGGTGTCTCGACGCGAGGTCATGCGCCACTATCAGGCCGCCGACGTGCTGGTGTTTCCTTCCTACTCAGATGGCTTCGGCATGGCGCAGATCGAAGCGCAGGGGTGGCGGCTGCCGGTCGTCGCCTCGCCGCATAGCGGCCGCGTGGTCAGTGACGGCATCAACGGCGTGTTGCTGCCCGAGGTGACAGCCGAAGCCATTGCCGGAGCTGTACGCGATCTGCTCGCGGATCCGCATCGACTCGCCGAGTTTTCGCGCGCATCTGGCGTGGAGCCGGGACAGGGCCTGAATGCTCTCGGGCACGCGTTGATCGGGATCGAGGCGCGGGCGTGATCGATCCCTGGTTTGTCGACAACCTGGCGTGCCCGGTCGATCACGCCGCACTGACCGAGGAGTCAGGGGAGCTGGTGTGTGGCAGCGGCCATCGCTATCCGGTCGTCGATGGTGTGCCGGTGATGCTGCGCAGCGATGTCCCCACTACGATCGTGCTGGCCGACGCGTCGCTGCATTGGGCGCGCGGCCAGCGCGTCGACGAGCGGGCGCCGCACCTGTATCTCGAATCCGTTGGCATCAGCGAGGACGAGAAGCGCGGCGTCCTCGAACTCGCTGCGAGGGGGAGCCAGATCGATCCGGTGGTGGCCTACCTTGTCGCCGCGACCAATGGGTTGATGTACAAGCACCTGATCGGGCGGCTTGCGCAATACCCCATTCCGGAGCTCACGCTTCCGGAAGGGCAGGGCAAGCGACTGATCGACATCGGGTGCAGCTGGGGCCGGTGGTCCGTTGCTGCCGCTCGCCGCGGGTATCAGGTGATCGGGATCGATCCGTCGCTCGGCGCCGTGATGGCGGCGCGGCGGGTCGCTCGAGATCTCAATCTCCCCAACCGATACGTGGTTGCGGACGCGCGTTACCTTCCGCTTCGCACCCACGCCGTCGACGTCGCCTATTCGTACAGCGTCTTGCAGCACTTCTCGTATGAAGACGCCGCGATGGCGATCGGTGAGATGGGGCGGGTGTTACGCCACGGCGGACTCGCGCGCGTGCAGATGCCGACGCGGCTCGGGCTGCGCTGCCTCTATCACCAGGCCAGACGGGCGTTCAGAGCGCCGACCGGGTTTGAGGTGCGCTACTGGTCGATGGCCGCGCTCGCCAGGACGTTTGGACAACACATCGGCGCCGTGCGGTTCGAGGTTGACGGATACTTCGGCATCGGCCTCCAGAAGGCCGATGAACCGCTGATGACGCCGTCACTGCGCCGTGTCCTGCACGCCTCGGAAACACTGAAGCGGATGAGCCGTTACGTCCGGCCGCTGATCGGCGTGGCCGACAGCGTGTTTGTCGAAGCGACCTCTCGCGGATGAGCGCCATGAAGACTGCGGATCTGCCGAGCAGGCACCAGGACACGCTGGTGCGCAAGACGCTGCGTCGCGCCGAACTGGTGCGCTACTGGTGGGAGTATCGTGGCCGCCTGGCCACGTTGCTGCGTCACGTGGAGAACGGTCGCTCGGTGCGGCTCGATGCCCGTGAGCGCCACGACATCAAGCGTTATTGGTCTGGATACGGCATCAACTACCTCAACCTCGACTGGTTCCGCCTCTTCAAGGCATTGAACGGATCGGTCGATCCGCGCTTCGTGCCGGAAGAAACCTTCCGGACCCGGCTCGAACCGTACTTGTGTCGTCGCGACGTGTCTGCCGCGTATCACGACAAGAATCAGATGGATCGGGTGTTTGCCGACCTGCCGCGCCCGCGGACGGTGCTGCGCAATATCTACGGTGCGTACTTCGACGAGCGCTATAAGCCGTTGCAGCGGGATGCCGTCCCCGCCCATCTGGCGACGCTCAAAGGACCGCACTTCTTGAAGCCGGCCATCTCCGGCACCGGCAGCGGCAACAATGTTGCGCGCGTGAAGTTTCACGGCGCCGACATCCTGTTCGGGCAGAAGGCGCTGTCGCTGAGCGACGTCGAGCGGATCTACGTGCAGGACTTCGTGATCCAGCAGTCCGTGACGCAGCATGCATCGCTGGCCGATTTTCATCCCGGCTCCCTGAACACGCTGCGCGTGATCACGCGCCGCCTCGACGAACACCTCCGGCCGATTGCCGCCACGCTGCGTATGGGCAACGGCAGTCACGTCGACAACGGGCACGCGGGCGGGCTGCTGTGCGGAGTGTCGATCGACACCGGAGCGCTGTCGGGGTTTGCCTGCGACGTCCTGTTTCGCAAGTACGCGACGCACCCGCTGACCGCGAAGGGCTTCTCGGGAACCGTTGTCGCATTTTCGAGGATTCGCGAACTTGCCCTGTCGGTGCATGCGCGGTTGCCGTACTTCGATGTGCTGTCCTGCGACATCGCGGTGCTGGACAACGGATCGCCCTGCCTGGTCGAAGTCAACACTTTCGGTCAGGGCGTAGAGCCGCATCAGTTCCTCAAAGGTGCGCCGCTGTTTGACGTGGACACGGATCGCGTCCTCAGCCTGGTCGCCTCACGCGCGCGATCGGGGTGGAGCCACTAGCATGGTCACGTGTCACAGTCACGCGGCCGCGCGCATTGACAGCCTGATCGGCTCAGAACTCTCGGCCGCGTGCGGCCACCTGTCGCCGAGGCACATCGTGATCAAGCCGAACTGGGTGTTGCATGAAACGGACCCGGCCTATCCGATTGCCGCCCTGGTGACCGATGCGCGGGTGATCGCCGCGACGGTCAGGGCGGCGGCGCAGCTGTTTCCGCAGACGCGCATCACCGTCGGGGATTGTCCGCTGCAGCGCGCCGACTGGCCCCAACTGTGCGAGCAGTCCGGGCTGGCGCCGCTGATGGTGCAGCTGAGCGCGGAATTCGGCGATCGGCTGGCGTGGCGCGACCTGCGTCGAGACGTCTATACCTACGGGGACGGCAGGCTGGTGCAGATCGACGAAGCCCCCCACGGCGACCCCCTGGGCTACGTCGAGGTCAAGCTGGGCGGCGAGAGCCACCTTGACGAAATTTCCGATCGCGCCGATCGGTTCGCGATTCACGATCACGATCGAGAGAAGACGCGCGAGAACCACCGCAAGGGCGACCATCGTTACTTTGTGAGCCGGACGTTCCTGGACGCGGACCTGATCATCAACGTGCCGAAGTGGAAGACGCACTCAAAGACAGGACTGACCGGCGCCCTGAAGAACCTGGTTGGCATCAACGGCGATAAGGCGTACCTGCCGCACTTCAGCAAGGGCGCGCCGAAGTGGGGCGGCGACGAATATTGGGACAGCGGCCGTTTCACGTACTGGACCCAGAACACGCTCCGCGAGTTCCTGCGCGACACCACGTGGGCCTACCGGATGGTGCGTCCCCCGTGGTTGGCCTACAAGGCGGTCCGCAGCGCGATGTTGCGCGGCCGGCAGGGGCCGCCGGCTGACTTCTACGTGGGTGGCGGCAGCTGGTATGGCAACCAGACGATCTGGCGGATGATCTACGACTTGAACATGGTGTTGCAGCGAGTGGATCGCGAGGGAACCCTGCGGTCATCGGCACAGCGCCACTACTTTTGCATCGTGGACGGCCTGATCTGCGGCGAGGGGGATGGCCCACTGTTCCCGCAGCCACGCGTCATGGACTGGCTGGTGTTTGGCGGCGACCCGTTCGCGATCGACGCGACGCTGGCCTGGTTCATGGGCTTCGATCCGGAACTGATGCCGCTCCTCAAGCAACGATCGCGCTACAAAGGCGACGCCTGGGGGCAGTTCTCGCTGGGATCCCTGCCGGTGACGCTCGATGGCGCGACCAATCCCCTGACGTCGTATGCGCTCAGGCACGACTTCCTGCCGCCGCAGGGGTGGGAGATGCACGTGGAGCGCGCGTCATGAAGGCCGTGATCTGCTGGTCCGGCATGCAGGGCTACGTGGCAGCCTGCCTGCGGGCGTTGAACCAGATGCCAGGCATGCAGATGCATGTCTTCCACTTGAACTTCCACGACTTGCCGTTCCAGGAGGAACTGCTGGCGGGGGTGTCGAACGAACGCATGGTGGCAAGCGAAGCGAACGCCGACATTGCCGAGAAGGTGATCGCCCACCAGCCCGACGTGGTGTTCCTCTGCGGATGGTTCTATCCGCAATACCGGCAACTGGCGTTTGAGCCGGCGCTGCGCAATGCGCGGTTCGTCCTCGGCATGGACACGCCGTGGACCGGGGCCTGGCGTCAGCGCGTCAACCAGGTGCGCCTGCGGTCGTTCATGGCCCGTATGAGCAAGGTCGTCGTCGCCGGCAACCGGAGCGCGGACTTTGCGCGACGGATCGACGCGACGCCGGGCAAGATCGTGACGGGGCTGTACGGGTTTGACTTCGCGTCGTTCTGCGAACGCGGTGGCGC
>Ga0208783_10000735_pt1 | contig 19945 bp, 9 predicted proteins | sample DEB19_08_DNA_2_FD_184529 | JGI IMG/M metagenome (GOLD analysis project Ga0208783, IMG submission 184529) | Aqueous microbial communities from the Delaware River and Bay under freshwater to marine salinity gradient to study organic matter... | ecosystem: Environmental > Aquatic > Marine > Coastal...
TGCCCGGTTCGGGTCTGGGTCTCGCGATCGTGGCGCAGTGCGCGGAAGACAACGACGCCGAGGTGTTCGTGCGCGACAACGCCGGCGGCGGTGCGGTCGTCGGCATCCGCTTCCGCTGAACCCCGCCGCGGTCGCGGAACGGACGGCTCAGCCGCCGCGGTGACCGGGAGAGCGTCTGGCGCCGCGCCTGTCGAAGGCCTTCTCGCGCTCGCGCTGCTCCTCCTCGAGCGCGAGTTCCTCGGCCACCAGCCGCCGCATCGAGTCGAGCCGCACGCGGTCCAGCCGGCCGTCGTCGATTGCCGCGTTGACGGCGCACCCGGGTTCATCAAGGTGCTTGCAGTCGCGGAACCGGCAGCCGTCCGCGAGGTCGAACACGTCACGGAACGCTCGCTCGATCCCGTGGCCGCTGGTCCACAGCGTGACCGCGCGGAGACCGGGCGTGTCGAGCAACCACCCGCCGTCGGGCAGCGGGACTAGTTCTGCGGCGACTGTGGTGTGACGGCCGCGCTGGTCGTCGTCGCGCACTTCTCCGGTGCGCTGCACCTCGGCACCGACGAGCGCGTTCACGAGCGTCGACTTGCCGACCCCGCTCGCCCCGATGAAAGCGACTGTCTGCCCCTCGCCGCAGAGTGCCCGCACACCGTCGATACCCTCGCCGGTGCGGCTGCTCACCGTCATGATCGGCACGTCGAGCGAGACCTGCGCGAGCGCGGCGCGCACCTCGGCGACGTAACCGGCATCCACCGCGTCCAGCTTTGTCAGCACGATCACCGGTCTGGCCCCGCTGTCGAAGGCCAGCACCAGCTCACGCTCGAGACGCCGTTCGTTCGGCGGTGCCGTGACGGCGTGGAGCAGGAACACCGTGTCGATGTTGGCGGCCACCACCTGGCGCAGGCCGCGGGCTCCCTCGAAACTGTTGCGGCGGATCAACGCACTCGACCTCTCGAACACGTGCTCCACGCGCTCCACCGCGGCATCGACACGCACGCGGTCGCCGACGGCCACCTCCATGCCGATGTTTCGGACGCGGACCGTCGGCCCGGAGTCGAGGAGCACGGTGCTCCACCCGCGGTCGAGGCGCGTCACGCGTCCCGTGGCCGCACCGTCCCCCGGGACGCCGTCATCCCCGGCGCCGGTGCGTGTGACATGTGCTTCCATCCGCCCGAAACGGTACCCGTGGGCAGGACCGCGCGCGCCCCGACTCGTAGCCTTTCCTGATGCTCCGTCGCCTCGCCACGTTCGCAGTCCGTCACCGCAGGTTCATGGTGCTCGGCATCTGGTTGCCCGTCGCCGTGCTCATCACCGTGGCGAGCGGGGCCATCGGCAACGACTTCCGCACGGAGTTCAGCCAGCCCGACAGCGAGGCCAGCATCGCCCAGGAAATGCTCGCGAAGGTCAGCCCGGGCGAGGGCGGAATCACCTCCCAGGTCGTCGTGAAGGCCGGCGCGGGCATCGACGACCCCGCGGTCAAGACCGCCCTCTCCGGGGCGGTCAAGAACCTCTCCGCACTGCCGGGCGTGAGCGTGCAGGGCCCGTACGAGTTCGCCAACCAGGTCAGCAGGGACCGCACCATCGCGTTCATCCAGGTCAACTCCGCGCGCGGCGAGCGCGACTCGATGGTGGAGATGGGCGACTCCATCAAGGAGGCCACGACGGACCTCCGCGCCGCCGTGCCCACCGTCGCGTACGGCGGAGTGGCGTTCGAGGAGTTCGAGCTTCCCGAGAGCGAGGCCCTCGGCCTGCTGGCCGCGGTCATCATTCTCGTCATCGCCTTCGGCTCGGTCGTCGCCATGGGTCTGCCCATCGGCATCGCGCTGCTCGGCCTGCTCATCGCATCGGGGATCGTCGCAGTCGTGAGCAACCTCATGTCCATGCCCAACGAGGCCACCTCCATGGTCGCAATGATCGGTCTCGGGGTGGGCATCGACTACGCGCTCTTCATCGTCACCAGGTTCCGCGAGGCACTGCACGACGGGCTGTCGGTCGAGGAGTCCGTGGTGGAGGCAATCGACACCTCGGGCCGCGCGGTCCTCTTCGCCGGCATCACCGTGATAATCGCCCTCCTCGGCCTCATGTCAATCGGGCTCGCGTTCGTCAGCGGGTTCGCCGTCGCGATGGCCATCGGTGTGGCCATCATGATCGTCGCGGCCATCACCCTGCTCCCGGCACTCCTCGCGATGCTCGGGACGCGGATCGACAACACCACATACGCCGCCGTCATCACCCTGTGCACGGTGGTGGTTGCCGGAATGGTCGCCATCTTTGCCCACAACGCGGCGGTGCTGCTCGGCGGCGTGATCATCGGCGCGGCCGTCCAGGTTGCCCGGGTGTTCGTCCCGTCCCTGCGCCGCCCCATCCCGCACCGGGCCCAGAACAACCACCAGCACACGGTGTGGTGGCGGTGGAGCCGCGTTGTGCAGCGCCACCCGTGGAGGTCGCTCCTCGCCTCTGTGATCGTGCTCGGCGCGATGTCCATGCCCATGTTCTCGCTGCGGCTCGGTTTCAGCGACTACGGCAACGCGAAGGAGGACACCGACGTCCGCCGCGCGTACGACCTCATCAGCGAGGGTTTCGGACCGGGTTTCAACGGACCGCTCTACATCGCCGTCGGCGGGTCCACGCCGGCCGACCCCGCCGCGATGAAGTCGTTCGCGGGTGCGATCTCGTCTGCCGACGGCATCGCGGCCGCCGTGCCCGTCCCCCTCCCCAGCAAGGAGGTCGGCATGGTCATCGCCTACCCGACCACCTCGCCCCAGGACGAGGCAACGAGTGACCTCGTGCACCGGCTGCGCGAGGAGGTCATCCCCGCGACAGGTGCCGACGCCTATGTCGGCGGCTTCACGGCGACCGGCATCGACTTCTCCGACTACCTCACCAAACGGCTCTTCTCGCTGATCGCCATCGTGCTCGTGCTGTCGTTCGTTCTGCTCATGGCCGTGTTCCGCAGCGTCCTCGTGCCCCTGAAGGCGGTGCTCATGAACCTGTTGTCGGTGGGCTCCGCGTACGGGGTCATCGTGGCGGTGTTCCAGTGGGGCTGGATGGCCGACCTGTTCGGCGTCGGGAAGCCCGGTCCCGTGGAGGCCTGGGCGCCGATGTTCCTCTTCGCCATCGTGTTCGGCCTGTCCATGGACTACGAGGTGTTCCTCCTCTCGCGCATGAAGGAGGAGTTCGACGCGACGGGCGACAACGCCAAGGCGGTGGCCGACGGCGTCGCGGCGACGGCGCGCGTCATCACGGCAGCAGCCCTCATCATGGTGTGCGTGTTCGCCGCCTTCGTGCTTGCCCCCGACCGCCAGCTGAAGCTCTTCGGCATGGGCATGGCGGTGGCCGTGTTCATCGACGCCACCATCGTCCGCATGGTCCTCGTGCCCGCCACCATGGAACTGCTCGGGGACCGGAACTGGTGGATCCCGCGGTGGCTCGACAAGGTGCTGCCCCGCATCCACGTCGAGGGCAAGCACCACACCCACGTCATCAACTGACCGAGCCGGCCCTTTCTGCGGGTGCTGCCCGCAAAGCCTTGCGGCACAAGGATTTCCCGACGAAGGTAGGAAACGGCGCCACGACCACCCATACCCTGTGCCCCCATGGCCAAGTCCCTCGTCATCGTCGAATCGCCCGCCAAGGCCAAGACGATCGCCCGGTACCTGGGGTCCGATTTCGACGTCAGGGCCTCCGTCGGCCACGTCGCCGACCTGCCCAGCAAGGGCCTCGCAGTGGACGTGGACAACGGTTTCAAGCCCGAGTACGAGCTCACCGTCAGGGGCCGGAACGTGGTGAAGGACCTGCGCGCCGCCCTGAAGAACGCCGACGCCCTCTACCTCGCGACGGACGAGGACCGCGAGGGCGAGGCGATCAGCTGGCACCTCCTCGAGTACCTGAAGCCGCGGGTGCCGGTGCACCGCATGGTGTTCCACGAGATCAACGCTTCGGCCATCAAGGAGGCCGTGGCCAACCCCCGCGGCATCGACTACGGCCTGGTCGACGCCGCCGAGACCCGCCGCATCCTCGACCGACTGTTCGGCTACGAGGTGTCCCCCGTGCTGTGGCGGCGCGTCAACCGCGGCCTCTCGGCCGGCCGCGTGCAGAGCCCCGCCCTGCGGCTCATCGTGGAGAGGGAGGAGGAGCGCCGCACGTTCGTGGCCGCCGACTACTTCTCCCTGCAGGCCCACACCGGCACGTCCCCCGCGTTCACCGCCCGGCTCGTGTCACTCTCGGGCACCCGCGTGGCCACCGGGCGCGACTTCGACCAGACGGGTGCCGCCCGCACCGACGTCTTCGTGCTGGACGCCGGCCGTGCAGACGAACTCGTCGCGGGTCTCGCGGGCGTGGACCTCACGGTCCTGAAGGTCGACCCCAAGCCGTACCGCTCCTCACCGAAGGCACCGTTCACCACCAGCACGCTCCAGCAGGAGGCCGGCCGCAAGCTGCGCCTCTCCAGCCGGGCAGTCATGAGCACCGCCCAGTCGCTGTACGAGCGCGGCTACATCACCTACATGAGGACCGACAGCGTGGTGCTCAGCGACGAGGCAGTCTCCGAGATCCGGGCCCACATCGTGAAGGAGTACGGCAACGACCACGTCACGCCGACGAAGCGCACCTTCCCGAACAAGTCGAAGAACGCACAGGAAGCACACGAGGCCATCCGTCCCGCCCTGCCGCTGCGCACGCCCCAGCAACTTCAGGGCGAACTGAACGGCCAGGAGCTCAGCCTCTACCGCCTCATCTACCAGCGCACGCTCGCCTCGCAGATGCCCGATGCCACCGGCACAACCGTGACCGTCAGGTTGGGCGCGACAGCCGCTGATGCGCAGCGCTCGGAGTGCGAGTTCACCGCGAGCGGAACAACCATCACGTTCCAGGGTTACCGCGCCGCGTACGAGGAATCGGTCGACGAGGGCGAGAACAACGAGGACGAGGACAGCGCGCTCCTCCCTGCGCTCTCCGAGGGCCAGTCGGTGCCGGTGCGCGGCTACGAGTCCGCGTCGCACAACACCACCCCGCCCGCGCGCTACACCGAGGCGTCCCTCGTGAAGGTGCTCGAGGAGAAGGGCATCGGCCGTCCGTCCACGTGGGCGTCCATCTTCACCACGCTCCTCGACCGTGGCTACATCTGGAAGAAGGGCACGTCGCTGGTGCCCACGTGGGTCGCGTTCGCGGTGATCACGCTGCTGCGCGACAACTTCGCCAGGCTCGTCGACTACGACTTCACCGCCAAGGTCGACGAGGACCTCGACTCCATCTCGCGCGGCGAGCAGCAGAAGGAGTCCTGGCTGCACCACTTCTATTTCGGCGACGACAGCAACGAGGGCCTCAAGGGCATCGTTGCGGCGCGGCTCGATTCGATCGACGCCGCGAAGGTCAACACCTTCAGCGTGGGCACGCACCCCGACACCGGCGAGACCATCGTGGTGAAGCCCGGTCAGTACGGCCCGTTCGTGCGCTGCGGCGAGAACACCGCCGGCGTCCCCGACACGCTCGCACCCGACGAACTCACCGTCGAGGTTGCCGTTGCCCTGCTGAACGCACCGAAGGGTGACACCCCCATCGGCGAGTGGAACGGCCACCCCGTGTTCGCCAAGTCGGGGCGCTTCGGCCCCTACGTGCAGTGGGGAACCATGGACGAGCCCCCTGCCGGTCTCGAGAAGCCGAAGATGACCTCGCTCTTCAAGACGATGAACATCGAGCGCATCACCCTGCAGGACGCGATTGACCTGCTCTCGCTGCCGCGCACCGTCGGCAACGACCCCGCCGACGGCGAACCCGTCACCGCACAGAACGGCAGGTACGGCCCGTACATCAGCAAGGGCAAGGAGAGCCGCTCGCTGCAGAACGAGGAGCAGCTGCTCACCGTCACCATCGACGAGGCGCTCGCGCTCCTGGCCCAGCCGCGCGTGTTCGGCCGCGGCCGCGCGGCGGCCAAGCCGCCGCTCCGGGAGTTCGGCCACGACCCCGTCAGCGGCAAGCCGGTCGTCGGCAAGGAGGGACGCTTCGGCGACTACGTCACCGACGGCGAGACCAACGCGGGCCTCGGCAAGGGCGACCGCATGGAGGCCATGACCAACGAGCGCGCCTACGAACTGCTGCAGCTGCGCCGCGACTACATCGCCGAGAACGGCGGTCCCAAGAAGAAGCCCGGTTCCCGCGCGGGCGGCACGGCGAAGAAGGCCGCACCGAAGAAATCCGTGACCAAGAAGCCCGCGTCAAGGAAGTCTGCTGCCAAGAAATCCCCCGCGAAGAAGAAGGCGGCACCGAAGAAGCCGCCCCACGACAGACCGGACGGCGAGTGACCGCCCGTTACATCGCGCTGGAGGGCCTGGAGGGCTGCGGCAAGAGCACCCACACGAAGCGCCTCGGCGAGCACCTCGGCGCCGTCATCACCCGCGAGCCCGGCGGCACGCGCATCGGCGGGTTGCTGCGCGGCATCCTCGCCGACACCGACAACACAGACATGGACCCGCGCACGGAGGCCCTCCTCATGGCGGCCGACCGGGCCCAGCACATGGCCGAGGTCATCAAGCCCGCGCTCGCCCGCGGGCAGCACGTGGTCAGCGACCGCAGCATCTACTCCACGCTCGCCTACCAGGGCCACGGCCGGCGCCTCGGCACGCCGGACCTGCTCGCGATCAGCACCTGGGCTCTCGACGGGCGCCTTCCCGATCTCGTGGTGTTCATCGACGTGCCCACGGACATCCTCAACCAGCGTCTCGCCAAGCGGAACCTCGACCGCTTCGAGCGCGAGGGCGCCGAGTTCTTCGCCCGCATCAACGACGGCTTCCACCAGTTGATCGCCGCCGACCCGGACCGGTTCGTCGTGGTCGACGGAACCGCCCCGAAGGACGACGTCGAGGCCGACATCCGCGCGCGCGTCCGCGACAGACTCTCTCTGTAATCTTCGGCAATGGTCCAGGGGTCAGCATCGGTGTGGTCGGCTGTCGCCGGCCAGGCACCGGCGGTCGACCTTCTGCGGCGTTCCGCCGCCAGCCCGCTCCACGCCTATCTCCTGCTCGGGCCCGAGGGGTGCGGCAAGGAGGTCGCCGCCCGCGCCTTCGCCGCGGTCCTCCTTTCCGGCACGGACGATCCCGCTGACCGCACCAACGACCTGGTCATGCGGGGAATGCATGCCGACGTTCACGAGGTGCGCCGTGACGGTGCTTCGATCCTCGCGGGCCAGGCAGACGACGTTGTGCAGATGGCCAACACCACGGCGGTCGAGGGCCGACACAAGGTGATCATCATGCACGAGGTCAACCTCATGGCGCCCTCCGCGGCGGTTCGCCTGCTGAAGACCATCGAGGAACCCGCCGAGGGTGTCCACCTCATCCTCCTCGCCGACCAGATGGTCGATGTTCTCGTCACGGTCGCCTCGCGCTGTCTCACCGTGCACTTCGGTCTTCTCGACACCGCCACCATCGTCGATGCGCTCGTCGCGTCCGGCACCGGCCGCACCGCCGCCGAGACCGCCGCGGCCGCGGCGCACGGCAGTCTCGACCGGGCCCGCCTTCTCTCCACCGACACACAGCTCGTGCGTCGCCGCGAGTCGTTCGCGTCCATCCCGCGACGGGTCGACGGGTCCGGGGCCACGGTCATCGCGATCGTCGAGGAGATCCTCGGTCTCATCGACGAGGCGGCCGAACCGCTCGAGCGCCGGCACGAGCAGGAGGTGGCGGAGTTCGAGGCGAACATGGCCGCCATGGGCGTGAAGCGCGGCGGAAGGAAGGCCCTGGAGGAGCGGCACAAGCGCGAGTCGCGCCGGCACCGCACCGACGAACTTCGTGCCGGGCTCGTCGAGGTCGCCTCGGTGTACCGCGACGAGCTTGTGTCGGGCCGGCACATCCACCACCCCGAGGGCTACGTCGCCGCCGTTGAGCGGATCCACACCGCTCTCGGCCGTCTCTCCCTGAACGTGAACGAGACCATCCTGCTGCGCGACCTGATCTGGTCGCTCCCCAGCCTCGGCACCGACGCCGCACTTCAGTTCACCGAGTCCCGCTAGCAATCCGGGGACAAACCGGGCCCGTCTGCGGCACGCCCGCCCCGCCGGCGCCGGACACTTGCCGAGCAGTGATGCCGTGTTCGCATCCGTCCGTAGAATCTGCTCAGTGGGTCGGGCTCTGTCGCATTCAGCCGTCCGGCGTGCCGGAGTTGCCGTGTTGGCATCAACCCTGCTCGTCTCGGCCCCGGTCCGGGGAGTTTCAGCCGGTCCCGTCACCGACACGCCGGGCACAGCCGTGCCGGTCAATGCCGATGCCCCCGCGGACGAGCCGGACATTGATTCGCTCGTCAGTCGTTCGGGCACTGCCGTGCGGCTCGGCCAGCACGACACGGCCGGCGGCCAGGTGACCGTCGACAGGATGGGCGCCACGGCCAGCACGCCCGCAGCACAGCGGACGGACGTCTCCGCACCGTCGACTTCCGCCGAGAGTGACATCATCCCGGGCCAGTACATCGTGAGGGTCGCGCGGGGACGCGGCGCATCGACGGTCGCCGAGGAACTCCAGGACGCCGGTGTGGATGCGGAAGTGCTCACCGCGGACAGCATCAGGACCGTCCTCGTGAGGACGGACCCCGACGATCCCGACGACCTGCAGGAGGTTGCGCGGAACGGCGGTGTCGCACAGATCTGGAACGACATGACGGTCACCGTCGACACCGACCAGTCGAACCCGCCGTGGGGACTCGACCGTATCGACCAGGCATCCCTGCCGCTCGACAGCAAGTACTCCTACGACTCGGACGGCACCGGCGTGACTGCATACGTCGTGGACACCGGCACGAGGGGAACCCACTCGGACTTCGGCGGCAGGGTGACGTCGGGGTGGAACGGAACGGGTGACCCGGGCAACGGTGACTCCGACTGCCACGGGCACGGCACCCACGTGGCGGGAACCGTGGCGGGCGCCGCCCACGGCGTGGCGAAGAACGCGAGCATCGTCCCCATCCGCGTGCTCACGTGTTCCGGCAGCGGCAGCTACTCGGTGATCATCCAGGGAATCGACTGGGCGATCACCCACCACCAGGCAGGCACGCCAGCCGTCATGAACATGAGCCTCGGCGGCGACTCCTACGACCCGCTGGACGCTGCCGTTGCCTCGGCGGTCGCCGACGGGATCGTTGTGGTGGCGGCCGCCGGCAACAGCAACGCTGATGCGTGCCGGTCCTCGCCCGCCCGCGCGCCGCTGGCGATCACGGTGGGCGCCACGGACAGTTCCGACCTGAAGGCACCGTTCTCGAACTGGGGCTCATGCCTCGACATCTGGGCCCCCGGCGTCGGTGTGCTCTCCGCGTACCGGACGAGCGACACCGCAACCACGACGATGTCGGGAACGTCTATGGCCGCGCCGCACGTCGCGGGCGCGGTCGCACGGCTCTGGTCGTCGAACACGGCACTCTCGGCCGCGGACGTCACCGCGATCATCGTGAGCAACACAGTCACGGTGGACTCACGCAGCATCCTGCAGTCACCGCTGTACGCGGGAGATGTGCTCCCGTCCGCCCCCTCCGGTCTCTCCGCCACGCCCCGCAACGGCGCCGCCACGGTGTCGTGGACCTCACCGGGTGCCGGCGTGGCAGCGGTGCAACTCTCGTTCTCCAGTGGCGGGACCGTCACGCTCCCCCGGACCACCACCCAGTACGTCAAGTACGGCCTCACCAACGGCCAGGCAGTGACGGTCACAGCCACCTACCTGAACTCACGGGGACGCGGGCCGACCAGCAGCACCAGCGTCACGCCGGTCGACGACGGGACACCGGGCCAACCCACCATCCGCCGCATCGGGTCCGGCAACGAATGGCTGAACGTGGAAATCACCCTGCCGTCGGCAACCGGCGGTGCAGTCTTCTCGCTCGAGGTCACCGCAACCCCCGGTTCGGGAAGCGCGACGGTGGTCTCATCCAACGTGCCCGCGGGGGCTGTCCGGCACCTCGTGAAGGTGGGGGGCCTCACCAACGGCACCTCCTACACCGTCACTGTCGTCGCCACGAACGGAACGGGGCCGGGCACTCCGTCTGCCGGGACGACAGCGTCGCCCTCCACCGCGGTGAACGTGAGCGGGACCTGGTCGGAAACCGACGCCGGCCTGCCGGTTGCAGTTCGTGCCCCGATGGTCACCGACGAGCACAGGGGGCTCCTGTGGGCGGGTGCGTTGAACAGGAACCTCGTGGCCGTGGATGTGTCCACCAGACTCGTGGCAACCGGGACCTTGCCTGCCGGCTCGGGTATGTGGCTGTTCCAGGACCCGGTCCACGAACGAATCCTCGCCGTGCCAAGGGGCAGTGGGACGAACGTCTACGAACTCACCGTGTCCGACACGTCGATCGTGGCTTCTTCGGTGGCTTCATCCATGCCCGCAGCCAGTGCGGCGATTCTCGACACCGCGAACAACGAGTTAATCGTCGCCGGGAGCAGCGTGAAGCGCTACTCGATCGGTGCGTCAGGCACCCTCACCGAGCTCTCCGTCCCGTCCCTCTCGCTCGGGGGCGCCGTTGTCACGTCCCTCGCGGTGCACGGGCAGTACGTGGTGCTGGGGTCGAACCTGGGTGACTGGGTGAGGATCTGGAACCGCTCGTCGTCTTCGGTGGCAAGTTCGGCGACCATCGACTCCGTGGGCACCCTCTACGCATGGTCCGGAGGGGTCATCGTCACGCCCACCACGGACAGCATCGTCACAAGACTCAATTGGTCCGGTGTCACCACCGGCACGGTGGACCTGATGTTCGGCGAGTTTGCCGGCAAGACCTACAACGGATACTCCTACGCCATCGTCCACGGCGACATCGCCCGGTTCGACGACAGCAACATCGCGATCAGGCTCGGTTCGATGTCTGTTGCCTCGGTGAACATCGACACAATGACGGTCAACGCGACGGGCAGCATCGCGGGAACCGTTTCCGACGGCGTCTCCGGCCCCCTTGTGGCGGCCGGATGGCTCCATGACCTCGATGTCAACCTGCGGTCGCGGTGGAAGGACTACGCACTCGGGTCCTCCAGTTCCGGTGGTCTCCTGAACGCGGCCGAGGCGATCGTCAGTTCGGCAACATTTTCCGGGGTCTATGTCGAGACCGCCACCGGTTTCGGGGTGCGCATCTCCGAGAGCACTAGCCAGCCCCTCACTCCGCGCGTCACCTCGTCGAACGGAACCGCACGGGTGACATGGCAGCAACCCGTGCGTCTCAGTGACCCCGTGGACCAGAGTTCGATGGATCTGTACGAACTGCGTCCGGTGTCGTACGACATCGTCCTCCAGCCGGGTGGAATCGTGCGGAAGTGGGAGGCCGGCCCGCTCGATGTGGTGGTGACCGGTCTCGACCCGTCAATCATCTACACCGCCGTCGTGAGATCACGCTCGCCTGGCGGAGTCACCGACTCCGAACCCGTCACCTTCGCACCCAGCACGGACGCGGGGCGTCCGTCCACGCCGACCGGTGTCGCCGCCGAGAATGCCACCGAGGGATGCGTGACCGTGCGGTGGAACGCCGTGACCGCGGCAAGCGGGGGATACCGCATCGAACTCAGGGGCCAGACCGCCACGTACGGCGTCGCCGCGGGTGTGTCGCAGTGGACAGGGTGCGACTTCGCTCCGTATGCCGGAATCATTCCCCGCATTTCTGCACGTGTCGTCGCACTGTCATCCGGCAGCGAGTCGATTCCGTCCGTATGGACCGACTCGGTCATCCCCACCGGTATGCCCACCATCGAGGGCCACACCAACTCGGTCCTGGGCAACGAGGCACTCGGCATCACGGCGGCGGTCTCGTTCTCCCTCGCAGCCAGCGAGGCACAGGGTCGCCGCACCTGGCTCACCATCGTGTCCGATTCCCTGAACGCAAGGGTGCCCCTCGCCAAGGACTTCGCGGCGATCGTCGGCATCGACGAGGCGCGCCGCGAGGTGCTCGTGGGGAACTGCAGCCCGGTGAACGGGGGGATCTTCGCGGTCCACATCGACACCTTCACGTTCCGAAGGATCGAACTCCCCGTGACGAATCTGTGGGCATTCTGCACCGCGGCATTCGACCCTGCACGCCGCGCCGTCTGGCTGGCGCCCAGCATCTACTCGAACACCGACAACTACGGCACCGGGGGGGCCGAAGTCGTCGCCGTCTCCGTGGATACTCCGGCCAAGGTGGTCGCGTCATCCGTGTTCACCTGTCAACCCGGCACTTGGACCGGCGAGATCTACGTGGGTTCCCCGGTGCGGTTCACCGTGGACGGCGAACGCGTCCTCGTGTCGTGCTCCGCCGGCCAGACCGGCGGCACCATGTCCTTCTTCCGTGTCTCCGACGCCGTCACCGGTGAGGTCATCCGCACGGACACCACGTGGGTCACAGCGGTCGGAGCCACCGAGCAGGGACATGCAATCACCGGGTCAAATGCGGGTTTGGTCGTGCACTCCCCCACGCCGGTCGCCATCACCTTCCCCAGCTCTCTCGGTCACACCCTCTGGGGTTCCATGGCCTTCGGCGAGACACGGGGGAACGTCACCGCACCACGGACCTTCCGCCGGTCAGGGAACCAGGTCACCGCGGTGAAGCCGTTCGCGACCGGCGGGAACCAGTTCCTCGCGGATCTCGACACCGGGACCGTCTCCACCCTGTCATCCCTGTACACCGACGACGGCAGCGCAATAGTTGCCGACGGCAACAGCTCGATCACCGTCCACAGGAACGAGGTTCAGGTCCACTCGGCGACACCGGGAGTGCCGAACGTGTCCATGGAGATGGCGGTCTACACGAGCGGCTTCAACTGGCAGGAACGGCCCGGCCAGCAGGTGGTGAGCTACGCCTTCAGCTATGCACCTCAGTTGGCCCAGTGGATGGGACCGGACCGCATCCAAGCAATCGGCCGCATCTTCGTTCCCGACAACCTCGGCACCATGACGGACGAGATCGGCTACACCACGTTGTTCAGCCTCAGACCGCCGAAGACACCCACCATCACCTCCCGCTCGGCGAACTCCGTCGCCTGGTCCTTCACCCACGACAACGGTGGTCTCGTCGCGGGAACCACGTCTCTCTGGGAGAAGAGCCTCGCCACCAGCCAGTTCGTCGTGCGCGACGTCAACGGCTCCGTCCAATGCACAATCAACGGAAACTCCTGCACGGTGGGCGGCGCGTTCGCAGGCGGTGCAACCGTCGAATCGAGAATCATCAGCGGGGCGAACGGTGTCATGTCCACATCCCAACTCGCCGTGAGCGGCACCTCGACCGCCGCCCCACCCCGGCTGACGGCCTGGACCCCGTCCGCCGCCGGCAGGGTTGCCGTGAGAGTCGGCCTGCTTGACGGTCCGGCCACATCATGGCAAGTGGTCTGCGCCAACGGCCGCCGCGTGGTCTCCACAACAGGAACCGACCCCGGGCTCGTGGAGCTGACCGCCGAGATCGGCATCTGGGCATGCCGGGTCAGGTCGTACATCGACGCCCGACCGGGTGCGTGGAGCGAGACGGTGCTCGCCGACTCGCGCACCACCGGTGCCGCCTCCACCACTCTTGCGGCCGGTGTGGGAACCATCGGTTTGCCGTCCGGCGCAAAGTCTTTCTCCTGCGCCAACCCCGGGGGTTCGGTGGCCGCGAACGTGGGCCAGTCGCAATCGGCAGCGGCGGGCCGTTGGTTCTGCAGGGTGATTCTGAACGACGACTCATCGGTGAACGTCCTGGCACATGCGGCGGGCACACCGTCGCCAGTGGGCTCCGTCTCGCTCACCCGCGGCGGGTCACGCGCCTATCTCGCATACTCGGCACCCGCGGCTTCGTCCACCGCCGACGTCTCGGCCACCGTCACGTGCACGGGCGCCATCGACATCATGACCACGGTCTTGCGGACCCGCGTGGACATAGGTGCTGTCCCCACCGGGTCCACCACGTGCACGGTGGTGCGCAACTACCTGCAACCCGGCTCGGCGGGCATCCAGTCCACCTCCGGCGCATCGGTGACCGCAACCCTCAACTCCCCGCCGTCGTTCACGTCTCCCGGCAATGCCACCGCCACATGCGCCCGCGGCCAGAGCGCCACCGGGTACGCCGCCACCACCAGCGACCCTGACGGCGACAGTGTCACCTATTCGATCACCGGCACCACCGACCAGGACCTCTTCCAGATGTACAGCGGCACGATCACCTGCCGGAACGGCACTGCGAACGGCATCTACAGCGTCACCGTCCGGGCAAATGACGGGTTCGCCACATCCGACCAGACCGTCACCGTTACCGTCACGAACAGCACGACAGCGGTGACCACTCCCCCGACGACGACTCCTCCCTCCACCACCACACCTCCGTCCACCACCACACCCGGCCCCGCCGTCACCTCGGCAACCACCGTCACGAACAAGAGCCTCGTCATCACCACGTCGCGCCTGACCAATTCCACCATCCTCTCCCGCACCCGCGTGACAGTGCCGAAGGGCTCGACACTGTCATCCAAGGTGAGTTCCTCCTCTGCCCGCGTGTGCCGGATCGTGCGCGGAGTGCTGACCTTCACCAAGTACGGAACCTGCAGGGCGACGGTCACCGTGAAGACCAGGACCAGGACGCGAACGACCACGAAGATCGTGAACGTGTCCATCAAACGCGTCCGCTGAGACGCAACACGACGTCCATTTGCCCAAATACCGGACAAATCTCGGCCAACACGTCCGCGGAGTCCGTCCCGGGCGTAGGGTTTCGGGATGAAGTTCCGCGCCCGCCTGCTCCCCGTCGTCGCCCTGGTGGGCGGTGTTCTCACGCTCTCCCCGGTTGCACCTGCCCTCGTTGCATCGGCCGCCACCGTGACCGGCACGTACAAGATCTCCTCGATCGAGATCGAGGGCGCACCGCCGGGGTGCGTCAGCAACTGTCCCACCACCAAGACACAGACACCGGCTTTCGCGACGCAGACCGGTCTCGGATCGACACTCCAGGACGCCACCGTGGTGCGCACCATCCAGACATGGAACAACAACAGCTACGGGGACTCTGCCGGCTGCGCAATCGTCACCAACGGCGGACTCAAGTGCTGGGGAGACAACACCCACGGGCAGCTCGGTGACGGCACCACCACGTCCTCCACCACCACACCTGTCTCCGCATCGTCCGGCGGCACCCCACTCACCGGTGTCACTGACGTCGCACTCACGAGCTACACCACCTGCATCGTCCACAACAGCAACGCCAAGTGCGTCGGGGCGGGTTTCGCCAATCCCAACAACCCGGGCAGCTGGGCCGCCTCGTCCCTCTGGGTCACCCTTCAGACCGGAGTCTCGCGGATCGTCATGGGCAACTACGGCGGAAGCTGGTACGACGTGCCGGCGTGTGTCCTCACCACGGCCGGACGCGTGAAGTGCGGACTCGTTCGGGACGGGGCGGGTTGGGTCGATGCCGGGTACGCAGGGGTCACCGACATCACGAACCTCGGTGGAGGCATGACGACTCTCACCGTCTGTATCGCCGGTGCTCAGTCACGTTGCATCACCTACGACAACGGAACGTTCACCACCTACTCCACCATGACCAACCTCACCACAAGCGATGCGGTGTACTCCCAGACACAGATGAACAACGCACTCTGCTACTACTCGGGTGACACGGTCTTCTGCGGTCCCACCACCAGTGGCGAGACCAAGATGACCGCGATCGGCGTCATGCCGAAGCCGAAATCGATCTTCTCCACCATGACCGGCATGAGCAAGACGTACTTCGTCCTGCCGAACGGCCTGGTCTCCATCGACGGCTGGTACTTCAACTGCGGTGGCTGCACCCTGCCCAGTTACTTCCAGGTCACACCAGTCACCGCATTTCCCGCCTCGACATCGTCCTCCTACAACTTCGCGTCCGAGGTTCTCGCGTCCACCAACAGCCCGAACATCATCCCGATGAAGGTGGAGACGGGCAGCCGCAACACGCGCACGCTCGCCCCGATCAGGATTGTCACTGCCTCCGGCACGCCGTTGTCGGGCACCAGCATCAAATGGACCGCGCCGGACGTGCCGGGCACTCTCGGCAGCAGCGCCACCAGCACACTCACCACGGACGCCGACGGTGCGGCCCGCTCCACCCTCGCCACCGGTCCGGTGACTTTCACACTCTCCGGCGGCACGGCCGCGAACGGTTCATCACTGCAGGCTGCGTCAATCAGCGTGATCGTGGCGTCCTCGGGCACCACCACGGTCACCGTCCCTGATGCTCCCGCCATCGTGAACCGCAAGGTCACGGTGCTGAACGCGGACAACAGCCCGGTCCCGAACGCGACCATCTCGCTGCGCAACACCTTCCTCACGTACGCGTACCAGGGGTCGGGTGCGAGCACCAGCACGTGGGCCACGCAGGCCCGTGACTCGCGCGGGTACTTCGGACAGGTCGCCTGCGTCTACTGCTACGTCGCCGCGCCCACCTACGTCAGCGGCACGGACGGCTCGGTGACGTTCCGTTCGTTCGCCCCCACCAGCAGGTCCGGGACGTACGACGCGTCGGTCACCTACGACGACGGTGACCTCAACCAGACGGTCAACACGAACTTCACCTCGACGGACAGCACGGTGAACATGCCGTTCATGGCCAAGGTGGAGCTTGCGGCGACGGACACCGATCCGGCCACAAGCACCGTCGAAGTCCCACTCGATGACACCGGCAGTGCCACGGTCGAGATGTCGCTCGTTGACGAGAACGGTGCGCCAGTCGAGGGCTTTGCTGCCTCCACCGAGAACGTCTGCTCCGAGATGGAGACCGGCGGGCTCGCCAGTTCCACCACGAAGGTGACATCTGTCTGCGGCAGTGTCTCCACCTCGTCCGCGGCACCCACCGGGGGCGTGTCCGCGAGCGGAGTGTCGAAGTCCTGCGTGTCGCAGTACTCGGCAACCACCGGCAAGAACGGCAAGGCCACCTTCAAGTTCTGCGCGGCCAGCTCCACCAAGTTCCGCATCCGCGGCAAGGGAGCCCTCGCCTCGAGGACTGTCTGCGTGGTCGTGAAGGGCAAGCCCTGTGCAGCACCCACCTACACATCACCGACCTACTCAGCGTCGCCCTCCGGATCCTCGACCGCGGTCAAGGTCGTCAAGACCGTGAACGTGAAGAAGGCCAGCAGGGTCGCCCTGAAGAAGCTGCTCGCACCCGCCAAGGGCGCCACCGCCTCGTACGGAATCGGTGGCGGCAAGTGCAGGATCTCGAGCGGCTACCTGGTGGCCCAGAAGACCACCGGTTGGTGCGTGCTGAACATGACGCAGCGCGTGAAGAAGAAGGTCAACGGCAAGTGGAAGGTCGTGGCCACACGATCGTCCGTCCGCCTGCGCGTCGCCTGATCAACCGCAGTTTCCCGGGCGGTCCGCCGCACCCGAGGAGGACCCAGCAGGGCTCGGTAATATGGGTTTCCTGCCCAGGTAGCTCAGTCGGTAGAGCAACGCACTCGTAATGCGTAGGTCAGGGGTTCGATTCCCCTCTTGGGCTCCACTGCCGCTGCCGGGCTTCATGAGGTTTCCTCAATCTCCTCGTCATTAGTCTCGGGCTCATGAAGCTTCCCGATTTGCTCACGTTCGTCCGGACGAAGATGAGGATGGAGCACGTCTACCAACCCCTGCTCATCAAGTTGCTCCTGGAAGCCGGTGGATCAGCAACTGTCACCCAGCTGGCCAGGGGATTCGCGGCAGCGGACGAGAGCAGTGTCAGGTTCTATGAGCAACGGATCAGGTCAATGCCGCTGCGGGTTCTCAGGGGGAGAAAGGTCGTCCTGGTCGAGAACGGAGTGGTCCGGCTCAACACCACCTCGCTCACATACGGACAGAAAACAAGCCTGATGGCTGCATGCGAGGAACGAATCGCGGATTTTGTCACTCAGCGGGGCGACGACGTGTGGGTCGCCCTGGGTCAGGCTGACCCAGTCCCCTCATCCATGCGATTCAAGGTGCTCAAAAGTGATCGCATCTGCCAGCTGTGCGGGAGCGGCCCCAAGGATTCACCCCTCGAGGTTGATCACATCGTCCCGCGCTCGAAGGGAGGTTCGAACGAGATTTCGAATCTCCAGGTGCTGTGCAGGCCTTGCAACCAGGGGAAGAGCAACTCAGACGACACCAAGTTCTCAGCTGACGACTGACGAGGTCACTCGTCACTGTCGTGGAACCGGGTCAGGCGACCCTGGCTTGACCCTTCAACAGGTTATTTGAATCTCCCCATAGTGATGACACCGAGAACAGGAATGTGCCTGACCTATTCATGAGGATACGGGTCGCTGACACGGCACAGGCTGTTAGTGAAGCGACACTGACCACTGTGCTCGACACCTGATTTTCGAACGACCCACTCACCAGCAAACTCAACAACTGCAGGCCATTCTCGCACCCGGTTCCGGTGGTCGAATCAGGAGACCTTGATCCGCGCGGTGAGAACCTTGCGGAGCTTTCCCTTCGTCGTGGTCACACTGACGGAGCACGTCCCTGCCTTCTTCATGAGAACTCTCGTGCCTGATGTCGCGCACACGAGGCGCGACGATGTCGCAACCACGAACTTGCTGACCTTGTAGCCGGCGGGGACCTTGACCAGGCTGGAGGGCAGGTACTTGCTCCCGGGCAGGTACTTCTTCACGGTGGTCACCGGTGTCGACGATTTCGACTGTGCCGTGGTGGCCGGAGGCGGGGCGAAGTAGACCTCGGGATTCGGGGCAGAGAAATGTGCAATGCCCAGATCGATCGTCATTCCCTTGTCGGACGTCACCAGTGTCACTGGTTGGTCCTTCTGGGTGGCTGCCTCGGTGATCTTGGCCTTCACTTGCTCAGGAGTGATCTGGCTCCTGATCTCTGCGGGGGCGAGGGACAGCATGGCTTCGAGGATGGAGTACGGCAGGTAGAACTTGTAGAAGGCCGGGCTGACCCCTTTCCCGTCTTCCATCACGAGGTTCTCGGTCGGGAAGCCCGTAGGGACCGTGTGCGGACCCGCGATGTTGGCACTCACCTTCTTCTCGATGACCGAGATGATCGGTGATGAGAATTCGCTGGCATTCGTTGCCATCCACATTCCCCTGAAAAGCGGACGGTTCGCCGGGATGACGTTCTGGAAGACGGCACCGGAGATGTTCCTCACAGTCGCGCTCTCTCCTTGGCAAGTCCACCCACCCGACCTGCAACCCGCAGCTGTTGTCGGCCCGGCTGACACCTTTGGCTTCGGTCTCGCGGTCACAGCAAGAAGGAATGTCCCGTCACTTCGTTGACTCGTCTCGACACTGACCGGTTCAGCAGAGAGAATCGTCTGCGTCGGGTCATAGTTCCCCAGCCTGATGACAAATGAGTAGGTGCCCTCGGTCAGCCCCGCCAGGACGTTGGGAGCGACCGAAGCATTCGATCCCGGGTTGACCATGAAATTGACCATCGACATGGGATTGGAATGCGTTGCCCCGGTGACCCAGACGTAGGGCTCTGGGGCGGCCGGGATTGCCGTCAATGCTCCACCGCCGGCGGGATTCGCCACCGTGAATGTGCCTGCTGCCGTCGTGTAGGACAAGGACTCGACGCACTCAACCTGCTCAGCTGAAGTGCAGGACGGCCATGCCGACGATGCGAGGGTGCTCCGGGAAGAAACACCCACGGTCACCGAGACCACGAGCAATAGTGCGCCGACGATTCGTCTCACGGTGCGATGGTACCAAGGCTCCCGTTTCCGGCATCGTGCGGTCTCCGTAGACTCACAGCGTGGCAACCTCTTCCTTCTGGAGCCGCATCGGCGCGGTCATGGGCGTGTTCGTCCTCTTCGCCGGCGTCATGCACTTCGCCAGCCCCGGTTTCTTCAACGACATCGTTCCGCCGTGGTTGCCCCCGTCCGAGTCGTTCTGGACGTACGCGAGCGGTGCCGCCGAGGTCGTCATCGGCGTGATGCTGCTGCGCCCCTCCACCCGCCGTCGCGGGGCCATCGCCGCCGCGTGGCTGTACGTGCTGGTCTACCCCGCCAACCTTTACATGACCTGGGACTGGCGCGACCGCACGGTCCCCGAGCA
>Ga0208783_10000737_pt1 | contig 19935 bp, 12 predicted proteins | sample DEB19_08_DNA_2_FD_184529 | JGI IMG/M metagenome (GOLD analysis project Ga0208783, IMG submission 184529) | Aqueous microbial communities from the Delaware River and Bay under freshwater to marine salinity gradient to study organic matter... | ecosystem: Environmental > Aquatic > Marine >...
GACGCGACAGCGGGCTCGGCGGCCGCGGCCCAGGGCACCGACGCGAGCGCAAGCACACTTCCGATCAGCATCGCGCAGCATCCTCGCGCCGCACCCCGCCTCTTCGACGGTGTCGCCCAGACGGTCGAGCGGGGTGTTGTGACCGGCGGATGCATGGAAGCAGCCTTCGTCGATTGGACCCTGCGGCGGGGTGACCACCAGGCCCCCGAAACCGTCAGGGTCACCCGAAACGGAAAGGTCTCTGCAGGCGGAGTTATCGTCCAGACACCCGCGAATCTTGTGGTGAACCCTGAAATGACTGCGGAAAAAGACGGCGCTCGGGCCAGAATTCGCCCAGACCGCCAAGCGACTCTCGAGGCTATGTAAAATGGGAAATCTCTCGTCCGGGACGTCGGGCTCCCGCCCCCCGGCCGAAGTCCACTCCGCTTCCAGGTCGCCTTCCCAGTGAATCCATTTGGTGCTTCGTCCCGACGGCTCAACATCCGTATCGCCCTGGGCATCGCAGCCGTGGTGGCCAGCGTCGCCGTGGCCGTCTTCGTCATTCACCGCATGCAGGTCCGCCGCAATGCGGCCGGGTTGGCGGATCTGGCGAGGGCCAAAGTGGCCAACGGGCAGCCAGCGGAAGCGATCGCCCTGTTCGCCCGCTATCTCAGCTACAGGCCGAACGACGCGAAGGCGTACGCCGAGCTGGCCAGGCTTCTCGTCGCGAAGGCGGAGCGGCCCGATGCCTCCGGCCGCGACCGTGCAATGGCCTACGACATCCTCGAAATGGCCGTCAGCAAAAATCCGCAGGATCGGCTGCTCCGCACGAAGCTGGCGGACTTCATGCTCCGATCGGGCCGCTGGGCCGCCGCCGGACAACAGCTGGACATGGTGCTCGGCCGTGCCGGCGACGTGACTGTCGACAACGGCACGGCCATCACCCCCGAAGAGCGCGACACGCTCGCCATCATGCGCGCTCGGGCCCACCTCGGCACGGCCAACTATCAGCAAGCCGCGGAGCTGCTCTCGGATGTCTGCGGATTCGACCTCGACGCGCGCACGTTTCTGGACGACGAAGCGCGACTTGAGGAGCCGAATGCGGCGAGGATCACGTCCGTGCACATGGCGTCCGTGTTCCTGGCGGCGCTGTTGGAGGAGAAGCTGAAGGACGCACCGGCGAGCCGCCGCGTGCTGGACCATCTCGTGGAGTTCGCCCCAGGGGATTCTCGCGGCTGGCTGGCGCGGGCCAACTGGCACCGCTCCCACGCCGACTTCCCCGCGGCGGCGGCAGATCTCGCCAAGGCCATCGCGATCGCCCCCGACGATCCGGACACGCTGTTTACGAACTTCGAGATCGCCCTCGCGCAAAAGCGGTTCGTCGAGGCCGAACAGCTGGCCGCCAAGGCTCGCAGCCTGTTTCCCCGTGATGAGCGCACGTACCGGGGCCTTGCCGCCGTGGCTGCCAGGCAGGGGGACCTGGATCGGGCCATTGCCGTCTTGCGGGAAGGATTGGCGGCCAAGCCGAACGAGACTTTCAAGCTGAGGCTGTTACTGTCCGACATCCTCATCCAGCACGGAAAGCTCGAAGACGCCGAGCAGGCGATCGCCGCCGTCGCCGAACAGTATGGCGCGAGCAACATGGATGTCAGCATGCTGGAAGCGAGGCTGTTGATCGCCCGCCGCAGCTGGCTAGAAGCCCGCAAGAAGCTGGAGTCGGTGCGGCCACTGGTCGCGACGTCCGACGAGCTGACGAAACAGGTGGACCTCATGCTCGGTCAATGCTTCGAGCAACTGGGGGACTTCGACGAGCAGTTGGCGGCGAACCGCCGGGTTTTGAGCCAGGATCACACGTCGTTGTTGGCGCAGGTCGGCGCGGCGGCGGCGCTTTCGGCGACGGGAAAGACGGCCGAGGCGCTCGCAGAGTACGAGATGATCGCTGCTTCGCTCCCTCCCGACCAACTGGCTGCGATGGCCGCGGTGTGGTCCCCGCTGCTGCAGCTGCGCATGGCAGACCAGATGAAGCGGCCACCCACGGACCGCACTTGGTCGCAGATCGACGCACTGCTCGACCTGCTCGAGCAGTCCCCGAATATCACGGCGACGCAGCTGGCGATCCTGCGCTCCGACACCCTCATTCGCCAGGGCGACTCGGCGGCGGCGGAAACCGTCTTGCGCAAGCACGCAGAAGCCGAGCCGAACGACCCGCAGACGATGGCCGCTCTGATGATGCTGACGGGCCGGATGCGTGGGGCCGACGCAGCCCGCCGACTGCTCGCCGATGCTCCTCCGGAAATTGCCGACGATCCGACGATCATGCTCGCCGAGGCGCAGCTGGCGGCGAGAGCCGGCGCCACGGATACCGATTCCCTCATCGCGAAGCTCGAAGCGAAGGCGGAGAAACTCCCGGACGAACAAGCGACGTCCATCCTGGCGAGCATCGGCCAGCTGCGCCGGGGGTTGGGCAACACCGCGGAGGCGGAGAGACTCTGGAATGCGGCGTTGGCAAGACGCGACGGGAATCTCCAGGTCCGAACGTTCCTGCTGGAGGTGGCTTGCGAACAGGGGGACATTCCGAAGGCCAAAGCCGCCGCCGCCGCGATTGGCCGGCTGGCCGGTGAATCCAGCCCGCAGGCACGCATGGCGACAGCCGCCGCGATCGCATCGGCCGTGAGGACGCAGCGGGCGAACGTGGCCGAGAAGACCGGCAACGCGGCCACCGCATCGGCCACGGAGTCGCAGCAGTCGGATCGAGAACAGCTGACCCTCGCGTACAACCTGCTCATCGAAGCGGAGAACGATCGGCCGGGCTGGATGCCGATCCAGAAGCTCTTCGCGGAAGTCGCGATCCTTCGTGGCGACATCCCCGAAGCGATCGACCGGCTGCAACGCGCGTCGCGCATGGGGCCAGCGGACCCGTCCGTGCTCCGGCGGCTGCTATCGCTGCTCTACGCATCGAACCGCATCCAGGAGGCGCAGCAGACGCTGGCCCTCCTGGGCCCCGACGGGCTCTCCGGGCTGGAACGCCTGTCAGCGGAGATCGAACTCGGCTCCGGCCAATTCGACAGCGCCGTCGCACTGGCGGAACGCGGCCTTGCCTCCCGTGACGACGCCAGCGCAGGCGATCTGCTCTGGTTCGGGCAGTTGCTCGCCCGTGCCGGGAAAATCGACCGGGCGGTCGAAGTGCTTCAGAGAGCGGTGGACGCGGAGCCGAAGCGGATGGAGAGCTGGCTGGCACTGCTCTCGACCCAGTTTTCCGCCGGACAGCGGCGCCCGGCCGAACGGACGCTGGAACGTGCCGAAGCGGCGCTCGATCCGCCCCAGCGACAGATGGTTCTGGCTCAAGGAAACGAGCTCCTGGGCCGGCTGGACGACGCCGACAGATACTTTCGGGAAGCGGCGGTGGCCGCCCCGGACAGTGCGTTGGCCGCCCGCAGCCTGTCGTCGTTCCTCGTCCGCCGCGGCCAGATCACGGAAGCGCAGTCGCAGCTGCGCGGGATCATCGCCACGACGGATAACGCCCCCGACTCGCTCGCGTTGAGGGCCTGGGCACGACGCACACTGGCCGTGCTGCTATCCCAGTCCGGTGGATACCGGAGCGCAGAAGAAGCCCTGGTTCTTCTCGAACACAACGCTGCTGCGGACGGCACCCGATCGCACGATGACATGGTCATCACGATCGGCATCCTTGCCAACAGACCGGAGCCTGGCAGCTGGCGTCGAGCGCTCGACCTTCTCGACGAGGTCGCGAAGCGACAGCCTCTCGCCAACGACCAGCGGCTCCAGCGAGTCCAACTGTTGGAGAAGTGCGGCCGCTGGGAGGAGTGTCGGAACGACCTCGTGGCATTGGTGTCGCGCCCGAGTGCACCGCTCGTTCTCCATTCGATGCTCATCGAGAAACTGATGCAGCACGGAGAGCGGGACAGCGCCAAGCTCTGGCTCAAAAAGCTGGCGGATCGCATTCCAGACGCTTCCGTTGTGCTCGCGCTGAAGGCGAAGCTCGCGCTGGAGGAGAACGATCGTGCAACCGCCGTCGAGGCCGCCCGCAAGCTCATGCCCGAAGACGGCCGCCCGATCCAGCCGGAGCAACTCGGTTCGATCGCCAGCCTCATGGAACAGCTGGGCTTCGACAAGGCCGCCGACAAGGCCTTCGAACGCTATGCGGCGACGACGAAGTCAGGGGTGCTGGCCCGGGCCGCATTCCTCGGACGACAGCATCGGGGCGACGATGCGCTGGATCTGCTCGAGCAGCAATGGGACCGACTGCCGTTGCTGCCATTGCTGCAGACGGCTTTGCTGACGCTGCGACAGCAGGGCACCGACGTTTCACCGCAACAGGTAGCGCGGCTGGATCAGTGGTTCGAAAAGGCCAATCGCCAAGATCCGGGATCCTTGCCGATTGCGATCCTTTTCGCCGACTTCCACTCCTTCAACGGACGTGACGCCGAGGCGGTCGCGATCTACCGCCAACTGCTGGCTCGGCAGGACGTTCCGGCGATCCAACGGGCGGTCGTCGCGAACAATCTCGCTTTTCTGCTGGCCACGCCCGAGACCGCCGCGGAGGCGGAAGGGCTCGTCGGCAGTGCCATCGAGGAGCTGGGCCCCAATCCAGACATCCTCGACACCCGGGGCGTCGTCCTGCTTGCGGCAGGCAAGACCAGCGCGGCGGTCGCCGACCTGAAGGAGGCCGTCATGGTGCCTTCTGCAACGAAATACCTGCATCTGGCCTGTGCGCTGGCTGCGGATCGGCAACCCGATGCTGCCAAAAAGGCCCTGTCTGCGGCGAAGGCACTCGGCCTCAATGCGTCAGCCATGTGCGAGGACGACCGTCGCCGCCTGACGGCCGTGGAATCGGAACTCGGAGGCTGACGGACCAACGGGCCTCCCGCCCGGCTGGATGCAACGGCGCTCGACTGGGCGTTCGGAATCCTGGCTCGCGGTCAGCGGTGGTGATGGCCCCCCTGCATCATGCGCGAGCGAGCGAGTGCATCCTCCGCTTCGGCGATGCGGCCGCCCCGCATGCAGGCTACGCTCAGCGCTGTGTAGCTGAAGGGGTCATTGGGCTCCAACTCGCACGCACGACGGGCGTGACGGATGGCCTCGTCGTGACGCTCGAGCCGCGTGCACCACGCCGCCAAAGCCGAGTGGGCGAGGGCGAAATCCGGATGATCGGCCACAACGGCCTCCAGGGCCGCTACGGCGGCCGAAATGTCACCCTGGTCTTTCAGGGCCTCGGCGGACGCGTAGCGGTCTTCACGACTCGCCATGGGCGATTTCTCCTGTGCATTTCCTCCATCCCTCCACGATTGCCGCAGAGCACACCGGACACCACGCAGTGTAGCGGCTTTTCGCAGTCTGGCGACCCAGGGGGGAAGAGGAGACACCTGCCGGTGGCATCAAATTGACATTGAATCGCCCTTCACCGCCAACCGATAAACCGCCGTGTCGGCGGATGTCGCCGCACGAGCCGCGATCGCAGCGGCCGCCATCGCCCCGTCGCCATCGCTCGAAAGCACCCGTGAGCATCCATCCGCTGGCCAACGTGAGTCCTGAGGCACGTCTGGGAATCGGGGTCATCGTCGGCGCGTTTGCCACGATCGAAGCCGATGCGGAACTCGGTGATCACTGCGTCGTGGCCTCCGGTGCCGTGGTCAAGTCCGGGGTGACTGCAGGGACAGGGAACGAGTTCTGCGAGCATTCGGTCATCGGCGGGGCCCCGCAGCATGCCGGCCGGCCACGGCACGTCGGCCGAGTGATCATCGGCAACGACAACGTCTTCCGGGAATACGTCACGATCCACCGCGCACTCAAGCCGGAAGTGGCGACCACCGTCGGAGACGGCAACTACGTCATGGCCAGCGTGCACTTCGGCCACGATTGCGTGGTCGGCAGTCACGCCATCTTCGCCAACGGCGCACTCCTCGGTGGTCACGTCACGGTCGAAGACCGGGCTTTCGTGTCCGGCGCCGTGGCGGTGCATCAGTTCTGCCGGATCGGGCGACTGGCGATGGTGGGTGGACACGCCCGTGTGGTGCAGGACATTCCCCCCTTCATGCTGCTCGACGGCCAGAGCGGGTGCGTCGTCGGTCTGAACATCGTGGGGCTGCGGCGCAGCGGCCATTCCCCCGAGGACATCGCGGCCTTGAAAACCGCCTACCGCACCATCTACCGACGCGGCCTGCCGTGGAAGGACGTCCTCGATGCTCTCCGGTCCGAGTTTTCGGATGGCCCCGTGACGCACCTGCGCGAGTTTTTGTCTCGAGGCTCGCGCGGATTCGTGCAGGAGCGACGGGCTCCGCCCGCGGCGACGCTACGGCTGCGCGTCCCTGACGAAGACGCGGCGGCTGGCATCCGCGTCAAGGCTGGTTGAGGTCGTATCCGCGCGAGAGCGCGAGCGGTCCGTCCGTCATTCACCGGGCGTCGCCGTCTCGTCGAGACCATAGCGCTGGAGTTTGCGCCTCAGCACCGACCTGTCGATGCCCAACAGCTTGGCAGCCTGCGATTTGTTGTTCATGGTCGCTGCCAACGTGCGCTCCAGATGAATCCGCTCGATGTCGGCCAACGTCGGCCAATCACCCGCTGCGGTAGGGGCGTCAGCGGGCGGAGGCTGCGGGGTGTCGGCTCGCGGGACAGTCGGCTCGACGCGAAACACCCCGGGCAGAGGAGTGGTCGCCACGATGCCGGCGCGGGCAGCCCGCGCCAAAGGTGTTTCCGCGGCAGCAGCGGCGCTGACGTCCCCCCCAGGCGCTGCCGTCGATCCGGGCACCGCGGCGGTGCCGGCCACCCGGGTTTCCACCGCCATCAGATCGGCCAGCGTGTCAGCCTCGATCTCGTCTCCCGACGTGAACAAGACCGCCCGCTCCAGTACGTTCTCGAGCTCCCGCACGTTGCCCGGCCACGCGTAGGAACGCAGCACGCCCAGGGCGGCATCAGAAAGCGCATAGTGTGGCACGCGGTAGCGGGCTGAAAGTGCCTGGAGATGGGCCGCCGCCAGCCCCGGGATGTCCTCGCCCCGCTGTCCCAGGGGAACGGTGCGGATCGCGACCACGTTGAGTCTGTAAAAGAGGTCCTCGCGAAATCGGCCGCCAGCCACCTCGCCGAGCAGTTCGCGATTCGTGGCCGCGACCACGCGGACATCGACGGGGATTTCCTGGTGGCTGCCGACGGGCACGACGCAGCGCTGCTGCAGCACGCGCAGCAGCTTGGCCTGAAGTTCGAGCTCCATCTCGCCGACCTCGTCAAGAAAGATCGTGCCGCCGTCGGCCGCCCGAAAGCAGCCGAGCGTGGCCGACATGGCGCCGGTGAAGGCTCCCTTGACGTGGCCGAACATATGGCTGGCGAACAGTGTGCCGGTAGTGACCGCGCAGTCGACCGGGATGAAGGGACTCCCGCTGCGCGGGCTGCAGCCATGGATGGCCCGCGCGATCAGTTCCTTCCCCGTGCCGCTGGGGCCCATGATCAGCACGTTCGACTGATGAACCGCAACCAGCCGAATCGTGCGCCGCACCTGCTCGGCCCACGGAGAGACGCCGACGATCCTGTCGATCGCCGTCTCGTCAGCCCGCATTCCCGAACCAGGTGCCACCTGCCGCTCCCGAGAGCCTCCTGACGGCTACGTGCGGCCCAGAGCCGCGGCGTCGGCGCGCCCGACCGCCGTATGCCAGGGCCTGCTGATGCCGCCGGACCATGCGAAGAGTACCTCGTCACGATCCGGGCTTCCAGCACGACCGGCACGACCGGCAATGCCCGCGAAAACCCACATGGTGTCGTGGCCTTTGCCGACGTTTCGGGCTTTCCCTGCGGTGTCGACTCGCTCCGCTGGGAAAGGTGGGCAAAGATTGCAGGTGGCGCCCGGCACACCGCCGGTCGTGCGCTGCCCGTGCGCACATTCCCGTTTCAGCTCCGACACACCCATGCCATCTGCCGCACCGACGTGGGACCACCGTTCGGCTGCCCCCGGCCCGCACGACCCCGCGGTCGCCGATTCGTTCGCCGCCAGGCCATGGTGGCGTCGCGGTGTGCCACTCGCGATGGCTCTGGCCGCGGCCGCCGTGCTGTTCTGGTTGACGACCGAGCGACTCCTCGTCGACCGACGGCCGATCCTGATCGGGATTTTGCACTCCCATGCCGGCCCGCTGGCGGCGAGCGAACGCTCCATGATGGATGCCGTCGTGCTTGCCGTCGAGCAGATCAACCAGGCGGGCGGTCTGCTCGGCCGGCCAGTCCGTTGCGTGACCGCGGACGGCGGGGATGATGGGCAGGCACTCGCCCGACGCGCGGAGCGTCTCATCCGCGACGAGCGGGTGAGCGTGCTCATCGGATGCGGCACGAGTTCTGACCGCAAGAACGTTCTGCCTGTCGTCGAGAACTCCGGTCACATTCTGCTCCACCCCCGGTCCTCTGAAGGACTCGAGCACTCGCCGGCCGTGGTGTACACGGGCGCCGTCGCCAATCAACAGGTCACGCCGGCCGTGCAGTGGTGTCACGACGCGCTCGCCGCACGCCGCTACCTCCTGGTCGGGTCTGACGACGTCTGGCCGAGGTGCGTCAACGCGATCGCATCGGACCAGATCCGCGGGGTGGGTGACGAGGTCGTCGGTGAAGTCTTCTTGCCTCCGGGCAGCGTCGCCGTGGATGACGCCGTGCATCGCGTCGTCGATCTCCACCCGGATGTCGTGCTCTGCTCCCTCGCGGGAGACGCCGCGGCGGCATTCTTCGCTCGTCTCCGCGCCGCTGGCATCCGCCCGGAACGCACGCCCGTCGTCGCCCTCGCTCTTTCGGAAGACGACCTGAAAAGGCTGGACATCAGCGACGTCACGGGGCACTACGCCGCGGCGAGCTACTTCCAGAGCATCGAACGTGCGGAAAACCTCGCGTTCGTGCGCGGCTTCAAGGCACGCTTCGGCGAAGGCCGTGCGACGGCGGCCGACATCGCGGCCGCGTACGACAGCGTGCGATTGTGGGCACAGGCGGTGCAAGAAGCACGAACGACCGACACCCGGCAGGTGCGGGAAGCCCTTCGTCACCAGAGCCGCGATGCTCCGGCGGGGATCATCGCCGTCGACCCCGCGACGCAGCACATCTGGCGGCCCACGTTCATCGGCCGCGTCCGCGGTGACGGCCAGTTCGAAGTCGTCTGGTCGAGCCGCACGGCCGTACGGCCCGTTCCCTTTCCGCTGTCGCGGCCACGATCGGCCTGGGAACGGTTCGTCGACGATCTGCACCGTGACTGGGGCGGCGCGTGGTCGCGACCGCTCGCCGACGGCCCCAGGGGAGGTCGGCCCCGATGACGCCTTCCCCTGCCGCCACCGTAGCCCAGCGGCGATCCATCGCCGGGAGGCTGTTGTTCTGGTTTCTCGTGATCGCCCTCATCCCCTGCGGCGTGCTCACCACGATCACGGCCCGCATCGCCAGCAAGGCGCTGGAGAATTCCGTACGCGACACGCTCGTGCAGATCGCAGCGTGCAAGGCGCAGGAGCTCGAGGCGTATGCGACGGAGCGCGTGCGCGACGGGATGGCACTCTCCCAAGAGCCCAGCATCATCCGAGCCACCCGCGAACTGGCGGCGGTCGGCGGGCCGGGCCAGAAAAACGGCACCGCGGCCACGGTCCTCCGTGACGCGATCACGTCTTCGATGACAGGCTTTGCCTCCTTTCTCGAGCATGCGGCCGGCGCATTTGGATACTCGCAACTGCTCCTGATCGATGCACAAGGCCGCATCGTCTTCGCCCTCGACGATTCGGTTCCGCTCGGATCCTCGCTCCTTTCCGGCGCCATGTCGACCTCGGAGTTGGCCGTCGGATTTGATCGCTCCCGCACCCTGCTCCAGGCGGACCTCGGTGGATTTCAGGCATACGGCGGGCGGTCGCAGCCATTGGCCTTCGTGACGAGCCCGATTCTCGACGATGGAAAGGTGATCGGCGTGCTCGCGCTCGGGCTGGGCCCGCAGCGGGTCTGGCAGGTTCTCTCCGACCTCGGCGGTCTCGGCGACACAGGCGAAATCGTCACGGGTGGCAGGGTTGGCGACGCGGTGCTGGTGACGGCGCCGCTGCGGCACGCCGCCGATGCGGCCTTCAGGATGCAGATTCCCCTCGGCGCGACGCGCGGCTCCGCCACCCAACGGGCAGCCAGCGGCGAACGCGGCTTCGGTCCGGCGATCGACTACCGTGGCCGGGACGTGGTCGCGGCCTGGTGTTACCTGCCCAGCTACCGGTGGGGGATGGTCGTGAAGCAGGATGCAAGCGAAGCCTACGCGCTGGTTCGGTTCCAGCGTGCCGCCATCATCGGCTTGTCGCTCGCGACGATCCTGGGGGTGATCCTGGCCGCACTCGCCGTCGCGCGCAGCATCTCCACGCCGATCCGCACCGCGGTCGACGTGGCACGACAGGTCGCGGCCGGTGACCTGCGGGCGCACGTCGACGCCACCACCGACGACGAGACCGGCGCCCTGCTCGCCGCGATCGCGACCATGACCAACGATCTTCGCGGGCTGATCGGCCGCATCCAAAAGTCTTCGGTGGCCTTGATCTCCACGGCCACGGCCATCCAGGCGACGTCCAGCGAACAGCAGCAGGTCATTGCCGACTACGGCGCATCCACCAGCCAGGCCGTAGCCGCCGTGAAGGAGATTTCCGCGACCAGCCAGGAACTGCTCCGCACGATGACCGAAGTCAACGACATGGCCGCGCATACCGGCCACATGGCGACCGACGGCAGGCGCAACCTCGCCGACATGGACGGTACCATGCGGCAGCTGGCGGAGAGCACCTCATCGTTCGGCGAGAAACTCGCTGTGATCAGCGCTAGAGCGGCCACGATCAATCTGGCGGTCACCACGATCACGAAAGTTGCCGATCAGACGAACTTGCTTTCCATCAATGCGGCCATCGAGGCGGAGAAGGCGGGCGAGTACGGCACCGGATTCCTGGTGGTGGCCCGGGAGATCCGCAGGTTGGCCGACCAGACGGCGGTGGCGTCGCTCGACATCGAGCGCATGGTGAAGGAAATGCAGTCCAGCGTCTCAGCCGGTGTGATGGAAATGGACAAGTTTTCCAAGCAGGTGTTATCCGGTGTGAGTGAAATCGGCGAGGTATCGGCGAAGCTTGGCGAGATCATCTCCGCGGTGCACGGCATCAACGAGAGGTTCGGCCAGGTCACGGAGGGGATGCGGGCACAGTCCCAGGGAGCCGAGCAGATTCGCGAGGCGATGATACGCCTCGCCGAGGGTGCCACGCGGACGGCGACGTCGCTCGACGACTTCAACAAGGCGACAGCCCATCTACGCGGGGCGGTCGGGGACCTCAAGGAGGAGGTGTCACGGTTCGCGATTTGATGCAGCCAGCATCTGTCACGTGTCACGCCCGCCCACCGCAGCCGACATCTCATGCAACTACTCACCTTCACCATCGCGTCCGACACCTACGCGATCGAGTCACGGCGCGTCATCGAGGTGGTCCCGCTCGTGCCGTCACGGCCGGTGCCCCGCGCACCGCACTACGTGCGCGGCGTGTTCGTCTACCGCGGCCGCCTCCTGCCGCTCATCGACCTGGGACAACGGCTGGCCGACACAGCCCCGCGCGACCGGCTCGGCACACGCGTGATCGTCGTGGACTGCAACCCCGTCGATGGCAGCACGACCGTCCGACTGGGACTGGTCGCGGACAACGTCCTTTCCATTTGCTCGACGTCGGCTGCGGACAGTTCCCTCCCTCCACTACGATCCGACGATGCGGCATGCCTCGGGCCGTTGCTTCGCATCGACGGCGGAACGATCCAGGTGCTGGCTGTCGATCGACTGCTGCCCCGGGACGTGGCCGCCAGCCTGACGGCCGCCACGCCATGCGTGACAGCCCCCCCGGCTGCCTCGCTCGAGCCCCGCCCCCTTCCACGAGACCCGGCGTCGCCTCTCCCGTGAGCGACATCCACACCATGGCTTCCACGCCGAATGCCGCCGCTGTCCGCGTCGCCGAGTCGCTGCTCCGGCAGTGGATCGGCCTGGATGTCGGGACGATCGGCCAGGCTGCACTCGAGCGGGCCGTGAACGCCTGCATGCGTGCCAGCGGAGAGCGGAACGCCGACGCCTTCGCCGACCGCCTGCAGCATGACGTCGCCGAACGGGACAGGCTCGTCGAAGAGATCGTGGTCGCGGAGAGCTGGTTCTTTCGCGACCCACCCGTGTTCGATGTCGTACGGCGATTCGCGCTGCAGCGCACAAAGGTTCCGGGTGCGCCGCCGCTGCGCATCCTCTGCGTGCCCGCCGCCGGCGGCGAGGAGCCGTATTCGGTGGCCATGTCCCTGCTCGATGCCGGCCTGGCCGAGGGCCGCTTCATCGTCGATGCCGTCGACGTGAGCCGCGTTGCACTCGCACGCGCCGTGGTTGCGAGGTACGTCGCGAATGCGTTCCGCGCCGCCGCACCGGACTTCCGCGATCGGTGGTTTCGAATGGAAGGGCCGACGGCGGTATTGCAGGACGAGGTACGACGCACGGTCACCTTCGCCTGGGGCAACATCCTGGACGACGGCTTCGCGGCTGGTCGCCCCCCCTACGATGTCATCTTTTGCCGCAATCTCCTGATTTACCTGACACCGGACGCCCGTGCTCGCGTGGAACGACAGATCGACCGGCTACTGACGTCGGACGGGGTCCTGGTGCTGGGAGCCGCAGAGCCGGCGATTATGCGCGGCGCGTGGATGCCAGCTTCCGAGCATTCGGCGTTCGCGTTGAGGCGCGCACCGGCCGCGGCCCGGGAGCCGCCGACCGGCGGCGGAGCAGCGGCATTGACGCGTCGCGCCGCCCCGCCGTCCAGGCCGCCAGCAGCCAGCCCGGTGTCCGCACGCCGCCACGACCGCGGCGGCAGGCCGGATGCGACGACCGTGGACGCGGTCGTGCGTCAGGCGGAAACCCTGGCCAATGCCGGACGGCGGAGCGAGGCCCTGCTCCTCTGCCAACAGCACGAGCGGCAGTCGGGCCCCGCCGCGGGGCTGTTCTTTCTCATGGGCATGATCCACCAGTCGACAGGAGACGATCGCCTGGCCGAAACCTACCTGCAGAAGACGCTCTCCCTCGATGCCGATCATGAAGACGCGCTCCTGGCGTTGTCGCTGCTGGCCCTGCGTCGTGGCGATCCTGCCGCCGCAGAGCAGTATCGGCAGGCCGCAGCTCGGGTGTATTCCCGGAAGGGCCTGTCATGAGCGGCTCCTCCGATCCGCCCGATATCCTTGCCCCCACGCCCGACTGCTGGCGCACGATCGGCGTGAGCGGTGACCGCAGTTGTCCGGAACTGGATCAGGTCATCCACTGCCGCAACTGCCCGGTGCTCGCGGAAGCGGCCCGCACCTTCTTCGATCGCGCGGCGCCGGAAGGCTACCTCGACTCCTGGCGGCAGCTCCTCGAGCAACCGGAGCCGCAGGCCGATGCGCTCGCCACGAGCGTACTGATTTTCCGCATCGGTGTGGAATGGTTCGCACTGCCAACCACCGCACTCACGGAAATCGCCGCGCCGCGGCGGCTGCACCGCCTTCCTCACCGGACCGAGGGCATCCTCCGTGGCCTGGTCAACATTCGCGGGCAGATCCAGTTGTGCTTGAACCTCGCCGCTCTGCTCGACATCACCGATCTGAATGCCGCGTCTACCGATGCGGGCGCCGACGCGTCGGCGCCCCGACTTGTGGTCGTGGAACACGGCGATGAGCGCTGGGTGTTCGAGGTGGATGCCGTCGCCGGCGTGCACAGGGTTTCCCAAGCCGGCGCACGGCCGGTGCCATCGACCGTGAGTGCGGGAGCGAGCCGATGACGACGACGCTCTTCGAGTGGCACGGCAGGACGGTGGGACTGCTCGACGCAGCACGACTGCTGGACGGCCTGCGCGATCGCATCCAGGAATGAGCCTCGAGGGGACCAGGACCGTGCGGGATCTCAGTGGATTCTCGATGCTGGAACTCTTCCGCCTGGAGGCGGACACGCAGACCGCCACGCTGTCTGCAGCGGTGCTCGCGATCGAGGATGTGCCGCGTTCCCCGGGAATGGTCGAGTCAATGATGCGCGCGGCGCACTCCCTCAAGGGGGCGGCGCGAATCGTCGGCTTGGAGCCCGCCGTTCGTGTGGCGCACGCGATGGAAGACGTCTTCGTCGCGGCCGGCCAGGGTCGCTTCGGCATCCGTTCCGATCATGCCGACATCCTGCTCGACGCCATCGATTTCCTCGCCTCGATCGGCCGCGCGGACGACGCGCTCATGGCGGAAAGCCCTTGGGTCGCGCGTGCCGACACGCTCGTGAGCAGGTTCGTGGCGATGCTGGAGCATGCCACCGGCGACGACGTCGGCAACACGTCCACCGCGGCATCCACTCCACCGGCCGCCGTGCCCCCCCAGGCCCGTCCTCGCGCCGACGCCGGTGCAGCCAGCCCCGCGGCACCTGTCACGGTTGCCACGTCGGCGGAGGCCGCCGATCCCGACGCCGCTCGCCCGCCCGCGCCGAGGACATTCGACACTGTCGATCGCGTGGTGCGAGTCTCGGCCGACAGCCTCACGCGGCTCGTCGGACTCGCCGGAGAATCTCTGGTCGAAGCCCGCCAGCTGCGGCCGTTCGTCGACGCGTTCCTCTCGCTGCGGTCCGCCCAGGTCGACCTGTGCGATGCGCTTGCGATGCTCGTCGATCGCTCCCAGGCCGGCGACTCCCCGGTGCCAGAGACGCTCGCGGCGCTCATCGGCACCGCCCGCGAGCGAGCCGATGCGATCCTCGCCGACATGATCGCGCACAGCGACGACTTCGAATCCTTCGCCCGCCGCAACGAAGATCTCTCACAGCGTCTGCATCACGAGGTGATTGTCAGCCGCATGCGACCACTTGCCGACGGCATACGCGGTTTTCCCCGGATGGTACGGGACGTCGCCCGTTCGCTCGGCAAGCAGGTGCGGCTCGACGTACGCGGCGAGCAGACGGGGGTCGACCGCGACATCCTCGACCACCTCGAGGCGCCGCTGTCCCATCTCGTTCGCAATGCAATCGACCATGGCATCGAAGCACCGGAACTCCGCGGCCGGGTCGGCAAGCCGCCTGGTGGCACGATCGTTCTCGAAGCCCGGCATCGCGCCGGCATGCTCCACATCACGATCACCGACGACGGCTCGGGCATCGACGTCGACCAGGTGCGCCGGCAGGCCGTGGGCCGCGGGCTCGTCTCCGCTCCGGTCGCCGACCGACTTACCGAGGCGGAGGTGCTGGACTTCCTGTTCCTGCCCGGGTTTTCGACGAAGGAGCAGGTGACCGAGATCTCGGGGCGCGGCGTGGGGCTGGACGTCGTGCAGAGCATGATGAAGGCGGTCGGCGGTAGCGTGCGCATCGCCTCGACGCCTGGCCGCCAGACGGTGTTCACGCTGCAGCTGCCGATCACGATGTCTGTCATCCGCGCCCTCCTCGTCGACATCGGCGGCGACCCGTACGCCTTTCCCCTCACCCGCATCGACCAGATCGTCTCGCTTGACAGCGACGACGTGCGCACCGTCGAGGGGCGTCAATACTTCGACCGTGACGGTGCGGCCATCGGCCTGGTGCTCGCGGCGGAGATCCTCGAAGTATCCTGCCCCCAGCCACCTCCGGCACCGATCTCGGTCGTCGTCATCAGCGACCGCGGTCAACGGTTCGGGATGATCGTGGATGCCTTTCTCGGAGAACGCGACCTGGAAGTCCGCCCGCTCGACCGGCGGCTCGGCCGGATCCCCGACATCAGCAGTGTCTCGCTGCTGGAAAACGGCGACCCGGTGCTCATCGTCGATGTGGAGGATCTCGTGCGCTCGATCGACAGCGTGCTGCTGGGCAGGCGGCTTTCGCGTCTGGAGTTCTCCCGGCTGACGGAGCACTCGCGGCGTCGCAGGCGGATTCTCGTGGTCGATGATTCCATCACCGTGCGCGAGCTCGAGCGCCAGCTGCTCCAAGCACGTGGATTCGTCGTGGACGTCGCGGTCGACGGCCTGGACGGTTGGAATGCGCTCCGCGGCGGGCACTATGACCTCGTGGTCACCGACGTCGACATGCCCCGCCTGGATGGAATCGGCCTCGTGACACTTATCAGGCGGGATCCCACGCGCAGGAGCCTTCCCGTGGTGATCGTCTCGTACAAGGATCGCGAGGAGGACCGAATGCGTGGCCTCGAGGCCGGTGCCGACAGGTATCTGACGAAGAGCAGCTTCCACGACGAGACGTTCCTTCATACGATCATCGACCTGGCAGGGGAGCCCGAAACCTGATTCCGTCGCGCCAGCCCGATTCGCGCACCAGCCTGGAGCCACGCCGTGAAGATTGCCATCGTCAACGACGTGCGGGCGGCCTGCGAGGCACTCCGTCGCGTGGTGTCGAGCCTGCCCGACCACACCGTCGCCTGGACGGCGGCCGACGGCGTGGAGGCGATCGCGATGGCGCGACGCGACCGCCCCGATCTGATCCTCATGGACCTGATCATGCCGCACGTGGACGGCGTCCAGGCCACGCGGCAGATCATGGAGACCTCTCCCTGCGCGATCTTGGTCGTCACCGCCACGGTGAGTGGAAACATCTCCCTCGTCTACGACGCCATGGGCTACGGCGCTCTCGATGCGGTCGACACGCCGGTGCTCGGACCGTCCGGTGAGGTGACCGGCGCCGGGGCGCTCGTCGAAAAGATCGCCATCATCGCCAAGATCGTGGCCGCGACGGTGGAGCCCAGGCGGCACGTTCGCGCGGATGCGGGCGGACCGCCGCGTCTGCTCGTCGTCGGCGCCTCGACCGGCGGTCCGAAGGCGGTGTCGGACCTGCTCCTGCCGCTGCCACAGGATTGGAACGTGGCCGTCGTCGTCGTGCAGCACGTCGACGTCGCATTCGCACAGGGGCTGGCGAAGTGGCTGGGAGACCGTACGGGTAGACCGGTCAGGGTTGCCCGGCACGCCGATCGTGTGGCCGCGGGCGACGTCCTGCTCGCCGGAACCAACGATCATCTCGTACTCACGAAGGACCGCACGCTCGAATATCGCGTTGAACCGCGGGACATCTTCTTCCGACCGAGTGTCGACGTGTTCTTCACCAGCGTAGCCGACCACTGGCCGGAGCCCGGCACCGCCCTGCTGCTGACGGGCATGGGCACCGATGGTGCCAAGGGCATGGCGCTGCTGCGGTCGCGTGGCTGGTACACGATCGCCCAGGACGAATCCACGAGCGTGGTGTGGAGCATGCCCAAGGCGGCCATCGATCTCGGTGCGGCCTGCGACGTGCTTCCGGTCGACCGGATGCCCGCCGCCATCGTGCCCCGGCTCACCCGCTGATCACCGTTCGCGGTGCTCGCGAAGCATCGGCAGCGCGGTCCCGTTGGCGGAGCCGTTCCCGCCCCGCCGCCGCAGCGTTCACGAAGACGCTCCGGCGATCAGCCGCATCACGTCGAGGACAGCCCGCTCGCCACGGTGGACGTCGTCGCCATCGTGCCCGGACAGCCCGATCACCTGCGCGCCCACCGGAAGGCCTCGGCTGCCACGGTCGGTGTCGTCGGCTGCCTGGACGACCGCATCTCGAGATCGCCCCCTGCCCCGTTCCTCTTCGGGAAGCACGTGGGTGACGGGCACGACACCCGCCGGCAGGTCGAGCAGATTCGCCAGCAGGCAGGGGGCTGCAGCGAGCACAAGCCGCGCCGCCGTACCGTGCCGGAGGGCCGGGAGCGCCGACACGGGGCAGACCGCGGCGTCGAACGAGTCGCCGAGCCTGCGGCAGCGCTCCGCCAAGCGCAGCCGCTCTTCCAGCAGCATCGCGAACGCCGCGTCCCGCCGTGGACCCGTTTTCCCCACGGCCAACGACTCGATACGACTGCCGGCACTCCATGCCCCGACCGCGAGCAGCGGCCGCAGCCACCGCGGCACGCCGGCTAGCCGCAGCAGTCGTGCGACCTGTGTGGTGGGTCGTGAGCCGGCGAAGAGCCCGCGCACATCGGCCCCGCCATCGGCGGAGAGCAGCGCGAGGTGGAGCCAGGAAGCTTCCTCCGCGAGGCGGCCGTCGATCCGCACGACGCTGGCTCCGGCGCGGGCGAGCCGGCCGACCGCCTCGTGCACGGCTCGGCGCACGGCAGGCGAGGGTTCGATGGGCCCCGCATCATCCCACCAGGCGATCCGGAAGTGCCCCCCGTCGACAGGCCGGCCCACGGTGCTGCAGGCGGCGGGCACGGCTGCCGCAAGTGCAAGCGCCAGATCGTCGACGTGCCTGGCGAGAAACCCGGCCCGTGGCCTGACCACGCGCAGGTGCGGCCGCGTGTCGAACCCGCCGCCGTCACCCAGCACCGTCGATCGGGGCAGCAAGCCGGCGATGCCACAGGCATGGGCCGGCTGGCGGATGCTGCCCGCCAGATCGGTCCCCACGGCCAGCGGCACCACCCCCGCGGCCACAAGCGCGGCATCGCCCCCGCTCGAGCCGCCAGGCCCCCGAGTGACGTCCGAGGGATGGTTCGTCCTGCCCCAGACGGGATTGTCGGAGTCGTGAAGGAACATGGCCTGGGACACGTTGGCCTTCCCCACGATGACCGCACCCGCGTCGCGCAACCGGGCGACGAGTGGGGCATCCGCCTGGTCGGCCAGGGCTCGGCGGGAGGGTATGCCGAGACTGGTGACCAGCCCCCGGATGCCGAAGCATTCCTTGACGCTCACGGGCACGCCGACGAGCGGTCCCGGGCATGCACCGATGCGGCCGGATGCTTCCAGCGCCACCCCCTCCACCCGCGCCTCTGCGTGACGCGGTTGCACGAGCGCGTTGAGTGCTTCAGCGGTGGCGCGGTACCGCGCCACGTGCTCATCCAGCACATCGACGGGCCGAACCGCACCGGCTGCTACCGCCGCGGCAATGTCGACTGCCGATGCCGTCATCCGGCCTCCGTGCCCCGTTCCAGCCGCGTGGGCGGACCACACACCGGCCGGTCAGTTGTCGGAGCCGCCTGCATCGGCCGAGGCGGCGGCCGGGGCCGGCTTGTCGCCGTCTCCGGGGGCCTTGGCATCGGCGGCCCGCGGAGCGTCGCCGCCGCCGTCCGCCGCAGGCTCCGCCTTCTCCCGGGGCGGGACCGGCTCCCCGTCCGCGTCAGCCGCAGGCTTCTTTCGTACCGGCACTCGGTCGGCGTCCAGATCGAAAGTGGGCGTGATGCCGATCGCCGGCATCTCGGCGTCGACCGCCGCCTCGGCCCCCAGCAGTCGGACATCGGCCGCCCACACGGTGTCGGCATCGAATACCACGCCCGTCACCATCACGTCGTCGCCGATGTCCACGGCGGGCTGGGTCCGCGAGATGACCGCCACCGGGCGGCCCGTTCCGTCGGGACCAACGATCGACACGCGCGTACTCCAATACGGCCCCAACTGCCGCGTGGAGTCCACGGTTGCGATGAGAACGGCGCCGTCCGCGCGGCGCTTCTGGCTCGTGAGCCACATGCGGCCCAGCGTGCGCAAATCCTGCACGGCGACGTCGCTACCGCGAATCCTGTCGAACATGGCGTCGACGGCTTCCGGCGAACTCTCGAGCGGCTGACCGGCGTCAATGGCCGCCGTTTCCAAGAGCGTGAACTGCTCCCCGAGCCTCGCGAGCCTCCTGTACCAGTCGACCATCAGCCGCTCGCGCAGCGGGTCTGCGGGGTCGGCAACCGCCTCCAGCGCGTCGAGCGACTCGGACGCCTGGGCCACCGCCGCCTCAAGGTCGGTGAGGTCGAGTTGGGCCGCGGGAAGCACGGGGACTGGAACCGGCTCCACAGGGTTCAGCGGCACGACTGCCGGCTCCGGTTGAACCATGGGCACCGGAGGAGCGGGCTCGGGAGCCGCTGTCAGCCTGACCAGAGCGGCCTGGATGTCTTCGGCGGTCGTGAGCTTCGCCAACGCCCCCCGGAATTCCTCCAGCAGCTCGGGTGGCACGTCGAGCCCCTCGAAGGGATCCATGGAGGCAGGCTTCTCGCCGTCTTCCGCCGGCTT
>Ga0208783_10000739_pt1 | contig 19876 bp, 11 predicted proteins | sample DEB19_08_DNA_2_FD_184529 | JGI IMG/M metagenome (GOLD analysis project Ga0208783, IMG submission 184529) | Aqueous microbial communities from the Delaware River and Bay under freshwater to marine salinity gradient to study organic matter... | ecosystem: Environmental > Aquatic > Marine >...
GCACGCCGCCGCCGAGGCCGGGGGTGGTGCCGAGGCGGCGCAGAGCTGGGACTGGAACAGCCCCTACTGGAGGGCGCTTGGCGCTCCGTGGGGCGGCACGCACGCATCGGCGGCGGACGTGGCCCGGTTCCTGACGGAATTCCTCCCCGAGCAGGCGAGCGTGCTCGCGCCCCAGACGGCGCAGCTGATGGTCACCAACCACAATCCCTCGGGCATCGAGCCGCGCGGGCTGGCATTCGCGGTCGGCCGACAGGCCGGCGGCGACCGGGCATCCGCACGATGCTTCGGCCACACGGGATCGACCGGCACGCTCTGCTGGGCCGATCCCGCCACCCGCACGACCTGCGTCGTGCTCACGTCGCTGCCTGCCCGCGCCCTCTCGCCCCACCCACGGGACGTCGCGTCGCAACGGGTCGCGGCGGTGGGCTGACGACTCGCCAACGCCTGCCGCTGCCGGCCCGGCGACAATCGCTCGGCGCCGATCCCGCCGCCGACCACGCCAGACCGAGTGGGTGTGCAAGCACCTCTCTCCAGGCACCCAGGTGTCCCGCTCCCGGCGAATGCATCAGGCTCCTGCGCAGGCCGGCGGCCACGGCACGGTCCGCGGTCTTTGCCGCGGCGTAGGATGCAGTAGGGGACTGCGTCGGAAGGAGGCTGCGATGGTCGCGCGACACGACGATGCGGGCTGCTTCATCCCGGTCGGACGGATCGGCGTCGGCCGGGTGACGGTGTCGCCGGACGCCGACGAGCCGGCCGCGGTGCGGGTGACGATCCCGATCCGGAATGGACACGGGCGGGTCGAGACGTGCTCCGCAGCCGCGGCCGATCTTTCCACCGCGATCGTCGCCGCGCTGCGAAATCTTTCGACCGCGGCGTTCACGATCGAGCGGCTGCCCATCGCGGCCTCGCACGTGCCCGAAGGCACACGGGCCGCGCGGGTGCTCGTCCACGCGATCGACGATCCGCGGCCGCGGCACGCGATCGGCCAGGCGACGGCCGACGACGATGCATCGGCCCTCGCCACCGCGGCCGTCCGCGGGCTCGCCGTGGCGGGCCTGCTGCGGCGCAAGCTCGTGCCGGCCGGGGCGCGGGACGTCGAGGCGTCGACCGAGCGGATCGTGCAGGGGCTCGGCCGGCTCCTGCCCGCGGCGCTCCTTCCGCCGGAAGCGGTCGGTGGCATCCGCACGCTCGTCGCCCACGAGCTCCACCGCTTCGGCGAGGGGCAAGCGATCGTGGCGGCCCACAGCCCCGACCCGGCCGCCTTGCTGACGAGGTTCGACGCCCAGGCGGCGCTCGAGGAGGAGGCCGGCGAACCGAGGTCGATCGACACCCGCTCGGCGAACTGGTGGGCATGGTTTCCCGGGCTCGACAACGACGCGCGGACGATCCGCGAGGTGCTCGCCGAGATGCCGGCCGCCCCGCCGACCGCGATCCCGTGGATCGTCCGCCTCTTCGAGAACGACAAGGGCTGGCTGCGGCTGCACGGGGCCGTGGATCTCGAGCGGCACGACATGATCCACGTGCTCCTGGGCCGCGGCCTGCTCGACCAGGACGAGGCGTTCGTCATCGGGTTCACGATGGGCTGCACGAAGGCGGTCTCGCGGCTGGAGAAGTGGTTCTTTCGCTGCGCCATCTCGCAGCTGTACCCGGAGCCGTATCGGATCCACGCCAAGATGCTCGCCGCCTATGACCTGGGACTCCAGGCGGGCAGGGAGTTCGGGGTCAGGAACCTCCACCTGCGGCTGCGACGCGACATGCTCGACCGACCGCTCGGCGACATCCGCCGTGAGCTGGGAATCGACACGGCGCGGCTGCGCTGGTTTTACGCCCGCGAGCGGGAGTCGCTGCCCGGCACGCTCGCCAGCCTACGGCTCCCCGCGGCCGGCTGATCGGGATCGGAGCGAACGCCCGCCATGGGGCGTGGGCAACCCCGGCCCTTCACGCCGTCTCCACGGCGACCAGCGGCTGGGGCGCCGGCGGCGCATGGGCCGCCGCCCGCGACGCGGGCCAGAGCCAGTCGAGGCAGAGGTAGACGACAGGCGTCGTGAAGAGCGTCAGCAGCTGGCTGGCCACCAGGCCGCCCACGATCGACACGCCCAGCGGCCAGCGCAGCTCCGCGCCCGGCCCGGTGCCCAGCGCCAGCGGCAGGCCGCCGAGCAGCGCCGCGAGCGTCGTCATCGTGATCGGCCGGAAGCGGAGCAGACACGCCTCCATGATCGCCTCCGCCGGCGCGAGGCCGCGGGTCCGCTCCGCGTCGATCGCGAAATCGATCATCATGATGGCGTTCTTCTTCACGATGCCGATCAGCAGGATGATGCCGATGAGCGACATCACGTTGAGCTCCATCCCACAGGCCAGCAGGGCGACCAGGGCGCCGAGCCCGGCGCTCGGCAGCGTGGAGATGATCGTCAGCGGATGGATGAAGCTCTCGTAGAGGATGCCGAGCACGATGTAGACGGCCAGCACGGCGGCCAGGATCAGGAGCGGCTGCCCGGCCAGCGACGCCTGGAACATCCGCGCCGTGCCGGAGAAGCTCCCGCGGACCGTCGCCGGCATGCCCAGCTCCGCCGCGGTCCGCTCGACGGCGTCCACGGCCTGGCCGAGCGACACGCCCGAGGCGAGGTTGAACGACACCGTCGCCGAGGGAAACTGGCCGGTGTGGTTGACCAGCAGCGCCGCGTTGGCGTCCTCGTGGGTGCAGACCGCCTCCAGCGGGATCGGCGTGCCGTCGCGGCCCGGCACGTGCAGGAGCTTCAGCGACTCCGGCCCCTGGAGGAATTCGGGCTCCATGCCGAGCACCACGCGATACTGCCCGAGCGGCCGGTAGATGATCGACACCTGCCGCTGCCCGAAGGCGTCGTAGAGCGCCTCGTCGATCTGCTGCGGCGTCACCCCGAAGCGGGCCGCGGCGTCGCGGTCGATCGAGAGCCGGGCCTGCAGTCCGCGGTTCTGCAGGTCGCTGCGGACGTCGGCCAGCTGCGGCAGCTCCCGCAGGGCCGACTGCAGCCGCGGCGCCCAGAGGTTCAGGTCGGCGAGCGTGTCGCTGCGGATCGTGTACTGATATTGCGAACTGCTGGGGCGGGCGCCGATCCGCAGGTCCTGCACCGGCTGCATCACGAGCGTGCCCCCCGGCAGGGCCGCGAGGCTCTTGCGAAGTCTGGCGATCACGTCGATCGCGGAGAGCCCGCGTTCGTCCCTCGGCGCGAGGCTCACGAAGATGCGGGCCGTGTTGGGGCTGCCCCCTGCGGCGCCGCCGGTCGAGCCGGTCACGCCGGCCACGGCCGGATCCTCGATGAGCGCCCGGGAAAACCTCGTGAGCAGGCCGCTCATCGACTGGAACGACGAGTCCTGGTCGGCATCGAGCGTGCCCGTGAGCCGGCCGGTGTCCTGCGCGGGAAAGAACCCCTTGGGAATGATCACGTAGAGGTAGACCGTCAGCGCCATGGTGGCCAGGTTCACCGCCATCGTGGTCCGCGGGTGCCGCAGCACGATCCGCAGGAGCCAGCCGTAGATCCGGGTCACGAGTCCCCCGCCGGCGGCGTGCCGCGCGTCGGGCCGCGTGGGCCGCAGCAGCCAGGCACACATCATCGGCGTGGTGGTGAGCGACACGACCATCGAGATGCCGATCGCGACCGAGAGCGTCACGGCGAACTCCCGGAAGAGACGCCCCACGATCCCGCCCATGAGCAGGATGGGGATGAACACGGCGACCAGCGACACGCTGATGGAGAGCACCGTGAAGCCGATCTCCCGGGCTCCGAGGAGCGCGGCCGCCAGCGGCCGCATGCCGGCTTCGCGATGCCGGGCGATGTTCTCGAGCACCACGATCGCGTCGTCGACGACGAATCCCGTCGCGATCGTGAGCGCCATGAGCGAGAGGTTGTCGAGGCTGTAGCCGAGCAGGTGCATGACGGAGAAGGTCGCCACCAGCGACACCGGCACGGCCACGCTGGGGATCAGCGTCGCCCGCACGTCCCGCAGGAAGAGGAAGACTACGAGCACCACGAGGGCCACCGACACCAAGAGCGTGTGCTGCACGTCGGCGATGCTCGCCCGGATGGTGGTCGTGCGGTCCATGGCCACCTCCAGCCGCATGCCCGCCGGCACCTGCCAGCGCAGCTGGGGCAGCAACGCCCGCACGCTGTCGACGGTCTCGATCATGTTGGCCAGCGGCTGGCGATAGACGATCACCAGGATCGTCGGCTCGCCGTTGTAGACGCCGGCGACCCGCACGTCCTCGACCGCGTCCTCCACCGTGGCCACGTCCCCCAGCCGCACGACCGCGCCATCCTTCGCGGCCACGACCAGCTGCCGGTACTCGGCGGCCGTGAAGAGCTGGTCGGTGGTGGCGATCTCCCAGGTGCGGTCGGCGTCGTCGATCGAGCCCTTGGGCCGATTGGCGTTGGCCTGCTGCAGACAGGTGCGCACGTCGTCGAGGCCCAGGCCGTACCGCTCGAGCACCATGGGGTTGACGCTCACGCGTACGGCCGGCGCCGAGCCGCCGCTCACCACGACCTGGCCCACGCCCTGCACCTGCGAGAGCTTCGGCTGCACGATCGTGGCCGCCGCATCCTGCAGCCGGGCCCGGTCGTGCACGGGCGACGTGATCGCCAGGATCATCACGGGGCTGTCGCCGCTGTTGACCTTGCGGGCCGTCGGCGCGCCGGGCAGGTCCTGCGGCAGCCGGCCGCCGGCCGCGTTGATGGCGGCCTGCACGTCCCGCACCGCACCGTCGATGTCACGGTCGAGGTCGAACTGCAGCGATACCGACGTCTGGCCGAGCATGCTGGTGGAGGTCATCTCGGTGATGCCGGCGATGAGCCCGAACTGCCGCTCCAGCGGCGCTGCCACGGCCGAGGCCATCGTCTCGGGGCTGGCGCCCGGCATCGAGGCGCCGACGCTCACGCTCGGATACTCGACCTGCGGCAGCGACGACACCGGCAGCAGGAAGTAGCAGATGGCGCCGGCCAGCGTGATCGCGATCGAGAGCAGCGTGGTGCCGACGGGGCGGTGGATGAACCAGCTGGAGAAGCTCATGGCGACGACTCCCCGGCCCCGCTCCGGGAGCCCGCGCCGCGGAACCAGCGGGCCGCGGCGTCGAACCAGAGGTAGATCACCGGCGTCGTGTAGAGCGTGAGAAACTGGCTGACGATCAGGCCGCCGATGATCGTCACCCCCAGCGGCCGCCGCAGCTCCGAGCCCACCCCCGTGCCCAGGGCCAGCGGCACGGCACCGAGCAGGGCCGCCATGGTCGTCATCATGATCGGGCGAAAGCGCAGCAGGCACGCCTGCTCGATCGCCTCCGCGGGCCCCACGCACCGGCCGTCGATGCCGTGGCGGTCGGCGTCGATCGCGAAGTCGATCATCATGATGGCGTTTTTCTTGACGATGCCGATGAGCAGGATGATGCCGATGAGCGAGATAACGTCGAGATCAAACCGCTCCCGCATCAGGGCCGCCAGCGCACCGACGCCGGCGCTCGGCAGCGTCGACAGGATCGTGAGCGGGTGGATCGTGCTCTCGTAGAGCACGCCGAGCACGATGTAGACCGTCACGATCGCCGCCAGCACCAAGAGGGGCTGGTTGGCCAGCGACGACTGGAAGGCGGCGGCCGTTCCCTGGAACTCCGCCTGGATGCCGCGCGGCATCGCCAGGTCGTCCCGCGCCCGCTCCACCGCCACCAGCGCCGCGCCGAGCGACGTCCCCTCGGCCAGATTGAACGACACGGCCACCGCCGGGAACCGGCCCTGGTGGTTGATCGCCAGCGGGGCGGTCGTCTCCTCCAGCCGCGTCACCGCGGCCAGCGGCACCCGCCCGCGGCCGGCCATGGCCGCGGCCGTCGCGGCGGACACGTTCGTCGGCCCGCCCGCCGCGGCCCCGGCGGGCGTTGCCGTGGCCGCCGCCGACCGCACGTAGAGCTTGCCCAGATCCTGCGGCGACGAGCGGAACGCCGGCTCCACCTCGAGCACCACCCGATACTGGTTGAGCTGCGTGAAGAGGATCGAGATCTGCCGCTGGCCGTAGGCGTCGTAGAGCGCGTCGTCGATCATCTGGGGCGTGATCCCCAGCCGCGAGGCGCTGTCGCGGTCGATCACCAGACGGGCCTGCAGCCCGCCCTCCTCCTGATCGCTGGCCACATCGGCCAGCTCCGGCAGCGATTGCAGGCGGGCCACGAACCGCGGCGCCCACTCCGCGAGCTCCGCCGCGTCCGGCGACTCGAGCGTGCACTGATACTGCGTGCGGCTCACCCGCGACTCCACCGCGAGATCCTGCACGGGCTGCAGGTAGAGCGCCGCCCCGTCGACGGCCGCGAGCCGCTCCTGCAGCCGGCGGATCACGTCGGCGACGCCGCCGCCCCGCTCCTCCTGGGGCTTCAGGTTGATGAGCATGCGGCCGCTGTTGATGGTGGTGTTGACGCCGTCGATGCCGATGAAGCTCGACAGGCTCTCCACGGCCGGGTCGGCCAGGACGGCCTTGTTGAGGGCCAGCTGCCGCCGGGCCATCCCCTCGAACGACACCGACGGCGGCGCCTCCGAGATGCCCAGCAGCACGCCGGTGTCCTGCGTCGGAAAGAAGCCCTTCGGCACTTCGCGGTAAAGCCGCACGGTGGCCCAGAGCGTGGCCACCGCCAGCGCCATCGTCGCCACCTGGTGCCGGAGCACGAACCGCAGCGTGGCCGCGTAGACGGCCAGCCAGCCGTCGAAGAAGCGTTCGCTGATCCGGTAGAGCCAGCCCTCCCGGCCCGGCTCCCGGTGCTTGAGCAGCATCGCGCACATCATCGGAGTGAGCGTCAGCGACACGACGGCCGACACGATGATCGTCACGCTCAGCGTGACGGCGAACTCGCGGAACAGCCGCCCCACGATGTCTCCCATGAAGAGCAGCGGGATGAGCACGGCGATGAGCGACACGCTCAAGCTGACGATCGTAAAGCCGATCTCCGCGGCGCCGTCGAGCGCGGCGTCGAGTGGCGACTTGCCCTTCTCCAGGTGGCGGACGATGTTCTCGATCATCACGATGGCGTCGTCGACGACGAATCCCGTGGAGATCGTCAGGGCCATCAGTGTGAGGTTGTTGAGGCTGTAGCCGAGGGGCAGCATTACGGCCAGCGTGCCGACGAGCGACAGGGGCACGGCGACGCCGGGGATGACCGTCGCCGTCACGTCGCGCAGGAAGAGAAAGATCACGAGCACGACGAGCGCCACGGTGAGCACCAGCTCGTGCTGCACTCCCTCGATGCCGGCACGGATGGCGGTGGTGCGGTCGGTGAGCACGTGCACGGCGATCGCCGCCGGCAGCGAGGCTTCCAGCTGGGGCAAGAGCGCCTTGATGCGGTCGACCACGTCGATGATGTTCGCCCCCGGCTGCCGTTGGATGTTGACGATCACGGCGGGCTCGTCGTTCATCCACGCCGCTTGCCGCACGTTCTCGGCGCCGTCGACCACCCGCGCCACGTCGGTGAGCCGGATCGGGGCGTCATTGCGATAGCCGACGATCAGCCGGCGGAAGGCGTCGCTGGTGAGCAGCTGGTCGTCGGCAGCGATCGTGTGCGCCTGCCGGCGGCCGTCGAAGCTCCCCTTCGCCTGATTGACGCTCGCCTGCACGAGCGCCGCCCGGAGGTCCTCGAGGTTCATGCCCACGGCGGAGAGGGCGACCGGATTGGCCTGGATGCGGATCGCCGGCTTCTGGCCGCCGGAGAGGCTCACCATGCCGACGCCCGAGAGCTGGGAGATCTTCTGGGCCAGGAGCGTGTCGGCGAGGTCCTGCACGCGGGTGAGCGGCAGCGTCTCGCTCGTCAGCGCCAGCGTGAGGATCGGGGCGTCGGCCGGATTCGTCTTCGTGTAGATCGGCGGGTTGGGCAGGTCGCGGGGCAGGTAGGCGGTGGCGGCCGCGATCGCCGCCTGCACCTGCTGCGTGGCGACGTCGATGTCGAGGTCGAGCGCGAACTGCAACGTGATCCGCGAGCAGCCTTCGGAGCTGCTGCTGGTCATCTGCGTGAGCCCCGGCACCTGGGCGAACTGCCGCTCCAGGGGCGCGGTCACCGACGAGGCCATCACCTCTGGCCCGGCGCCAGGATGGAACGTGAGCACCTGGATCGTGGGGTAGTCGACCTGCGGCAAGGCCGAGATCGGCAGCGCACGGTAGGCGACGAGGCCCGCGAGCAGCAGGGCCACCATCAACAGCGACGTGGCCACCGGCCGCAGGATGAATGGCCGGGAGACGTTCACGCTAGGGCCTCGCGGCCGCCGCACCGCCCGGCGCCGGCCCCGTCGCCACGGCGGCCGCGCCGGAGCCCGCGGCACCCGGACCACGGACCGCGACGCGGGCCTTGTTCGCGATCTTGTCGATCCCGTCGGTGACGACGAGATCACCCGGCTTGAGCCCCGCCGCGACGGTCACGAGCTCGCCCTGCGACGGGCCGGGCTCGATCGTCCGCAGCGCCACGGTGGAGTCGGGCTGCACGACGTAGACGAAGTTCGAGTCGGGGCCATGCTGCACGGCGGCGGCGGGCACGACCGTGGCTGCGGGCAGCGTCTCCACCAGCAGCCGCGCGTTGATGAATTGGTTGGGGAAGAGCGTGTTGTCCTCGTTGGGAAACACCGCCTTGAGCCGCACCGTGCCGGTGGCGGTGTCGACCTGGTTGTCGATCGCCAAGAGCGAGCCGGTGGCCAGCCGGGTGCGGAAATCCCGGTTGTAGGCCTCCACGGGAAGCTTGCCGGAGGCGGCCAGCGCCCGCTGCACGCGGACGATCTCGTCCTGGGGAATGGTGAAGACGATGGCGATCGGATGCAGCTGCGCGATCACGGCCAGCCCGGCGGGGTCGTTGGCCCGGACGATGTTGCCGGAATCGACCAGCCGCAGCCCGATGCGGCCGGAGATCGGGGCGGTGATGCGGCAGAAGTCGAGCTGCAGCCGCACGTTGTCGATGACGCCGCGATCGATCTGCGTGGCGGCCTCGCTCTGCCGCACCAGCGCCCGCTGGGCGTCGATCTGCTGGGCCGTGATCTGCTTCTGGTTCGCGAGCGACTCGTAGCGTTCGAGGTCGAGCCTGGCCGCCTCGAGCGCCGCCTGGTTGCGGGCGAGCTGCCCTTCCGCCTGCCGCAGCTGCACCTCGAACGGCCGCGGATCGATCTCGGCGAGCAGGTCTCCCTCGTCGACCATCTGCCCTTCCTGGAACGCCACCTTCACCAGCTCGCCGTCGACGCGGCTGCGGACGGTGACGGTGTTGAAGGCGACCACGGAGCCGAGGCCGTTGAGGAACAGTTCGACGTCGGCCTTCCGCGCCTCCACCGCCGTGACCGGCACGACCCGCGGCGGCTGCGGCTTGGCGGCGGGCGCCGGCGGCCGCAGGAGCGCGAGCCCGCGTTCCCAGCCCCGTTCGACGAGCGTCGGATCGCGGACCACAGCCGCGCCGCCCGCGGCCAGAGCCACGAGCCACAGGAGCGTGGGCCACCATCGCCGCCGGGGCGGCCGCGGCACGGCGGACGGAGCGGGAACGGGCGTGGCGACGGCATCGATGGACATGCGGTGCACGACGCCGCGCTCGCGCGGCGTCGCCCGGTGGCTGCAAACATTCCGATCCGTGGGAAGGCCTCCATCCTACCCTTTTGCCGAGGCGATTGAACGCCGTGTTGCTTCCCGGCGACAGGGCGGCGGCCCGGGCGGGTCCGCCCCCTGCCGACGGGAGGGATCGTGCCGGTCATGGCGGCCGCGGCGGCCGGCTCCGTGCACGTGCGGCGCATCTTCTCCGGAGAGCCAGCATCGCGGAATGGTATCGTCTGCTCGCACGCGGCCCGGCCGGGCCGCGGCCCCCCGAGGCGACGATGCCGCAGTTGGCTCCCGGCGAATGGCTGCTCCTCGCGATCGGCGCGGTGGGGATCGGCGTGGCGAAGAGCGGCCTGGCGGGCTTCGGCGTCGTGCACGTGCTCGCCTTCGCGCTCGTCTTCGGCGCAAAGGCCTCCACCGGCGTGCTGCTGCCGCTGCTCGTCGTCGGCGACGTGTGCGCCGTGTGGCTCGTCGGCCGCGACGTTGTCTGGGAGTCGGTCCGCCGGCTCATGCCGCCTGCCGTCGTGGGAATCGTGATCGGCTGGCTGCTGCTCGACAGGCTCGACGAGCACGTCTGCCGGCCCGTCATCGGCGGCCTCATCCTGGCGCTCGCCGCCGGCCAGCTCGTGCGGATGTGGCGGCCCGACCTGCTCGCCCGCGTGCCGCACACCCGCTGGTTCGCCTGGATGATGGGCATCCTGACGGGCGTCACCACGATGCTCGCCAACGCGGCCGGCCCGGTCGTCGCTCTCTACCTGCTGGCCGTGTCACTGCCGAAATCGCAGCTCATCTCCACGGGCGCCTGGTTCTTCCTCTTCGTCAATCTGATCAAGGTGCCCTTCAGCACGAACCTCGGTCTGATCGCGCCGTCGACCCTCGCGGTCAACGCCGTGCTCACCCCCTGCGTCGTGGCCGGACTCTTCCTGGGCAGGTCGATCCTGCGGCGGCTGCCACAGCGGGCGTTCGAGACGCTGGTGCTCTGCCTCACGGCCCTCGCCGCGGCGCGGCTGATCCTCTGGTGAGCCGCAGGTCCCGTGCGGAACCGGCCTCTCCCAGCCGTTGCACCGCCGCGACGTGGTCCAGACAATGCCACCGCGTGGGTTCGCGTCCGGGTGCGCCGACACGCGCCCATTTCTTGTTCGCCCCGAGCCAACCGATGCACCGCCTCACCCTTCTCGTCCTGGCCATCGCCGCCGTCTGCGGCACCACCGCGCCGGCGCCGGCTGATCCGCCCGCGCGGAAAGTGCCGCCGCGGGTGCAGGCCCGGCCCGAGCCGCGGCACGGCGTCTCCTTCCTCGTCGACGGCCGGCTCGCGCTCGGCCTCGATGGCGGCGCGGGGATGCGGCGGCCGTTCCTCTATCCGGTGCTCGGCCCCGCCGGCGTGCCGCTCACCCGCATGGGGCACCCGCACGATCCCGTCTCCCATTCGCACCACAACTCGGTCTGGATCGCCCACGCCGACGTCGGCGGCACGACGTTCTGGGCGGATGACGGGGGCACGATCGAGGTGACGCAGATCACGAAGCTGGAGGACGGCGACGACCGCGCGGCCGTCGAGCTGAAGGCCGTCTGGCGGGCCGGCGAGAAGGGCCTCGTGCTCCGCGAGAACCGCCGCGTGAGCCTCGTTCCGATCGCCGCCGATCTGTGGCGGATCGATGTCGAGACCGAGCTGCGGGCCGCCGACGCCCCGGTGACCCTCGGCGCGACGGCCTTCGGCATGCTGGCTGTCCGCGTCGCCAAGTCGATCGGCGTGAAGGACGGCGGCGGCCGGATCCTCAACTCCGAAGGGGTCGTCAACGAGGCCGCGTGCTTCCGCAAGCCGGCCCGCTGGGTCGACTACACCGGGCCGGTGACGGCCACGGTCGACGAGGGGATCACGCTCATGGATCATCCCGACAACCTGCACCACCCCGTCGAGTTCCACGTTCGCGACGACGGCTGGATGGGCGCGGCTACCACGTTCCGGGCCGCCCACGTCATCGAGCCGAATGCGCCGCTGCGGCTGCGGCACGGCCTGCTCGTGCACGGCGCCGCGACTGATGCCGCGGCGATCGAGCGGGAATGGCAGCGATTCGCGGCGGCGCCGTTCCAGCCGTTCGCAGAGAAGCCGAGATGACGGCCGGTTCGGCACCCCCGGGTATGGACCGGCTTCGGGCCGCCCGTCATGCGGGAAGCATCGTAGCGCTGGCTCACACCAGCGGCCGGAAGTGGCCCACCAGCTCGTGCAGCCTCGCCGTGATCTGACCGAGCGAGCAGACCTCCACGGTGTCGACGAGCTCGGCGAAGACGTTGCCCCCCGACTCCACCACGCGGGCGAGGCTGTCGAGCGCCCGGCCCGCGGCCGCGCGGTTCCGCTTCTTGAAGGCCTTGAGCCGGGCCACCTGCTTGAGCTTCTTCGCCCGGCTCGTCCGCACCATCTCCACGTCGGGCAGCCGCTCCGAGTCGTCGCGGTAACGATTCAGGCCCACGATCGGCCGCTCGCCGGAGTAGACCTGCCGCTCGTAGCGGTGCGCGGCCGACTGAATCTGGCTCCGCTGATAGCGGTGCTCGACAGCCGCCAGCACGCCCCCGAGCCCGTCGATCGTGGCGAACTCCGCGAGGATGCCCCGTTCGACCGCGTCCTGCACCGCCTGCATGCCGGGGGACCCGGCGAGCGTGTTCATCACGTGGCGGAAGAGCCCCGACTCCTCGAGCAGGATCGCCTGTGCGTTGGCCGCGAGCTTCACGTATTCCTCGCCGGGCGTCGTGAAGGGCTCGTCCGCGCTGTTGCTGTGGCAGGAGTTCGTGGCGTTCATGTAGGACAGCAGCAGCTCGACGGCCGTCCGCGTGAGGTTGTTCTTGTAGGACTGCGCGATGAGTGACCGGCCCGAGGTCTGCGTGTGGAGACGCATCCGCTGCCCGCGGTCATCGGCCAGGAAGACGTCCCGCATCCCCACCGCCCAGATCTTGCGGCAGGCGCGGGCCAGCGCCAGGTATTCGACGTCGAGGCCGCAGTCGAGGAAGAACGAGAGCCGCGGGGCGAACGCGGCGACGTCGAGGCCCCGTGCGGCGAACAGCTCGACGTAGGCGAAGCCGTTGGAGACGGTGTAGGCGGCCTGCTGCACCGGCGTCGCCCCCGCCTCCGCGATGTGGTAGCCGCTGATCGAGATCGGATACCACCGCGGCAAGCTCCGCACGCAGTGCTCCATCATGTCGCCCAGGAACCGCAGCGAAGCGTCGACCGGGAAGATCACCTCGTTCTGTGCCTGCACCTCCTTGAGCACGTCGGCCTGCACCGTGCCGCGGAGCGCCGGCAGGCAGCCGGGGCCGAACCGCCGCGTCGCCGCCGCCACGTACATCGCCAGCAGGATCGGCGCAGGGCCGTTGATCGTCATGGAAACGGAACAGTTGGGGTCGGTGAGGTCGAAGCCCGCGTAGAGCCGCTCCATGTCCTCGACCGTGTCGATCGCGACGCCCCCCTCGCCGATCTTGCCGAAGACCGCTTCGGCGTCGGAATCGAGACCGTAGAGCGTGGGGCCGTCGAAGGCGGTCGAGAGCCGGTGGCTCTGCTGGTGACGAGTCAGGTAGTGGAAGCGGGCGTTGGTGTCCTCGGCGAGGCCGAGGCCGGCGAAGAGCCGCGTCGGCTCCTCGGGCCGCCGCTGTGCCGGTCTCCCCGCCGGCTCGAGATACATCTCCGGATGGATGCCGTTGACGAAGGGAAATTCGCCGGGCATCCCCTGACCCAGGAGAAACCTCGCGATCGCCCCCGGCTCGTCGAGCTCGGGCAGCGCGAGCCGCGGCAGCTCGAGCCCCGTGGGCGTGCGTCCGTGCGGCACCGCGTCGCGGATCCGCCGCCAGCGTTCCAGCCAGCCACGGCCCGCCTCGGCGTCCTCCCGCGCGCGGCGGACTTCCGCCTCGACGCCGGCGTCGTGCGCCTCGCAGGCGCTGATCACGCTTCGAAGCGTTCCCATCGGTGGATCACCCCGCTGTCCCGCGGCCCTTCACTCCCTGCCCGTCCACCCCGACTCCGGCCGGCTCCGCGTCGCCCACCACGACCCGCACGAGCTCGTCGACGCCCGGATCGCGGTGGGCCTTGGCGACCGTCGCGATGATCCGCTGGTCGCGGCCGTTCATCCGCAGCCGGTGCTCGATCTCGCTCACCGCCGTCTTCGCCGCCGCCATGTCCCCCTTGTTGACGACCACCACGTCGGCCACGTCGAGCATCACGATCTTCTGCAGCTGCAGCCGGGCACCATATTCGGGGCTCATCACGAGCATCGAGAGATCGACCATGCCGGGAGCGAACGGCAGCGACTCCTGCCCGATCCCCACCGTCTCCACGAGCACGAGGTCGAACGGCAGCGCCGTCAGGAGCTCCAGGCACCGCCCGGTCTCGTCCGCGACGCCGCCGGCCGTGCCGTGGGTCGCCAGCGACCGCATGAAGACCCGGTCGTCCTGCGAGGAGATCATCGTTGCCCGGTCGCCGAGCAGCGCCCCCTTTCCCGCGATGCTCGGGTCGTGCGAGAGGATCGCCACCCGGGCCTGTGGCCGCTCCACGAGGAAGCGGCGGACGATCTCGTCGATGAGCGTGGTCTTGCCGGCGCCGCCGGGCCCGGCGATGCCGACGGTTCGCGGGCGGCGGCCCCGCGACGGAGCCCCGCGGCCCGCTCGTCGGCCCGTCGACGGCTCGAGCGCCGTGAGCAGCCTCGCGATCCTCCGGTCGGAGGGAAACCCGTCACGATCGGCGGCGATGCGACCCACGGACCGACGCTTGCCGTAGGCCAGCACGAACGACACGATCTCGTCGAGCGGCGTCCCGGCGAAGAAGATCCGATCGACTCCCCCGCGGGTCATCGCCTTGGCGTCGGCCGCCGTGATCGTGCCACCCCCGCCGCCGAACACGCCGATGTCGCCCGCACCACGTTCGTCGAGCAGGCTGCAGACCTCGCCGAAAAACTCGACGTGGCCGCCGTTGTAGCTGGAGATCCCGATCGCGGCCACGTCCTCCTGGATCGCGGCGCGGACGATGTCACGGCTGCTGCGGTGGTAGCCGAGATAGATCACCTCGACGCCGGCGCGGACCAGCTCCATGTTGATCGTGTTGATGGCGCTGTCGTGGCCGTCGCAGATCGGCACCGCCGTGAGGATTCGCAGGGCCGGCCTGCCCGACGCTGACTTCTTCATGGCCGTCGCCGCCTTTCGCCGGGCCGCCCGCTCACGCCCCCCGCCAGATCATGGCGACGTTGGTGGTGAGCGAGCCGCCCATGTTGAATGTCATCACGGTCCTCGCCCCTTCCACCTGCCGCTCGCCCGCCTCGCCGCTGGTCTGCCGGAACATCTCCACCACCTGCCGCACGCCGGTGGCCCCGACCGGATGGCCGTCGGCGATCAGGCCGCCGCCGGTGTTCACCGGCATCGTGAAGGCCGGACGGTCGCCGACGCCGATCTCCGCACGGGCCCGTGGCAGTGTCGTGGCACCGGATTCGATCAGGGCCGCGGCGCCGCCCGGCTCGGCCCAGCCGAGCGCCTCGTAGGCGACGAGCTCCGATATGGAAAAGCAGTCGTGCACCTCGGCGGCGTCGAGGTCGCGCGGCCCGACACCCGCCATCGCGTAGGCCCGTTCGGCCGCCCGCCTCACCACCGGGAAGTCGGGCACGCTCTTGCCGTCGAGCCGGAGCACGTCGGTCGTGTGACCGTAGCCGGCCAGCGCCAGCGATCGGCCGCGGCGCAGGAACCTCTCCGAGGCGAGCACCACCGCCGCCGCCCCGTCGGTGATCTGCGAACAGTCGGTGATCTTCAGCGGCGGCGCGAACCGCGGATTGGCGTCGCAGGCGGTGAGCGCCTTCTCGGCGGACATCGACGCGTCCCGCATCTGCGCGAGCGGATTGAGCCGGGCGTGGGCATAGTTCTTGAGGACGACGCTCGCCAGCTGCCGCTCCGAAAGGCCGTGCCTGGCGGCATAGGCCTCCGCGATCCGGGCGAACATCTTCGGCATCATGTGCTCGCCGTAGAGAGGCTTCTCGGCGATCCAGTCGGCGGCCGCCGCCAGCACGTCGGCCCCCTCGGCCGGCGCCATCGTCTTCTGCTGCTCGGCGCCCACCACGAGCACGAGATCGTACAGGCCGCAGCCGACCCACTGGGCCGCCGTCAGCACCGCGACGCTCCCGGAGGCGCAGGCCGCCTCGGTGTGGAGCGTCGGGATGCCGCGGAGCGATTCGTCGATGCCGACGAGCAGCGAACCGAGGTGCAGCTGTCGCGTGTAGAGCCCGGCCGCGAAGTTGCCGACGATGCCCGCCTGCACGTCGCCCGGCTGCAGGCCGGCGTCGGTGATCGCGGCCCGGCCCGCCTCTTCGATCACGTCCCGCAGGGCGAGCCCCTCCTTGCGGAGGTTGCGCTTGAAGTCGGTGCGTCCCGCGCCGATGACGTAGACCCGCCGGTTCATGGTGCCCTCGCCGCCTTCCGCCCGTGCCGCGACCGCGCCGATCGCACCCGCCGTGTACATTCTACGGCCGTCGTTCCCGGCGGAGCAATCGACGAGGAGCCTGATCATGGCGGTCACGGACACCCGCGCGGTCATGGACACGGCCGGGCAGTTTTCGGGCAGGGTCGTGTTGGTCACCGGCAGCTCCCGCGGCATCGGCGCGGGGCTCGTGCGGGCTTTCGCCGCCCGCGGTGCCACCTGCGTCGTCAACTACGTCGCCGACGCCGACGGCCGCAACCGATCCGAGGCCGAAGCGGTCGCCCGCGACTGCGGCGTTGCGCTGACGGTCGAATGCGACGTCGCCGACCATGGCCGCGTGGGAGAGGCGATGCGCACGATCGTCGACCGGCTCGGCGGCCTCGACATCGTCGTCAACAACGCCGGCATCCTCCGCGACAAGACGCTCAAGAAGATGACCGCCGCCGATTTCGACGCGGTGGTGCGGGTGAACCTGGGCGGCGCGTTCAACACGCTGCAGCACGCGGCGACGCTCCTGCGGCCGGGCGGCCGGATCGTCAACATCTCGTCGGTGGCGGCCTTCACCGGCTTCTTCGGGCAGGCCAACTACGCGTCGGCGAAGGCGGGGCTCGTGGCCCTCACGAAGGTGGCAGCCCGCGAGTTCGCCCGGCAGGGCACGACGGTCAACTGCGTGGCCCCCGGCTTCGTGGAGACCGAGATCATCAAGGACATGCCCGCCGACGTGACGCGGAAGTTCGTGGACCAGATCCCGCTGGGCCGGCTGGGGCAGGTGGACGACGTCGTGAATGCCGTGCTCTTCCTCTGCGCCGCCGAGACGAGCTACGTCACCGGCCAGGTGATCCACGTCAACGGCGGCTTCTACATGTGAAGAAACGCACTGACGGGCGGCTCGCCCGGCGAGCACGCGAACGCTTCTGCCATCACAGAACGGTAGGGGCTGCCCGCGCCCCAGGAGCCGGCCTTGGCGGCAAGCGCAGGCATGGATGCCGAAGCGCAGCCGGCACGGAGTGAGCGAAGGCCAGGAAGGCCGGAGCGAACGTCCGGCGATGGGGCGTGGGCAGCCCCGACCCTACCGCAGGGCCGCATACGTCGCCAGGCCGCCGCGGAACGCCGGAAACCCGATGCCGAGCACGGTCGCCAGGTCGACCGCGTCAACCGAGTCGACGACGTGCTCGTCGAGCAGCCGCCCGGCCTCGTCGGCCATCGGCCCGATCAGCCGCCGTTCGATGAACTGCTCGTCGATGACGGGAGCCTGTCCCGCGGTGCAGACCGGCGCCCACTCCGGGTTCGGCACCGGCCTGCCCTCCGACGGGTGATCGTAGAAGCCCCGGCCCACCTTCCTGCCCAGCCAGCCTTTTTCCACCGCCGCAGCGAGCAGCGGCGCTGGCGCGAGCCGCGGCCCGAGAGCACGCTCGAGCGAGTGAAAAATGGAAAGCGTGACGTCGAGGCCGATCTCGTCGATCAGGGTGAAGGGTCCCATCGGCATGCCCCACGCCCTGACGGCCGCATCCACCGCCGGCACGTCGGCTCCCGCCTCGGCCATGAGCAGCGCCGCCCGCAGATACGGAAAGAGCACGCGGTTGACGATGAACCCGGGAGCGTCGCTGCAGACGATCGGCGTCTTGCCAGCGAGTGTCGCGACGGCCGCGCCGGTGGCAACCGCGTCGGCCGCGGCATGTGGCGTCCGCACGACCTCGACGAGCGGCATCTTCGCGACGGGATTGAAGAAGTGCAGCCCGATCACGCGGGAGGGATCGCGCACCGCGGCGGCAAGCTGCGCGATGCTCAGGGAGCTCGTGTTGCTCGCGAGCACGGCGCCGGGCCGGGCCGACCGGTCGAGCCGGCGGAAGATGTCGAGCTTGGCGACGAGATTCTCGACGACCGCCTCGACCACGAGATCGGCGTCGACGATCGCTCCCCAGTCGGTGGCCACGGCCACCGCGGTCTTTCCCGCCAGTCCGGCGAGTCTCGTTGCGGCGGCGGCCGCTGCCCGCTCGTCCGCCTCCACGACCTGCACCCCCACACCCGCGGCCGCCAAGGCCGCCGCGATGCCCGCGCCCATCGTGCCGCCGCCGATCACGACGGCCTTCCGCACCGGCCTCGGGGTATCTCCCGCCGCCGCCGCGGCCGCCTTCTTCGCGGCCGTCCGCAGGAAGAAGAGCCGCAGCATGTTTTGGGTGGCGGCCGTCCGCCGCAGTTCGACGAGCCCACGCCGCTCGGCCGCCGCGGCCGCCTCGAAGCCCTGGTCGCAGCCGGTCTCCACGATGTCGATGAGCCGCAGCGGCGCCGGCAGGTGATCGCCCGAGCGCCGGCGGACCTCGCCACGACATGTGGCGAACACCGCCCGCCGCGGTTCCGGATCGGCGTCTGGGCCTCGCTCGTGCGCCGCGGGCGGCGCGAGCGCGAGCCGCTTCGCTTCCGCGTCGAGCTCGTCCCGCGGCACGAGCCGGTCGACGAGCCCCTTTCCCATGGCTTCCCGCGGCGGGATCGATTTGCCGGGCAGCATGAGCGCGAGCGCCGACTCGAGCCCCACGAGCCGTGGCAGCCGGATCGTTCCGCCCCAGCCGGGCACGAGGCCGAGCGTGGTCTCGGGCAGGCCGAGCTTGGAGCCAGGCTCGTCGGCCGCCACGCGAAACCGGCAGGCGAGCGCCACCTCGAGGCCGCCGCCCAGCGCGTCGCCGTTGATCGCCGCCACGGTCGGCATCGGCAGCGCCGCGATCTGGTCGAGGATTCGCTGGCCGCGGGTGAGGTATTCGTCGAGCTGCTCGTCCGTGAGAGACCGAAGCTCGAAGAGATCGGCCCCGACGATGAACGACCGCGGCTTCGCCGAGGCGAAGACGACGCCCGTCGGCCGCACGGCCTCGATCTCGCGGACCGCGGCGTCGAGGCCGCCCCATGCGGCGGCCGAAAGCGTGTTGACCGACTTCTCCGGCGCGTCGAACCACACCCGCATGACACGGTCGGCGTCGAGTTCCCAGCGGACGTGTGCGCGAGGGTCCGGCTCCCGGCTGACGAGGTCGGATCGGCCGGGCTCGTGCATGATGGATCTCCTGGGCCGAGGTATTCTTCCCCGGCGACTCGCATTGGGAAAGCGGGAGGAACAACAAAGTGCCAGGCGATCCTCTGCGTGCTTCCAGGCATTCATGGCGGCTGCTGCGGGCGGGCACGCTCGCGCTCGATGGCGGCGCGATGTTCGGCATCGTGCCCCGCCCGGTCTGGAGCCGCGAGGTGGTGGCCGACGACCGGCATCGGATCGTCGTGGCCCACAACTGTCTTCTGCTCGACGCTCCCGCCGGCGGCAGGATCCTCATCGAGGCGGGGAGCGGCGGCAAATTCGACGCGAAGCTGCGGGATATGTACGGGCTCGCCGAGCGGACGGTGCTCGACGCGGTGGCCGAGGTCGCGTCACCCGGCGACGTGCGGCACGCGATCGTCACGCACCTGCACTTCGACCATGCGGGAGGCCTCACGCGGCTGGCGACCGCGGGCGAGCCGCCGCACTGGACCGATCCCGCGACCGGCCGGGGCGTCGTCCGCTCGTTCGGCGACGCCGAGATCGTCGTGCAGGCCGGCGAGTGGCACGACGCGGCCGCGAACCGGTCGGTGATGACGCGGACGTATCTGCGCGAGAACCTCGAGCCGATGGTCCGCGCGCTCGCCGAGGTGCTCGACACGGATCGTGACCGGGTGCTCGTGATCGACGACGGCTCGCCCGACGGCACCGGTGCGCTGGCCGACGCTCTCGCGGCCGAGCTCGGCTGGGTCGACGTCCTTCACCGCGCGAGCAAGGAGGGCCTCGGGCCGGCGTATCTCGCGGGCTTCCGCAGGGCGCTGGCCGACGGCGCCGAGCTCGTGCTCGAGATGGACTGCGACTTCTCGCACGACCCCGCC
>Ga0208783_10000743_pt1 | contig 19833 bp, 13 predicted proteins | sample DEB19_08_DNA_2_FD_184529 | JGI IMG/M metagenome (GOLD analysis project Ga0208783, IMG submission 184529) | Aqueous microbial communities from the Delaware River and Bay under freshwater to marine salinity gradient to study organic matter... | ecosystem: Environmental > Aquatic > Marine >...
ATGTTGCCAAGGCCGGCGACAATGTGTTGGTCGAGAAGGGCTGACTTGAGCGGTGCCGCCTTGTACCGGAACCGCTCCGCCAGATAGGTGCCGCTGAATTCATTGCCCAGCGGTTCGACACCGATGTTGACGAGCAGCTTGTGCGAGGCTGTTTCCACTGCCGGAAAGAGGTCCATGATCCCAAAGCGGCGGGGGTCCGTGTAGACCACCCGGATGCCACTCTCCAGCGTCAGCATGACGTGATCGTGCGGCCCCTGCCCCGTTTCGCCGGCCGCAGTCTCGAAATAGAACTCGCCCAGGTTTTGGGATCCATGCCCCGAGAACACCGTGAAGCGCCCCGTCATCCCGAGGTGGACGAGCAGGACATCGCCCGTGTCGAGGCTCGCCAGAATGTACTTCGCACGCCGCCACAGACCCGTGACGCGACTGCCGGTCAACCGGTCGGCGAACCGCTTCGGAAAGGGGAAACGCAGGCCCGCGCGCCTGAGGCTCACCGCCTCGATGCGGCGTCCATCCAGCACGGGTTTCAGTCCCCGCATCACCGTTTCGACTTCCGGAAGCTCTGGCATGGACCGTTTAGACCTCGCCCGGGCAGGGAAGGCAAGTCATGTGCGAGGCTCTTTTCAGGGACCTCGATTGCGGGCATAAGCGGCCCGCTTCCGAAGGAGAGGGTTTCTCATGTCCAAGTTCGTCCCGCGCGTCTTTTCCGGCATGCAGCCGACCGGCAACCTGCATCTCGGCAATTACCTGGGCGCCATGCTGAACTGGATCCACATGCAGGATACGCATGAGTGCATCTACTGTGTGGTGGACATGCACGCCATTACCGTCTGGCAGGAACCGAAGGAACTGCGCAACGCCATCGTCGACGTCACGGCGGCCTATCTCGCCTGTGGCCTCGATCCAAGGAAGAGCATCATCTTCAATCAGAGCCAGGTGGCTGAACACTCCGAACTCGCGTGGATCCTGGGTTGCACTGGCCGGATTGGCTGGCTCAACCGCATGACGCAGTTCAAAGAGAAGGCAGGCAAGGACAAGGAAGCGGCTTCCGTGGGCCTCTACACCTATCCGGTGCTGATGGCGGCAGACATCCTCGGCTACCATGCCACCCACGTGCCGGTAGGCGAAGACCAGAAGCAACACCTGGAACTGGCACGCGACATCGCCAACAAGTTCAACATCGACTACCAGGACGCGATCAAGGCGGCAGGCATCGAGGACGGCGTTTTCTTCGTACCGCCCGAGCCTTACATCACCGGTCCTGCGACCCGCGTCATGAGCTTGCGGGACGGAACCAAGAAGATGTCGAAGTCGGACCCTTCCGACCTGTCGCGCCTCAACCTCACGGACGATGCCGACACGATCGCCAAGAAGATCCGCAAGGCCAAGACCGACACCGAACCGCTGCCAACAGAGAAGGAAGGCCTGAAGGGCCGTCCGGAGGCCGACAATCTCACCGGCATCTATGCCGCTCTTTCTGGCGAGAGCGTGGAAAAGGTACTCGGGCAATATGGCGGCGGCCAGTTCTCGGTGTTCAAGAATGCCCTGGCCGACCTCGCCGTGGACAAGCTCGGCCCGGTTGGCGAAGAGACCAAGCGGTTGCAGGCAGATCGACCTTACGTCGAGAGCGTGTTGAGAGACGGATCCCAGCGAGCCCGGGCCATTGCCGCGCCCATCATGCGTAAGGCGCGCGAGATCGTCGGCTTCATCGTTTCCTGAGTTCAAGGCTGGCTGACGATGCTGGAACAGTTTGAAATGATTCTAAACTCGGACTATACAATTCCCGAGTAGAGGAATCGGACATGTTCATTCAGACGGAAGCCACCCCCAATCCCGCGACGTTGAAGTTCCTTCCAGGAAAGCCCGTGCTGCCCGGCGGCACCCGAGATTATCGCGATGCAGAGGCTGCGGCTGAATCCCCGCTTGCCCAGAAGCTTTTCTCTGTGAACGGCGTGTCGGGGGTATTCCTGGGGCAGGATTTCATCACGGTTACACGCTCCGGGGCAGAGTGGCAGCACATGAAGCCAGCGATCCTCGGCCTCATCATGGACCATTACCTGTCGGGCGCCCCTGTGCTGCTGGGCGAGGCGGCAAAGGCCGATGCCCAGGGCGAGGAGTTCTTCGAGGAAGGTGACGCCGAGGTGGTGGGCGCCATCAAGCAACTGCTCGACACCCGCGTCAGGCCAGCCGTGGCGCAGGACGGCGGCGACATCACCTTCCACGGATTCCGAGAGGGCGTGGTCTACCTCAACATGAAGGGCTCCTGCGCGGGCTGCCCCTCGTCCACCGCCACGCTCAAGCACGGCATTGAGAATCTGCTTCGCCACTTCGTGCCGGAAGTGAGCGAAGTCCGCGCCGTTTGACGGGCCGCCCCGGGGCGGCCTATCACGCCGCCCCATGAAGATCCTCAGCCTCGACACTGCGATGGCGGCTTGCTCGGCCGCCGTGATCGACACAGAAAGCGCCCTGCCCCTGGCAGCGGCATTCGTGTTGATGGAGCGCGGCCATGCTGAAGCGCTGCCGCCGATGGTTGCTCAGGTTATGGAGGCATCGGGACTCGACTTTTCCCGGATCGAGAGAATCGCGGTAACCACGGGCCCCGGGACGTTCACCGGGGTACGCATCGGGCTTGCCTTCGCCCGCGGCCTTGGGTTGGCACGCGGCATTCCGGTGATCGGCATCGACAGCCTATCGGCCATTGCGGCAAACGAGCCTTCCACGGCGCCCTTGCTCGTCGTTTCCGATGCCCGCAACGGCGAAGTCTATGCGGCGAGCTTCGATGCAAACCGCGTGCTAATCGCTGTACCGCACGTCACCACCCCAGCCGCGGCAGCGGCAGAGATGCCGGGTGAGACGCTGGTGCTCGGAACGGCTGCGCAAGCGGTCGTGGCCGCGAGCGGGCGCAATGATCTCATCATTTCTCAGGCAGGGATCTTGCCGGTGGCTGCGCATTTCGCGCGGTTGGCCACCGGCATTCCGCCAGGGGAGATGCCGGCCCCGCTCTATCTGCGGGCGCCGGACGCCAGACCGCAGTCTTCGCCGTTGCGGAAGATCAGCAAGCTGACGATCGAAACCGTGGGGCCGGCGGCGGGCGAACTTCTCTCCGGCCTGCACAGCGAGGTCTTTGAAGAAGGCTGGAGCGCGCAGGCCTTCACGGAAATGTTGAGCACGCCCGGGACGGATGCCGCCATCGCCAGCAACGGCGGTGTGCCACTGGGCTTCATCGTCACGCGCAGGGCCGTGGACGAAGCCGAGATCATCACCATCGGGTCGCGGCCTTCCATGCAGAGGCGCGGCGTCGCGCGGCAACTGCTGGAGAGCCAAAGTGCGGCGCTTGCAGCGGGCGGCGTGCGCCATCTCTTCCTTGAAGTGGCCGCATCCAATGACGCAGCAAAGGGACTGTACGCAGCGTGCGGCTTCGCCGAGGCGGGAAGGCGCAAGGGTTACTACAAGCGCCGTGAGAGGCTGGAAGATGCCATCGTGATGCAGCTGGAGCTTCGAACGTGAACTGGCTGAGGCCGTGGTGGATACTCCTGCTGTTCACGGGGCTCACCGTGCCCCTGATGCCGCTGCAACAGCTTTTCGTCTGGTTCTGGCCGGGCCTGGCGCGCGTCTTCCCGATGCATTACCACCGCGTTGTCTGCCGCATCCTTGGCCTGAGGGTGGAGGTGGTCGGCCACACACAGGGCAAGGGGCCCCTGCTCATCGCCAGCAATCATGTGAGTTGGCTGGACATCGTGGTGCTGAGTTCGGTGGCACCCGTCTCGTTCGTGGCCAAGAAGGAAGTGGCGAAGTGGCCTTTCTTCGGGAGCCTGGCGCGACTGCAGCGCACCGTCTTCATCGACCGGGAGCGCCGTCATGCCACGGGAAACTCGCGCGATGATATGAGGGAGCGGCTGAAGAATGGCGACATGCTGGTTCTGTTCGCGGAGGGAACATCGGATGACGGTCGCAGGGTATTGCCCTTCAAGAGTTCTTTTTTCGGTGCAGCCGAAATGCCGGGCGTGCTGGTGCAGCCGGTGACCCTGGCCTATCGCGGCCACCGAAACCTGCCGATGAACCGCCGCCTGCTGCCCAGCTATGCATGGTATGGCGACATGGATCTCGTACCGCACTTGCTGGGCGCTGTCCGTTCGGGCCCGATCGAGGTGACCGTCGTCTGCCACGCACCACTCTCGTTGAGCGGTGAGTTGAACCGCAAGGCGCTGGCACGCCATGCGGAGGAGGAGGTGCGGCGGGGCCTCGTGCTGGCGCTTCACCACCCCGCGAAAATCCGCTAGAGGCCTTGCTCCATGGAGAACTCTCCCAAGAAGGTCTTCGTCAAGACCTATGGCTGCCAGATGAACGTCTATGACAGCGAGCGCATGCGCGATGTGCTCGGACCGCTGGGCTATGCCGAAACGGCAACGCCGGAAGAGGCGGACCTGGTCATCCTCAACACCTGTCACATCCGCGAGAAGGCAGCCGAGAAGGTCTATTCGGAACTCGGCAAGATCCGCAGGATGAAGCGGGAGCGGGCGGAGCAGGGCGCGGAGATGCTGATCGCCGTGGCGGGCTGCGTAGCCCAGGCCGAGGGCGAGGAGATCGTGAGGCGAGCGCCCGCCGTGGACCTGGTCTTCGGGCCGCAAACCTATCACCGCCTCCCACATCTTCTGGCGCGGCGGCAGGATATCGGCAAGGCCGTGGTCGAGACCGAATTTCCGGCAGAGGACAAGTTCGAGGGTCTGGAAGCCAACACCCTGCCGCGCAAGGGTGTAGCCGCCTTCCTGACGGTGCAGGAGGGTTGCGACAAGTTCTGCAGTTTCTGCGTGGTGCCTTATACCCGTGGATCAGAGTTCTCACGGCCGGTTGAGCAGGTGCTCGCCGAGGCACGGCGCATGGCGGCGCAGGGCGTGAAGGAGTTCACCCTGCTGGGTCAGAACGTCAACGCCTACCATGGATTGGACATACTCGGACGCAGCATCGGCCTTGCGGGCCTTGTCGCCGAACTGTCGCGCATCGAGGGTATCGAAAGGCTGCGATACACAACAAGTCACCCGCGCGACATGACGGACGACCTCATCACCGCCCACGCCGAGAACCCCAAGCTGATGCCCTACCTGCATCTGCCCGTACAGTCTGGCAGCGACTCGATATTGAAAGCAATGAACCGCGGGCATACAGCCGATTTCTACCTCCGCCTGATCGAGAAAATACGTACGGTTAGGCCAGACATTGCGATATCCGGCGATTTCATTGTTGGTTTTCCGGGTGAGACTGAAGTGGATTTCGAGTCGACACTCACGGTTATTCGCGAAGTAGGCTATGCGAGTGCCTTCTCCTTCAAGTATTCACCCCGACCCGGTACCCCTGCTGCCGAGAGCGATAAACAGATTTCCGAGAGTGAAAAGTCGGCCAGGCTGCAGGCATTGCAAGTGCTGGTTCATACCCAGCAAACGGCCTTCAACGCCGCCATGGTTGGGCGCACCGTGCCCGTGCTGCTGGAAAAGCCGGGTCGCGACCCCGGGCAACTGGTCGGGCGCTCGCCATATCTCCAGTCGGTTCACCTTCAAGCCGAACCCGCCCTTATCGGAACGATCGTGGATACCCACATAACCGAGGTTGGAACCAACACTCTTTCGGGCCATTATGATCCGGCAGTCTAAACACGGAGAACCGATTCCTTGAATCCCCCCGTCACTGCGGCCCAGATCGGCAGCCACGCGCCCGGCGCCCGGCAAGAAAATTCGGACATTCTCACCCTCTCCTTCGACGATAACCGGTTGTTATCATTGCTTTGTGGCGAGCATGACGAAAACCTCGCGGTTCTCGAGCATCGGCTCGGCGTCGATATAACGCCACGCGGCAACCGCCTTGCCGTGCGCGGCAGTGATTCGGGACGCAACGCCGCCCGCGACGTGCTGATGGCGCTTTACAATCGCGCGAGGCGGGGCCTCGACATCACCAAGGGCGAGGTAGAAGGGGCAATCCGCATGCGCGAGGCACAGGAAACCAATGTGCCGGGCGGCGCGATCCGCACCCGCCGCAAGCTCGTGATGCCGCGCACGCTCACCCAGGGCACTTACATCGAGGCCATTCGGAAACATGAACTGGTCTTCGGCATTGGGCCCGCCGGTACCGGCAAGACCTATCTCGCCGTTGCCTGTGCGGCGGAGGCGCTGATGAACGGGGAGGTGGACCGCATCGTCCTCTCCCGCCCCGCTGTCGAGGCAGGCGAGCGCCTGGGCTTCCTGCCCGGCGACATGAAGGAGAAGGTCGATCCCTATCTCCGCCCGCTCTATGACGCCCTCTATGACATGATGCCCGCGAGCCTCGTGGCCAAGGGCATTGCCGAGAACCAGATCGAGATCGCGCCCCTGGCCTTCATGCGCGGCCGCACCCTCTCCTCAGCCTTCATCATCCTCGACGAGGCGCAGAACACCACGCCGCAACAGATGAAGATGTTCTTGACCCGCCTCGGCGAGGGTAGCCGCATGGTGGTGACAGGCGACCCGACGCAGGTAGACCTTCCTTCAGGCGTTAGCTCCGGCCTCGCGGATGCCGTATCAGTGCTGGATGGCGTCCAGAGCGTAGCCTCCATCGGCTTCAACAATGCCGACATCGTCCGGCACGCACTGGTGGGCCGCATCGTTGCCGCATACGACAAGAAAGCCCCTAAGCCCAAGAAATGACGGTTTCCATCAACGTCGAAAACGAGTGCTGGGCTGCAGAGCCAGACCTTTCGGAACTTGCGCACACCGCAGTGCATGCAGCGCTGACAGGTGCTGCCTGGGAGAAGCCAGACTGGGACGTCGCCGTTCTGTTCACGGACAATGCCGCCATGGCAGAGATAAATGCGGAATGGCGCGGCAAGGACATGCCCACCAACGTGCTCTCCTTTCCCACGGATGACAGCATGCCGGTGCCGGAGGGTGAGCCGCGTCTGCTGGGCGATCTCGTGCTGGCATACGGTGTGATCGCCCGCGAGGCAGCCGAACACGGCAAGACGTTGCGTGACCACACCACCCACCTTATTGTCCACGGTACCTTGCATCTCCTGGGTTTCGACCACGAAACGGACGAAGAGGCCGAGGAGATGGAAGCGCTCGAGACGCGCATACTGAAAGGCCTCGGTATTTCCGACCCCTATGAGCGAGACTGACAATACGGGCGCCACCGCGCCTTCCGAAGGAAACCGGGAAAGTCTCTGGCAGCGCCTGAGAAGCCGATTTGGCCGCAACCGGGATGTCGGGCTGCGCGAGAGCCTAGAAGGCGCGATCGAGAGCCACGAGGCACAGAATCCCGGCGAGACGGTGGGCGAGGAAGCAAAGTCGATGATGCTCAACATCATCGAATTCTCCGGCCTGCGTGTCGATGACGTGATGGTACCGCGCGTCGACATCGTCGCTGTCGATGAGACCGACACCATACAGGACTTGCTGGCCAAGTTCATCGATGCCAACCATTCCCGCATGCCGGTCTATCGCGAGACACTGGACGGCATTACAGGCATGATCCACGTGAAGGACTTTCTGCGATGGATGGCTTCGCGCGGCACACGCAAGCGGCGCACAAGCAAAGCCGAAAAGCCAGAGAAGACTGAGAAGGCGCAGCCTTCGCAGGGGCTCAGCATTGCCGCCACCGCGCTGGCAACCAGCGTCAAGCAGGCGGGTCTCAATCGCGAAGTCCTGTTCGTGCCACCATCCATGCCAGCGACCGACCTTCTGGTGCGGATGCAGGCCAGCCGCACACACCTCGCCATCGTCATCGATGAATATGGCGGCACTGAAGGCCTCGTCTCGATCGAGGATCTCGTGGAAGTCATCGTCGGCGACATTGCCGATGAGCACGATACCGATGAGGACCTCGAGGTGAAACCGGTGGAAGAGGGGATCTATCTTGCAGATGGCCGCGCCGACATCTCCCGGCTCGAGGCGCTTCTGGGGATCGATTTGCTGCCGGAGGATGAAGAGGAAGAAGCGGACACGCTGGCCGGCCTCATCTTCAAGATCGCCGGCCGCGTTCCAGCGCGCGGTGAGATCATCCGGCACGAGAGCGGTCTTGAATTCGAAATTCTCGATTCTGACCCGCGCCGCGTCAAGCGGTTACGGATCAATGTGCGGAATGTGGACAGGCCGTACTCCGATCCAGCAACGGACAGCTCCTCCACCTGATGCAAAGATTTTGACGAGAAATACAACCTCCTGTAACGTCAGTTTCCGGAGGATCGAAAATGACGTCTCGCGCGGCAACGGTAGCGTTCCAGGGGATTGAGGCGGTGCCGGTTGATGTTCAGGCCCACTTCCTGTCCGGGGCAGTGGCCTTCAGTGTGGTGGGGCTTGGTGACAAGGCCGTTGCAGAAAGCAGGGAGCGTATCCGAGCAGCATTGCATGCCATTGGCCTGGCTCTTCCGGGCAAAAGGCTGGTGGTCAACCTCTCCCCCGCCGACCTGCCCAAGGAAGGCAGCCACTTCGACCTTCCGATCACGCTGGCGGTGCTGGCGGCACTGGGGATCATCCCGCAGGATTTTCTGACCCGCTATGTCGCCATGGGCGAACTGGCACTCGACGGGGCGCTGATGGGTGTTTCAGGTGTGCTGCCTGCGGCGATTGCCGCCAATGGGCGGGACATGGGCCTTATCTGCCCGAAAGTTTCCGGGCCCGAGGCAGCCTGGGCAGCGGAAGATGCTGACATCCTAGCCCCAGAAAATCTCATACAGCTCATCAATCACGTTCGGGGAACCCAGGTGTTGACGCGGCCCCGCCCGGCCGTTTCGGCCGAAGTGGAGCAGCTCCCCGATCTCAAGGACGTGAAGGGCCAGGAAACCGGAAAGCGCGCGCTTGAAGTGGCAGCCGCCGGCGGCCATCACTTCCTGATGGTTGGGCCGCCAGGGGCCGGCAAATCAATGCTCGCCCAGCGCCTTCCGTCCATTTTGCCGCCTCTGGACCCACGCGAGATGCTGGACATCAGCATGATCGCCTCCCTCGCCGGTGAGCTTTCCAACGGGCAACTGTCCCGCCGACGGCCCTTCCGCGCGCCGCATCACTCGGCCTCCATGCCGGCTCTGGTGGGCGGCGGCCTGCGCGCAAAGCCGGGCGAAATGGCACTCGCCCACCATGGGGTACTGTTCCTGGACGAGCTTCCGGAATTCCAGTCCCGCGTTCTTGAGTCGCTACGCCAACCCATGGAGACAGGGGAGACCGCGGTGGCACGCGTCAACTATCACATCACCTATCCAGCCCGCTTCCAACTGGTGGCAGCCATGAACCCCTGCAAGTGCGGCTTTGCGGGCCAGCCCGGCCATATCTGCCGCATTGGCCCGCGCTGCGCTGCAGATTATCAGGCACGGATTTCCGGCCCTCTGCTGGACCGGATGGACATCCAGATCGAACTTGCCGCAGTCAAGGCCTCCGATCTCTCACTGCCCCCGCCCAAGGAGGCGAGCGCAGACGTGGCTCGGCGCGTTCTGGCGGCCCGCCAGATCCAGGCCCAGCGCTTCACCAGCCTCGGCAAGCCCGAACTGCGCACCAATGCCGAAGCCGACGGCGCATTGCTCGAGGACATCGCAAAACCAAATGCAGCCGGCCTCACGTTGTTGCGAGACGCCGCAGATGCGATGAAGCTTTCGGCACGCGGCTACCATCGCGTGCTGCGGGTCGCCCGCACTCTCGCCGACCTCGAACAGTGCAGACAGGTGGCGCGAATCCACATCGCCGAAGCCCTGAGCTACAGGCAGAAGCCTGCGGCCTTCACCGCAGCGGCCTGACGCGGATTAACCGACCCTTCACCATATTCCCCCGGCCGTAAAACATTTGAAAGCAGCGCATGGCATGTTTCAGCCCATGCGTTCCCAGAAACAGGCCGACCTAGCCATGCCAATGCTCCTGCCGCCGCCTGTCGAAACAGTGGGCGCAAACCATCGCGGGCTCGTGGCGTCGCTAGCGCTGGTGCTGCTCTTCGCGGGCATCGCGGCAATGACGGCCCTGGCCTCCGCCCCACCCCTCGCCGTCCCGATGATGGCGGGAGCAGGTCTCGTCGTTTCGGCAGGACTTGCGCTAAGTCACGTCATGTGGCGCAAGGGCACCAGGCGGCGGCTCACGGAACTGGCGGCGGCAGCGCAAGCCCTTCAAGAGGCCAACCTCCGCGCTGAAGCTTCGAACAAGGCCAAATCACGCTTCTTAGCCATCACAAGCCACGAAATCCGCACGCCGATGAACGGCATCCTTGGCATGCTCGGGCTTCTCATGGAAACGTCGTTGACCCTCGAACAGCGAAACTACGCACGCACGGCCGAATCCTCTGCACGGGCCCTTCTCTCCATCGTCGATGAACTACTTGATGCATCGATCGCGGAGCGGCAGAGCCTCGACGTCGCGCATGAACCTTTCGACCTCGCCGCCTTGATCGAATCGGTCACTGAACTCCTAGCGCCGCGCGCCCATGCCAAGGGGATCGAGATTTCGAGTTTCATCTCCATGCAGATCCCATCGCAGATTAGAGGCGATGAGCGGCGCCTGCGCCAGGTGCTGCTGAACTTGTGCGGCAACGCGATCAAGTTCACACCCTCAGGCGGCATCGGCATCAGTGCAAAGCTGCGCGGCAGCGGGACACTCGCCATAACCGTCAATGATTCCGGCATCGGCATGTCCGAAGCGGAGCAGCAGCGGGTCTTCGAAGAGTTTACCCAAGCCAACGACGACACCCGTCAGCTCTATGGTGGCACTGGACTAGGCCTCACAATCTCCCGCCGCCTCGTCGAGGCGATGGGCGGCACGATCTCGGTCCGCTCCGCTCCAGGAACGGGTTCTGCCTTCGAGGTCGTTCTGCCACTTGCCGACACCATCCAACCGGGGAATCAGGACCTTCTTCGGCGCCGCCGGTTCATTCTGGCGGCATCCCCCTCCATCACGGCAGATCACATCCGGGAAACGCTGGAAGACAGCGGCGCGACCGTGCGGATAATGCATCATCCGCATGAACTGCTGAAGCTGCTGGAAGACACGGACGCTCTACCCTGCACAGCCGTGCTGTGTGACAGCGAGTTCGCCGAAATCCTCCACAATGCCTGGCCCCAGATCGACAACACCAGCAGGCAGCGCGTGTTCCTGATGTTGCGCAGCGAGGAAAGGCGCCAGTTCGCGGACCTCCTCGCCAAGAACTTTGCCGGATACCTGCTGAAACCCTTCCGGCGCCACTCGTTGCTTCGCCTGGTCGCCCTGCGTGATGAGTCCGCTGTTCCGGCTGCAACGCTGCAGCCACCACGCAACGTGATTCCGCTGAAGCGGCAGCTTCATGTCCTGCTCGCCGAGGACAACCCGGTGAACATGCTGCTCGCGAGCACGCTTCTTCGGCGGGAGGGTTACACCGTGTCCTCCGCGGGCAACGGCGAAGAGGTGCTTTCCGCACTCACGGGCGGCACGCGACCGGATCTCGTCCTCATGGACGTCGAAATGCCCATCATGGACGGGCTGGAAACCACGCGTTGCATCCGCCGCAAAGAGGCAGACCGATCGTTGTCCAGGCTCCCGATTCTGGCACTCACGGCAAATGCACAGAGGCAGGATATCGATGCCTGCATCGAAGCAGGCATGGACGGTTATCTCTCCAAGCCCTTCGACCGCGATGCACTCGACGAGGCAATTTCCCGGCTCATGAGGCGACAGGTCGTCGCCTGAGAACCGTCACGGAACTTTCACTCTCCGATGGTCTGTGGCAAACATGCCAACTGGAGTGAGAAGAACTGAACACACTTCCGGACATTCGCGTCGAGAAGGGCGCATTGCTGCTGCGTCAGGCGTCAGGCCCTGACGAGATTGCAGCCTGCCAGCGGCTTCGTTATCGGGTTTTCTACGAGGAGCTTGGCGCCACGCCGGTAGGCGACATGGCTGGGCTCCACATGGATGCCGACCATTTCGACACAATCTGCGACCATCTGTTGGTGGTGAGCCTTGGCACGGCGCGTGACAGTCGCGCCATTGTTCTGCCAGATGGCGAACTCATCGGCACTTATCGACTGCTGCGGCAGGACGTGGCCATGGCGCATAGCGGTTTCTACACGCAAGATGAGTTCGACATTGCACCGCTGATCGCCATGCACCCCGACCTTCGCTTCCTCGAACTTGGACGCTCCTGTGTGTTGAGTCCCTATCGCACCAAGCCGGTAGTGGAGATTCTCTGGCAAGGCATCTGGAACTATGTCCGCGCGCATGACATGCACGTCATGATTGGTTGCGCCAGCCTCGAGGGCACCGATCCGGACGAACACGCCCTGGCCTTGAGTTTCCTTGCGATGGCGGCAGCACCCCCCGAGTGGGCAGTGCATGCGCATCCCGCCTACAGGGTGGAGATGCACCGCCTGCCTTCGGTGAAAATCGACCAGCGCCAGGCGCTCAGGGTTCTTCCCCCACTTCTCAAGGGTTACCTGCGGCTGGGCTGCTACATCGGCAACGGTGCCGTGGTCGACCGTCAATTCAATACCATCGATGTCCTCGTCATCCTCCCCGTCTCAGCCATTCAGGCGCGCTATTTCGCGCACTTCGGCGCGCCTAACGGTTGATGTCATAGGCCGCTATAGCGGCGAGGTTGAGTATTTCCGAGGCCGTGGCCGACATGGCTGCAATCTGCACCGGACGGTCGAGGCCGGTGAGCAACGGGCCAACGACGGTCACGCCGCCAAGCTGCTGCAGCATCTTTGTCGAAATCGAGGCCGAATGTGCCGCAGGCATGACCAGAACATTGGCTGGGCCAGTGAGCCGGCAGAACGGATAAAGCGCCATAGCCTCGCGCGACAGCGCAACGTCGGCAGCCATTTCGCCATCATACTCGAAGTCGACATTGCGCCGGTCAAGCACACCTACCGCGTCGCGGACATAGGCTGCACGCTCACCACGTGGATAACCGAAGGTGGAATAGGAGAGGAAGGCAACGCGCGGTTCGTAACCGAACCGGCGTGCAACACCTGCAGCCTCCTGCGCAATATCGGCGAGTTCTTCAGGCGACGGCAATTCATGGATCGAGGTATCGGCAATAAAGACCGTCCGTCCACGGACGAGCGCCATGGACACGCCGATAGGGCGGTGGCCCGCACGGTTATCGATGGCTTGGCGGACATTGTCGAGTGCGACGGAGAAATTGCGCGTGAGGCCAGTAACCATGGCGTCGGCATCGCCCATCGCTACCATGCAGGAGCCGAAGACATTGCGGTCCTGGTTCACCATGCGCTGGCAGTCACGCAGCAGGAAGCCGTTGCGCTGAAGGCGCTCGTATAAGAAAGTCGCGTAGTCAACATTGCGATCAGACACACGGGCGTTGGATATCTCGACGTTTTCGTTCAGTTCGAGGCCACTGCTGGCAAGTGTCTGCTGAATCTGCGCCTCACGACCGATGAGAATGGCACGGCCGAGGCCAGCAGCCGCAAAGCTGTTAGCGGCACGGATCATGCGGTCTTCCTCGCCTTCCGCAAATACCACGCGCTTGGGCGCCACGCGCACTTTGCCGAACACGCTCTGCAGTGTTCCTGCAATGGGGTCGAGACGCGCCGAAAGCGAATGCGCGTACTCGTCGAGGCCGGCAATGTGACGGCGCGCAACGCCGCTCTCCATTGCAGCTTTTGCCACGGCAACTGGAATGGTGGAGATAAGGCGCGGATCGAAGGGCACCGGTATGAGATAGTCCCGCCCGAAGGACGGGCGCGGGCCGTGATAGGCGGCGGCCACCTCGTCCGGTACGTCCTCGCGGGCAAGACCAGCCAGCGCATGCGCTGCAGCGATCTTCATTTCATCATTGATAGTGCGGGCACGCACGTCAAGTGCGCCCCGGAAGATATAGGGAAAACCGAGGACGTTGTTGATCTGGTTCGGATAGTCGGATCGCCCTGTTGCCATGATGGCGTCTTGGCGTACCTTCAGAACATCCTCCGGCGTGATCTCGGGATCAGGGTTGGCCATGGCGAAGATGATGGGATTCGCCGCCATGCTCTTCACCATATCTGGTGTCAGCGCACCGGCAACGGAGAGGCCGAAGAACACGTCCGCACCGTCCATCGCATCCGCTAGGGAGCGTGCCTCCGTGTCCACGGCATGGGCCGATTTCCACTGGTTCATACCCTCGGTGCGGCCTTTGTAGACGACACCCTTGGAGTCAGCGAGGATGACGTTGCCATTTGGCACGCCCAGCGACTTGATGAGTTCCACACAGGCGATGGCAGCGGCACCAGCTCCGTTGCAAACAATCTTTGCCGTCTTGAGATCGCGCTTGGTAAGGTGAAGGGCATTGATGAGGCCTGCCGTTGCGATGATGGCCGTGCCGTGCTGGTCGTCGTGGAAGACCGGAATATCCATCATCTCGCGCAGACGCTGCTCGATGATGAAGCAGTCAGGTGCCTTGATGTCCTCGAGATTGATGCCGCCAAAGGAGGGGCCCAGGTAGCGGACGGCATTGATGAACTGCTCGACATCCTTGGTATCGACCTCGAGGTCGATGGAATCGACGTCCGCAAAGCGCTTGAACAGAACGGCCTTGCCCTCCATCACCGGTTTTGATGCGAGCGCACCGAGGTCGCCCAGGCCGAGGATTGCCGTGCCGTTGGAAATGACAGCCACAAGGTTGCCCTTGGCGGTATAGTCATAGGCAGTTTCCGGGTTCTCGGCGATGCGGCGCACCGGGACGGCCACGCCGGGGCTGTAGGCCAGGGACAGGTCGCGCTGGGTGGCCATGGGCTTGGTGGGGGTGATTTCCAGCTTGCCCGGCTTGCCGCGCTGATGGAATTGCAGGGCCTCCTCGTCGGTGATCGTCGGACGGCGCGGCTTCTGGTCCATGTCTTTGCCCCAAAAAAACAATTCTCGAATGCGAGCCAAACAGACTAGAGGGCCGGGGGGATACACTCAAGCTTTCCGAAATCGCCGCTTGTACCTCTTTGGTCGATTCCTGCTATGGAAGGCGCCGTGAACGAGATCGACCATATGGGCGAGGGAGCGGGGGAGGAGGCCTCCAGCCGCGCAACACCCGTCATGGCGCAATTCCTGGTGCTGAAGCAGGGCAATCCGGGGAGCCTGCTGTTTTTCCGGATGGGTGACTTCTACGAGCTCTTCTTCGAGGACGCCGAAGTAGCCTCCCGGGCCCTCGGCATTACCCTCACCAAGCGCGGCAAGCACAACGGCGAAGACATCCCCATGTGCGGCGTTCCCGTCCACGCGGCGGATGCCTATCTCCAGAAGCTGATCCGGACGGGTCACCGCGTCGCAGTCTGCGAACAACTCGAGGACCCGGCAGAGGCCAGGAAGCGCGGCTCCAAAGCCGTCGTGAAGCGCGACGTCGTTCGCCTCGTGACGCCCGGCACGCTGACGGAGGACAATCTCCTCGACTCCCGCAGCCATAATTTTCTGGCAAGCGTCACCCGCAGCAAGGCTGCAGGGGACATGGCCATCGCATGGGCCGACATCAGCTCGGGCGAACTGGCAGTCATGCAGACCTCGACCGCACGTCTGTCCGCCGACCTCATGCGGCTCGATCCGCGCGAGATCATCGCCGCCGAGGGGTTGCTGGCCGACCCTGAATTCATCCGCCTGCTTGACCGCAGCAGCGCCCCGGTAACGCCGCTGCCCTCGGCGCGTTTCGACTCGCTTGCAGCTGAACGCCGCATCAAGGAGCAATTCGACGTAAAAGCCCTGGAAGGTTTCGGCAGCTTCTCGCGTGCCGAGGTTTCAGCGCTGGGGGGGCTTCTCGAATATATCGTCCTTACGCAGGCTGGAAAAATCCCGCACCTCCGCCCGCCGCGCCGCGAAGTCGCCTCTTCCGTGCTGCTCATCGATCCAGCCACGCGTGCCAATCTCGAGCTGACCCGCACGCTGGCGGGCGAGCGCCGCGGAAGCCTGCTCTCGGTGATCGACCTTGCCGTCACAGCCGCCGGTTCGCGCTGCATTGCCTCGCGTCTTTCAAACCCGCTGTGCGACCCCTACGCCATCGCCAACCGTCTCGACGACGTGGGGCATTTCGTCACCGACACCGCCTTGCGCGAGGACATCCGCAAGCTGCTGGCCGCTTTGCCAGACCTGGAGCGGGCGCTGGGACGCATCGCCATCGCACGCGGCGGTCCACGTGACCTGTCGTGCATCCGCGACGGGCTGATGATTGCCGGCCACCTGGCACATCGGCTGGGCGGCAGTTCCGCTCTTGGTGGCTTGCCCGAAAACCTCGATGCCATCTGCGAGACGCTCAGCTGGAGCGATCTCGACCTCGCCCGCGAGCTCGACGCGGCACTGGATGCCGACATCCCCGTCCTTGCCCGTGACGGCGGCTTCGTGAAGCCCGGCTACTCCACCGACCTCGATGAGAACCGCTCGTTGCGGGACGAGACCCGCCATGTGATTGCAGGCCTGCAGACCCGCTACTGCGATCTCTCGGGCATCAAGTCACTGAAGGTAAAGCACAATAATGTGCTCGGCTACTTCATCGAAGTGCCTGCCGCCTCTGCTCCGGCCTTGCAGGCACCAGACAAGTCGGGGCTGTTCATCCACCGCCAGACCGTGGCGAGCGCCATGCGCTTCGTGACGACAGAACTTGCCTCGCTCGACCAGCGCATCGCGGCGGCGGCCGAGAAGGCACTGGCGCTGGAGCAGGAAATCTTCCAGGCGCTCTGTGCCCGCGTAGCTGCGCGGCGCGATCTGCTCTCGAAGATCGCGGACGCAACAGCGCAGCTCGATGCCGCATCTGCATTGGCAGAAGTTGCCGAGCGGCGGCGATATGTGCGGCCGCGCGTCGATGGCTCCACTCGCTTCACCGTGCGGGGCGGACGCCACCCTGTTGTCGAGGCGGCATTGCAGGATCAGGCTGCTGGTTCCTTCGTAGCCAATGACTGCGAGATCTCGGGGGATGCCAAGCGGCTGTGCCTGCTCACGGGACCCAACATGGCGGGCAAGTCCACTTATCTCCGCCAGAATGCGCTGATCGTAATCCTGGCGCAGATGGGTTCCTTCGTGCCTGCTTCGGAAGCACAGTTCGGAGCGGTCGACAGGCTGTTCAGCCGTGTCGGCGCCGCGGACGACCTCGCACGAGGTCGGTCGACCTTCATGGTGGAGATGGTGGAGACGGCAGCCATCCTGAACCAGGCAACCGAAAAGTCCTTCGTTATCCTCGACGAGATCGGCCGCGGCACTGCCACCTATGATGGACTCTCCATCGCCTGGGCAACACTCGAGCACCTGCACGGCGTGAACACATGTCGCGCACTGTTCGCAACCCATTATCATGAGCTCACACAACTCGCCTCGAAACTGCCGCACCTCGCCAATGCGACCATGAAGGTGAAGGAGTGGCAGGACCAGATCATCTTCCTGCACGAGGTGATGGCAGGCGTGGCCGACCGCTCATATGGTATTCACGTGGCGCAGATTGCGGGCCTGCCACCAGCCGTGATCGATCGCGCGCAAAAAGTTCTGGAGCGGCTGGAGCGGGAAGGATCGAAGGCACCTGCCGCCAACCTCGCCGACGAGTTGCCCCTCTTCGCAGCAGCATCGCCTCCTCCGGTGCCAAAGAAAAGCATGGTTGAAGAAAAACTGGCACAGGTAGTGGCCGACGAACTGTCGCCACGCGATGCGCTGACGCTCGTTTATGAGCTCAAGAGCCTGCTGGGAGCCAGGAAATCGTGAAGATCGTCCTGGCACCTAAGCGCCTTTTGAAGCCAGAACAGTTGCACACCGAGCTGGCCAACGCTGTGGCCAAGAGCGGCACTGAAAAGGTAAGCCTCCGCCCTGGCATCGTGAAGGTGCTGAAGGCTGCCCTCGAACAATCACATGCGCTTGCCGAGAGGCAGCTTATCGCCGATGGCGATGGAACGCGCTGCGCCGAATCGCTCAGCCTCTCCGAAGACGAGATCATCCGTGGTCTGTTTGACCTCGCGAATACCACGCTGTTTCCGGCACAGGGCCCGGAAGAGCGAATTGCAGTGGTTGCGGTGGGAGGCTACGGCCGTGGAACGCTGGCGCCAGGCTCCGACATTGACCTGCTTTTCTTGCTTCCTGCGCGCCAGACGGAGCGGGTGCAGAATATTGTCGAGTTCATCCTCTACTGCCTGTGGGACGCGCGTCAGAAAGTGGGTCATGCCACGCGCAGCATCGATGAGTGCATAAAACTCGCAAAATCCGACAACACCATTCTCACAGCCATTCTGGAAGCGCGCTACATCTGCGGCGACGGCGCACTGTTCCAGCGTCTCGTCAGCGAGTTCCGCCGCGAGATCGTGTCGAAGGGCGCGAAGGACTTCATCGCCGCCAAGCTGGGTGAGCGCGACCTACGGCACCTGAAGGTGGGTGAAAGCCGCTATATCGTCGAGCCGGATGTGAAGGATGGCAAGGGCGGCCTGCGCGACCTCAATACCCTGTTCTGGATCGCCAAGTACATCTATGCCACCAATTCGACGGATGAACTGGAGGAGAAAGGCGCCTTCAGCCACCAGGAACTCGCCATCTTCAAGAAGTGCGAACGCTTCCTCTGGGCGGTGCGCTGTCACCTGCACTTCTTGTCAAAGCGCGGCAATGACCGGCTGAGCTTCGACCGACAATCCGACATTGCAGAGCGCCTCGGCTACAAGGCGCATGGCGGACTGAAGCACGTCGAACGCTTCATGAAACACTATTTTCTGGTCGCCAAGGACGTCGGCGACCTGACGCGCATCCTGTGCGCCAGCCTCGAAGCACGTCAGGTGAAGGACGTGCCGGGTTTGGGGCGCGTACTCGGCCGCCTGATCTCGAAAAGTTCCGGCACGCTGCGGGATGCACCGGACTTCCGGGTGGATGGCGGACGCGTGGTGCCGAGTTCGCCCAACGTCTTCGTCAAGAATCCGGTCAACATCGTCCGGCTCTTCGCAGTAGCAGGACGTCATGGCGCAGAGATTCACCCCGATACGCTGAAACTGCTGCGCAAGTCGCTGGGACTCATCCGCGGCATGCTGGCAGATCCCGAAGCTAATGCCATCTTCCTCGAGCTGCTGACAGCAAGCGAGGATCCTGACATCGTGCTGCGCATGATGAACGAGGCAGGCGTACTCGGTCGCTTCATCCCAGCCTTCGGCCGCATCGTGGCAATGATGCAGTTCAACATGTACCACCACTATACTGTGGACGAGCATCTGATCCGCGCCGTTGGGCATCTCTCGGCCATCGAGCGCGGAAGACTGTCGGAAGACCACCCGCTTTCGACCGCCATCTTTCCAACTATCACCAGCCGCCGCCTGCTTTATGTCGCCGTGTTCCTGCATGATATTGCCAAGGGGCGGAAGGAAGATCACTCGATCGCCGGAGAGCGCATTGCACTGGAGCTTTGCCCCCGGTTCGGCCTGACGGCATCGGAAACCGAAACAGTTGCCTGGCTCATCCGTTACCATCTGCTGATGAGCGAGACCGCGCAGATGCGCGACCTGAACGACTTCAAGACCATTCTCGACTTCTGCGCAACCGTGCAGAGCGTCGAACGCCTGAAACTGCTGATCATACTCACGGTCGCCGATATCCGGGCCGTGGGTCCTGGCGTGTGGAACGGCTGGAAGGGCCAGTTGCTGCGCACGCTCTATACCGAGGCCGAACCCGTGTTGACGGGCGGCCACACAGCCGTTTCACGCAGGGAACGCATTGCTGGAGCCCAGTCCGCCTTCTTCGAACGCATGCCTGGCTGGAGCGAAGAAGAGAAGATCGCCTACGCCGCACGCCACTATGACGCCTACTGGCTGGGCAGTTCCACCGAAAAGCAGGTAAAACATGCCGAGATGATAGCCGGTGCTTCGCCCAAAAGCATGGTGACGAGCTTCGAAACGGACGCCTTTACCGCCATTACAGAGCTGTCCATTTACACGCCAGACCACCC
>Ga0208783_10000744_pt1 | contig 19777 bp, 28 predicted proteins | sample DEB19_08_DNA_2_FD_184529 | JGI IMG/M metagenome (GOLD analysis project Ga0208783, IMG submission 184529) | Aqueous microbial communities from the Delaware River and Bay under freshwater to marine salinity gradient to study organic matter... | ecosystem: Environmental > Aquatic > Marine >...
GTTCAGGGTCGCCGTGTACCGCTTGGAGATCCCGCGAGGGAGATCCTTGCCTTGGACGGTGATGCGTTCCTCCGGGACTTCCCAGAGGAGGGCCAGCTTGCGCTTGGGGCCAAACTTCTCGGACACTTGCGTGCCGAGATCGACGATGCCATAACAGATGGCGTGATGAGTTCCCGCAGCAACGGGCTCGGATTTGGCGCCGGATGAACCGGCAGTTACGATGATGGGCATTGTGTTTTCGGTTTTCTGGCTGGGCGGGATTGCCCAGTTCAAATTTTGAGGCTGGAGGCGATATGGTGACCAGCGGCTTCCGCCGCTTCGTGCATCACCTGTGCGCCTATCTGACAAATCGCATCTGATGCGTGATGCGTGCAGACGTCCAGCACATTGGCGTGGACTAACGTAAACATCAGTTGCGTGTCGGGTTTGCGGTTGGAATTGGGCTTGGCCCCGGCGGGGTCCACGTCGTCACCAACGTAGACCGTCGCCGCGACCTTCAGCTCGATGCGGAAATTCACTGCGGGGGGCGGTAGGACTTGAGGTACTGCCAGATCTGGACGCACGACTGGAAGGTCTTCCAGGCTTCAGCCAGATCCTCGTAGCTGTGCCAGCAGATCTCCACCCGGCCCTTCTCAGTGGTCGAGATGTAGACGTTGGCGCCGATCTCCGGGACGTGCCCGAACTTGGCGACGCCATAGGCAGCAATCTGCAGCGGCTCAGTCTCCCAAGGAGTGCAGGGCTGGCCTGGCTTGGTCTTCCGAGACTTAAAGTCCAAGATGCCCATCTTGTCCTCCTTGGTGATGACCGCATCAGTGGTGCCGGCGTAGCCGACCTGGGCGTTCACAAGCCGGAGTTCGTGCTCGTTGAACTGGATGCCCTCCCGTTCGATTAGACGGGCGACGGGATCAACATACACGCTCATTTCGGCCTCGACGGGCTGGCCCTTGAAGTGCCCCTCCAAGGCCGCGTGGATGGCGGTGCCGAGGTCAGCAGCGTCCGAGACCTGCTCAAAGGCTTTGGTCAGGATATGCTGGTGGTAGCCCTCAAACGGCTCGCCGCCGGTCGGGGGGCAGTTGTAGCAGGCCAGCGAGACCTGCTCCAGCTTCCAGTCCATCAACTGCGGCTTGTCTAGGATGCCAAGCACGGTGGTCACGCTGGGGTACAGCCCCATCTTGCGGGCGTCACCGAGCGTCGTCTTACGCATCCCGCCCTTGACCTTCGGAACCTCGAAGACGGCCTCGCCGTGTCTATTGTACCAGTGGCTCACAGGGCACCTCCCTTGAGGCCGGCAGCAATTTTGGCCGAGTGGATCGCCATCCGAGCGGAGGTCCGCATCACCAGCCGGAAGCTGTCGATGGTGTCGGGATGGATGGCACCCGGCGTGGCCCAGCGGGAAGCTTGCCGCATCGCGAAGGCGTGCCCCAGATACCAGCGGGCGTGGGGGTCTTTAAGGAGAGCGGACTTGAGCCGCTGCATCGGAGTCTGAGTCGTCGTCGTCATTGAGTTAGTCGTTTGGGTTTTGGATTTTCTGGTACTGTTCGTTGGCTTCTATCTCGGCGATGAGGCGGGCGAGCCTTACGGCTTCGTCCCCCTCGAAAGGATCTTCGTATCGGATGTCGGGCATTGGGAGAGCGCCTGGCTGATGATGAGCCGGCAGACGTTGGCGCGAGTGCGCTGCTGGCTCTGGGCAATCTGTTCGACCCGGTTCCACAGGTGCTGGCCGAGTTCGACCGTGACCAAGTGGCGGGAGCGTTTGGTAGCTTGCACGGGATGAGGGATGGGCAAGCTCTGCACGCCTTGCAAGCAAAATGTGAGTAAACCCTAAAAAAAGTTCTTGAGACCATCCCGCTGGCCGGCACCGTCCCCTCTGTCGCTCCTAGCGGAAGCGTCCAAAAGTTTCCCGTCAGTCGTCGTCATAGTCCAAAAGGAAAACCCAGGCGTGTCCGCTAGCACGGCCTGGGTTTTGCCTTTCTCAGAGTCCAAAGGCCCGTGAGCGACCACCCTAACCGGGAGTCCTGCCACGATCCAATCGGCAGCGGAAACGATCACCCGTCCGCATAAGAGTGTAGCGTAAGCTAGTGAGCCGAGGGAACAACCTGTGTGCGTGTGGCACCTCCGAGCAGGCCCTCAAGTCGAGAGCGAGACCCCACCAAGGCGCCTCAGTCCCAGACAGCTTGCCCCCTGCAAGGGGTGAGCTGTCTCCAGCAGGGTTGCCCTCCAAAACGCCAACAGGCCCAACTAGCCTTGACTAGCGGCTTGACAAACGCTTGCTGAGTGTACCCGCCAATGGCTTTTGAGAGGACATTCCAGTTCCTGAGAAACACCCTGAACGCACCTGTGAAGGTGCAGGTGAACGGGGTGCAGGCGGAGATTGGAGCCCTCATCAACGTAGTGGGGGTGGGGCTGGGCCTGAGCCTGAGTACGGACGGGGAGGGCATCACCACCCTGACAATGACGGGGGGTTACAGCCAGGTGGACGGCGGGGTGCCGGCGAGCATCTACACGGGGCCGATGAACATCGACGGGGGCTACTACAACTCTAACTTCGGCAGCACACCCACTTTCTCAGGAGGGACACCCTAATGGCAGTTCAGATCCAACTCCGGCGGGGAACCGCCTCCCAATGGACCAGTGCGAATCCCATCCTTGCCGAGGGCGAGATGGGCGTGGAACTGGACACGGGCAAGTGGAAATTTGGCAATGGCACCTCGACCTGGTCGCTGCTTTCGTATGGATCTGGGGCCGCGCTGCTCGATGGGGACAAGGGGGACATCACGGTCAGCGGCACCGGCAGTACCTGGCTGATCGACCCTGGAGTGGTGACGTATGCCAAGCTGCAGGCAGTCAGCACGACGAGCAAGTTGCTGGGCTCCAGCAGCAGTTCGACCACCGTGCAGGAATTGTCGCTTGGCACGGGCCTCAGCCTTTCGGGGACGACTCTGAGTGCCACTGCAGCAACCGTTTCCGATGCCGATTATGGCGATGTCACGGTCTCCTCTACTGGCACGGTCTGGACCATCGACAACGGGGTGGTCACCTATGCGAAGATGCAGGCGGCCTCCACTAGTTCGCGGGTGATTGGTGCGTCCTCGACCTCTACCACCCTAACGGAGCTGACCTTGGGCACGGGCTTGTCGCTTTCTGGCACGACCCTGACCGCGACTAGTGGGGTGACGGACGGCGATAAGGGAGACATCACCGTCTCAGCGACCGGCAGCACTTGGACCATCGACACTGGCGTTGTCACCTACGCCAAAATGCAGGCGGCATCGACGAATTCCAAGATTCTGGGATCGTCGTCCACCTCGACCACCATTGCGGAACTGACCGTTGGCTCCGGTCTGAGCCTTTCCGGGACGACCCTAACCGCCACCGGCACCTCCGTCACGGATGGGGATAAGGGCGATATCACAGTCAACAATACCGGGACGACGTGGACCATTGACGCGAACGCGGTCACGTATGCCAAGCTTCAGGCTGCTTCGACCAATTCCAAGCTGCTGGGCACGTCCTCGACCTCGACGACGTTTGCCGAGCTGACGATTGGCACGGGTCTTAGTTTGTCGGGGACGACACTCACAGCGACGGCTGTGGGCCTGACGGATGGAGACAAGGGTGACATCACGGTTTCCGCCACTGGCACATCGTGGATCATCGACAACCAGGCGGTCACTTACGCCAAGATCCAGCCCACTTCCACCAGCACCGTCCTGCTGGGCGCTTCCTCCACGTCCACGACGGTGGCGGAACTGACGGTGGGTAGCGGCCTGAGCCTTTCGGGGACGACGCTCACGGCCACGGCGGTGGGCCTCACGGACGGGGACAAAGGCGATATAACGGTCTCCGCCACTGGAACATCGTGGGTTATTGATAATCAAGCAGTTACCTACGCCAAAATCCAGAACGTATCGGCCACGGATAAGTTGCTGGGCCGGTCCACTGCTGGTGCTGGATCCGTCGAGGAAATCACCTGTACTGCGGCAGGACGGGCAATCTTGGATGATGCGGACGCATCCGCGCAGCGAACGACGCTCGGCCTTGGAACGCTGGCGACGCAGTCGGGCACATTCTCTGGCACGTCTTCTGGCACAAACACCGGCGATCAGACTATTTCCCTAACTGGGGACGTGACGGGCAGCGGTACTGGGTCGTTTGCCGCCACCATCGCCAATAGCGCGGTCACGAACGCCAAGATGGCGAATATGACGGCTAGCACCATCAAGGCCCGTGTTACGGGCTCCACGGGTGCTCCCGAGGACGCCACGCTGACTCAGGTGCTCGATTTGGTCGGGTCTGCCGCGCAGGGCGACATCCTCTATCGCGATGCCTCTACGTGGACCCGTTTGGCGGCTGGCACGAACGGACATTACCTCAAGACGCAGGGCACGGGTGCCAACCCAACGTGGGCTGCGGTGAGTGCTTCTGGCGGTGGCTCGACCAACGTCTGGATTCCGGCCTCCGCGTGGATTCCCCGCACCACTACGGGCTGCGGCATTGACTCAACCGAGACGACAACCAACAGGCAGAACTTCGACCAGCTACTTTTCGATGCTGCGACCAACGAGTTCGCTCAGGCACTTGTTCGGATGCCATCCAACTATAACAATGGCACTGTGACGGCTCGTTTCTACTGGACGGCCAGCGCCGGATCAGGAGCGGTGGTGTGGGGCTTGCAGGGTCGCGCTTTTGCGGACGACGATGCGTTGGATACGGCTGCTGGAACGGCGCAAACCGTGACGGATACGCTGCTAGCAACCAACGATATGCACATCTCTGGCTCGACTAGTGCGATCACGATTGGCGGTACTCCTGCCGCCACCACCCCGATTCAGTTCCAGCTTTATCGGGATGCGACTGCGGCAGGTGACACGCTCGGCAATGATGCTCGCCTGCTCGGAGTTGAAATCATCTTTACCTCGGCCTAATGAGAGCGCGGCAGCGACACGTTAATGCGAGGCACGCGGGCGCTGTTCTGGTGCTTGACGCTAGGTACATTAACCAATCCGACAGTACAGCCGTAAGCACTTGGTCAGACCGCAGCGGAAACGCATATGATTTCTCCCAAGCGACTGGAGCAAACCAGCCACTTTTTAGGACATCAGGAAACGGCGGGTCGCCTGCGGTTCAGTTTGATGGGACTAATGACAAATTAACTAGGGCCGACACAGGATTTCCTCAAGGAGCCATCACATATATTGCGGTATCAATACAAAGCACGGCTCTAGCTTTCCAAGAGTATCGATCCACGTTTGGCTATGGAGTTGCAGCGGGTGGTCAAGCGATTTGGATAGGTTACGGCGAAGATGGCAATTGGGGAACAGAAGCATTTGGAACATCACAATATGGAAATGGCGTTGGTATCTCAAATGCCACTCAAGCCTATATCGTCGCCTCTTATACACGCAGCACCGGAAACACATATGCGTTATGGCTAAACGGAGGTACAAAAACCACTAAGCCGATAGGAACCAATACACAGATTTATGGAGCCAATGGAGCTGCTGTCGGAGCCAATGGATTGGGGCCAACAAACGCAGGTTACCCAGCGTATCTTAATGGATATATTGGAACCATAATCTATGCCGGATCGGAGTGGTCCGATTCGTTGCGCCGCAAGTTTGAGTCCTCGCTCGCGTACAGTTGGAAAATTACCTGTTCTTGACCTATGCCCACCTACCTTACTTTTGAATGCCAACTGCGCACGGAAACCGACCCAGATGTCATCGCTAACCTAGAGCGCAAGGGATGGGTCGAGACCACGCCGCCGTCTTACGATCCTGCTACGCAGCAGCCGCCGGTCTGGGAAAACTGCGCGTGGGTGGTTAAGCCGATCCCGCCCCCGGAGCCGTACCGCGTGAGCAAGGACACCATCGTCAGCCGGGTGCTGGCTGCCGGGAAGCTCAACGACCTCATCACTCTGACCAATGGCTTGCCCGAGGATCAGGCATATCTGTGGAATAACTTCGCTTGGTTCTGGAACACTAACCCGACCATCATTGGGATGTGCCAGCAGCTCGGCCTTGATCCAACGGTGATCCTGGCGCCGGACCCGTACCTGACGTGAACGACTGGGTCGATGCCGACTTCCGCCTGCCCTCCACGCACGACCTGCCGGTCGAGGTGATCCTGCGTTCCGGCTCGCAGGACGTCTGGCACTCGATCTCAATGGACTGGCGGGAAGTGGCCCGGTGGCGCAGAAGCAACCTTCCAAAGCAACGTAATGGCCTTCGCAAACGCGCATAATATCGAGGCAGTCGGCTACACGCTCCGGCTGGGATGCCTGTCCGTAAACGTGAACGGCCAGCGCCTGCCCAATCCCATCGAGGGTTTCGCCCTGCACATCATCCCTGGGCTCCGGCTGAAGGTCGCCTGGTACAAGTCGGACCGCTGGATCTGGTCCGTCGAGCTTCAAGGCACTTTCCTGTGCTGGCGCGGTCTCCTTAGCCTCATCAAACAATGATCACGTATCGCGGCGAGAAGTTCTCCGGCTATAACAAGCCCAAGCGCACCCCTGGCGGAAAGAAGAAGAGTGCTGTCCTCGCAAAGAAGGGCGGGAAAGTGAAGCTGGTGCGGTTTGGCGACCCCACGATGACCATCAAGAAGGACAAGCCGGCCCGCAAAAAGTCCTATTGCGCCCGTTCCGCCGGCCAGGGCAACACCAGCAACATCTTTTCCGCTAATTTCTGGAGCAGGAAAAGCTGGTCCTGTTAGAAACAGGGCCGTTCGGTTGGTTCCCCCCTAGGCGGCCCTGTCCCCCAGATCTTGGGTCACGCGCAATTACTGCGCTACGGGGCGTTCCGAGTCAAGCATCTTGTCCATAAGGACTTGGATGCGGGCAAGGCGGGCCAGGGCTGCTTCCTGCATCAGGATGTGCGGCGCCGGGTTAAATTCGTTCGGCTTTTCCCAGTACTGGTAGCAGCGGCGCGATAGGGATAGGGCCTGGGCGGTCTCGGACTGACTGAAGCCGAGCTTGAGCCGGGCCTCACGTAGTTGTTGGGCAAAGGTCATCGGAAAGTTGAGTTAGGAGGATACGGAAGGCTCGCTCGGCGACGGCGGGGACGACGCCGTTTCCGAGGAGGCGCAGCTCGTCGACTCGGGAATCACCGGCGACGCACAAGTCGGCATAGTCCATCCCACCGGCAGGCCCATCAGAGTCTCCACCCAGCGAGGGTTGAGTTTGCCCGAGTTCTCGGTTTTCTTGATCTGCCCCGGCAGCGACGCCCGATGGCCGCCCCGCTCCTGACATCCCTGCCCCGGCGCACCCATCCAGTCTCGGGCATTGGGCGTTCCCCAAGCCTTGATCTGCGAATGCAGCGTGTCCGGATTCCCCCGATGCCTGCCAGAATCGTGCTCTGCTCTTGGCGTCGCCCAAGCCTGCGCCTGGCTGCCCAGCCTCGGCCATTTCGTCCCGTCTTGCCCGACTTGATAGCCGACTTGATTCTTGGCTTCGGGCGTTGCCCACGCCTTCACCTGAGCAGTCAATGGCATCGTTGCCACTTTCCCCTCTGCTTGTCTCTTGGCCCAAGTCTCTGGATTCTCGTCCGTCGTCTTGCCGGTTCGTGGCGTTGCCCACGACGCGGGGCGGCTCCCATCCGAACTGGGGCTGGCCGGGGCGACTAGGCCAAAGTTCTTCTGCACGTCGCGTAGTTGCGGACGATGCGTCGGTCGCTCTGCGTTTGCCGCATTGTAGATATCGCTCGTCTGCGGCGTCGGCCAAGACATCTCTCCGCGTCGCGCCATAGCGCTCAAGCATTTGCTCTGCTGGCTGTTGCCGCCAATTCGATAGCTGTCCTCGTTCGCCGTTACGGTCGGCCAAGATGAAGACCCGCTTGCGTTGATGGGGCGCGCCGACTTCAGCCGCGCTGAATATTCCCCACGTCGCCGAGTAACCAAGCTCGCCCAGATGCTCGATGACTTCTCGGAGTCCGAGGCTGATGTGTCCTTCGACATTCTCGAAAAAGCAGAGCCTGGGTCGCAGAATTGAAATTCCATCTGCGATGTAGGGCCAGAGGTGGCGAGGGTCTTCTCGGCCGAGTCGCTTTCCGGCGCTTGAGAACGGCTGGCACGGATAGCCGCCTGAGAGGATATCCACTCGGTCGCGAAGTTTTTCCCAAGGGAAAGACTTGAGGTCAGGCCAGATTGGAGCCGCGTCAAGCGACCCGCTTTCCATTCGCGCAAGTAGCAACTCGCACGCGAACGCTTCGATCTCCGCATAAGCGATTGTTCGCAGATTCGGGATGCAGCGATGCAGTCCGAGGTCGATGCCGCCGTAGCCAGCGCAGAGGCTGACGTGAGTGATTGGGGGATGATCCATATCATTTTTTCACAGGTCAAAAGTTTTGGGGTAAAATCGGCTGGGGTAAATCAAAAGCGCAGAAACTGCGCGGGTATAAGCCGGACTACTGAAATCCCTTGGGGTAAAAGTCTCCCGGTAAAATGGGTTGGGGTAAAACGGCTGGGGTAAAATCCAAAATCGAAAACTGGAATTCAGAATCGGAATTCGGAACTCGAACTTGAGGTAGGAATGCCGGACGCCGTTCCTTGCGTTTAAACGGGCGATCCCGTGCGGGCAGGGTCAAGGGCCGGGCCAGGCCCGGGAAACCCCGCAAAACGCACGGAAAGGCCCCCAGGCGCAAGCCCAGGGGCCTTGGATTGAGGCTTAGGCGTGCCCTAGGGCGGCAAATGCTTCGTCATCGTCCAGGATTCGATCCGTCCCCGTGTCCAGGTAGGCGTGGCGCGCTTGCTTGGGATTCCACACGTAAAGCAGCCTGCGGCCGGAGCGACTCACAAACGGGGTTTCCGTGCCGCCGTTCGCGGGGACCCAAGTGTCGGCGCATTGGTAGCAAGCAAACGAATAAGCGGCAGGCGCAACGGATTCGCCAGCCAAGGCAACCCCGGCGGCCCCGGCGGCCTCCTCCAAGGTCTCGAAAGCCTCAAATTCAGCGTCGCCGGGTAAGCTTAGGTAAAAGCGGCTGCCGGTGGCGTCGCGGCTGATGTCGGCCAGGTGGCGCCGTGATTCGCCACGGACCTGCCAGGATCCAGGGGCAATTTGAACAAGACGGCGGGACGGGTTTTTCATTTTGTTAGTGGGTTTCGGGTTAAAAGTCCTTTTCCGTGGTCACAAAAAAGCGGGTGGGAATGAACGGGATCCGGGCGCGAGCCGCCCAGGCGCGGTCGTTTTCATCGTGATCCGGCGGAAGCGTTGCATTCATTTCTTGCGCGTAAGCCCAGGCGCCGGACGCGCTGGCGAAGCTGGCCAGGACGTGCCCGGCCGGCGTGATAACGTAGTGGGTGGGTTTCATTATGTCGTTTTTTGTTGGGTTGAATCCGCCAGGGTAAAATCCGGCGGGGTAAATTGGGCGGGGTAAAATCGGTTGGGGTAAATGGCCAGGGGCAAAATGAGCCAGGCCAAATGCCCCAAGGGCAAACGCAGCGCAAGGGAAGCGGCCGCAGCTACGGTGCAAGGGTTGGCTCCGGCGGGTTGCGGGTCGCGAATTGGGGCGCAAGTAAGGGCGCCCCGGCGAAGGGCGCCCCGTAGGGTTAGAAGGATGCGTTTCAGGAAACCCGCATTGCCATTATCACGGCGATCACGTTTAATCCCTTAAGCGGCCCGAAAAGCGGGGAAACGCGCATCACGCGGCCATCTTCCGTTTGGAACGTGAGCTTTACGCCTTCTTCACTTCCAAGGGCCTTGGCAATGTCCAGAAGCATCCGAGGATCAAACGCCACGTGCGCTTGCGGAAAACTTCCGCCCTCGGGGATCACTTGACGCCAATTGGGGAAACGCGAAGTTGTGCCTTCCAAGGGTCGCGGGTAGCTTGTCCCATCCGCGAGCTTGCACGTCCCATTACAGCCAAGGGTTTTTTCGTCCCAAGCCTTCTGCATCTTGCGCGAGGCTTTCAACGCTTCAACTGGGACCCATCCGTCAACGTCCTCCGCGTCGCGTTCAATTTCCAAGGCAATCAGGGCGCGGCCGTTGCTCGCGACTAAGTGCGTGCCGTCAAGATACGGATTGGCGAGGGATTCCCGTCCCTTTTCAGTAGAGCAAACGCGTTCAACTTGCAGGTCCTTATGCAGCTTCATTTTCAGGCTTTCGTTTTTTGGTTTGGATTCGGCGACAACGTGCCGCCTTGCTATGCCCTCGCCTTGGCTGGCAAGGGCAACGCAAGGCGTCCCGTCAGTAGTTCAAAACGACGACGGCGCCGGACTCCAGTTCGAGGACTGTCGTTTCGTCGCGGAGGAACCAAAGCGCGTCGTCCTCGGCTTTGTCGGCCCGCTCGTCTTCCGTAGCCTTGGGCTCGAATCCGTAGGCCTCAGCAGCTTCCAGCGCGGACCCGTATTCGGTCCACTCACAGCAGATGGCAATGGCATCCAACTCCTGCTCTTCGCCCAAGTCCTGTTCTTGCTGATCGAGGAAATCAAACAAAGCGCGCAAGGCTTCAATCGAGTACTGATTTGGCCGAATGGCCAAGAAACGCGAAACAAACTCGGATTCGGTTAGGGTGATTTTCATTTTATCGGGTTTTTTAGGTTCAGAAGGTATGGCTCACCCAGCGCTCAAAAGCGCCCAAACTGGTGAAGTAAAAACTGAATTCAGGACAAGCCGAGCCGGCAGGGTGATAACTAACGCAAACGTCTCCGTTGCCAAGGGTGCGGACGCCATAAAAGCCATATTCGGTCCCGCGAGGGTCCGGCCGAGTCCAAAGGACCTGAGGAGGCGCGAAGCCAAGGGAAACAAACTTTTGAGTGATGTCGTTTTTCGGATGCATTTTATCGGGTTTTCTAGGTTTATGGGTTGCGGTCAAAATGCGTAGCCAAGCCCAAGCCCAATGGCCACGACGGTGACCACGGCTAACAGGATATCGACTAGCTCAATCTTTTCTTTGGTAGGTTTCATCAGGCGCGGTCCTCCCCAGCGGTAAGCGTCACCCATTCGGTGATTTCAAATTCCCCATCCGCATTTTCGGTACGATGCACTAAGCCGAACGTGCCGTCCTCATTATCCAGAAGCCACAGGCCGTGACCCAAGGCCCAAGCCTCACAAGACCAATCCGCATTAAGGCCCTGATGCGGGCCGAGGTGATTCAGTAGTTTTTTAATGTTCACGGGACGAACCGTGCCTCCCTTTCCCTCCCTAGTCCAGCGCAACCATTGCGCCCTCCCTACCTAGTAGCATTCCTAATGGCCCAGGTTTTCTCTATTAGTTTTCCCTCGACATAGTCCCCCCGTCCTATGCAACCCTCCGCCTATGTCCTCCACTCCTCCCCCTTTCCCCTCGCCAGACTCTCCCCCCGTTCCCAAGGGCGAAGGCAGGCCGAGCAACCGACAAAAGCAGGGCCAACGCTCTTGGCACCGCCGCCTTATAGCAGCCGGCCGGCTGGAGGAAGCGGCCGCTTGGGCGCGAGCCTGCAACCTGCTGCCCCCGCCCGTCCCCCCGGCCGGCCCCGGCCTCCGGCCGCCCTCGGCCGCCACCCGCCCCGCCCCCGCCCCGGCCGCCCCGGCGCCCACCTCGGCCGCCGCCTCAACCCCGTCGGCCGCCCCGGTAGGGGGGGAGGGGGTCAGCCAGGCCGGGGGGCCGGAGAATGGGCATACTTCCACCCCCATAGGTCAAATTTTGCAGTGCGAACTGGCTGCGGAGACTTCTGGGCCTGTGGACCTTGGGCTGCAAAGCCAGTTAGTTGCTATGGCTGGTGGGCCTGCCGTAGCCGCTGAGGCTCATTTAAGCCTCCCTGCCGATTCGCTGGCGCTCATCGGAGCCTCCCCCAAGGGGGAGGTGGAGGGGGATGAGGCGGGTCGTCAAGCCGGAAGTAGTAGTGGTGCTGATACTGAGGTGGTTAAGGTAGAAGAATGTTTGGGTGGGTGGCCGTTGGAGGTGGAGGGGGTGGTGGGGATCAGGTGCCGGAACAAGTGGTATGTGGAGGTGCAGGTGGGGGAGAAGAAGTGGGCGAAGGCGGAGATTGGGGGGCGGGTGCTGACGTATGCGGAGAGGAGGATGGTGAGGCGGGGGTGGGTGAGTGCGGATGGGCGGGATGCGGAGTATGAATTCGTAAGCCCTGCCTTAGAGATTAGGCCAGAGGAGCCCGAACCCGTGATTGAGCCTGTGGCTGTGCCTGAGCCAGTAGTGGTGGCTGAGGAGCCTGCGCCGGCGGTGGCTGGGCCGGACTACAACCCGTCTGCGACGGACTTTATGGAGCAGGCCAGGAACGCAGCGTATGCCGCCTACAGCCGATGAGCCTAAAGAAGAACCCGCATAGTCCCAAGAAGAGCTACCAGCCCCAGAAGCTGATCAATGCAGTGGCCCAGGCCACGATTGAGACCAAGGGCATTGGGCTGGCAAAACACGGCCTGCTGAAGGAGGTTAGCCGCGATGACCGGCTGATGCTGCAGCGGGTGGTCGGGATGAGCGTCGAGGAGTTCAACCAGCGGCTGATGGGCAAGCTTGACTGCTTGGCCGACAAGATCCTTGACCGGATGCTGGATACGGTGGACGAGACCCCACTCAACAACCTGGGCTTCAACTTGTCCGTGGCGATGGACAAGCGTCAGCGGATGCAAGGTGCCGCTGCAGTGGGCAACGCCAACGTCAACATTCAGGTCAACAACTACGGGTCGATGAGCAAGGAGGAGATCCTCGCCAAGCTGACCGGCAAAATGGCAACGGCGGACGTCTCTCAGCCAGCCCCCGCGACTGTGGAGGCTGAAGTAGTGACGCCCGCCGTGTCTAAGCCCACCCGCCAGCAGATGATGGCGGATGCGCTGAAGGGGGATGACCCTGCCTAGGCTTTGGATCGGTTCAGGTAGTAGTGGACCAGATCCCGCTTGATGCGCAATAGGTCGGAAATCCGCTGCTGGGTCATTCCGTTCTGGTAGAGCTGGATGACCCGTGAACGCAGTTGCCCAGCCTGGGTGCGACTCCTGCGTCCATAGGTCTTCTCTAGGCTCTCCCGGATCTTCCGCTCGGTCTCCTTGACCTCGTAGCGGCTGGGAGTGGTTATGATCGGGTTCATACTTTTATGAACCGGTTCATACCTTCATCAGCCATAACTGGTGCTGGGTTGACGGCAGGATGACTGCCTCCCGGCGGAAGATGGTGTAGAACGCATCAATCGCCAGCCGGGGGTTGTCGAGCGGGTTGGCCTCCTGACGGGGCTTTTCAGTCCAGGTGTAGTCATCGAAGGCGATGTACCCACCCGGTTCCAGAATCTGCCACGCGAATACCGCATCTGTCAGCACATCCTTGGCAACGTGGCTACCATCGATGTAGATGAAATCGTAGCCAGATTTCTGCCCCGGCAGCAATCTGCGCCTAGGCTCACTGATGTAGTCCGCCATCGAGCGGGTGGACTTGCAGTGATCAATCTCTACGATGCCTTTCTGGTCGTCAGCGACGTTTCGAAGGAACCGTTCGCATACGGCCTTCATATTGACCATTTTGTGTTCGGCGCCGCCCTCCCACGTATCTACGCAAGTGATGGTCGCAAACGCCATATGGTCCAGCATCCAGCAGGTGGCTTGGCCCTCGTAGCAGCCAATTTCCATCGCCTTCTTAAACTGCGCCTTCCTTGGCAGCAGGTTGTTGACGAAGTTGGTCTCCGCCGTCTGCTGGAACCAGTCGTTGGTGAACTCTCTCATTTGGCTGCCTCCTTCTGCGCCAGCATTTCCGCCTTGATGGCTTTGATCTCGTCCTTGCGCCACGGCTCGGACAGCATCTCCAAGAGCTGCGGGGTCTCGATGGGCAGCGCCACCTTGCCCGAGTGAGCCATAATCAGCTTCGTATCGACGTGGATGGCGATACCAGCCTTCTGCACCAGGTCGCAGAACCAGTAGTCCTCGGAGACGAACACGTTTGGCTCATCGTACTTGAGGTCGATCAGCCGCTTGATGCGCTCGACCATAATGTCGTTGTTCTTGGCCGGCTCACCCAGCGTCTCACGGATGGCCTCCAGCCGGCGCTCCGGCGTGCCCGGCCCCTGCAGTCCCATCGGGAAGAACTCGTGCAGCGGATGCGGCGGGTGATTGGGGTCAACCAGGATGCCCCGGCGCCAGGAGTTTAGCTCCGCAATGCGCTTAAAGACGCTCATCTTCATCTTGGAGAAGCCCAAGGCCGACCGGGACACCTTCTGCAGCCCCTCCTCGTTGGCCTGCTCACCGGGGATCAGGTGCATATGCCAGTGAGTTTTGAGCGAACGGGTGGCGTAGATGGCGCAGACGATGTCCACGTCGTGCTTGAGCAGCCGCAGGATGGCTCCAGCAGTCACGTCCTCGCCGTGCTGCTCAGCCAGCACATCCTTGTCCCACCAGATGATCTCGTCAAACCTGTGCTCAAAGGCGTAAGCCACCAATTCATTTCTGGCCTGCTGCACTGCTGGCCCCTCCAAGAGGCACCAGTCGAGTTTAACGTCAGGAATCTTGGCGGCAGCCAGTTGCAGGCTGGTCTTGAAGTAACTGCGCGGGATGTCGCCCTTTAGCGGCGTGGCAATAAGGATGCGTTTCATAGGCACAGTCACCGTGAGCACCAAAAACGCCTGCGAAAACCGCAAAGTCGGTAATCGTTGGTGATATTAGGCCAACTTATACCGTATGTGCGCCGATGTTTTCCGCTTTTCCACCCGTCCGCCCAAAATACGAACGGAAATGCCCAATGGTGCAAAGCACAGCATTTCGCTGGCTTGGATTTCAGGCGTTCTACCAAGGCCCCGCCCACAGGCGGGGACGGACACCCCTTGGGGATTAAGCGAAGATGAGGGTTGGAGTCCCTCTTGGGCCACTTTATGGTAACGAAACGCTGCGTGGATGAATGGCTCATTGAGCCCGACGTGGAAGGAGCGCGGGAATATGCCCGTTTGTCGATCATTGCCGAGCCCGCCGGCCTCAACGTGGACGGCCAAGGCATCATTCCGTGGGAACAGCTCTTGTCCGCCCGTCAGTCCTACGCCGTTAACCTCAAAAAGCGCAATGCCACTCGGTGACGTACACTTTGCTGACGATTTCCATCCCACTTTTGGCATCCCGTGGGTGCCAATCCCAGAACGGGATGAGTTGGCTGCCTGGCCGCAGGAAAAGCTGATCGAGTACCTCGCTTTTCGGGAGCAGCGGAACAAGGAAGCCCTTGAAAATCCCGTGGGCGCCGGCTGGACCCTGCCAATGTGGCAGGAAGTGATGGCAAACTGGGGTAAGTACCAGAACCACATCATCTTAGGCGGCAACCGCTCGTCGAAATCCATTTTTGCCAGCCGGCTCTGCGTGTGGGCCTGCGGCAGCATCCCTTCCGCCGAGGTCCGGGCCTACCACGTCAACGAGGACCGGAGCATCGAGGACCAGCAGCGGATGATCTACGATGCCTTGCCCATCGGCATCCGCCGGTTGCCTACCAAGAAGGGCCTGAACCATTCCGTCCAGTACAGCCAGAAGAACGGGTTCACCGACAACATCTGCATTCTGCCGCCGCTATCCGGTGCCGTCCGCGGTGGGTCGATCAAGTTCAGTAATTACCGGGCTTACGCCAACGACGCCCAGATTGCCGAGGGTTACAAAGCCCACCTGATCTGGTGCGACGAGGAGTGCCCGCAAAAGATGTGGGAGACGCTCCAGTACCGGACGAGCGACTTCCACGGCCGCATCCTGCTTACCTTTACTACCCTGACCGGCTGGACGCCGCTGGTACAGGACATCCTGGGCAAGACGAAGACCCTCAAGAAAAGGTTCGCGCCACTGGTTGGCAAGGAACTGCCCATTATGCAGGAATCGTTGTCCCGGCCCAACACGGCGATCTACTACTTCTGGACGGAGGACAACGCCTTCCTCGATACGTCCGACTTTACCAAAAAGCTGCTGGGCCGCCCAAAAGATGAGGTGCTGGCCCGCGCCTATGGCATCCCGACCAAAGCCATCACTTCCGTGTTCCCAGGATTCAACAAGGAGGTTAACGTCATCCCGTATGAAACCCTACCTTTCGTCCGTGACCCAAGCTATCCGGTCACTCGGTATATGGCTTTGGACCCTGCTGGATCGAAGAACTGGTTTATGCTCTGGGTCGCCATCGACGCCGCCGGCACCTGGTGGGTCTACCGCGAGTGGCCCGACTATGACGACTGGGCACTGCCTGGCAGCGGAGCCGAAGGCAAACCCGGCCCCGCGCAAAAAGGCTCAAAAAAGGGCATCCGTGACTACGTCGAGCTTATTGAGCAATGTGAGGACGGTGAAACGATTCAGGAAAGGCTCATCGACCCGCGCCTTGGTGCGGCGGAAAGGCAGTCAGCCGAAGGGGCAACCACCATCATCTCCGAGTTGGACGACGTGGGAATGACGTTCATCCCCGCCCCCGGCGTGGAGATCGAGAACGGCCTGCAGCTCATCAACGGCCTCCTGTCCTACGATGAGAGTAAGCCAATCACCGCACTCAACGGGCCGCGCCTGTACATTTCCGACCGCTGCCAGAACCTGATCTACTCAATGAGTGAGTATACGGCCAAGGGCGGCAAGGAGGAGGCGACCAAGGACCCAATCGACTGCCTGCGTTATTTACTGGTCGCCAATTGTGAGTTTATGGATCCGCAGGTGGCTGAACAAACCGATAACCGGACGTGGAGCTATTAACTTGCCTTACAAGCAGGTTGCGAATAGCGCCCTAAGCAATGAGTTCCATCGACTCCATCCAGACTTCCGTCCCCAACGATCCGGGACTGCAACTTGCCCCTTCTGGCGAAGACGCTCCTGATTTTAACCTGCTACGCAAGGCTTTTGAGGACTGTGTTCGCGACAACCAGCCCTACATCGACCAGTGCCGGCAGAACTACCAGACGCGATACGCCATCTGGAACGGCCAATCGGCGGACGGGAAGAAACATTCCCGCGAGGGCAGTAAAACGAGCCCCACGCCCTGGGACGGCGCGTCCGACTTGCGCGTCTTCCTCGTTGATAACATCATCAACAAGAAAGTTGCAATGGAGTGTATGGCCTTCCAGCGGGCCAACCTTTCGGCAGTGCCGGTGGGCACCAACGATATGGAGCGGTCCAACCTGGTGACCAACTTTATGCGCTGGCTGATCCAGACGCAGATTCCCGAGGTGCATCGGGAGGTGGAGATCGCCTCCAACTATATGAACGAGAAGGGACTGGCGGTAATGGGCCAGTTCTGGGAAAAGCGCCGGGAGAAGGTACTGGTCAACGTCCGTCTGGAGGATCTGCAGCTCCAGTTCCCGCAGATCGACATTGTTGCCCTGATCGAGGACAAGGCCGCCGAGGAGGACTTGAAGTCCATCTTCGAGGAGCAGTATGGGTGCAGCCGTGCCAAGGCGACGAAGATGCTCAAGGAACTGCGGAAAACCGGCGAGACCAGTGTGCCGGTGGAGGGGCCGGAGCGGTCCTACCCTGTCCTGCGGGCGTTCAACCTGGATGAAAATCTGTTCATCCCGTCCTTCTCGCTGGATTTGGAGCGGGTGCCCGGCATCTACCGCGTGGAGTATTTTACGGCCGAGCAGCTCCGCCAGTTGGTGCGCGATGACGGCTGGGACAAGGACTGGGTGGAGAAGGCGATTGAGACGCAGCGCGGGCGCTTGATCACCCTGAGCCCGTCAGAATACCTGCAGCCCATCAGCCGCTCGTTCGTCTACACCCAGCAGCGATTCACGGACAAGATCGGCATCGTCTACGCCTACCAGCGGCTGTCGGACGAGGATGGCGTGCCTGGTATTTACTGCACGGTGTTCCACCCGCAGATGCCGCCGGACGACAAACAGCCCGGTTTTGCCAAGCACGGCCTGCTTGGCTACGCCCACGGCGAGTATCCATTCGTCCTTTATCGCCGCGAGTATCTGAGCCGCAAGCTGCACGACTCCCGTGGCGTCCCCGAGCCGGGCAAACCGTGGCAGGATCAAATCAAAGCGCACAAGGACAGCCGCATCGATGCCGCGTCCCTCGCCATCCTTCCACCCATCTGCTACCCGCAGGGCCGCCCACCGGGCCGCTGGGGTCCGGGCGCACTCATTTCCGAGCGCCGGCCCAACGAATATCACTACGCCGACCGGCCCATCCCGGATATGAACACGGAGAACTCCGAGTCGCTCTTGGAGTCTTCGTTCAAGGAGTACAATGGCTTTGCCGCGCAGAAGGGCGATCCCTCGGTTGACCCGATCTACAATCAGTGGGAGATCAACAAGTTCCTTACCTGCCTCTCCAAGAGCTTCCGCCAGATCTGGAAGCTCTACAAGCAGTACGGCAAGGAGCAGGTCGTCTTCCGCGTGATGGGCGTCAAGGACGCGGACACGATGATGTTTGAGAAGGGGGATGTGAACGAGGAGTTCGACTTCTACCTGTCGTGGGACGTCCAGAGCACCGACTTCAAGATGATGGCGGAGAAGTGGACCGCGATCATCCAAGGCGCCCAGTCCCTCGACCGCGATGGCGTCTGCGATTGGTCCGCGCTCTTTCAGGCGTTCGTCTCCTCCATCGATCCCAACATCGCCGAGCGCATTATCCGCCCGGTCAAGGCGGGCCAGCAGCAGGTGGTCAACGATGAGCAGCAGGATCTGGCGCAGATCTTCGCCGGCATCCCGAAGAACATCCGCATTGGCACGCCGCCGCAGTTGGGGCTTCAGGTCATTCAGCAGTACCTGCAGCAGCCGGACGTACAGCAGCGGTACGGCCAGGATCAGGCGTTCCGCGAGCGCATCGACGCCCGTGCCAAGCAGTACCAGTTCCAACAGCAACAGCAGCAGAATGCCACCATCGGTCGCCTAGGCGCCCAGATGCCTGGCCCGATGCCGGCTACCACTTCTCCTCGTAATGCCTCCTCGTAAACGTCAGCTTACCACCGCCCGTGAACGGGTGGAACTGCTTCAGGTCGCCATCAGCCGCCTTGCTCCAACAGAGGCGTTTCAGGAGTTCATCGATCACCTGCGGGAGATCCAGCGCAACACGATGCTGGATCTATTGAATGATGTCACGGTGGGCGATGAAAAGTTGACCGCTGCCGCAATTGGCGAACTGCGGGCCTACGAAGCTATCATCAACTTGTTTGATGACTATGTAGCAACGCAGGTTCAGCAAGCAGTGGCTGATAATCCAGGATAAGATGAACTAATACCGCTTGACATACGTCCGTGATATTATCACGGCTGATGGCACTGGGCACCCGCCCTGTCCCGCCCTTGGGGGCTTTAAACCCACGATGTCTAACGATACAGTCCAAGCCACTTCGCAGCCAGTTGAAGCGCCCCCGGCGCCCGAGACGAAAAGCGATGCACCCAACAGCAATCTGAGCGTAGCTCAAGCCGCGCAACGTCTGCTTAATATGCAGGCGGAAAATGCCGAGGCCCAGGCTAAGCTAGCGGAACAGGTTGCACAGCCCGACAAGGCTGAAGAACCCGCATCCACAGAAGCGGCACCCGCCGAGTCTGTCGAACCCGAGGCCCCCGAGCCCGAGGCGCAAGCCACGGAACCGGAAGCCGAGGAAGACTCAGTTCCTTCTCAGATTCCGCCAGAGGTCCAGAAAAACATCAACAAGCGCATCGGTAAGGAGGTCGCGAAGCGCAAGGCCCTTGAGGCCCAGTTGAATGAACTCAAGCTGGAGATGGCTAAACAGTCGCAGCAACAGCAGCAGGCGCAACCTGCTCCGGTGCCGATTGTTCCGTTGCCGCAAGGCACGGTGCCACTCGCCCAGATTGAGGATTTCAACGGTCTCCAGTCCTTAGCCCAACAGGCCAAGGAAGCCAAGCGGTTCGCGCAGCAGCAGCTCGCCAAAACCAACTTTGAGCCCATACAGCTCGAAGGACAGGTG
>Ga0208783_10000745_pt1 | contig 19725 bp, 13 predicted proteins | sample DEB19_08_DNA_2_FD_184529 | JGI IMG/M metagenome (GOLD analysis project Ga0208783, IMG submission 184529) | Aqueous microbial communities from the Delaware River and Bay under freshwater to marine salinity gradient to study organic matter... | ecosystem: Environmental > Aquatic > Marine >...
TGCGCAGCTCGCGGTCCAGCGCGCCGCGCATCGCACGCAGCTCGTCCTTGGCCGCGTCCGTATCCCGGTCGATGAGCCGCGTCACGATCTCCGTCTGGAAGGTCGCGTTCGTGAGCGCCTGCGCGGGACCGTCGTGGATCTCCTCCGCGAGCCGGATCCGCTCCTGCTCCTGCGCCTCCAGGACGCGCTTCGCCACGTGGCGCCCCTCCGCCTCCGCGAAGCCCGGATCGTCCACGAAGGCACGGCCGGTATCCGCCCAGGTCGTCCCGTAGACACCGCGCTCCAGGAAGCGCCAGTCATCCTCGAAATCGCGGGTGATCATCTCCAGCCGCGAGAGGAGCGCGCGGGCCTTGGAGAGGAGGGAGAGGTCGGCCGCGAGGCCTTTCGTGGAGGCCTGCCCGCCCTCCAGCGCACGCGCAGCGTCACCGTAGAGCCCGCGCAGCCGCTCCGTCAGCGCGCGGACATCGTTGGCGCTTCGGCCGATGAGCGCCTCCGCTTCCGCGAAGTGCGCGTCGACGTCGAGCTCCGGGAGGCCTGCCTCGGTCGCGCTCTCCATCAGGCGCGGAGTATAGGCGAGGGTCGCCACGTCCCGGACGGGGACGTGCGGGGGTCAGGGGACGCGGATCGTCACCGTGTCCGAGGAGGGGACGGCCTGCGGCCCGTTCTTCAGGATCGCCACGTGGGCGTTGGTCTGCAGCTCGACGCTCAGGCGGTAGACGCCACGCGGGACCGCGGGGCAGGTCCCCTCGGCGATCCCGTCGTTCCCGTCCTCGCTCACGATCGTCGTCAGGACGCAGAAGGAGGCCGGGCTCGCGGAGGCGATCGACCCATCCGCGTTCACCGGCTGGAGGTAGGCGTGGGCATGGCCCTGGACGACGCCGTCGACGACGACCTGGGACTCGGAGCCGAGCGTGGTCCCGGCGTTCGGGGTCCGGAGGTCCGGACGGTAGTCGAAGTCCTTCCACGCGGCGCGGATGACGATCGGCTTCCCGCGCTGGATCCGCGCGAGATCCGAGACCGGGGAGACGATCCGGATCTGGGGGTTCGTCACCGGCTGGTCACCCATCGGGGTGGAGAGATAGCCCGCGACGGAGACGGCCGTGGCCGGGGCTCCGATGACGAGGGCGGCGACGGCGACGAGGCCGATCGGCGAAAGGCGACGCATGGTTCCCTGCTCATCCTCCTGCGGGCTGCCGCCCTGGGGCGCGGCACTCGCGAGATGGTCGCAGGTCGCGAGTGCCGCCGGAACCCGGACCATCGGAGATGCCTGCCGGTACCCGCGGCTCAGCAGGACTCCGCGAGCCGGAGCAGCCACGCCGGTGCATCCGCCGGTCCGATCCGCTCCGGCTCCGCCGCGAGGCAGGCGCGCCCCGGGCCGTCGAGGAAGGCCGCCGGATAGCGGCCGCGCTCCCCGAGGAGGACGATCGTCCGCGTCCCGTAGAAGCGGGCGAGGTCGAGGACCGCCTCCGGCGGCTCATCCGGCAGGACGACGGTCATCCGCCCCGCCGCTTCCCCGATCCGGACCGGCTGGTCCGCGATGAGGACGGGCTCCACGCCCCGCGTGTCCAGGTCCCGCGCCATCACCGCGAGGCGATCCGCGAGCCGCCCGGTCCGCGCCGCTTCCACGGCGAGCTGGAGGCCGAGGAGGGCGGCGGTCACCGCGATGAGCGCCACCGGCGCGATGACGATGTTCTCCCGCTCCCACCGGCGCGCACGGGAGATCCGCGCCACCAGGGCATCCCCGCCGAGGGCCGCGGCGACGGAGAGCGCCACGAGGAGTGGCCCGGAGGCGTGGAGGAAGGTCCCCCAGCGGGTCGCGACCGGGAAGAGGAGCGCCGTGGCGAGGAAGGTCAGGGCGCCCGCGAGGAGGAGGGTCGTCCACGCCGAGACCATCCGCAGCGCCGGCGTGCGCCGGAGCCCCGCGAGCGCGAGGAGCCCGGCGAGCCCGATCGGGAAGGCCGGGACGAGGAGGACACCGATGAGTTGGTGGAGCGAGGCCCCCACCCGGTCGTCCACGAGCGCGCCGATCCCGCGCGCCAGGTAGGCGGCCGCCTCCGGGCGCTCCGCCCATGCGAAGACCTCCTCGTTCGTCTTCAGCCACAGGTTCTCCGTCGCCTGGCCGGGGAACGGGGTGCCGAAGACCGCACGCTGGCGGAGGAGCCACGGCACGACGATCACGAGCCCGCCGATGACGACCGGGGCGAGCCGGCCGATGAGAACGCGACCCCACCGCGCGACCCCCGCCGGACGCCCGGGCACCCGGAGCGCGGCGACGAGGACCGCGGCGCCCAGCCAGATCGCCTCCTGGCGTGCCAGCCACGCGACGCCGAGCGCGAGGCCCAGCGCGACGCCGGGGAGCCGGCCGCGCAGACCGGGCGTGACCGGTCCCCCCGCCAGGGCGCGCGGGGTGAGGAGGGCGACGGCGAGGGCAGCCACGAGGAAGACGTTCGTCGATTCCGGGGCGGCCGCGGCGAGGACGAGCGGGGCGGAGAGCGCGACGAGGAGGCCGCTCGCGAGGGCGACCGCGCCGGCGCGACGTGCATCGAGCCCCGCCTGCGCAGCGGCCTCCCGGGCCACGGCCCAGGTGAGGGGCGCCGCGAGCGCACCGATGAGCACGCCCATCGCCTGCGCCACGCCCCACGCCGGGCCGGCGAGGAGCATCGCCGGGACGGAGACGAAGCTCGCGAGCGGCTGCCACAGCTCGAAGGCGGGCTTGGGGAGGACGAGCGGCGCCGTGGCGTAGCTCCACGTGGCGTCCGCCACGAGCCCGCGACCCTCCGCGATCGCCGCCGCGACCCCGGCATACCAGGCGGCGCCCTCCGTGGGTGCGACGGGAAGGAGCGCGGCCGCGACCGCGCGGACGAGGAGCGCGACGAGGGTGAGCGCGAGAGGGACCGCGAGCCGTCCGGTCAGGGCACGCATCGTGGGTCCTCCGGCTTCTCGCAGACGGGGAAGAGCGCGAGATCCTCCGTGGCCACGATCGGCGGTGCCAGCCACGCCGGGCGCTCCCCGCCGTCGAGGAGCGGGGCGAGCGCGTGGACGAGGTGGCGCCGCTCCACCGCGAGCCAGCCGATCCCGTAGCGCCGCGCGGCCTCCTCGATGACCGGGAGCGGGTCGTCCGGGGTGACGACCCCGGTCCGGCCGGCGTGGTAGCGGTAGGCGCCGGCATCGGGGGACATCAGGCGCGCATCGTCCGGGAGCGCACGGAGCGCCGCGACGATCGCCTCCCGGCTCTCCGCCTCCGCGCGCCAGCGGCCGATCGTCCCTGCCGCGCCCGCGGCCGAGACGGCGAGGAAGATGAGCGTGGCGGAGAGGGTGATGACGGACGCGGCGCGCGGGACGTGCCAGGTCGGACGCCGCCGCCCGATCGCGGCGACCAGCTCGCCGATCCCGATGATCGCGAGGACCATCCCGTGCGGGACGACCGCGCCGACGGAATGAAGGAAGGTCCCGTACGGCACGTGGACGGCGAAGAGCAGACCGCTCGCGAGGAGGAGGACGACGAGGTAGACGAGCCAGGGCAGGAAGCGGAGGTCGCGCCGGCGGGCGGCGATCCCGATCGTCACGAAGGGGGCGAGGACGACGAGGAAGGGTCCGCCGATGAGGAGGGCGCCCGCCGCGAGGAAGCCGCCGACGCGGCTCGCCACGAGCGCGTCCAGGCCCTGGGTGAGGAAGGTCGCCACGCTCGTCTCGCCGGAGACCGCGTAGAGCTGGGCGTAGTCCGTGATCCACAGGATCCGCCCGTTCGCGGCGGAGGGGGCGAGCGAGCCGAAGACGACGAGCTGGCGAGCCAGCCAGGGCGCGACGATGAGGAGGCAGAGCACGGCCCCCGCGATCACCGTGGGCAGGCCGACCGACCGTGCGCCGAGCCACCCGCGCGCCCCGGCGAGCGCCGCCACGGCGAAGGGGAGGGCGAGGAGGACGCCGTCGTTGCGGGAGAGGTAGGCGAGCCCCACGCAGGCGGCCCCGGCGAGGAAGGCGCGCCGGTCCCCGTGCATCGCCCGGCCGCACGCCCAGAGCGAAAGCGCGCCGAGGAGCATGTACGGGGCGAAGTTGTCCGGCTGCCCGAGATAGGCGGTGAGGACCCCCGGGGCGATGACGAGGAGACCCGCGGCGATCGCCCCCGGCTTGCCCAGCCCGGCATCCCGGGCGATCCACCAGGTCACCGGGGCGACCGCCGCCCCGAGGAGCCAGAAGGGGAGTCCGTGGGCGACCGGACCGGGCCCGAGGAGCCACAGGAAGGGGAGCTGGACGACGACCGCGAGGGGCATCCAGTGGGCGTTCGCCGGGATCGGCAGGGTCGCCACCTCCGGGATGCGTCCACCCACGTCCACGAAGCTCCAGATGTAGTCCACGGAGAACCCGCCGCCCTCCGCCAGCGTCCGCGCCACGTTCGCGTAGTAGTACGCGTCCGGGTAGGCCGGATCCGGGAAGGCGACGCCGAGCGCGCTGCGCACCGCGAGCGCCACGAGGAAGAGGAGGGCGGGCGCCATGGACCTCGAGGATAGCGGTCTCGCCGCTCCCACCGCCCATCGCCCGCACGCCGGGCATCGCCGGGCTCGCTCCCGGGCCCTACCATGAGCGGATGACGGAGCGTCCGAGCGTCACGATCGTCCTGCCCGCCTGGAATGAGGCGGCGCGGATCGGCCCGTCGCTGGACGAGCTCTTCGGCTGGCTGGGGCGGGACGGGCCACCCCGGGCCGGCGGCCGCTCCGCCCGCGATCTCGGCCCCTGGGACGTGCTCGTGGTGGACGACGGGAGCGACGACACGACGGCCGCGATCGTGGAGGCCCGGCCGGAGGCCGCTCCCGGACCGGACGGTGCGCCGCCGCGCCTGCGCGTCCTGCGCCGCCCGCACGAGGGGAAGGGAGCCGCCGTCCGCGCCGGGATCCTCGCGGGGACCGGCGATCTCGTCCTTTTCATGGACGCGGATATGGCGACGCCGCCGGACCAGATCCCCTTCCTCGTGGATGCGCTCGCCGACCACGAGGTGGCCGTGGGGAGCCGGGTCCAGCCGGACGGGTCGGATCGCCGCGCCAGCCAGCCGCTCTACCGCCGGATCCTCGGCAAGGCGTACCGCGCGCTCGCGGGGGCCTGGGTGACCGGCCCCATCCCGGACACCCAGTGCGGCTTCAAGGGGTTCCGGCGCGAGGCCGGGCACGATCTCTTCCGGCGCCAGCGGGTCCTGAGCATCGTCTTCGATGCGGAGATCATCCATCTCGCGCGCCGGCGGGGCTATCGCATCGCGATCGTCCCCGTGGAGTGGACGGACAAGCGCGGGTCGCGGATGCGGGTCCGCGTCCGTCTCGGCATCCGCGTCGTCCTCGACCTGGCCCGGATCCCGCTCCTCCATCGGGGGGTGGGCCGGGCGACGGAGAGCTCCGTCCCCCGCTGAACCCCCTCGGAGGTTCCCAGCCGGACGTGCGGGGCGTACACTCCGCCCACCGCATGCCGACGCTTCCCGCGACCCCGGTCGCCGACCCCGGATCCCCGGCCCTCGTCGCCATCCCGGTCCGATTCGCGGCGGTCCCCCGAGCCGCGTGGGACCGGCTCTTCCTCGCGTCCCCGGCCGCCACCCCCTTCTCCGCCTGGACCTTCCACCGCGCCTGGTGGGATGCCTATGGCGAGACCGCGCACGATGAGGTCCTCGTCTGCGTCCCCGCCGACCGCGCCACGGCGCCGCTCGCGGACCCGGACGCGATCGCCGGGATCGTCCCCCTCATGCACCGTCACGTGGCGGAGCCGCAGGATGCCGCCACCGCGACCGCCCTCCGCCGCCGCCACGCCGCCGGCTCGGACCTCCGCCCGGAGGCGAAGGCGATCTTCATGGGCGCGAGCTATCACGCGGACTACGCGACGATCCTCGCCGCTCCCGCCGACCTCCCTGCTGTGGCGGCTGCGCTCGTCGCGGTCCTCGCCGGACCGCCGGACCCGGATCATGGCGGGGCGGCCTGGGACGTGGTCGACCTCCGGCGCTGGAAGACGGGGGATCCGGCCGCGGACGTCGTGGAGGCCGCCTTCCGTGCCGCCGCGCCGATCCACGGATGGGAGGTCCGCCGGGAGCAGGAGGATGTCTGCCCGGTGGCCACGCTCCCGGCCGGGGGCGGCTGGGATGACTACCTCGCCACGCTCGGCAAGCACGCCCGCCACGAGATCCGGCGCAAGATCCGGCGCGCGGAGGCAGCGGGCCCGGTCGGGTTCACGCTTGCCCCCCTGGACGCCGCGAGCGTGGAGCGCTTCATCGATCTCCACCAGGCGCGCTGGGGTGCGGATGGTCTCTTCCCCGAGACCGAGGGTGGCGCCCGGAGCCGGCGCTTCCTCCACCGCCTCACCGAGCTCGAGGCCGCCGAGGGCGAGGCGGCCCGCTTCCAGCTCGGGCTCGTCCACGTGGGCGAGCAGCTGATCTTCGCCAGCGCCGGCTTCTCGGACGGGGAGACCTGCTACTTCTACAACGCCGGGATGGACCCGGCCGCGCGCGATCTCTCGCCCGGGGTGACGGGCGCCGCGGCCTACCTGCGGGACCGGATGGCGGCGGGCTGCACGCGCTTCGACTTCCTCCGCGGCGACGAGCCCTACAAGTACGAGTGGGGGGCGGTGGACGAGCCCGTCGACCGGATCCTCATCCTCCGGGCGGACGCGTGAGCGGGCTCGCGACCCTCCGTTGCGGCCGGATCCCGGCGCGGCCGCCGCTCCCGCCCGAGGAGCGGATCCGCGTCCTCCAGCTCGCGGCATCGGGGACGAACGGCGGTGCCCAGGAGCACGTCTACTCCCTCCTCGCCCAGGTGGACCGCGCGCGCTACGACGTCACCGTCCTCACCCTCACGGACGGGAGCGCCGTGCGCCGCTGGCGCTCCCTCGGCTTCGCGGTGGAGGTGATCGAGGAGCCGGATGACGGGATCGCCGCGCAGCTCGTCGCGGAGCGGGTCGTCGCCCTGCGGAGCGAGGTGATCCACGGCCACATGTACCGGGCGGAGGTCGTGGGGACGCTCGCCGCGGACCTCGTGCAGGAGCGGGGCCTCGCGCGGCCGTGGACGGTGAACACGGTCCATTCCTCGCGCGTGCGGAGCCGCGAGGATCGCGCCCTCATCGCCGGGATGACCGCGCGCATCGACCGCCTCATCGCCGTGAGCCGGAGCATCGAGGAGAAGATCCGGGACGAGCAGCGGACGGGGAGCACCGTCGTCCTCATCTACAACGGGGTCGACCTCACGCGCTATGACCACCAGGAGGCCTGCTGCACGCTCCCCGAGGAGTACGGCTTCCCGGCCGGCTCGCCGATGGTCGGGGTCGTGGGCCGCCTCGAGACCGAGAAAGGGCACCCCACCCTCCTCGAGGCGTGGCCCGCCGTCCTCCGCGCCGTCCCGGATGCGCGTCTCCTCATCGTGGGCGAGGGGTCACGCCGCGCCGCGCTGGAGGAGCAGGCGGCCGCGCTCGGGCTCCTCGGCGAGGGGGGTGGATCGGGGAGCGCCTCGCAGAACGTCGCGCGGCCCGGCGCATCGGTCGTCTTCACCGGCCGGCGGGAGGATGTCCCGGCGGTGACGGCGGCCCTGGATGTCGCCGTCCTTCCCTCCTACCGCGAGGCGCAGGGGCTCGCGGTCCTGGAGGCGATGGCGCTCGCGCGGCCGGTCGTGGCGAGCCAGGTCGGGGGGATCCCGGAGATGATCGATGACGGGGTGACCGGGCTTCTCGTCCCGCCCGGGGAGGCGGAGCCGCTCGCTGCCGCGATCGTCCGGCTCCTCACGGACCACCCGCTCGCGGACACGCTCGCCCGCGCAGCACGGGACGTGGCGCATGACCGGTTCTGCGTGCAGAAGATGGCCGCCGAGATCATGGATCTCTACGAGGAGGGTGCGCGGGAGGCCGCGCTCCGGGCGGGGCTCCCCGCCCGGCCGGTTCAGCCCCGGACCACGCTCCAGTAGCGCTCGGCGGCACCGGTGCCCACGGCGCCGGCGGCCGCCACCCGCGCCGCGTAGCCGGCGAGGTCGTCCAGCATCCCCTGGTCACCCTCGAAGAGCCGCACGATCTGCGAGCCGTAGACGCGGATCCCCGCCGCCTTGCGGTCCATCTGTTCCGCGATCTCCGCGTAGCGTGCCTCCAGCCGGAGGCCCTCCGGCAGGCCGATGACCTCCGAGGGAAGGTCCCCGAGGCCGGTGAAGTCGTTCCACCAGGCGTAGGGGAAGTCCTCGTAGAAGCTGACCCGGCCGGCGAGATCGGGCCCGGGCATCACCCAGCGCCGGCCCTCGCCGAGGAGGGCGATCCCCACCTCGCGGCAGAGCTGGTGGTCCACGTGGCCACCCACGCCGAGCGGGAAGTAGACCATCTGCGGCTCGAGGCGGAGGATCTCGCGGCGGAGGATCTCCACCGGCGCGTGGTCGTCATCGCGGGCGCCGCCGAGGAGCTCTCCGTCACCCTCGTAGCCGCGGTAGACCGCGTCCGGCAGGTCGAGGTCGATGACGCTGCACTCCATGAACCACGCGTAACGCTCGTCCTCGGCCTTGCGGATCGCCGTGGCGTCCGCCGCACCGAAGTCCGTGGTGGCGAGGGTCCCCTGGCCGCCAACGCCATCGGCGATCGGCCGGGCGGGGGTCTCCTCGTTCGTGATGTTCGCGCTCCGCGTCCACGCCGCGCGCTGCCAGAACTGGCGCGCCTGGGTGTTCGCGCGCTCCTGGGTCACGGCGATCCGCTCGGCATCCGCGAGCCACGGGGCGTCCGGCCCGGCCGTCCGCACCACCGGGTAGTCCGGCTCCAGCGCGCTCCGGTCGAACGATTCGGTGTTCGGCCAGACGGCCTTGGACCCGAAGCCGAGCGCGGCACGCTGGTACTCGGTCATCTCCGTGTCCGCGCCGGGGCCGCCGGAGAAGACCGTGATGATCGTGACGTTCTGGCCGAGCTCGCGGAGGCTGGCGATCAGCCCGCCACAGGAGAGGGCGGCATCGTCGGGGTGCGGGGAGATGAAGACGTGGGACATCGCGGGCGAGGATAGCACCGGGCGCGGTCCGCCGGTGGTCAGCCCTCGCGGCCGGGATCGGTCCCGTGGCGGCCCACGAGCGGCACGAAGGTGCAGCCGCCGAGCGTCCGGGTCCGCAGCTCCCCGTCCTCCCGCCAGGCGACGGTGAGCTCCTGGTAGCCCGGCGGTCCCACGGGGAGGACGAGCCGCCCGCCGGGCGCGAGCTGCTCCACGAGCGGTGGGGGGATCGCCGGTCCTGCGGCCGCCACCACGATCCCCGCGTACGGCGCATCCGGCGGGTAGCCCAGGCTCCCGTCACCCACGACGCTGCGGACGGAGAGGCCGAGCGACGCGAGCGTCCGGGCGGCGCGCTCGGCGAGCTCCGGGTCGCGCTCGATCGAGGTGACCCGCGCGCCGATCGCGGCGAGGACCGCGGCCTGGTATCCGGAGCCCGTCCCCACGTCCAGGACCGCCACCGGACGGCCGGGATGGCGCACCGCCCAGCCCGGGAGGTCGAGCACCTCGGTCATCCGGGCGACGATCCAGGGCTGCGAGATCGTCTGGCCATGGCCGATCGGGAGCGCGGTGTCGTCGTAGGCGTTCTCCTCCATCTCCGGAGGAAGGAAGCGCTCGCGGGGGAGCGCACCCATGACGCGCAGGACCGCGGGGTCGCCGATGCCGCGCGCGGCGAGCTGCTCCTCCACCATCGCGGCACGCCGCAACGCTGCGAGGCCGGTTCCCTCATCGCCACCGTGCCGGGATCCCGGTCCGGCGGCGGTCATGGGAGACGCTGGGCGGTCAGCCGGCCGGCGACGCGGAGACCGCGGGAGCCGGGGTCGGGGCGACGGTCGGCACCGGGGTCGGCGCCTTCGTGGGCACCGGCGTGGGCGCCTTCGTCGGCACGGGCGTGGGGGCCGGTGTCGGCACCGGGGTCGGCGCGGGGGTGGGCGCCTTCGTGGGCACCGGGGTCGGGGCCACGGTCGGCATCGGGGTCGGCGTGGGCGCCGGGGTCGGCACGGGCGTCGGAGCCACGGTGGGCTCCGGGGTGGGCTCCGGCGTCGGCTCGGGGGTCGGGGCCACGGTCGGCTCCGGGGTCGGCGCGACGGTCGGCTCCGCGGTCACGGTGATGCTGGGCTCGGGGCTCGGGCTCACGATCGGCGCGGCGCTCGGCTCCGGCCGCGGCGTCTTCCCGGGGGAGAGCAGCCCGCCGTTGCCGAAGAAGACGCCCCACAGGAGGCCGCCCGCGAAGACCGCGACGACGATGACGACCCAGATCCGCGATGAGTCGTCATCCACCCGGGGATGCTCCTCGTGAGCGCCCTCGGTGGGGAGCGGCGAGCGGATCGAGCTCGTGGCGCCCTTCTTCCGGCCGCTTGCCCGCGGCGCGTCCGCGGAGGCCGCAGCGCGGCTGCTCGCGACGGGCGCGGGTGCCGGCGTGGCCGGGACCTCCGGCTCGGGGGCGGCGGGCTCCTCGGCGGGGCTCGGCTCACCCTCGGCGGCGGCGCTCGTCTCGGACCCGGTGGCCGCGGCGTCCCCCTCGGACGCGGGCTCGCCGGTCTCCTGCCGGTCCTCCGCCGGCTCCTCGTTCTCCCTGGGCTCGGTCGTCATCGGGTCGGGCTCCTGCTGGCGATGCAGGACGGATTATGCGGCGCGCGGCGCGCCCGCGTCGCGGACCGCGGGGAGCAGCGCCCCGGCAAGGCCCGCGACGAGGGTGACGGCACCGAGGATGGCGAAGATCGTGCCCGGCGGGACGACCCCCGCAGCGAGCGAGGAGACGGCCGCGGCGCCCGTCATCGCACCGAAGACGATGCTCGAGCGGATCGCGACCACCCGTCCCATCAGCGTGCCCGGCACGAGCTCGCCGAAGAGCGTCTGCGAGGGCACGAGCCAGACGAGGTTGAAGAGGCCTACGAGGAAGCTCGCCGCGAGCGCCAGCGCGACCTCGCCCGCGAGCCCGAGGACGATCGTGGAGAGACCCATGAGCGCGAAGCCCACGATCACGAGACGGCCGCGGCCCAGGCGGCTGCCGATCGCGCCCACGACGAACCCGCCGACCAGGTTCCCGAGCCCGAGGACGGCTTCCAGGAGACCGAGCGTCTCGGCGAGGCCGGGGACGGCTCCATCGACGGGCGCCGGCGCCCCGATGAGGAGGAAGACGTACGCGGGGGTGAGCGCGAGCGTGGCGCCCACCGAGAGCTGGCCCACGGTGCTCACGATCGTGTTCTGGAAGAGGGGAGGGCTCGCACGCAGGAAGCGCCACCCCTCGCGCAGATCGGCGATCACGCCCGCGACCAGCCGTTGCGTCCGGGGAGCGGCCACGCGCACCACCGGGGGGATCGCGATGCCCAGGAGGAGGAGCGCGCTCGCGAGGTAGGTCGCCGCATCCAGCCAGAAGGCGAGCGCCACGTTCGCCCCGAGGAAGGCGATGAGGGCCCCGGCGATCGGGTAGCCCGCGATCTCGGCGATCGTCTCACCGGTCCAAAGCGCGCCGTTCGCGGCGAGCAGGTCCTCCTCGCGGACGATCCGTGGCACTGCCGCTGCGCGCGCGGGCCGGAAGAAGCAGCTCACCGTGGTGACGAGGAAGACGAGGGGATAGACGAGCCACAGCTCGACCGAGGCGGCGACGGGGATGAGGAGGACGAGGCCGCCCCGGATGAGGTCGGCCGCGATCATCGTCCGGCGATGGTCCCAGCGGTCCACGAAGGTTCCCGCGATCGGGCCGAGGAGGAGGTTCGGGAGCATCGCCGAGACGAAGACGAGCGCCGAGAGGACGGGCGAACCGGTGAGACCGATGACGAGGACGCCGAGGGCGACCTGGTTCAGCCGGTCGCCGAAGACGCCGATCGTCTGGGCGAGCCAGAAGGCGCTGAAGCGGGCATCCCCGGCAAGGCGGAGATAGGGGTGCGCGCGGATCCGACCGCCGATCGAGCGGCCGGCCGGTGCCGTCCCGCCCGTCGCGGTCCCGGACGTCCCGTGGGCAGCCACGGGAGCGGCAAGGCCCGGTCCGCGGCCGCCACCCAGGATGAGCGGGCGCGGCTGAAGGTCGGTGGCGGGGGGCGATCCGCTCCACAGCGAGACGCCTCCGTCGCGCTCCTCGCCCGTGCGGCGCAGGGCGTCCACAAGGAGCCAGCCGAGCCCGGTCGCGATCGCCACGTCGCCGATGCTCACGACGTTCGTGAGCGGGCCGAGCGGGACCGGGATGACATCGCCGAGTGGCCCGGCCTGGAGGAGGAAGGCAAGGTCCACGCCGGCCGGCAGGAGGACCTGCCAGCCTGCGGCCAGCTCCGCCACCGGGATCCCCACCGCATCGAGGGCGGGCCCCCAGGCGGGCATCCGGCCGTCGTTGACGACGATCGCGAGGGCGTTCCCGAGGACCCCGGCGAGGACGAGGAGGATCCCGGGGATCGAGCGGTTGAGCCAGAGGGCACCGGCAAGGACCGCGAAGGCGCCGGCCAGGAGGGGGAGGCGGAGCTCTTCCGCGGGTGCGAACCCCCGCACGATGAGAGCCTGGGTCCCGTAGCGGATGACGAGCGCGGCGAGGATCAGGCCGGCATACCGGAAGCGCAGGTAGCGGAGCGCCGCGAGGCGGCCCCCGAGAAGGAGCCCGATCGTCAGGCCGGCGAGGATGCCGAGGAGGATCACGCGCCCGGCCGCGCGCTCAGGCGGGTCCCGCCGGGGGCTCGGACGGGCGATCCCCGCCCTGGGCCCGGGCCGCGTCCGCGCGCTGTCGTGCCAGCTCGCCGATCATCGGGACCGGCGGCTCGGGCACGGCGTCTGCGGCCGGCCGCGGCCAGCGTCCCCGCCCGGTCTCCGTGCGTGCGAAGGCATCCACGACACCGGGGTCGAACTGGATGCCGCTGTACTTCCGCAGCTCGGCGAGGGCCTGCGCGGGCGTCAGCGGGTTCAGCCGGTAGGGCCGGACGGCGGTCATCGCCTCGAAGGCATCGGCGACATGGAGGATCCGTGCGAGGAGCGGGATCTCCTCACCCACGAGCGCGCGCTCCACGCCGTCGACCTCCACCCGCGGGTAGCCCGACCCGTTGTACCACTGGTGGTGGTGGAGGATGACCGGGAGGATCGGCTCCAGGGCATCGACGTCGCGGAGGATGTCGCGCCCTTTCTCGGGATGAGCGTTCATCGCGACGCGCTCCTCGCGGTTCAGGCGGGACGGCTTGAGGAGGACCGCGTCCGGGATCCCGATCTTGCCCACGTCGTGGAGGAGGCCACCCCACTGGAGCTTCTCCAGGTCGACCTCGCCGAGCCCCATCTCCTCGCCGATCTCCACCGCGATCGAGGAGACGTGCTCGGAATGCTTCTTCGTGGAGGGGTCACGGGCGTCGATCGCGGAGGCGAGCGCGCGGATCGTCTGGACGAACATCCGCCGGATCTCCACGACGGAGGCATACGCGGCCCGGGTCGTGTAGAGCGGGAGGGCGAAGAGGAGCGCGACCACGTAGCCCACGTGCTCGTATGCGAGCGCCATCAGCCAGGCGAGCGGGACGAGGCCGAGGAGGCCGAGGCCGTAGGCACGCAGGTCCGCCGCGAGGACCTCGCGCAGGCTGCGCGACTGGCGGATGGCGATCGCGAGCCCGGAGAAGAGCTCCCCGGTGACGAAGAAGACGATCCCTGCAAGGACGGCCGCCACGAGCGTCTGCAGCGTGTCCGGCAGGGCGCCACCGGCGAGCGCGAGGTAGAGCCAGCCGGCGAGCACGGCCCCGATCACCGCCGAGGCGTGGTTGTAGAGCGTCCCGTACCAGGGGACCTCGCGGCGCAGCTCGCGCAGGTCGGTCGTCCCAAGCGCGGCCACGATCAGGCCTGCGGTCGGTCCGCCCACGAGGATGCTCGCGAGGAGGGGTGCGATGAAGACGCTGACCGCGGGTCCCCGGGGAGACTGGATCGGCGCCATGCTCGCCGCCGTGGTGAGGGCGATCCAGAAGAGCAGCCCCTCGGCGGTCAGGCCGCCCGGCGCGCCGAGCCGGAGAGGCGTCAGCACCACGGACGCGCCGGCAAGCCCGACGGCGATCGCGATGACCGCAGCGACGAGGAGGGCGAGCGCCCGCGTCATCGGAGGACGCGCGGCGCGGGTGAGTGAGTCATCGGAGAAGAGCATAGGGGGAGGACGGCAAGTCCTCCCCCTCGCGCCGCCCGTTCGGGCGGCCGGCTCGACTAGAAGGGCCGGACCCCTGCGCCACCCGCGACCGCGATGATCGCGAGGAGGGCGAGGACCATGCCCGCGCGCACGTTCAGGCCGTGCATCGGGCTCACCAGCCCTTGCTACCGGCGTTCGGCTCCACTGCGTGCCCCTTTCCGGGTCCCCATGAGGGGACCCACCGACTTCCGTCGTCGGGGGGGTGCACCACTCGCTCCCCGTCGCCCCAGGTGCCCAGCTTCAGGCGGCGGTTCTGCGCGTCCGTCCATCGACCTACCGGTACGTTCGTACTGGGAGGGTCGCGGATGGTCCGGTCGTGTGGGGGCCCTCAGCCTACGCAGGAATGCGTAGGCGGGACCGGATCGCACGCTAGGGCTCCTCGTCGGCGACCACCTCCTCATAGGGCGGTGGCTCCTCGTCCAGGGCATCGCGGTGGGCCGTCGCGAAGTGCGCGTACGCCTCCCGCGAGGCGGCAAGGGACCCCGTCCCGCGCAGCGCCCGGATGAGGGCGGGATAGAGTTCGAGCGCCTCCGGGTCGATGGTGAGCGCGTGGGTGAGGACGGCGGTCGCATCGCCCGGGCGACCGAGGCTCATCGCCCGCAGGGCAGCCTCCTCCGTCAGTCGCAGGAAGGCGGTGTGGACCCGCTGCCGCCAGCTCTCCGACCACTCCTCGTATTCGAACTCCGGCGCGAAGCGTCCCGTGTAGGAGGCGGCGAGCGAGATCATCGCGCGCAGCTCCGTACCGGGCGCCATCACCGATGTGGCCTGGCGCAGGAACGCAGCGGACCGGACCTGGACGAGGTCCGGCTCCAGGTAGACGAGCTCACCTTCCATGGGGACGAAGTCGACGAGAAGGCGGGCCACATCGTCCTCCGGGCTGATCTCCCGCCGGAGGAAGTAGAGGGTCTGGTGGAGGCTGTTCGTGGCCTGGTCCGCATCCGCATCCGGCCAGAGCGCCTCCATCACCTGCTCCCGGGTCGCCGACTGGCCGGGCCGCGTGACGAGGTAGAGGAGGAGGGCGGCGGCCCTCCGTCGGATCGACCCGATCGCCACGACCCGGTCTCCGACGGCGATCGACGAGCGCCCGAGGTCATGGACGATCAGCGTCGGGCTCTGCCGGCGCGCGAGACTACGCGCGAGGCGGCGATCGCCCGCCTGCCGATGCCGTACGCGCTCCCACGCTTCGAGGAGCTCGATGTCGACTTCTTCGCCTACAGCAGAGAGCAGAGCGGCTGCACCGTCATCCGCTTGCGACCCACCATCTCTCTGTAGCGTCCGGCGGAGTCCTGGGCGCCATCGCTTCGGGTGAATGCGGGCGAGCCGCTCAATCCTCGGCGGTGAAACGGGCCCTAGGCACTCGACCAAGATGTCGGCACAAATCAGCAGGTGGGCGTCCGAGACGAGTGCTGTATCAGCGACCAGCGTGACGACCGTCCGCAGCGAGCCCTCAGCGCATGCCTCCAACAGTCGCGCAATGGGCAGGAACCTCGCAGAGCCTCGAGCCCCCAGCGACTTTCTAGCCTGCTGAGCAAGTGACGCAGCCGTCGTCCGGTCCCCGCTGAGGAACGCTAGTTGGATCGCGGCAGTCCGGAGCAGCCCATCGTGGTTCGGATCCCATGCAAAGGCACCGAGGCCTCGAATGTCCCGCTCCGCATCTTGCAAGCGCCCCTCGGCAAGCGCGAGGTACACCCCTGAGAGAGCAACCGCTTCCGCGCTCGGATCGAGGCCACCGGGCCCTGCGGCGAGGTCGACCGACGCCAGCCACAGAGCGCGCGACAGGTCGACATCGCCCAGGAAGACGGCAATCAGGGCGGCCTCGGCAACCGCGTCCGGTTGAGCATCAGGGGTGACGGCCGCTGCCCTTGAGATGTCGAGGGCGCCCACAAAATCGCCCGCGTCAAACGCGGCGGCAGCCGCGACGAGCTGGGTGGACGCTGAGATGCCCTCGTCCTCACCGGATCTCCCAAGCGCATCGATGGCTTCCCTTGCCTCATTCGCCGCCGCAACGTGATCGCCGATTGCCAGTAGGTGACCCGCGCGGTTGTGTCTCGTGATCCCCTCGTAGAGAGCTAGGTCGTCGCGCTGGAACTCGTCGGCCAAAGCCCTCAGGGCTCGCTCGGTCCCCACCAAAGCCTCGCCTTCCACGACCCGACGCCAGGCGCGCGCGAGCTGGGCGAGAAGCGGCGTTACCTCGGGGTCTCGGATGATCGCGTCGAGCGAGGCGAGGAGGCGGTCCATCTCCCCGAGGCGCTGGTAGGAGCTCGCAAGCGCGAGGTGGACGAGGGTCCGCTGCTCGGGTTCGAGCGTGTCGGCGGGCAGGGGCTCGAGGAGGCCCACCGCCGAGCGGGGATCTCCACCCGCGGCGAGGCTGCGTGCTCTCAGGACGAGGACGCCCACCGCCGGCTCGACCTCGGGCATCCGTTCCACGAGCTCGAGGGCAGGGCCCCAGGTCCCCGAGCCGAGCGCCCGGAACGACGAGGCTCCGATCACGCGCATCGCGGTCTCCGGATCCCCGGCCTCGATGAAGTGATGGGCGGCCGTCGGCCACTCGGACGGCTCCACGGCCTCGGCGATGTCACGATGGATGGTGCGGAGCTCCTCACCCCGGACCTCGTTCCTCAGGTGGCCGAGCAGGAAGTCCCGGAGGAGCGGATGGAACCGCCGGCTGGCGCTCCCCCGCGCGCTCCGGCTCATCAGGCCAAGGTCATCCGCTCGATCCAGGAGCTCCGCGACCGCCTCCGACGGCAGTGGCTCCGGGCTCCGGGCGAGCGCCGCGACCGCGAGCGGGAGGCGGATCCGGTCCAGGAGCGCGGCCCGGGTGAGCAGGAGCCGCATCCGCGGATCCTGTCGGCCAAGCACCTCCTCCGCGAGGTAGTCGTAGATCGGCGCGTCCGTCCCCCGCAGGTCCCGGACGAAGCTGCGCACCTCCTCCTCGGGCCGGTCCCGGAGCGACGAATGGAGGAGCTGGAGGCTGGCGACCCATCCTTCCGTCCGCTCCCCGACGATCGCCAGGAGGTCCGCGCTGAGCGGCAGCCCGTAGCCGAGCGCGAAGAGGCTGCGCATCTCGTCGCCGCTGAAGCGCAGGGCATCCGTATCGAGCTCCGCGATCGACCCCTCTGCGGCCAGGCGACCCACCGGGATCGTGGGGCGCGCACGTCCGCTCATCACGACGCGCACCGACTCCGGCCCGCGCTCGACGAGGAGGGCAAGGACGCGCCCGGCCTCCGCGCGGTCCGCGATCAGGTGGATGTCATCCAGGATCAGGACCGTCCGGTCCTCCAGCTCGCGCCCCAGCTCGGCGAGGAAGGAGCGCATCGCCTGTTCGGGAGTGGTCCCCAACGCCACGGCACGGGCGAGGAGTCGTTCCGATGCCTGCCCGATCCCCGGCTGGACCTCGCGGAATGCCGCGATCAGCCCCGCGATGAGCGTCATCCATTCGCCGTCCGAGGAGTCGAGCCGGAGCCACGCCACGCCCTCCGGCCGCCGCCGCGCCCAGTCCGCCAGGAGCGTCGACTTCCCGTAGCCCGCCTCCGCCGCGATCAGGACGAGCCGATCCTCCGCGTGCTCGTCCAGCCAGCGATGGAGGCGCCCGCGTGCGATCGTGCTCTCACGGACGAACGGCGACCGGACCTTGCTGAGCGGGACCGCGGATGCCGGGCCGTTCTCGAGGGCCGGCACCACAGCGGGGAGGACCGGCTCTTCCGGGTCTGCGGTCATCGTCCGGCCCGCTGCGGCGAGGGGGGCTTCCAGGTGGGTCGAGGTCGGCATGCGACCAGCGTGCCCGCGCGCACTTCACGGCCACTGCACATCACTGTGGATGGACCTCCGGACCCACGCGATCCCCCGCATCCCGCTCGCTGACCGCACGATCGTGCCACCTTCGCCCTCATCCCGGAAGCCCCGTCCGCGCCCCTGCTAGGCTCCCCGCGCGCCACGCATCCTTCCGCGATCGACACGCCCGGAGGTCACCGGTGAGGGTCTTCATCGCCTGCCTTGGCACCGAGACGAACACGTTCTCGCCGATGCCCACCGGGCTCGCCACCTTCGCCGGCACGATGCTTCACCACGGGGACGCCACCGCGCACCCCGCCTCCCTCTACTCCGGCCCGCTCCTCGTCTGGCGTCGCCTCGCCGAGGCGCGGGGCGATACGGTCATCGAGGGGCTCGCGGCGTTCGCGGAGCCGGCCGGACCCACGACCCGGGCGGTCCACGAGGCGTTGCGCGAGGAGCTCCTCGCGGGCCTGCGTGCCGCCCTCCCCCTCGACATCGTCCTTCTCCACCAGCACGGGGCGATGGTCGCCGTGGGTGAGGACGATTGCGAGGGCGACCTCCTGGCCCGGGTCCGTGACGTCGTGGGTCCCGGTGTGGTCGTCGGCTCCGAGCTCGACCTCCACTGCCACATCACCGCCCGGATGGTCGAGTCGGCGACCGCCATCGTCACCTACAAGGAGTACCCGCACACGGACACCGAGGAGCGGGCCGCCGAGCTCTTCGCGATCTGCGCGGCTGCGGCCGAGGGGCGCGTCCGTCCCGTGATGGCCGCGGCGCCGCTCCACATGGTCGGGATCTTCGAGACCACGCGCGAGCCGATGCGCTCGTTCACCGACCGGATGACCGCCCGCGAGGGACGCGACGGCATCCTCTCCATCTCCCTCGGCCACGGCTTTCCCTACGGCGACGTGCCCGACGTGGGCGCAACGCTCCTCGTGGTCGCGGATGGCGATCCCGCGCCGGCCCGGGCCCTCGCCGAGGAGCTGGGCCGGGAGGTCTGGCGGATGCGGGAGGCGATCGCGCAGACGCGGGTCCCCCTCGAGACGGCCCTCGCATCCGCTCTCGCGACGGACCGCCGGCCCACGGTGATCGCGGACGTCTGCGACAACGCCGGGGGAGGCGCCCCGAGCGATTCCACCTTCATCGTCCGCGAGCTGCTGGCGCGGGGGATCGGAGACGTCGCAGCGGGTCTCTTCTGGGACCCCGTCGCCGTCCGCTTCTCCATCGAGGCCGGTGAGGGCGCCACGATCGACCTGCGCATCGGCGGCAAGTGCGGCCCGGCCTCCGGCGATCCGCTCGACCTGCGGGTCACGGTCCGCCGGATCATCCACGATGCCGAGCAGACGTTCGGCCCCTCTCGGAACCCGGTCGGCGACCTCGTCCTCGTCTCCGCCGCGAACGGGGTCGACCTCGTCCTCAACAGCATCCGGACCCAGGTCTTCCACCCGGATGCCTTCACGCAGCTCGGGCTCGACCTGGCCACGAAGCGGATCGTGGTCGTGAAGTCGATGCACCACTTCTACGCCGGCTTCGCGCAGATCGCCGCCCAGGTCTTCCACGTGGCCGGCCCCGGTGCGCTCCCCTCGGACTACGCGGCGATGCCCTACACGAAGCGCAGCCTTCCCTTCTGGCCGGCGGTCGCGGACCCGCACGGACCGGACGGCCCGCGCGCGACGATCGTCACGCGATCGGCCGGATGACCCCCGGACCGTGCGCTCCGGCGCCCGGGGATCGGTCGGTCAGAGGGCGTTGATCGGCGTCCCGCACACGAGCATCGTCGTCCCGCGCATCAGGCGCAGCGACTCCGCGGCGACCGATCCCCCGAGGCCGGCGGGTGCCGCCGTACTCTCGAAGACGA
>Ga0208783_10000746_pt1 | contig 19713 bp, 16 predicted proteins | sample DEB19_08_DNA_2_FD_184529 | JGI IMG/M metagenome (GOLD analysis project Ga0208783, IMG submission 184529) | Aqueous microbial communities from the Delaware River and Bay under freshwater to marine salinity gradient to study organic matter... | ecosystem: Environmental > Aquatic > Marine >...
CTCGCGATGACCTTGACGCCCCGTTACGACAAGCACACCGTGCTGGGCGAGGCCGACGACCCCCGCCAGACCCACCAGGTCTTCGGCACCTGGGCGGGCCGGCTCGTCACCGACGACGGTCTGCGCCTCGACTTCGCCGGCATCCAGGGATTCGCCGAGGAGGCCCGTCAACAGTGGTGAACGAACGCAGGGAGGAGCGCCGGTGGAACCGATAAGGATCGGGTGGCTCGGGGCCTGCCTCGACGGTCCCGGGGGCGGCTACGACAAGATCCATCGCCTCGCCTTCGACAAGGCGGTGGAGTCCGGGGTGCTCGACCGGCCCTACGAATTCGTGCTCCACGCCGAGTACGGCCTGCCCAACGGCACGGCCAAGAACGCGACCGACGGGTTCCGGTACCTCGTCGACGAGGGGTGCATCGGGGTGGCGGGCGCGTACAGCTCCGACAACGCGATCACGGTTGCTCCGCTCGCCGACGAACTTCAGGTGCCGCTCCTCTCGTGGGCGGGCACCGAGCGTCTCCGCGGCGAGTACTGCTTCCGGCTCGGCAACGGCGACTGCGGGGGCGACGCAGCGCTCGTCGTCGCCTGGCTGGTGCGCAACGGCCACACCCGAGTGGCAGTGCTCAGCGAGAACTCGCCCAACGGCGAGGAGTACTTCCGCTACTTCCGCACCGAGTGTCGGCGGCGCGGCGTGGCGATCGCGGCGCTCGAGACGGTGAGCCAGAGCCCGGCCGACCTGGCGGCGAATCTCGACAACCTGCGGCAGGCGAACGCCGACGCGCTCGTCTACATGGGCTACGGGATGCTGGCGGCCAAGGGTCTGCTGCGCGAGGCGCTCGACCGCCTCGGCTGGGATCCGCCCCGGATCATGAGCACGGCCTTCATGTGGTACCTCATGGGTTTCGACCTCTTCGAGGGGTGGGTCGGCATCGACCAGTTCGATCCGACCAACCCCCTCGCCGACCGCTTCCACGATGACTACGTCGCCGGCTACGGCCACGAGCCGCCGATGTGGCCCAACGCGATTCCCGTGCTCGCCTACGACACGGCGCGCGTGCTCGTGGAGGGGCTGTTTCGGGCCCCGATCCTGAGCGGCCCCGGCCTCAAGGCCGGGCTGGAGTCGATCCGGTTCATGCCCTGCGCGACCGGTGGTCCGCGCACCCACATCGCGTGCGCGCCGTACGAGCACGGGATGTTCCGGGGCGACTGGCTCCACTACGGCCGCGTGCGCGACGGGAAGTTGGAGTTCGAGGGACGGTTCGAGGCCTGGGAGTAGACGCTCCCTCGGGGTCGGAGCGCGGCTCGGCCCCGAACCGCGGTCCGCTCAGATCCCCGAGACCGAGACGAGGCTCGTGGAATCGGTCGTGGTGCCGTTGCCGAGCGCGCCCTGGCCGTTGAAGCCGGCGCACTGCACGCCACCGCTCGCCACCATCCCGCAGGAGTGCAGGCTGCCGACCGTGGTCCATGCCTGCGAGGTGTACCCGGTCGACGTCGCAACCAGAGAGGATGTCGTCGTTCCGTTTCCGTACTGCCCGTGGCCGTTGGATCCCCAGCACAGCACGGAGCCGCCCATCCGCAGCGCGCACGTCGTCCCCGCGCCGGTTGCGATGTCGATCGTGTCGGTGAGGCCCTGCACGCTCACCGGGCTCGTTGCGTCGACACCGGTGTTGTTGCCGAGCTGGCCGGCGCTGTTGGTGCCGGTGCACTTGGCCGTCCCGTTCAGGAGTCGCACGCAGGTGTACCAGCCCATCGCCGAGTCGACGCTCACCGCGTTGGCGATTCCGGTCATCGTCGTCGGCGTATACGTCGGCAGCGACGTGGTCGCGCCGTTGCCGAACTGTCCGAAGTTGTTGTTGCCCCAGCACTTCACCGCCCCCGAGATCATCACGGCACAGGTGGTGTCACCGCCCGCCGAGACCGATCCTGCGTTGAGGAGCCCGGTGACCGCCACCGGGGTCACGGCGTAGGTGCCGATGTTGTTGCCGACCTGACCGCTCAGGTTGGAACCCCAGCACTTCACCGTGCCGTCGGCGATTTGGGCGCACGAGTGGTAGTGCCCGACCGTGATCGCAACGGCGTTGGCGAGGCCGGTCACGGTGACCGGGCTGCTCGCGCTGGTGATGGTGCCGTTGCCGAGTTGCCCGTTGTTGTTGAGGCCCCAGCACCGCCCGGTGCCGTCGGCCAGAAGGGCGCAGGTGTGGTAGTCGCCGGCGCTGACCGCGACGACTCCGGAGAGCCCCGTCACCGCGGTTGCGGTCAACGCGTCGGTGCCGGGGAGCGAGCCCCCGTTGCCGATCTGGCCGTAGTAGTCGTCACCCCAGCAGCGGACCGTGCCGTTGCCGACGACAGCGCAGTTGTGGCTGTCGCCGGCGTCGAGGGCGACGGCTTTCGTGCCCATGGAGTATCCGGTGACGACGACCGGGCTCGAGGAGTTCGTCGTCGTGCCGTTCCCTAGTTGGCCCTGATTGTTGTATCCCCAACAGCGGGCGCCGCCGCCCGCCAGGCGCGAGCAGCCGTGGGCGGTACCCAGGTTGAGGCTCACTGCGTTGGTGAGACCGGTGACGACGACCGGGGTCGAGGAGTTCGTGGTGGTGCCGTTGCCGAGCTGGCCCGATGGGTTGCCACCCCAGCAGCGCACGGTGCCGCCGGCGAGCAACGCGCACGTGCTGCCCCACGTGGCCGTCACGGCGGCCACGCCGGTCAGGCCGGTGGGGGTGACCGGGGTCAGGGAGTTGACGGTCGTTCCGTTACCGAGCTGGCCCGTCGAGTTGCCGCCCCAGCACCGGGGCGTACCGTTCGCGAGCAGTGCGCACGTGTGGTTGTTGCCGGGGCTGACGGCGGTCACGTTGGTGAGGCCGGCCGCAGTCACCGGGATCGGCGAGTTCGTCGTGAGGCTGTTACCCAATTGACCGGATCCGTTTGCGCCCCAACAGCGCACGGTGCCGCCGCTCAGGAGCGCACAGGTGTGTGAGCTCCGAGCGGCGACGGAGACGGCGGTCGTGATGCCGGAGACGGTGACGGGAACCGACGAGTTCGCGAAGGTGTTGTTGCCGAGCTGACCCGCCTCGTTGCGGCCCCAGCACCGCACGTTGCCGAACGCGAGCAGCGCACACGAGTAGCTGGACCCGGCGGCGATCGCCACGGCCGACGAAATGCCCGAGACGGTGACGGGAACCGACGAGTTCACGAGCGTGTTGTTGCCGAGTTGCCCGTAGGCGTTGGAGCCCCAGCACGCGACCGATCCCGCGGCGAGCACGGCGCACGAGTGGGAGAGGCCGGACGCAACCGATCGGGCGGTCGAGATCGCGGAAACCGTCACCGGGGTGAGCGACGGGGTCGTGCTGTTGTTACCGAGTTGCCCGGCCGTGTTGGCCCCCCAGCACCGAATGGTGCCACCGCTGACCGGCGCGCACGAGTGGGCCCCTCCGTTGCTCGCCGTCCCCCCGTAGTCGCCGCCGGGGTTCCGCCCGGTCTTCACGAGGCTTCCCTTGATCGGGCTGCCCGCGCCGCTGGCGACGGGGGCGATCTCGGCGACCGTGAGCACGGAAGCGAGGGCGAACGCGAGGAGGATGCGGGTCGAGCGGTGCGTGGTCACGGGTCCTCCGCGTGAGACGGTCCCCGCGACGGGGCGGGGCGGGTCGGCCGTGCCGACCCGGTCGATCCGGTCAGGAGGAGATGATGACACGCCCCGGGCGGTCGCGCACGGGACCGATCGGATCATCCGGGGCTCGGGGCACCCCGTTCGGGCGGAGGCTGACGTTCCCGCTACTTGGGGGCGAAGCGCTGCCCGGCGTCGAGGCGGATGCACGAGCCGTTGAGCATCGGGGTCTCGACGATCGCCACGGCCAGGCGCCCGTACTCCTCGGGCCGGCCCATCCGCTTCGGGAACGCAGCGTCGCGGGTGAGGGCGGCCGCGAACTCGTCGGGGATGCCCTGGGTGATGCCGGTACTGAAGAGGCTCGGGGCGATGGCGACGGCCCGGATGCCGAGGCTGCCGAGGTCGCGGGCCATCGTCAGCACCATCCCTGCGATGCCCGCCTTGGCCGCGGTGTAGGCGACCTGGCCGATCTGGCCCTCGAACGCCGCGATCGACGCGGTGTCGATCATCACGCCGCGCTCGTCGTCCTCGGGCTCGTTCTTCGCCATGTGGGCGGCCTGAAGCCGGTTGAGGTTGAAGGTGGCGATCAGGTTGAGGTCGATCACCCGGCGGAACTCGTCGAGCGGGTGCGGTCCGTTCTTGCCGAGGGTGCGCATCGCGGTGCCTCCGCCCGCGGTGTTCACCGCGATGTGGAGGCCGCCGAGGGCCTCGACCGCCGCGTCGAGCGCCTGCTCGGTGTTCTCGGCGTCCATGACGTCGACCGGGTGGAAGGTGCCGCCGAGCGACGACGCGACGTCGGCGCCCGCGCTGTTCGGGAGGTCGAGGATGGCGACCGCGGCGCCCTTCTGCCGCAGTTGCTCGGCTGCAGCCCGGGCCATACCCGACGCCCCGCCGACGATGACCGCCTTCTTGCCCTCGATCTTCACGGTGTTCCTCTCGTTCCCGGTCCGGTGCGAGGAGCACGCTAGGCGGCGTCGCGAGCGGCGGTGAAACCGATGGGTTCGGTGTCGGCGATCCGATCCGGGCCGTAGGCTCCCCCCTCGTGTCCGGGGCGGCCCCCGGGCGTCGACCGGAGGATCGCGATGACCAGCAACCCGCCCCGCCTCATCTCCGACCAGCGCGGTGTGCGCTACGGCGAGGTGCTCGCCGTGTTCGCCCGCGACGGTCGCTTCGAGGCCGAGGTCTACGGCACCCAGATGCTCAACGACTGCCCCCAGGAATTGTGGGAGACGCTCGACGCCGGCGAGATCGCGGCCGAGATGGGTGCGCTGGTCGTCAAGCTCAACGGGCCCCGCCACTGGATGCTCGACGGCTTCGGGACGAAGGTCGAGATCGTCGAGCCGGTGCTGCGCGAGTTCAATGGGCTCCTGACTCGCCGCATCGCGGTCGTCGATCTGGGCACGACCCCTTCGACGGAGCGTTACCGGGGCATCAAGGTCAACCGGGGCGCAGTGTTCTTCTTCGATGCGGGTAAACCCGTCTACGAGCTCGTCGATCCCGAGGGCGAGGCGTACGTGATGCAGGCGTACTGCATCGGGGTCGACCCGACGCTCACCGAGGCCGATCTGCCGACGCTCGGCGAGCGCCTCGACCTGCCCGCGGGCTGGTCGTACCGCACTCGCGTGCTCGAGGAGGAGCTCGCCATCGACACCACGGCGACGTTGGCGACCGTGCTCCAAGACGAGCTCGAGAACTCGTACACGCTGCCGTACTGACCTCCGATGGCGACCCGCGCCCCCGGACGCGGTGAGGTGTGCGCTAGTCTCATCGAGTCGCTCAGATACGCGACACGCTCTCACCGGGGTTCATCCCCCTCTCGATCTTCGTTGCCGTAGGTGTTGCGACGGTGATCGCCGAGTCGGTCGGTGCACGCAGTGTTCCCGCAGCCGACGGCGTCAGTGGCGAGCCCACCTCCGGTGGAACCGCTCCCGACCGAGCGCACGACATCCAGCCAACGAAGAGGTTCTCAGTGTCATTCTCCGATCTCGGCGTCCCCGCCGACCTCGTCGCCGCGCTCAGCGCGCGCGGCATCGACGAGCCGTTCCCGGTCCAGGCCGCCACTATCGGCGACGCGCTCGCCGGACTCGACCTCTGCGCCAAGGCGCCGACCGGCTCGGGTAAGACCCTCGCCTTCGGCATTCCGCTCGTGGCCCGCGTGAGTCGCTCGGCTCCGAAGAAGCCGCACGGCCTGGTGCTCGCTCCGACCCGCGAACTCGCCGCCCAGATCGAGCGCGAGCTCCAGCCTCTCGCCGACGCCAACGGCCGTCGGCTCCTCTCGGTTTACGGCGGGGTCGGCTACGAGCGGCAGAAGAAGCGGCTCCGTAACGGCGTAGACATCCTCGTCGCCTGCCCGGGCCGACTCCGTGATCTGATCGACCAGCAGTCGGTGCGGCTCGACGCGGTCGAGGTCGTCGTGATCGACGAGGCCGACCGTATGGCCGACATGGGCTTCCTGCCCGAGGTGCGGCGACTGCTCGATCTGACTCGGCCCGACCGTCAGACCCTGCTCTTCTCGGCGACGCTCGACGGCGATGTCGCCAAGCTCACTGCCGCCTACCAGCACGATCCCGTGCGCCACGAGGTGGCGGGCGTCGACGAGCGGCCGGCCGACCTCGACCACCGATTCGTCGAGGCCGAGGCCGGCGAGCGGATCGACCTCACCGCCGAGACCATCCGTGATCAGGGGGCGACCATCGTGTTCTGCCGCACCCGGCACGGGTCCGACCGGCTGGCCAAGCAGCTCCGGGCCCGCGGCATCGGGGCCGAGGCGATCCACGGCGGACTCTCACAGGGCAAGCGCGATCGAGCGTTGGCCGGATTCGCTCGAGGTGCGACCGAAGCGCTCATCGCCACCGACGTCGCCGCCCGCGGCATCCACGTCGACGGTGTCGCCTGCGTGGTGCACTTCGATCCGCCCGAAGACGTGAAGGCCTACATCCATCGTTCGGGCCGCACCGGCCGGGCCGGCGCGACCGGCACGGTCGTGAGCCTCATCGCCCGCGATCAACGCCGGGCCGCCGAGCGGATGCAGCGTGATCTCGGCCTCATCGACGCCCCGCCGGCGCCCGATCGCGACGCCCGTGGCGGTCAGGCTCCCGGTCGGGAGGCGGCACCCCGGCGGCGCCGCAATCGCAATCGTCGGCGGACGGGAGCGCCCGCCGCCCGTTAGAGAGTCAGGTGCGTCCGGCGGTCCGCTCCTGCGGACCGCCGGTCACGCCACGATCGATCCGCACGCCACGCCGGTGTTGTCGAAGACGTAACCCGTCTTCGCGAGCGAGGTCACGCAGTAGGTGATCGTCTTGCCCGTCGCCGACTTGTAGGTGGGCGACGAGATCGTCACCGTGCCGGCCGTGCCCGTGGTGCCCGACCGGGTGGTCGTCGAGGTCGAACCCGTGATCGACCAGCGGCCGGTGACCGAGACCGAGGCGACGACGCTTCCGAGGTGGTCGACCACGGTGACGAACGCCCGGGCGGAAGTGCCGTTCGATGCGGTCGTCTTGGTCATCACAATCGACTGCACCTTCACGGTGGCTCCGGTCACGGTGAGCGTGAGGGCGCGGCTGGTGGCCCGGCCGAACTCGTCGGTGACCCGGGCCGTCAACGAGAAACTCCCGGTGACGGTCGTCGTGCCCGAGAGTACGCCGGAGGTCGACAGGGTGATCCCGGTGGGCAGGCTTCCGGCGGCCACGCTCCACGTACGGGTACCCGACCCGCCGCTCGCGGCGAGGGTCGTCGAGTAGGCGACATTGCGAACCGCGTTGGGAAGGGACGCCGTCGTGATCGTGAGCGGGGCGGCCACGACGAGCGTGAGCGTGCGACTCGCGGAACGGACCGGGTTGCCGTTGTCGGCGACGGAGACGACGACGCTCGCGGTCGTCGTGGCGGTGGGCGTGCCCGAGATCACGCCCGCGGACGAGAGGGTGAGCCCGGCGGGCAAGCCGACCGCACTCCACGTGTAGGTACCGCTTCCACCGCTCGCAACGAGCGTCGTCGAATACGCGGTTCCGGTCGTTCCCTGGGGCAGTGCGGCTGTCGTGATCGCGACCGGGTTGACCACGATCAGAACCAGCGCCTGGTCGTCGAATCGGCCCAACTCGTCGGTCACTCGGGTCGTGAAGCTCGCGCTACCCGGGGTGGTGACGGTGCCCGAGAGCACACCGGTCGCCGAGAGGGATGCACCTGCGGGCAGCGCGCCCGAGACCACCGACCAGGTCTTCGTGCCACCGCCACCCGAAGCCGCCAGCGTGACGGTGAAGTCCTGGTTGGTGAGGTGCGACGTGAGCGAGGTCGTCGTGATGACCGGAGCGGCCGACACGACGATCGTGAGCGATCGGGTCGACGTCCGGCCCGCCGAGTCCTGCACCGTCACCGAGAACGATGTCGTGCTCACCGTGGTCGGTGTGCCCGAGAGCACGCCGGTGGCGGGGTCGAGGCCGATGCCGGCCGGTCGGCTCCCGCTCGACCAGGTGTAGCCCCCGCTGCCGCCCGAGGCCTGAAGAGTCGCGGAGTAGGGGAGACCCACGCCGGCCGGGGGCAGCGAGAGGGTGTCGACCAGAAGTACCGGGTCGATCGTCAACGTGAGGGCTCGGTCGTCGGTGCGCCCCGAACCGTCGGTGACGCGAGCAGTGAACGACGAGGTCTCGGTTGCGGTGGGAGTGCCCGAGATCACGCCGGCGGTCGAGAGGGAGAGCCCGGCGGGAAGGGCACCGGCGACAACCGACCAGGTCAGGGGTGCGCTACCCCCGGTCGCGGTCAGGGTCCGGGAGATCGCGGTGTTGACGGTCCCGGGCGCCAGTGTGCTCGTCGTGATGGTGGGTGGGGTCGTGACCGTGAGAGCCAGGGTCTTGCTCGCCGTCGCAAGGCTTGCGTCCTGGACGGTGACGGTGACCGAGTAGGTCCCGGAGATCGTGGCCGTTCCCGAGATGACGCCGGTAGCGGATGAGATGGAAAGTCCCGAGGGGAGGCCGGACGCACTCCAGGTGTAGGGCGCGGTGCCCCCGCCGGCGACGACAGTGGTCGAGTACGGCGCGCCCGCCCCGGCCTCGGGTAGGGAGGCCGTCGTGATCATCACCCCGGCATCGACGACGACCGAGAGAGCGGCTGTTGCGGTTCGACCCTCGGCGTCGGTGACGCGAACGGTGAACGACCCGGTTCCCGATGTGGTCGGCGAGCCGGTGATCATGCCCGAGGTGGTCGAGAGGGCGAGGCCGGCCGGGAGTGCGCCGCTCGCGATCGCCCACGTGAAAGGAGCGGTGCCACCGTCGACCACCACGGTCGCCGAGTAGGCGTTCTGGGCGGTGGCGCCGGGCATGGTCGTCGTCGTGATGGTCGGCGACGGCGTCGTGGTCGCAGTGGTGCAGCGCAGGGCTGTGCCATCCGCGAGCGAGGCCCGGAGGTACGAAACCTGGGTGCCCGTGGTCCCGTCGCCGTTCTCGGTGCCGACCGTCGCCGACGCGCCCCGGTCGTAGGCGGCGTTGCCGGTCGAGGTGTCGAGGTACTGCGTCGTGACCGCGCCGGTGGTCTCCTCGAGGATCATCTGGAACGTGATCCCGCTGGCGGCGATGCCGTAGATCGGAACGTCGAGCCACGAAGCCACGAAGCGGCGGTTGGGCGCAGTGCCGATGGTCTGCGTCCGCACGCTGCCGCCCACGCCCGGGTTGAGGTCGTCCCACCAACCGGCGGCGAAGTTGTTGGGCACGCCGGTCGCGGGGATCGAGGCGTTGGAGTAGACGGTCGTTCCGGCGCCGAAGGCCAGGAGACCGTTGGAGGCGACGTGAACGTCGGTGAACGGATCGCCGTAGAAGGGGAAGGAGAAGCCGATCGGCACCTGCACCGAGGAGTCGTCGGTCAGGGAGCGAGTCGTCGCCGTGGTCGCGTCGACCCAGGCGAAGGGCGCCGCGGAGCAGCGGAACGCGGGAGGCGGGGTCAGCGTCGTCGCCGAGGCCTCGTTGCTCCAGGCCGAGAGGCTGCGGCCGCTCCCGGTGTCGAAGTTGTTGCCCGCGCGTATGCGGAAGCAGTAGGTCGTCTCGCCCGCGAGGCCGCCGATCACTGTCGACGTGGAGTTGGCGCCGACGGTCGCCACGAGGGTGAACGCACCGCAGGTCCCGCCGGTCGACGCGGCCCGCTCGACCTCCTGGAAACTCTCGTTGGTCGCCCCGTCGGTCCAGTCGAGGCGGATCGCCTTCGCCGACACGGGTGTCGCCGTGAGTGCGGACGGCGCGCCGTCGACCGGCGCGGTCGGAGGATTGCAGGCCGATTGCATCGTGCCTACGTCGAGGCGTCCGCCGGTCGCGGTCAGGCCGCTGAGCGATGCGGTTGCCGCCGTGGAACCCGTGACCGCGTTGCGCAGCGCGGCGGCTCCGAGACTCGGGTTGATCGAGGCGCAGAGCGCAACGGCGCCGCTCACGTGCGGGGTCGCCATAGAGGTGCCGCTGTAACTCCCGTACGTGTCGGTCGGCAGCGTCGAGTTGACCCCCACCCCGGGGGCTCCGAGGTCGACGGCGGTGGCGCCGTAGTTGGAGAAAGATGCCCGGGCCCCGGTGGAGTCGATGGCGGCGACGGAAACGAGACAGTCCCAGCCCCGCGGGGTGCCGTCGGCCTTCGTCGTGCACTGGTAGGTGGCCGGGTAGTACCCGCCGCCCTCGATGTTGGCGCCGTTGTTCCCGGCCGCAGCCACGAACAGGATGCCGGCGTCGCCCCCGCGGTTGATCGCGTCGAGGAGAGCCTGGCTGAAGCCGCCGCCGCCCCAGGAGTTCGACGTCGCCACGATGTCGAGTCCGAGTCGGGTCTTGAGGTCGGTGGCGTAGTCGACGGCCCGGATGGCGTCGGCGGTGGTCCCGCCGTTCAGGCCGAGGAACTTGGCCGAGATGATGGTGACGTCCCAGTTCACCCCGGCTACGCCGAGCCCGTTGCCGCCGACTCCGCCGATGGTGCCCGAGACGTGGGTGCCGTGGCTGTCGCCGCCGGCGTCGTAGACAGACCCGTCGTTGTTGACGAAGTCCCACCCGTGGATGTCGTCGGTGTAACCGTTGCCGTCGTCGTCGACCCCGTTGACCGGATCGGCGGTATTGGTCCACATGTTGGCGGCGAGGTCGGGGTGGGTGAACTGAACTCCCTCGTCGATGACGACGACGTGGACGTTGCTGTTCCCGATGTTGCCGGCGGCCCAGGCCTCTGCGGCCTGACTACCGAATTGGTTCGCGGGTGACGAGGCGTCGCCGTACATACCCCAGAGTTGGTTGTTGACGACATAGGGATCGTCGGAAACGGCGCTCGTCTCGACGATGAAGTTGGGCTCGGCGAAACGAACATTGGGATTCCGGCGCAGGGCGTCCACCGACTGGGCGACGCCGCGGCCGGGTGCGAGTTTCACGAGTTCGGCGTCTCCCGCGAGAGGGGAGAGACGCTCGGCCGAGCGGCCACCGACCGATGCGCGCGCGGCGGCGCGGGCGCGGCCCGGGGTTCCGGGTACGAACCCGACGATCACTTCACCGTCGACGAATGCGGCCGGAGGCACGGGTGGCGTTGCGGGCTTGGTGGGGGACGGTGCGGCATTGGCACTGCCGGCGGGCGGGGGTGTCGCTCCGGCGGCCGCGGTTCCGGCGGCCGCGGTTCCGGCGGCGCCGAAGAGCAGCACGCAGGTAACGGCGAACGCCGACGAACGCCGCGCGGCCGTACCGAACGATCCGATCATTTCCGGTTCCCCTCGTCGTCCCCGTTCCGGCGCGCCGTGACGCGTCGGCCTCCGCCCCGACCGCTCGGTCCGGACGGGATGTTCATCGTCAGTAGCCGACCGGTCTTGAGGCTCGCGCCGCGACATGGGGGGAAACTACTGTCCGGTTAGCCGGATTTCGGATCGACGGCAATTCCGACTTGTGAAGTCGGGAATTAACCGGTACCGTCGGGTCGTGGCCCGCACGCTGGTACCCGCTCCCGACCGTCCGCCGACGGCCCCGATCCGCAGATCGGCGCTCTTCACCTTCCCGGAGACGGTCGACGAGCGGGCGGCCCGCCTGGTGGCGGCCGGCGTCGTGCTCATGGGTATCGGGTTCCTGCTCACCGGGTGGGAAGCGCTTCTCGTGGTGCTCGCCTTCGGGTTCGTCGCCCGGGTCGCCTCCGGACCGCGGTTCAGCCCCCTGGCGCTGCTCGTCACCCGAGTGGTGGTTCCGAGGCTCCCGGGCGCGGCGCGTGCCGTACCGGGTCCGCCCAAGCGCTTCGCCCAGGGCATCGGCGCGACCCTCACCGTGGCGGCCGTCGTCGCCGCATTCGGGTTCGGTGCGTTCTCCGTCGCTCGGGTGCTGGTCGTGATGCTCGTCGGCGCGGCGGGACTGGAGGCCGGACTCGGGTTCTGCCTCGGTTGCCGGATCTTCGCCGTGCTCATGAAGGTCGGCGTGATCCCGTCCACGGTTTGCGAGCGCTGCGACAACCTCTGGGGCACTCCGCCCCGCGCCACGGCCCGCTGATAGGCGTCGACATTCGGGCGGTCAGTCCGGCCCGAGGAGCAGGGTGAGGAGCTCCTCCGGAGAGCGGGCGATGTCGACGGCGCCCGCCGCCGCGAGTTCGTCGTGGTCGCCGTAGCCCCAGGTCACCCCGACGAACCCGATGCCGGTCTCGCGGGCACCGATCGCGTCATGCTCGCGGTCGCCGACGAGCACGGTCCCGACCGCTGCCCCCGGATCGAGGCGACCGAGCGCGTCGGTGACGACGGCGGTCTTCGTGCCCCGGCGGCCGTCGGGCTCGGACCCGACGACGAAATCCAGTCCGGCGCGCAAGCCGGCCGCTTCGAGAACGATCTCGGCCGAGGCCGTGAGTTTCGACGTCGCCACCCCGATCGGGATCCGCTGTTCGGCCAGGGCGTCGATGACGTCGGCAATGCCGGGGTACACGGTGAACTCGTGGATGCCCCCGCCCGCGTAGTGCTCGCGGTAGGTCGCGACCAGGCCATCGAGCATCGACTCCGGGGCGCCGATCGCAGCGAACGAGTCGCGCAGCGGCGGACCGATGAAGCGGTCGAGTTCGCCGGGCGCGAGCGGGGGCAGGCCGTGCTCGACGAGGGTTGCATCCGCGCAGCGACGAATCCCCGGGGCCGAATCGACGAGAGTGCCGTCGAGGTCGAAGAGCACGGCTCCGATCGGGGCCGGCACCGACGTGTTCACGGTGCAGACCGGTGGTCGCTTCGTTCGCCGTCCCCGGCTCGCAGGGCGCGTGACGACGGACCGCTCGCGAAGTAGCCCGAGAGCGCCACGTACACGACGAGGCAGATCGTTGGGCTCAGGAAGGCGATCGGGATGGTCAGCGCGTAGACGGTGGGGCCGACGGCAGCCCGGTGCAGAGAGCGCCGGAGTCGGTCGCCGTCGACTTCGTGGCGGAGGAGTTCGGGCTTCCGGCCGAGGTGCCACCACTGGAACGTGAAGACGAGCCCGATGAGCGTCATCACGAAGCTGTAGAAGGCGGTCGCAACGCTCGCGTCGCGCCCGCCGCCACCGATGAATTGGGTCAACAGCGCCGTCGGCCACGGGATGAAGGCGACGAGGCAGAGCAGGGCGAGGTTGGAGAACAAGAGTGGGCGGTCGACCGCCCGGAGGCGGTCGAACATCCCGTGGTGCGAGACCCACACGAGACCGATAACTGCGAACGACATGACGTAGCCGAGGTACGAGTATCGGGCGTCGACGATGGCCTCCCACACGTGGCCCCGGTCGGCTCGGGGGACGGTGCCCGCGATGTTGAGAACCAGGATCGTCGACGAGATGGCGAAGACGCCGTCGGAGAGAGCCTCGGCTCTCTGGGGGGCGAGGGTTCCCCGGGGTGCCGGCCCGCGACGTGATTCGGGCGAGTCCATCGTCCGGAACTCTACGTGGGGACCCGGGCCGGAATCGCGTGCGAGGGACGAGCTCTCTCGGTCCGGGGATCGACGGCCTGTGCCAACATCGGGGCATGCTCCCTCCGGGTCACGAGATCGGTTCGATGCGCGATGACGAGATCGCGACGCTCGTCGATTGGGCGGCGGCCGAGGGCTGGAATCCGGGTCTGCACGATGCCGAGGTGGCGCGGGCGTTCGACCCGGAGGCCTTCATCGCCCTGCGAGCCGACGGCGAACTGGTCGGGGGCGGTTCGATCATCTCCTACGCCGGCGCCTACGGGTTCATGGGCTTGTTCATCGTCCGTCCCGATCGGCGCCACGAGGGTCTCGGTCGAGTGCTCTGGCACTACCGACGCGACCACCTGGCGGCACGGCTCCGGCCCGGCGCGCCGATCGGCATGGACGGAGTCTTCGACCTCGTTCCCTTCTACGAGCGGGGCGGCTTCGCGGTCGCGCACCGTGACCTCCGGTTCGAGGGTCGGGCCGTGGGTGCTCCCGATCCGGCCGTCGAGTCGCTCGCCGTGGTCGGCGCCGCGGAACTGGCCGAGTACGACGACCGTCACTTCCCGGTATCCCGGGCCGGGTTCCTCGCAAGATGGATCACGGCGCCGGGCACGATCTCGGCTGCGATCCGCGAACACGGGCGGCCCGTCGCGGTCGGTGTGCTCCGACCGTGTCGCGTGGGCTGGAAGGTAGGTCCGCTGACGGCGGAGCGGCCCGATCTCGCCGAGCGACTCCTCGGTGCACTCCTCGCGGCGGTGGAGGGAGAGCAGGTGCAGATCGATGTTCCCGAGCCGAATGCCGCCGCGCTCGATCTCGTCGGCCGCGTCGGCCTCCGCGAGGTTTTCGGCTGCGCCCGGATGTACCGGGGGGCGCCGCCCGATCTCCCGCTCGAGCGCGTCTTCGGTGTCACCTCGCTCGAGTTCGGATGAGCGACGCCGGAACCGGTCCGCCCGTGCTCCTTGCCACCGAACGCCTCATCGTTCGGCGGTTCCACGCGGGCGACGTCGCTGCCCTCGAGGCGTACCGGAACGACCCGGCGACCACGGAGTTCGCTCCGTGGGCGGTGCCGTGGGCGCACGAGGACACCGTGATGCTCGTGGCGGAGATGGCGCTGCGCGATCCGTTGTTCGAGCGGGGCGAATGGGCCCACCTCGCCCTCGAACGGGCCGACCGGCCGGGTCTGATCGGAGAGATCGCGGTGCTGTGGCAGGCCGACGATGCCGTGGCCGAAGCGATGTTCGCTCTCGCTCCGCAGGTGTGGGGGTCGGGCTACATGACGGAGGCGCTCCGGGCGGTGTGCGCGCGGATCGGCAAGGACATGGAATTGCGACTCGTCGCCGCCGTGACGGCGCTCGCCGACGGTCGCGGCCGCTCGGTGCTGGAGCGTGCCGGGTTCCGGCCGGTTGCCACGGAGGGGGACGACGTTGTGTACGCCTGGAAGCCCGACTGGGCAAACTCGGACGCTGCGTGCAGGAACGGAGGGTGATGGTGACAAACGAAGGCGGCGCGACGCGGACGTTACTCACCAACCACGCTCACGCCCTGCTCGCCATCGCGGCCGAACCCGACTTCCGGCTGCGCGACGTCGCCCAGCGGGTGGGGATCACCGATCGGGCGACGCAGCGGATCGGGGAGCTCCTCGCCGCTCTCGCCCCCCAGTCGCTCGCCTGATCCGCGGTTCGGCCGGCTCGGCCGGGCCCGGGCGTTCAGCGGGTCGCTGCGCTCGGAGGGTTGAAGTTGCCGTAGGCGAGGATCTTCCACATGCCACCACGCCACACGAAGGCGGTGAGGCGAGGAGCCCGCACGTTGTCGTATTGCCGGCCGTCGATCGTCTCCGAGACTTCGAGTGACCAGCGCACGGTCAGAGTGTCGCCGTCCTGCCGGGCGGTGATGTCGTCGGCGACCCGGAACTCCTCGACGACCGCCGGGTCGGCTAAGTACCCGGCGCGGTCGGTGCCCGAGCCGTCGGCGCGCTGGATCTGGAAGTTGGAGGCGAGCGCAGCGGCGATCGCGTCCGAGTCTTCGTCTCTCAGCACGGTGAGCCATTCGGTCACCAGGGTCCGTGCGGTTGCGGCGGGGTCGGAGAGTTCGGGCGCGTCGCTGCTCGATGCGCGAGAGTCGCCCGAGTCGGAGCACCCGGCGACGGCCGCCGCGGCGATCAGGACGGTGAGGGCGAGGGCGGCGGCGCGGCGTCGCATCGAAGCGTTGTTTCGCATGAGGGGGCAAAATACCGGTCGGCGCGGGCACGCGGATCGCAGCGGACCGGGCGGAGGGCCGTACGATCCGTTCATGACGATGCCGACCGACGACACGACTCGCATGGTCTCCCTTCGCCGGTGGAACCTCGGGGTCGGGGGCGTGCACCTGGCCCAGGCGATAGCGGTGGTGGCCCTCAGCAACGGCTTCGCGATTCCGGTCGTGGCCGCGGTGCAGACGGGGCCGCCCGGGACGCCGCTGGTCGAGGAGGCGACCTTCTTCGACCTCCGGTTCAGTGCGGCGATCGGGTTCTTCCTCCTGCTGGCCGCCCTCGACCACCTGCTGGTGGCGACGGTCGTGCGCTCGTGGTACGAGGCGAACCTCCGACGGGGAATCAATATCGCCCGGTGGGCCGAGTACTCGGTCAGCGCATCGGTGATGGTCGTTCTCATCGCGATGCTTACTGGGGTGACCGACCTCTACGCGATCATCGGACTCTTCGCCGCCAACGCCGCGATGATCGGGTTCGGCTACCTGATGGAGCGGGTCAACCAGGACCGGGTCGAGGTCACGTGGTTGCCCTTCGGGCTGGGTTGCGCGGTCGGCGCGGTGCCCTGGGTCGTGATCACCGTTGCCATCGCCGTATCGAGCGCAAAGGCCGACGGGGTACCCGGGTTCGTCTACGCGATTTTCGTCTCGCTGTTCGTCTTGTTCAACTGCTTTGCGGTCAACCAGTGGCTGCAGTACCGCAGGAAGGGTCGCTTCGCCGACTACCTACACGGCGAGCAGGTGTACCTCGTTCTCAGCCTGGTGGCGAAGAGCCTGCTCGCTTGGCAGGTCTTCGCTGGCACCCTGGCCTGATGGTTCACCGTTCCCGCTGACCCCGTCCTGAACAGCCCGCCCGGACCCACTCGGGACGGGCCTTCGCCCGAATTGCGCGCCCTGGGTGGGAACCCGGCCACATTCCGCCACCCGGTGGACGGACTATCGGCCACTTGGCCGATGGGTCGGAGTCAGCGCTCCGAGGATTCTTAATCCCGGCGCTCCGGACATCTCGGGCTCAAGGTCTCGGGACGGAGTGCCGAAAGCGCTTGAGCCCGCCCCGGAGGCGTTGGCGGAAGGACGAACGATGAACCACTTGATGAAGCGAGTCTGGGCCGCACCGGCGGCGATCATGATCGGCGTGGCTGCGGGAGCGTTCGGCGGGGCTCGCCCGGCGATCGGCTCCCTGCCGGTGACGATCGCGGGTCACGTGTGCACTGTGGTCGGAACCGGCGGAAACGATGTGCTCTCGGGTACGGCAGCCGCCGATGTGATCTGCGGACTCGGCGGCAACGATGTGCTCGCCGGCTTCGGCGGCAACGACGTGCTCCTGGGCGGCCCCGGTCGTGACACCCTCTCGGGTGGTGTCGGCAACGACCTCCTCATGGGTGGCGCTGGTGCGGACGTACTGCGCGGGGGTCCCGGTATCGATACCGCTTCGTGGGCCGACCACGTCGGGTCGGTCGAGGTCGACCTCGACGGAGCGGCCGACGACGGCGCTCCCGGCGAGCGTGACAATGCCGGTACCGACATCGAGAACATTGTCGGTGGCGCCGGCCCCGACATCCTCATCGGTAGCGACAGTCCCAACGTGATCGCGGGTCTCGGCGGCCGGGACCTCATCAAGGGCAAGGGCGGCAAAGACGTCGTTGACGGCGGCGCAGGTGATAACACCATCGATGGTGGTGCTGACGTCGACGTGATCCGATGCGGCCCGGGCAAGACGATGGTCATCGACGGCCTCGGCGACGTTCGGAGCGACGACTGCAAGAAGATCGTCAAGGACCTTCCGCTCTTCACGGGCCAGGTGACGGCTGTGAACCCGGTGGCGGGCACGCTCACGATCTCGTCGGGTGCGGTCGCGATCGAACCCGGGCTCCCCTCGACCGAAGCGGCCTCGTGGATGACGAGCTTCGCCCCGACAGTGGACGGTGCGACGAGCGTGATCTTCAACACCCGGGTGGCAGCCACCCTCCGCCTCCCCGATGGCGACGTCACGGTCGGCGACCAGGTGGTCGTGACCGCGGTGCCGACCACGACCTACGGTCTGGCCGCTCTGGCGATCCTGGCGATGCCGGCCGCCTGAGCTCGCCCGCACGTCCTGATCCCTCCCGGGACGCAGGTGACGGGGCGGGGCACGCGCAGCGTGTCCCGCCCCTGTCGCGTCTCCGCCATGCCGGCGTTCGGAACCCGGCCGTTCCCCGGGCGCGTTTGCCTAGGCTCCGACCGCCGTCGATCGCGCTTTCGATCGGAGGCGCGACGGTAGAGACCATGCCTCGGAGGATCTCAGTGACCGAACCGACCGCAACCCCGGCGCCGGGCATCAACGTGACTGCCCCCGCCGACTCGGAGGGGGTCGCCGTCCTCGCCGACGTCGCCCGCAGCGCAGCCGCACGGCACGCGGGCGGAGCAGAGGTCGCCGCCCTCCTCGTCCGGCTCCTGGGCGACGATGCGGTCCGGCGTTCCTCGGTCGACCGGGCCCGGGCCACGGTCTCGCTGGCCGTCGATGTCGACGGCACCGAACTCGTGCTGTCGGTGCGCGACGCGGGCGAGCCGGTGATCGGTCCCCCGGCCGAAGTGCTCGCATTGGTCGACCTCGGCTTGGCGTCGGGGGCCGACGGCGGGGCCGACGGCACCGGCAACGCGGTGATCGCTCGGGTGCCGCTCCCGGCCCACTCTCGGGTCGTCGAGGCGGGCGACCTCGAGGTGCTGACCGAAGACGCCCCGCTCACCGATGCCCCGGTGACCGTGCGGGCGCTCACCGTCGGCGACGCGCCGGCGCTGACCCGCTGCGTCTACCGCTGCTACGGCTGGAGCTACCCCTACGCCGAGATGTACTACCCGGACCGTCTGGCGGCGGCGATCGCCGAGGGCTCCCGGAACGGTGGCGTCGCCGTCGACGCGGACGGTGAGGTCGTCGCCCACTGCGGCTGGGTCGAGGTGGCCGAGGGCGTGGTCATGATTGGTGGTGGAGTCACCGACCCGCGGTACCGCCGGCGGGGCCTACTCGACCAGGTGCTGGCCGGGTTCGGCGGATACATGGCGCAGAACGAGACAGTGGCGATGCTCAGCGAGCCGGTGCTCACCCACATCGTGACTCAGCGCATGGCATTGCGGATGGGTGGCGACCTGGTCGGGATCTACCTCAACGTTCGGGGTCCGATCCAGCAGGTCGATTTCACCGACGGCCTCCTCGACCGTCGCAGTTCGCTGTTGGCAACGCACCATGCGATCGCACCGATGACGCCCGAGACGTGGTGGATCCCGGCCGTGTACGAACCTCTGGTGCGGCACGTCCACGCGGCGACCGACTGGCCGCGCGAACACGGCGAGGTGCGCGGAGCCGTCGACGCGCCCGAGGCGTCGGTCGTCACGTCGTCGTACGACTCGCTGAATCAGATCGGTGCGATCCGCGTTCCGACCGTCGGCCTCGATCTGGTCGAGGCCATCGACGCCGCGCTCGGCCAACTCCAGCGGGCCGGGGCGGAGATGGTGCGGGTCTACCTCCCGGCGACCCAACCGGCGCTGGCCACGGTCGGCGCGGGACTCGGTGCGCTGCGGCTCGGCTTCGCGGCGATCATCCCGCGCTACGGGGCAATCGGCGACGCGTTGATCCTGCAGTGGGTGCGCGACCCGGCGATCGACGACTCGGAGTGGGCGTACGCCGACGAGCGGGTCGAGACCTTCGCTCACCTGGTCATGGCGCAGGCCCGGGAGCTCGGCGATGCCGCCACCCGGGAGCGGCGGCGCCAGGCCCGGCGGCAGCAGTTGCTCGCGGCGCTCCCGACCGACGAAGGCTGACGATCCGGGCCGCTCGGGCCGCCCGGCCGGGAACCGACTCCGGCGACCGTGCGCTCGCTAGGGTCTCCCCGTTCGCTAACGAAGGACGTCGCATGACTCTCAAGCGCTTCGCCGCTGCCCTGCTCGTCTGCCTCGTGACTATCGGCCTCGCCGCCTGTTCCGATGACTCGTCGGATGCGGGCGGCGGGTCGGATTCGGGTGTCGCACCCGA
>Ga0208783_10000747_pt1 | contig 19692 bp, 16 predicted proteins | sample DEB19_08_DNA_2_FD_184529 | JGI IMG/M metagenome (GOLD analysis project Ga0208783, IMG submission 184529) | Aqueous microbial communities from the Delaware River and Bay under freshwater to marine salinity gradient to study organic matter... | ecosystem: Environmental > Aquatic > Marine >...
GCAAGGTCATCCGCGAGCCCCTCGATCCGGGAGAGCTTGATCCGGACGTCCGGCTTGACCTCGTACTGCGTGACGACCGGGCCGCTGTTCGTGGCCACGACCTCGGCGGGGATCTGGAAGCTGCGCAGCTTCTCCTCGATGATCCGGATGTTCCGCTCGTGATCCGGCCGGCCGGTCAGCGTGGGCGCGGCCGCCCGGACGAGGAGCTCCACCGGCGGCAGGCTCCACTCGCGTGGCACACGCCACGAGGTGGGTGCCTCCGGATCGGCGCCGGGCGCCGCGGTCCCGCTCGACGCCCCAGGGGCCGCAGTGACGGGGGTTCCGGCCGGCGCAGGGATCGGCGCGGGCCGCGCCGTCTCACCACCGCCGGCCCAGACGGTCTGGCTGATCGGTGCAGGGCTGGGCACGGGGCGAGGGAGCTCCGGCACGCTCTCCGTGAGGCCCGCGGCGGCGGTTGCTGCCGTGGGACGGGGCGACGGCGTACGGCGCACGGGGAGCGCAGGCGTGGCCCCGGTCCGACGGGCGGCCCGATCCGCCCGCGCGCTCCCCACCGCCTCCGCGGTGAGCGCCACGCCTGCGGCGCCGAGCCGGCCGGCGACCACGACCGGGGTCGCGATCTGGCCGAGCGTGAGATCGAAGAGGAGGACGAAGCCGCCCAGGACGATCCCCACGAGGACGATGAAGGCACCGATGGAGCTGATGATCCCGGAGAGGAAGCCGGAGATCCCGGCCCCGACCGCGCCGCCGCCGTCCGCGAGCGCCTGCTCCGACCCGCCTCCCCCGGAGAGAAGGTGGATGAGCCCCTCGCCCCCGAGGAAGATGAGAAGCGCGCCCGCCGCGGAGAGGATCCACGCCGGCTCCATCTCCGGGGTCCGCTCCACCATCACTCCCCCCACGACGAGGAGGACGCCGAGGAGCCAGGCCCCCTCTCCGAAGAGCGGGTCGAGGATCCCGTCGGCGAGCCCCGCGAGGATCCCGTCCGTGGGGAGGAGGAGCGCAGCAAGGATGACCGCCCCGGCGACGATGAGGACGATGCCGAGGATCGAGCGGACCGTGGCCGGCGAGATCGCCGGGCGCGCGGGCGCGCTCTTCCGCCGCGAGCTGCCCGTGCTCCGCGACCGGGAGGTGGACCGCCGGGATCCGCTCGCCATCCGCTACACCTCGACGACGACGGGGAAGACGAGCGGGCGGCGCTTCGTCCGCTCGTAGAGGTACTGGGAGAGCCCGTCCTTGATCTGCGCCTTCAGGAGGGCGATCTCGCTCGTGTGGTCGCCGGGGTTCTCGATCGCCCTCGCGATCCGCTCCGCTGCCCCCTCGAGAAGACGATCGTCCGGCTCGGCGACGAAGCCGCGCGTGACGATCTCGGGGCGGCCCACCATCTCGCCGGTCTGCTTGTCCACCGCCACGACGACGAGGAACATCCCGTCGTTCGCCAGCGCCCGCCGGTCACGGAGGACGACATCCCCGACCTCGCCCACCGAGAGCCCGTCCACGAAGACCCGGCCCGCCTCGACCCGCGTCCCCCGGCGGGCGCTCCCGTCCGCGGCGAAGTCGATCGGCTGGCCGTTCTCGATGATGTAGATGTTCTCCGGGGCCACGCCGACCTCGGCCGCGAGCCGGCCGTGCTGGACGAGCATCCGGAACTCCCCGTGGATGGGGATGAAATGGCGGGGGCGGGTCAGGTTGAGCATCAGCTTCAGCTCCTCCTGGCTCGCGTGCCCGGAGACGTGGGCGCGCTTGTTCGCATGGTAGTAGACGTTCGCGCCGTTCTTGAAGAGGTTGTCGATCGTGCGGGCGACCGATTCCTCGTTGCCGGGGATCGGGCTGGCGCTCACGATCACCGTGTCCCCGGGGCCGATCTCCACGAAACGATGGTCCCGGTTCGCCATCCGGGCAAGGCCGGCCATCGGCTCGCCCTGGGCGCCGGTGGTGGCGATGCACAGCTCGTTGTCCGGGATCTCCCGGATCCGGTCCTTGGGGATCAGCTGGTCCGGACCCCAGCGCAGGTAGCCCAGGTCCGAGGCGATCCGGGTGTTCTGCTCCATCGAGCGACCGATGACCGCGACCTTGCGGCCGAAGGTCCCGGCGGCATCGAAGACCTGCTGGACCCGCGCGATGTTGCTCGCGAAGGTGGCCACGATGACGCGCCCCTCGAGGCCCTCCATGATCTCCCGGAAGGCCTCCCCGACCGTCCGCTCCGAGGGCGTGAAGCCGGGGAACTCCGCACGCGTGGAATCGGACATCAGGCACAGGACGCCTTCCTTGCCGAACTCCGCGAGCCGGTGGAAGTCCGTCCCCTTCCCATCCACGGGGGTCTGGTCGATCTTGAAGTCGCCGGTGTGGATGATGTTCCCGTACGGCGTGCGCAGGCAGATCCCCATCGCGTCCGGGATCGAGTGGCCGACCCGGAAGGCGGTCGCCTCCATCGAGCCCACCTTGATCGTCTCCCCCGGATCGAAGGCGAGGAGCGGGTTGTCCTTCAATCGGTGCTCGCGGATCTTGTTGCCCAGCAGGCCGCGGGCGAGCGTGGAGGCGTAGACCGGGACGCCGGGGAAGCGCGGCAGCACGTACGGCAGCGCCCCCACGTGGTCCTCGTGCGCGTGGGTGATGAGGAAGGCCTTCACCTTCTCGCGCCGCTCCACGATGTACGAGACATCCGGGACCACGAGGTCGATGCCGAACATCTCCTCGTCCGGGAACATCAGGCCGCAGTCGATGACCACGATCTCGTCACCGAGCTCGATGACCATCAGGTTCTTGCCGACCTCACCAAGCCCGCCGAGCGGCAGGATCCGTAGCGGCGGCGCCGAGCTGCTCTCGCTCCGTCCGAAGGTCATCCCGCTTCCCATCCCCTCTCCGGCACGGAGACCGGCGCGGCTCCCGCCGACCGCTCCGCGCGCTCTCGTCGCGACCGGGCGAGCGCCGCCGGGACCGCGAGCATGTCCACCTTCATCGTCTGACGGAGACCGCCCTGGCGGAACGCTGCCGCCGGGTGATACATCGCGCAGACCCGCGCGTCCCGTGCGCCCGTCTCCGGGGGCGCCGGGTGGTCCGTTCCGTGCGCCTGCCCGATCCGTGCGCCGGGCAGGAACGTGTTCATGGAGTAGCGACCCAGGGTCACGACGAGCGCCGGGTCGAGGATCTCCAGCTGGCGCCGGAGGAATGGCGCGCAGGCCGCGATCTCGTCGGGCTCCGGGTCGCGGTTCCCGGGCGGCCGGCACTTCACGACGTTCGTGATGAAGACCTCCTCGCGCCGCCAGCCGATGACCGAGAGAAGCTCTCCAAGGAAGCCTCCCGCGGCACCCACGAAGGGGCGGCCCTGGAGGTCCTCGTTCTGGCCGGGCCCCTCCCCCACGAGGACGACCTCGGTCTCCGGGTCACCTTCCCCGGGGACCGCCTGCGTCCGGCCACCGGCGAGGCGGCAGCGGCGGCAGTCACGGACCTCCGTGGCGACCGCGTCGAGCGCTGCCCGCCGCTCGTCCGGCGTCACGCGGGGCGGCTGCCCCGGCGCGAGGCCGGCACGAGCCAGCCCCGGGATGCGACGAGCTCGGCGACCTGGACGGCGTTCGTGGCCGCGCCCTTGCGCAGGTTGTCCGCCACGACCCAGAAGGCGATGCCTCGGCCGTCCGGCACGGAGACGTCGCTCCGGATCCGGCCCACGTAGACCTCATCCGTCCCCGCCGCATCCGTGGCGAGCGGGTAGCGGTTCTGCGCCGGGTCGTCCACGACGATGACGCCGGCCGTCGCCGCGAAGAGCGCTCGTGCGCGCGCCGCGTCGATCGGATCGCGCGTCTCCACGTGGACCGCCTCGGAATGGGAGGCGAGCACGGGGACACGCACCGCGGTGCAGGAGACGCGGAGGTCCGGCAGATGAAGGATCTTCCGCGACTCCACGATGACCTTCCACTCCTCCTTCGTGTAGCCATCCTCGCGGAAGACGTCGATGTGGGGGAGCGCGTTGAAGCCGATCGCGTGCGGGTAGACCCGGACCTCCTTGGGCGTCCCCGCCGCGTGCGCGGCGATCTGGCCCTCGAGCTCCGCGACCGCCTTCTGGCCGGTCCCGCTCACCGCCTGGTAGGTGTCCACCACGACGCGCTCGATGCCCACCGCGTCGCGGAGGGCCATGAGGAGCGGCATCAGCTGCATCGTGGAGCAGTTCGGGTTGGCGATGATCCCCTCGTGGAGCGCAGCGTCCTCATCGTTGACGCCGGCCACGACGAGCGGGACCCCGGGGTCCATCCGCCACTGCGAGGAGTTGTCCACCACGACCGCACCGCGCTTCGCCGCCTCCGGTGCCAGGTCCCGGGAGACCGAGCCGCCGGCGGAGAAGAGGGCGATATCCACCCCGGCGAAGGCATCCGGGGTCGCCTCCCGCACCGGCCACTCGCGGCCGGCGAAGCGCAGCGTCCGTCCGTCCGCCCGCGAGGCGAGGGGGACGAGCGTCCCGACCGGGAAGGAACGCTCCTCGAGGACGGAGATCATCGTCCGTCCCACGAGTCCGGTGGCGCCGACGACGGCGACGGTGAGGGGGCGGCCGAGGGCCGCAGCAGGGTTTCGGGAGGGCTCCATACGCGGCGGATGATACACCGGCACCCCGTCCCGCCCGGAAAGCCGAACGCCCCGCCGGCCGGCGGGGCGTTCGTCACCTTGACGCTGGGAGAGAGCCGGTCAGCTCCCCTTCGCGAGGTGCCGCTGCATCGCGGCCTTGCGCGAGAGGTTGACACGACCCTGGCGGTCGATCTCCATGACGACGACCATGATCTCGTCACCCACCGAGACGACATCCTCGACGGTCGGGACGTGGTAGTCGGCGAGCTCGCCGATGCGCACGAGCCCTTCCTTGCCGGGGAGGATCTCGACGAAGGCGCCGAAGCCCATGATCCGGGTCACCTTGCCCAGGTAGAGCGAGCCGACCTCGACGTCCCGGGTCAGGCTCTCGATCCACTGGATCGCCTTCCGGGAGTTCTCGGAGTTCACCGCCGCGATCTCGACGCTGCCGTCGTCCTCGACGTTGATCTCCGTTCCGGTCTCCTCCTGGATCTTGCGGATCATCGCGCCACCCTTGCCGATGATGTCCCGGATCCGCTCGGGGTTGATCTTGATCGTGATGATCCGCGGGGCGTAGGCGCTCATCTCCGTGCGCGCCTCCGGCAGGGTGTCCAGCATCCGGTCGAGGATGAAGAGCCGCGCCACGCGCGCCTTCTCCAGCCCGTCGCGGATGATCGCCTCGTTGATGCCCAGGACCTTGATGTCCATCTGGAGGGCGGTGATCCCCTCCGCGGTGCCGGTCACCTTGAAGTCCATGTCACCGAAGGCATCCTCCTTGCCGAGGATGTCCGTGAGGACCTCGAAGCGATCGCCGTCCGTGACGAGCCCCATCGCCGCGCCCGCGACCGGTGCCTTGATCGGCACACCGGCATCCATGAGCGCGAGGGTGGAGCCACAGGTCGAGGCCATCGAGGTGGAGCCGTTCGACGTCACGCACTCCGAGACGAGGCGGATGACGTACGGGAACTCCTCCTGGGTCGGGAGGACCGGGATGAGGGCGCGCTCCGCGAGCGCACCGTGCCCGATCTCGCGCCGGCCCGGACCGCGCATCGGCTTGTTCTCGCCGGTGCTGTAGGGGGGCATGTTGTAGTGGTGGAGGTAGCGCTTGCTGTCCCGGGGGCTGATCGTGTCGATCCGCTGGACGTCCGAGGACGGGCCGAGCGTTGCGACCGTGAGCGCCTGGGTCTGCCCGCGGGTGAAGAGCGCGGACCCGTGGGCGCGCGGGAGGAGACCCGTCTCGATCGAGATCGGCCGGATCGTCGCCGTGTCCCGGCCGTCCATCCGGACGCCCTCGGAGAGGACGAGCTCGCGCACGACCTTCTTGTGGAGGAGCGTAGCGAGGTTCTTCGAGAAGCCCGAGGCCACCTTGGCGGCGTCGAGCGCCTTGTCCGCGGCCGAGCCATCCCCACCCTTGGCGCGGGAGCGGATCGAGCCCGCGACCGCGTCCGTGTAGGCCTTGGCCCGCGCGGGGAGCTCCCCGGCCATCCGGAGGAGGAGCGCCGCCGTGGCCTCCGCGTCCGGGAGGGCGCGATGGTTCGGCTCCGGCGTGAGGCCGAAGAAGCGGATCAGGTCACCGAGCTTGTAGGCGTCCTGGTCCGGGTAGACCTCCCGCGACAGGACGAGCGTATCGAGATACCGGCCCTGCCCGATCCGGGTGCCGTCCGCGAGCGCCGCCTCGATGAAGGAGATGTCGAAGCCGACGTTGTGCCCGACGAGGATCGCGTCCCCGGCCCAGTCCATGAAGGTGCGGGCCGCCTCGGCCGGAGACGGCGCCTTGGCGACGTCCTTCTCCGTGAGGCCGTGGAGCTGCGCTCCGACGATCCCGCGCGCGGGCTTGACGAGCGTGCTCCAGCGGTCGGCGACCTTGCCGCCCTTGATGCGCACGGCGCCGATCTCGACGAGCTCGCCGAGCTTCACGTCCCGGGAGGTGGTCTCGACGTCGAAGACGACGAGCTCGCGCTTGGCGGCGAGCGCATCGAGAAGATCGACGACCGAGTCGGTCGAGGGCTCGATGTAGGGGGTGCGCTTCGGCTTGCCGACCTTGGCGCGCAGCTCCTCCTGGAGATCGATGATCGCCGCGAGGGAGCGGTGACCGAAGATGATCGCCTCGGCCATGACGGCCTCGGGGAGGATCTTCGCCCCGGCCTCGACCATCATGATCGCGTCCCGCGTGCCGGAGACGACGAGGTCGAGCTCCGACTCGGCGAGCTGGCTCCAGGTGGGGTTGAGGACGAGCTCACCGTCGATCCGGCCGACCCGCACGGCGCCGATCGGGCCGAGGAAGGGGATCTCGCTGATCGTGAGCGCGGCGGACGCGGCGATCGTCCCGATGATGTCCGGGTCGTTCTCCTGGTCCGTGGAGAGGACGGTGAGGACGATCTGCACGTCGTCCTTGTAGCCCTCGGGGAAGAGCGGGCGGATCGGGCGATCCGTCAGGCGGGCTGCGAGGATCGCCGCCTCCGAGGCACGTCCCTCGCGCTTGATGAAGCCGCCGGGGATCTTGCCCGCGGCGTACATCCGCTCCTCGAAGTCGACGGTGAGCGGGAAGAAGTCAAGCCCGGGCCGCGGGTCCGAGCGGTTCGCCGCGCCGAGGACGACCGTGTCGCCATAGCGGACCATCACCGATCCGCCGGCGAGACGCGCCATGCGTCCCGTCTCGATCGTGAGGGTGCGACCGCCGAACTCGGTCGTGAGAGTGGTGACCGTCATCTGTCCTCCATGCGGAGGAAGGACGGACCTTGCCCGTCGGTCATCCCGGGCGGACGCCCGAGAGGACCCGGATCGGGTCCTGGCGGCCGCTCCGGGCGGCCGCGTGCCGCGTCAGCTAGCGGCGCAGACCGAGCCGTGCGATGACCGTGCGATACCGGTCGTTGTCCTTGCGCATGAGATACGCGAGGAGCCGGCGGCGCTGGCCCACGAGCTTGAGGAGTCCGCGGCGCGAGTGGTGATCCTTGGGGAAGGCCCGGAGATGCTCCGTGAGTCCGGTGATCCGCTCCGTGAGAAGCGCGATCTGGACCTCGGGCGACCCGGTGTCACCCTCGACGGTCGCATAGTCCGTGATGACCTTGTCCTTCGTCTCCCGCGTCAGCGGCACCTGGTCCTCCAACCATCCATTTCCTGTGGTCTAACCCGAGGAGGATAGCACACGCGTCCTGTTTGTCCAGCGAGGCCTCAGGTCTCCCTCGGAGTCCCACCCAGAAGCGCCTCGGCCGCGGCCCGGTCACCGGCATCCAGGAGCGCCCGGATCCGCCGGCTCGAGACCCGCGTGCCATCGACCTCCACGAGCGGTGCTGCCTCCAGGCGCCAATCGTCACGGGCCGCCCGCGGAGCGAGCCCGGTGAGGGTGCCACCCCGGTCGTGGCCGAAGCCGGACTCCGGCGAGAGGACGAGCCCGCGCAGATCCCGGCCCGCCGCGAGCCGGTCGAGGAAGGCATCCGCGCTCAGCATGCGCAGCTCCGTCGTGAACGGCTCCACGACGACGATCTCCACCCCGAGCGCGCCGAGGCGCCGGACGCGCTCCTCCACGCTGCACAGGAGCTCCGGGGTGCGCCCGGAGAGGAGGAGCTGGGGGTGCGGGTCGAAGGTGACGACGAGGGGCGTGGCGCCCACCTCGCGTGCCGTGGCCACGAGCCGCCCGATCAGGCCCCGGTGACCGAGATGGACGCCGTCGAAGACACCGATCGCGGCAACGAACGGGATCCCCGCCTCGAGCGCTGCGATCCCCGGAACGACCCGCATCACTCGCCCGGGACGCCGAGGACCTTCTCGGGATGGAGGCGGCCCGCGTCCACGCGCGCCATCGCCACGCAGATCCCCGCGGGGTCCACGACCCGCACGAGACCGCCGGGTCCCGGCTCGGGGAGGTTCGCACCGCGGAGCCGGACGACCTGGCCGCGGAGCAGGGCCGTCAGGTCCTCCGCACCCGGCGCGACGCGCGGCCACGCATCGAGCCCGGTATCCGCCGGGAGGAGGATCTCCCGCACCCGTCCGGTCGCGAGCCGCTCGCGCACCGTCTCCAGGGGATAGGCGTCCTCGAGCCGGAAGGGCCCGCTTGCGGTGCGCGTGAGCGCGCCGAGGTAGCCGCCACACCCGAGCGCGGCGCCGAGGTCCCGGGCGATCGCCCGGATATACGTGCCCGCCGAGCAGCGCACATCCACGGTCACGGCCGGCCGCTCCGGATCGCGCACGTCCCAGTCCCGGACGCTCAGCTCATGGATCGTCACCTCGCGTGGCGTCAGCTCCGGCTTCCCGCCGCCCCGCGCCAGCTCGTAGGCGCGCCGCCCTCCCACATGGACCGCGCTGTGATCCGGCGGGACCTGGGAGATCCGGCCACGGAAGGCACCGAGGGCGTCCTCCACCGCGGCGCGGTCCGGCAGCGGCGCCTCGGAGCGTGTCAGCTCGCCATCCCGGTCGTCCGTCGTGCTCGCCGCACCGAGGACGATGACCGCGCGGTAGGCCTTCTCGTCCGAGAGGTGGTACTCCACCATCCGCGTCGCGCCGCCGAGGAAGACGGGAAGGACGCCGGAGGCGAAGGGGTCGAGGGTCCCGCCATGACCGACACGACGGACGCTCGTCAGCCGGCGGACGATCGCGACCACATCATGGGAGGTGGGCCCGGCGGGCTTCCCCACCACGATGATCCCGTCCATCCGGACGATCGGGCGCGGCTCCCGGCGGAAGGGCGGACGCGCGCCATCGCGCGGGCCCCGGCCCTCCGGGCGCTCTTCGGTCTCGCTCATCGCGTCTCCCCGAGCTCGGCGATCAATCGCTCCGCCTGCGCGAGGACGAGCGGGCGCGCGATGGAGAGGGGCTCGTCGATCGTGGCCCCCGCGGCCCGGGAATGACCGCCGCCGCCGAAGCGGCCGGTGAGCGCGATCGCATCCACCCCGCCGTCCTTGGTGCGCACGCTGATCCGCGTCCGGCTCCCCTGGTCCTTGAAGAGGATCGCGACCGCTCCCCGGTCGGCCTGCGCGAGGAGGTCGATGAGGCCCTCGGACATCTCCGGCACGGCCTCAGCCACGCGGAAGTCATCGTCCGCGAGGACCGACCAGACGAGACGTCCCTCCATCGCCGTCTCGAGACGGCCGAGGACGATCCCGAAGAGCCGCAGCTGCGCCGTCGGCTTCGTGCGGTAGATCCGGCGCGAGATCTCCGCCAGCGGCGCCCCGGCGGCGCGCAGCTCCGCTCCGACCCGCAGGGTCCGCGGCGTCGTGTTCGGGTGCTGGAAGGTCGCGGTATCGATGACGACTCCCGCGAGGAGGTCCTCGGCGATCGTCCCGCCACGCGCATCCACCGGGAGACCGAGGTGCGGCAGGAGAAGGGTGACCATCTCGCAGGTGGCGGCCGCCTGGGGGTCGATCCAGTCCACCACCCCGAACCCGGTATTCGATCCGTGGTGGTCGATATCCACGATCGGGACGCGCCCGAAGAGCTCCGCGTGCCGCTCGCGGACGGCCCCGACCCGGTCGAGCTCGCCGCAATCGCCCACGACGATGAGGTCGTAATCGACGGAGGGATCCGGATCCCGGCGGAAGCGGCCGATCTCGGGCATGAAGTCGTACATCGCCGGCACCGGGTCCGTGCAGACCGGGGTGGCGAGCTTCCCCATCTCCTCGAGCGCGAGCGCAAGGCCGAGCGCCGATCCGAGCGCATCCGCCTCGGGATCGCGGTGACAGACGGTCAGGATCCGGTGCGCCGAGCGCAGCCGTTCCACGACCGCCGCGGGCACGGACGCGAGGTCCGCCTCGGTGAGGGCGTGGAGGCCGGGTGCGGGACGCGCGGCCTCAGCGCGCATCACGACCTCCCGCCCGGCGGCGCGGCGCGCTCTTCCCGTCCCCGGGGGTGGCGGTCGATCGACGCCGGCGCTCGGGGCGGGGCGTGGGGACCCCGCGAGCGGTCACCGGGGCCGGGAGCGCCGCAAGGTCGGGGACGCTCTCCACTGCCGCACCATCCTCGATCTCCTCGATGAGACGGAGGACGCGCGTCCCCCGCTCGACCGAATCGTCGTGGCGCAGGTGGAGCTCCGGGATCCGCTTGAGATGGAGCCGCCCGAGCCGGGCGCGGACGAAGGGCATCGCCCGTCCGAGCGCCCGGAGCGAGGCGGTCTGGGCTGCCTCGTCGCCGATGATGGAGACCCAGACCGTGGCGTGGCGGAGGTCCGGGGCGACATCGACCTTCGTGACGGTGACGAAGCCGATCCGGGGATCGGCGATCTCCCGCGCGATGATCGCGGAGATCTCCTCCGCGAAGAGCTGGTCGAGACGCTCCGTCCGCTCGCTCACGCGTCAGGACCTCGCGGCGCGGGCGACCATCTGCGTCGTGAAGCACTCGATGATGTCGCCCTCCTCGAGCGCGTGGAAGCCGGAGAGGCCGATCCCGCACTCGAACCCGGTGGCGACCTCGCGCACGTCATCCCGGAAGCGGCGCACGGAGTCGATCCGGTCCGTGGCGATCAGCTTGCCGTTGCGGTAGACGCGGGCACCGCCGCGGACGATCCGGCCGTCCGTGACGTACGAGCCGGCGATCGCCGTGCTCTTCCCGACGCGGAAGACCTGGCGGACCTCCGCGCGGCCCTCGACGACCTCGACCTCCTCCGGCTCGAGCATGCCGCGGAGGGCGGCCTCCATCTCCTCGCTCAGCTTGTAGATGATGTCGTAGAGGCGGACCTCGACGCCCTCGGCCTCCGCCGAGCGCCGGGCCGTCCCCACGAGCTTCGTGTTGAAGCCGACGACGACCGCGTCCGAGGCGGACGCGAGGTTGATGTCGTTGTCCGTGATGTCGCCCGTCCCCTGGTGGAGGACGTTGATCCGGACCCCGTCCGTCTGGATCTGATCGAGCGCATGGGTGACGGCGCCGAGCGAACCCTGGACATCCGCCTTGAGGATGACCCGCAGCTCCTTCGTCTGGCCGGCCTGGATCTGGCGGTAGAGGTCCTCGAGCGTGGCACGCCCGGTCCCCTCGCTCCGCCCGGCCGCCTTGAGCTTCCGCTCCTCGACGATCGCCCGGGCTGCCTTCTCGTCCGCCACGACGCGCAGGATGTCCCCCGCCGCCGGGACCTCGGAGAGGCCGAGCAGGATCACCGCGGACGAGGGACCCGCCTTGGGGAGCCGCTTGCCGTGGCTGTCCTCGAGAGCGCGGACCTTGCCGAAGGTCTCGCCCACGACGACGACGTCCCCGACGCGCAGGGTGCCGGTCTGGACGAGGACGGAGGCGACCGCGCCGCGGCCCTTGTCCAGCTCCGCCTCGATGATCGTCCCGACCGCGTCGCGCTTGGGGTCGGCCTTGGGGTCGACGAGCGCGTCCGAGGTGATGAGGATCGTCTCGAGCAGGTCGTCGATGCCCATGCCGGACTTCGCGCTCACCGCGACGAGCGGCGTCTCACCGCCGTACTCCTCGATGTAGACGCCGTGCTCCGAGAGCTCCGTCTTCACGCGGTCCGGGTTCGCGTCCGGCTTGTCCATCTTGTTCAGGGCGACGACGATCGGGACCCGCGCCGCGCGCGCATGGTCGATCGCCTCTGCGGTCTGGGGCATGACCCCGTCATCCGCCGCCACGACGAGGACGGCGATATCCGTCACCTTCGCGCCGCGCGCACGCATCGCCGTGAAGGCCTCGTGGCCCGGCGTGTCGAGGAAGACGAGCGGGCGGCCGTTGTGCTCGACCTCGCTCGCGCCGATCCCCTGGGTGATGCCGCCCTTCTCGCCCGCCGCGACCGAGGTCTTGCGGATCGCGTCGAGGAGGCTCGTCTTGCCGTGGTCCACGTGACCCATCACGGTGACGATCGGAGCGCGCGTGACGACCCGGGTGGGATCGTCCCCCTCCATGATCTCCTCGCGCCCGGTCGGCTCCTGCGGGACCTCTCCCCCGCCCTCCGCGGCCTGGGAGTCCGCCACCGTCTCGGAGACCTCGTATCCGAGGTCCGTGGTGACGAGGCTCGCCGTGTCGCGGTCGATCGCCTGGTTGATGGTCGCGAAGATCCCGCTCTTGATCAGCTCCCGGATGATGTCCGCCGGGTTGACCCCGACGAGCTCCGCGAGCTCCTTGACGGTGATCGACGCGGGGATCTCGATCGCGCCCCGCTGCGCCGGATCGACCGGATGGAAGGAGCCCGACTCGTTCGGCCCACGCCGCATCGGCCTCCGGGGTCCGCGCGTGTTCCGGGTCCCGCTTCTGCTACGCGCCATCGCGACCTCCCTGGAGCACGGCGGAGACCCCCTGCTCGAGCCGGCTCCGCAGCTCGGGGGAGAGGGCTGCACCGAGCGCCCGCTCGAGGGCGGACCGGCGCAGGGCGAGCCGGATGCAGGCGTCGTCGGCGCACAGATAGGCGCCGCGCCCGGGCATCCGGCCGGTGGGATCGAGGGTGATGATGCCCGCAGGGGTCCGGACCACGCGGACGAGCGTGCCCTTCGCGCGCTCGGTCCGGCAGGCCACGCAGGTGCGGGCGGGGGTTCGGGGGCGCGGCGCCTCCGCCGCGATGAGGGCGGCTACGACGCCACCTCCGGCTCCGTCTCGGCCTTCTTCGTGGTCCGGCGGCGGGGCTTGGCCGGCGCAGCCTCGGCGGCGGGCGCCTCGGCCGGCACGGGCTCTGCGACGGGGCTCGCCGGCGCCGCCGCCTCCGCGGCAGGCGCTTCCTCCACGACGGCAGCCGCCACCGCGGCGTCTGCGTCGGCCTCGGCCGGCGCGGCCTCCGGGCGCGGCGCCTGGTCGGAACGGATATCGATCCGCCAGCCGGTCAGCTTGGCGGCAAGGCGGGCGTTCTGGCCTTCGCGGCCGATGGCGAGCGAGAGCATCCGCTCGGGGACCGTGACGGTCGCGACACGCTCCTCCTCGTGGATCTCCACGCCCACGACCTGGGCGGGCGAGAGGGCGTTGGCCACGAAGGCGGCCGGGTCCTCGCTCCAGGGGATGACGTCGATCTTCTCGCCGCCGAGCTCCGCGACGACCGCCTGGACGCGCGCACCGCGCTGCCCGACCGTGGCGCCGACCGGGTCCAGGCCCTCCTGGCGGCTGTGGACGGCGACCTTGCTCCGGCTCCCCGCCTCACGGGCGATCGCCTTGATCTCCACGACGCCGGAGCCGATCTCCGGCACCTCCAGCTCGAAGATCCGGCGCAGGAAGTTGCGGTGCGTCCGGCTGACGGTGATGAGCGGGCCCCGCGGCGTGCGGCGGACCTCCATCACGTAGGCCTTCACGTGCTGGCCGATCCGGTAGTGCTCCGTGGCCGACTGGTCCGTGGCCGGGAGGATCGCGTCCGCCTTGCCGAGGTTGAGGATCACGCCGTGGCGCTCGACGCGCGTCACCGCACCGGTGATCACATCGCCCTCGCGATGCGCGAACTCCTCGAAGACGGTGTCCCGCTCCGCCTCGCGAAGGCGCTGGCGGATGACCTGGCCGGCGACCTGGGCGCCGACGCGGCCGAAATGATCCGGATCGAGCTCTTCGGTCTCGATGAGATCCCCGACCTGCGCATCCGGCCGATGGGCCTGCGCCTCGTCCAGGGTCCACTCGGTGAAGGGGTCCTCCACCTCGAGCACGACCCGGTGGGCGCGGTAGACGCGGATCTTCCCGGTCTCGATATCCAGGGAGACGAAGACGTCCTCATAGCCCGGCGCCACCCGCCGGTAGGCGGACTGGATGGCGTCCTCGACGGTCCGCACGAGCTGCTCGCGCGGGACGCCCTTCTCTGCGTTCAGCTGGAGGAGGGCGCCGATGAAGTCGCGATTCACGTTGCGGCACCTCCCGATCGGACCCGGACCATGGAGCCCCGGCATGGAAAGACGTGGGGGTCACCCACGTCTCAGGCGGCCGGTCTCGAAGAACCGCAAGGTTACCACAGGCGGGAGGCTCCCGCCGGGTCCGGGCCGCCCGCGCGGCGCCCGGCCGGGGCCCGCGGGCGGGGCTCAGTAGGCGCGCGCGAAGACGACCCGCCGGGTGGAGGGACGGCCGTCGATGACGCACGCACCGCCCTCGTCCGGAGCGTCGAAGGGGATGACGCGCGTGGTGGCGCCCGTCTTCGCGGAGACCTCCTTCTCGCACTCCGCCGATCCGCACCAGGGGGCGAGGAGGAAGCCCCCCTCCCCGTCCAGGATCTCGGACATCTCGCCGAGCGTATCGACGCGGAAGGTGGCCGCGTCACGGAACGAGCGCGCCCGGTCGAGGAGGTCCCGCTGGTAGCCGGCGAGCCGGCCGGGGAGCTCGGCGGCGAGCCCGGCGAGCGGGATCGGCTCCTTCACGCGATCGACGCGCCGGACGAGGACACCCTGGCCGCTCGCCACGTCCCGCGGCCCGACCTCGAGGCGGAGCGGGACGCCGCGGAGCTCCCAGTGGTTGTACTTGAAGCCCGGGGACTCCTCCCGCCAGTCCACCTTGAAGCGGAGCGGCCCGGAGACGGTCTGGACGTCGCGCAGGGAGGCCTCGAGCGTCTCGATCGCGCCCGCCACCGCGCGCCGGTCCTCCTCGGTCCGGAAGATCGGGACGATGACGAGCTGGAGCGGCGCCACGTTCGGGGGCAGGACGAGCCCGGAGTCGTCGCCGTGGGCCATGATCGTCGCGCCGACCATCCGGGTCGAGAAGCCCCAGGAGGTCCCCCACGGATGCTTCCGGATGTTGTCGCGGTCGAGGAACTCGATCCCCGCGGCCTTCGCGAAGTTCTGGCCGAGCATGTGGCTGGTGCCCGCCTGGAGCGCCTTGCGATCGCGCATCATCGCCTCGATCGCGTGGGTGTAGACCGCGCCGGGGAAGGTCTCCGCAGGGCTCTTCACCCCCTGGAGGACGGGGATCGCCAGCCAGTCCTCCGCCACCGACACGTAGGCCGCGAGGCCGGTGGCGACCTCCTCGGCCGCCTCCTCCTCCGTGGCGTGGAAGGTGTGCGCCTCCTGCCACAGGAACTCCGCGGTGCGCAGGAAGAGCCGCGTGCGCAGCTCCCAGCGGACGACGTTGTTCCACAGGTTGAGGAGGAGCGGCAGGTCGCGGTAGGACTGGATCCAGTCCTTCACCGAGTCCGCGATGATCGTCTCGCTCGTGGGCCGGATCGCCAGCCACTCGTCGAGCTCCTTGCCGCCCGCGTGGGTGACCCATGCCACCTGGGGGTTGAAGCCCTCGACGTGCTCGGCCTCCTTCTCCAGGAGGGAGCGCGGCACGAAGAGGGGGAAGTAGACGTTCGAGTGCCCGGTCCGCTTGATGTGGCGGTCGAGCTCATCGCGCATCGACTCCCAGATCGCGTACCCGTAGGGGCGGATGATCATGCAGCCCCGGACCGGGGAGTACGACGCGAGCTCCGCCTTGAGGACGACGTCGTTGTACCAGCCGGGGAAGTCCTCGGACTGGCGGGTGATGCTGCTGACGAAACCGCTCTGGGACACGGGGCCTCCGCGGGGGCTGCAAGGACGGCTGGTATCGTAGCCGATGCGTCCGGGCGCGCCCGCCGGGTCCCTGCGACGCCGAACGCGAGGGCGCAGCAGCCGGATGGCACGCAAGCGGCCGCTCACGCCGGGAGGCCGGCGCGGCCGGATCGAGGGGCTCCTCTTCGGGGGTCGCCACGTCCTTCCCGACTTCCTCATCATCGGCGCGGCGCGCGCGGGGACCACGACCCTCGTGGAGCACCTCGCCGGGCATCCGGGCGTCCTCGGCTTCCCGCGCCGTGAGGTGCACTTCTTCGATGGACCGCGCCACGCGCTCGGGCTCGGCTGGTACCGGCTCCAGATGCCCACCGCCGCCGACCGCCGCGCGGCGATCGCCGCCGGCCGGGGCCCCGCCCTCGCCGGCGAGAAGAGCCCCTTCTACCTCGCCGACCCCGAGACGCCCGCGCGGGTCGCCGCCGACCTGCCGGACGTCCGCTGCATCGCCCTCCTGCGCGACCCCGCGGCGCGCGCGATCAGCCACTGGAACATCCGGCGCCGGCGCGGCGCGGAGGAGCGACCCTTCGATGTGGTGGCGGCAGCCGAGCTCGCGCTCCTGGAAGCCGGTCGGGCGGACGAGCTGGAGGCCTTCCGGGAGGAGTCCTTCGATGACGAGGACGAGCCGGAGGGGTCCGGTGGCTCCGGCAGGCGCGCGCCCGGGGAGGCCCAGCGCCACGGCTCCTACCTGGTCCGCGGCCTCTACGAGCGCCAGCTCCTCCGCTGGGAGGCCGCCCTCCCTGCCGGCCGGCTCCTCGTCCTCCAGAGCGAGCGGCTCTTCGCGGACCCGGCGAGCGAGCTCGCCCGCGTCTGGGCGCATCTCGGCCTGGCGCCGGCACCCGTGGTGACGGAGGCGCACCGGAACCGGCGCGCGCTGCGCGGCGAGCCGATCGACCCCGCGACGATCGAGCGCGTGCGGGCCTTCTACCGCCCCACGTACGCAGGGCTCGCGCGCTGGCTGGGATCCGTCCCGGACTGGCCCTGAGCGGCCGCCCTCAGACCGCTGCCGCGGGTGCCCCGCTCCCGTAGCGCCGCGCGACGTAGTCGTCCAGGATCGTGATGAAGTCGTCCACGAGCCCCTCGCCGCGGAGCGTCGTGCGCAGCGCACCATCCACGAAGACCGGGGCGACCGGCTCCTCGAAGGTGCCGGGGAGGCTGATCCCGATATCGGCGTGCTTCGACTCCCCCGGGCCGTTGACGACACAGCCCATGACGGCGACGCGCATCTCCTCCACGCCCGGATAGCGCTCCGCCCAGATCGGCATCTGGTCGCGGAGGTATCCCTGGATCCGCTCCGCCATCTCCTGGAAGAAGGTGCTCGTGGTCCGGCCGCAGCCGGGGCAGGCGGAGACCTGGGGCAGGAAAGAGCGGAGCCCGAGCGACTGGAGGACCTGCTGCGCGACGAGGACCTCCTCGCTCCGGTCCCCGCCGGGCTGCGGCGTGAGCGAGACGCGGATCGTGTCTCCGATCCCCTCGTCGAGGAGGATCGAGAGGCCCGCCGCCGAGGCGACGATCCCCTTCATCCCCATCCCCGCCTCCGTCAGGCCGAGGTGGAGCGGGTGGTCGCAGCGGGCGGCGAGGAGCCGGTAGACATCGACGAGGTCGCGGACCTGGGAGACCTTCGCGCTGATGATGATCCGGTCGTGGGCGAGGCCGGTCGCCTCGGCCATCTCCGCGGAGCGGAGCGCGGACTGGAGCATCGCCTCGATCATCACGGAGCGGGCATCGACCGGCTTCGCCGCGCGCGCGTTCGCGTCCATCAGCTCGGTGAGGAGGGCCTGGTCGAGCGAGCCCCAGTTCACCCCGATGCGCACCGGCTTCCCGTTCTCCACCGCGACGCGCACGATCGTCTGGAAGTTCTCGTCGTGGCGCTTGGCGCCCACGTTGCCCGGGTTGATCCGGTACTTGGCGAGGGCCCGGGCCATCTCCGGGTACTCCACGAGGAGCTGGTGGCCGTTGTAGTGGAAGTCGCCGATGAGCGGGACCGGGACGCCGAGATCGTCCAGCCGGCGCCGGATCTCCGGGACGGCCGCCGCCGCCCGGTCGTTGTTCACGGTGATCCGGACGAGCTCGCTCCCCGCGTGGGCGAGGCGCGCGACCTGGAGCGCCGTCCCGTGCGGGTCGGCGGTATCCGTGTTCGTCATCGACTGGACGACGACCGGATGGTCCGACCCGATCCGCACGTCCCCCACCGTCACCGTGGCCGTGCGCCGGCGCACGGGCTTCCCTCCGTCGCTCATCCGCCGCCGAGCCTCCTGACATCGAAGATCGTGATCCAGACGAGCAGCCCCATGAGGATGAGGAAGCCGGTCAGGTAGACGCCCCGCTCCAGCGCGGGGGTGATCCGGCCGCCCGCCGCGCGGATCGCCAGCGCCATCGCGATCCGGCCCCCGTCCATGGGCGGGAACGGGAGCAGGTTGATGACCGCCAGGTTCGCGGAGAGGAGGCCGATGAACCAGAGGAGGAAGACCGGCGGCCACTCGGCCCGGAGGGCGCCGACCGAGGCGACCATCCCGACCGGGCCGGCGACCTGCGGGTCCCCGAGGTTCCCGATCAGCTCACCCACGCCACGGAGGATGAGGGTCGCGGCATCGAGCGTCCGTTCCAGTCCGACCGCCGCCGCCTCGAGCGGGCCGCGCTGGAGGTCGTCCCCGAGCGGGAGCGCAGCGAAGGTCACCCCGAGCGCGCCCTTCTCGAGCTGATCGGGTGGGCGCAGGGTGGCGCTCACCTCCGTGAGCGACCCGTCCGCGCGCCGGAGGGTGAGCACGACCGTCTCGCCCGCCTTCGCGCGGAGCGCGGCCCCCTGGGGCGTGCTCCCGGCGAGCGTCTCGAGGTGGTCGAAGAAGGGGAAGCGCATGCCGTCGATCGCGACGATCGTGTCCCCGCTCTCGTCGTAGACCGGCTCCCCTTCCGCGTCCGTCCCGGTCACCCGGTCGCCCACGATCCCCGCCACGGCCGCGGGCGATCCCTCCCCGACGCTCCGGATCCGCGCCTCCACGATCGGGTCGCCGAACCAGGCGATCGCGGTGAAGATGAGCCACGCAAGGATCGCGTTCATCGCCACACCGGCGAGGAGGATGAGGATCCGCGTCCGGAGCCGGGCGTTCACGAAGGCCCGGGGGTCCGCCGACTCCCCTTCCTCCGATTCGAGACGCACGAAGCCGCCGATCGGCAGCCAGTTCAGCGTCCAGAGGGTCTCCTTCCCCCGGTGGAAGATGAAGGCGCGGGGCGGGAAGCCGATCCCGAACTCGTGGACCCGGACACCGGCCCGGCGCGCGGCGACGAAGTGACCGAGCTCGTGGATGACGACGAGCGCGACGAGGATCGCGAGGAGGATGACGATGCTGATCAGCCCGTCGATCATGCCGCGACCCTCCCGTTCTCATCCGCTCCCGCGGCCCAGGCACGGACCGCGTCATCGAGCGCCATCACTTCCTCCAGCGACGGGTCGCCGCCGGATCCGAACCGCTCCACCGCCGACCCCACGAGGCGCGCGATCCCCGGGTAGCGGAGGGCACCCGCGAGGAAGCGCTCCACGGCGACCTCGTCCGCGGCGATGAGCGCGGTGGAGGCCCGTGGCCCGGCGGCTCCCGCCGCTCGCGCGATCGGGAGGAGCGGGAATCGGGCGTCGTCCGGGACGGCGAAGGTGAGGCTGTTCCGCTCCGCGAGGTCGAGCCGGGGGGCGGGGCCGGGGGTGCGATGCGGCCAGGTGAGCGAGTACTGGATCGGGATGCGCATATCCGGGAGGCCG